>Ga0105045_10000839_pt1 | contig 23868 bp, 16 predicted proteins | sample MAT02_FD_78089 | JGI IMG/M metagenome (GOLD analysis project Ga0105045, IMG submission 78089) | Freshwater microbial communities from Lake Fryxell liftoff mats and glacier meltwater in Antarctica - MAT-02 (megahit assembly) | ecosystem: Environmental > Aquatic > Freshwater > Ice > Liftoff... | reverse complement strand
TTTCGGGTGGTAACGATGGACTCAATACAGTTATCCCTTATTCCAACGAACTCTATTACAAGTCGCGGCCGAAGCTAGCGATTCCGAAAGACGAGGTAATTAAGTTCAACGCTGAACTCGGAATGCATCCGTCCCTGAGAGGCGTCGCGGACCTAATCGAAAGCAAGCAGTTTTGCGTTCTACAGGGCGTTGGGTATCCGAATCCAAATCGTTCCCATTTTGAGTCGATGGATATTTGGCATTCATGCCAGCGCAAGGATGCACGGGGTACTGAAGGTTGGCTGGGACGTTATTTTTCTCTGAGCAGCCAGCTCGCCAATGCCGACACCACCGATTCTTTGGGCTTGCATTTGGGGAGCGAACAGCTTCCGCTCGCGCTGGTTGCTCGTGGAGTTCAGACGCCGTCTTTGTCATCCATTGATCAGCTTCGATGGAAGGGCAAGCCCGAAGAAAACATGGCAGGCAAGGAGGAAATGGAGCTGGAAAAAAAGAGTGCCGCAACAACCGAGAACAGTTTGCTTGATTTTGTGTCCGCGAGCACTTCGGCGGCCATTCAGGCGAGCGAACGATTGGAAAAAGCGTTGGCATCCCCCGACAGTGCCGGTGACTTTCCAAATTCGCAATTGGGGGAAAAGCTCAAGCTGGTTTCGCGATTATTACTTGCGGATTTGAACACCAAAGTTTACTACGTTACATTGGATGGCTTTGATACTCATGCCAATCAGCTTTTGGCACATGCAGGACTCATGCGACAATGGTCGGAAGCGTTGAGTGCGTTTCATAAGCGATTAAACAGCGCCGGTTTGCAAGATCGCGTGCTGGTTTTGACCTTCAGCGAATTTGGGCGTCGCGTTGCGGAAAATGCAAGTCAGGGAACGGACCATGGTGCCGCAGCGCCCGCGTTCTTGTCGGGTCCAAAGCTTGAAAATTCAGTGATCGGCACGCAACCGAGTTTGAGCGATTTAGACGACGGGGACTTGAAGTACCACACCGATTTCCGACGGCTGTATGCCACGTTGATCGAGGATTGGCTTGGAGCATCAAGCAAGCAGGTTCTTGCATCGGAGTACGCGAAACTAGACGAGCTAGGACTCAATGCCTAGAGTTCACGTGGCTTTAGGCAGGACGTAACGGTGGCATCCTGCTTAATGGCGCTCACTTTCGAGTTGAGTGAACCCACGGCGCTAGCCGCGGGCTGCAGTTTAGTCGAGTTAAGTGAAGCCGCGGGCTGCATTTTAGTTAATTTTTCCATCAATTCAGGCCCGAAGCTATCGCTTACGGTTCACAAAGTGAGTGCCATTTGGCATCCTGCCGGTGCAAGCAAAACAAATGGCAAAGAATCTCAATGAGGCCCCCAAGAACGGTTGGTTGCCACACCATTTACGACTCGAAATGTTCCAAAATCGAATCTGAATGCAGTAAGACCCATGGAGTGAACTCGTCGAAAGGTTTATTATAGTTCGCAAACTTCATTTGGTTTGGATCGGCCGAGGCCGGTGCGTCAATTCAATAACAGGGATTAATTCGATGTTTAACGCTTTGAATACCGTGCGGTTCGCAACGCTACTTGCTTCCTTTGCAGTTGCAACAAGTATTTCTATCACCTTTTTGAGTGCTGCAGACCCGATTCCATTTGAAGTGATTCCGGCACAGCTGACGACCGTCCCGCAGAACTTGCTCAAATTAGTCCACGCTCCTGAGGTTCAGAAAGAACTGATGCTGGAAGGGGACTCGCTTGATTCATTTTTGAGTGAGTTAGCGAAAATTGACGGACCATGGTGGCGAGTTCGCATTCGACCGCAAGACGAACAGCGAAAGGTCATCGCCAAGCAAGAGCAGGCCCTGATCGATCTTCTTGAAAAACACGTATCGCCTAAGAAAATGGAGCGACTCAAGCAGATCGAATTGCAATCACAGGGGACGCGTATTTTCGCTCGCCCGGACGTTAAGAAAACTTTGAGTCTGACCAAGAGCCAGTCCTCGCAGGTCGAAGAGTTGTATGTAACAACCGACAACGCAGCCAAGAAACTGGCCGCATCGAAAGCTCAGGATAAAAAGTTAATTGCGGAATTGAAGGCCGCGACTGAAGCCGAAGCCAAAGGAATTGCTGAGATGCTAACCGGCCCGCAAAAAACTGCGTTTGGCAAAATGATGGGAGCAACGTTCGATACGATGAATCTGACTCGAATTTATCCGTTGGCACCCGAATTGGTTGACAGCGGCTATTGGTCGGGGTCGCAGACGAAGTTGGCCGACCATCGTGGCAAAGTCGTTTTGCTCCATTTTTATGCGTTCCAGTGCCATAACTGCGTTGCCAACTTCAAGCACTACAACCGCTGGCACGATCAGCTGACCAAGCGTGGCGTTAGCGTCATCGGCATCCAAACGCCTGAAACAGCTGCCGAACGCGATGTTGGGCAAGTACTCAATGCAGCCAAAGACAAGGGCTTCGCGTTTCCAGTATTAGTTGACGTAAAAAACAGCAACTGGGATACTTGGTCGAATACCATGTGGCCTACGGTTTACGTGATCGACAAGAAGGGCTACATCCGCTTCTGGTACCAAGGCGAACTCAATTGGGAGGGAGCTACCGTAGACAAGACCATCGAGAAGTTGGTAGACGATTTGCTGGATGAATGATTACTCTTGGGTCAACTAAATGGGCAGCATGCTCGATACCACAAACCGGAATTTCCTTCCAGTGAGAGCATTATCATTAAATAATATCAACCAACAGGCGTTAGTCTAACGACACTCACTTTATGAACCGTAATCGCTAGCTTCGGGCCTGTCGCTTTATGAACCGTAAGCGCTAGCTTCGCGCCTGTCGCTATATGAACCATAAGCGCTAGCTTCGGGCCTGCATTGGTGGATAAGTCAACTAAACGGAAGCTCTCGGCTGACGCCTTCGGTTCACCCAACTCAAAATTGAATGCCATTGTGCGCTAGCCCCCTATTTGGACAAGTAACAACCTGTCCTAACGCGGCACGGCTAGGTCAACACCTCTTCTACTCAGGTAGCCGCCCGGTCTCTACGGTCGGGAACGGTCCGGTCAACGACTTCATGAATTCGACCAAGTCGGTTTTGTCCTGAGTTGTCAGGTCTAGCTTCCTGATCTTATCACTAAGGTTCGGGTTTGGATGTCCACCTTTTGCGTACCATTCGACGACCTCTTCGAGTGTCTTTTGGCTACCATCGTGCATGTAAGGACCACTTTGAGAGATATTACGGAGCGTTGGAGTCTTGAACGCGCCCTTGTCCTTTTCGACTTTGGTTTGAGTGAAGCGGCCCAAGTCAGGCTCCTTTGCTTCCATACCTACGCCTAAGTTATGATAAAGCTCATCGCTAAAGTTTGCGCCAACGTGGCAGGCAGAGCAATTCGATTTAGCACTGAAGAACAAATCCCGTCCACGCTTGGCTGAGTCGCTCATCTTGTGGGCGTCTGCCGCCGCCGTGAGTGCGGTAAACTTGGCAAACATTTCCGGATCGTCTTTTTTCAAAGCAGGCAGGTCTGAAAGTTCTTCAGGAAAGGACTCCAGCATTCGTCGGACCGGTTCGTTGTAGTCATAGGGGCTTGGTCCCGTAACCAACGCTCGCTCGAATGCAGCGATCGCTTTACCAACGTCCACAATTTGCGGCTTTCGACCAAATATTTTTTCGAATTGGATTCGATAACCCTCATTGCTAACCACTAATTTAACAACGACTTCGTGGGTACTGCCCATTTCAATTGGGTTGGCCATTGGTCCAATAGCTTGGTCCTCAAGGCTTCCGGCGCGACCGTCCCAGAACTGTGCTTTGCTTAAAATCCGATTGAACGAAACGGGCGAATTTCGATTGCCTGTCTGGCCACGAACCCCGACCCCAAACTGGGTGTTTGCTCCGTATCCACAAGAGGGGCTATGGCAGTCGGCGCAGCTGATTGTGCTGTCGCTCGACAAACGTTTATCGAAATAGAGTTGACGGCCCAATTCGATTTTGGCCCGTGTAAGTGGATTGTCCGCTGGAATGTATAGCGCATCAATGCCCGCCGAGAGCCCCTCCGGCAATTTCACTTGCAGTACGGTATGGTTGCCCGGATCTGCAAGAAATTTTTTGATTTCTGCTACGGACAAGGCCGCAGAGCCTGGTATTCCCTTGGTCAATTCTTCTTTCCCGAGAGTCACGAAATCGGCAGCGGAAGCTGACAAACAAATCAAAGAAACGGTGCCGAATGCCAATTGAGCCAAGAGTGTGAAGTGTTTTTTTGCCATGATTTGCTTGTGTTTTAAGGTGGGAAACGTCAATGCGCAGAGTAAACCGTTTTTGGTTCACGGGTGTTAACTTTTGCTTTCGGAGCACGAGTAGCCTGGAATTAATGTAGCTGAACTCGCCAAGATTTTCGGGCTGGTAATTCACCGAAACGCGGCTTCCGCTACGAATTCCCCAACCTTCACGCCGTTCTATAGATTACCTATTGTAGCTCCTAGACAATTCTCGCAAACAGCCTTCATCAAATAGAACGCAACTTTTTCCCGGCAGGCAATTCCCACAACCAAAGAGCCCTATTGGATTTTGCAAAATTGTCCTCCCCGTCGGTTTGAACTGCATGCGGTTCGGCCGCAATCGTTAAAGTGTCCTTGTGGCTTCCGCCCCAAAGCTTGGTATTGTTGCCGACCTTTCAGTAGCCGAATGAAGTTGAGTTTGTCGGCGATAAACGTTTGAGATCCAAAGGAATCTCAGGAAGTACCTCGAGTGAGCTGGGGAGTGACGCGTCGCGATCTTCGGACAATCGAAGACCTATCGCGATTACTGCAATGCAATGCAGCAAGGCTCGTTGGATGAACACTTCTCCAACGGCTCTCCACGAAGGAAATGTTTCCAGGGTAATAATGGACTTGAACTACGCAAGAAGATTCACCTTTGCGGGTCCATCAATTCTATCAATTTTCGCTTCCAAATCATGAAATGAGCGATGAGCGTTGGAAGCTTGGTAAGGCGAGCGGCAGACTGAAAGGTACTCTAGGATGGGACCAATGTCCCGTCCATTGACTCGTTCGGATGTTTTTTTGAATCGCGATAAAGTAGCACAGTCACTCCGTGTGCCGTAGCCACAAAACCAAAGGTTTTTGAATTTCGGACGGCACATGGAATGTGCCTGCTACTTTAAAATCACAGCCTCAAGGCGTGCCACCCGTACTCGATCATGCCTTGCTGAGCTATTGTGGTGCGGGCAAATCCCTCGTCTTAAAACGATAATAGCCAATAACGTAACTGACGCAGCCCAACACCATGAGAACCGTCACATAAAACATCGGACCGAGATGCGATGGCTGAGCGGCAGCGCCGACTGAGATTACCTCGGGCACAACTCGCCACGACCAAGCGAGATTGGGCGAGTGGAAAACCTCCTGCACAATCCAATCTGGCTGGTAAGCCGCCAAAAAACTAAACGGCTTTAGGAAACCTAGCCGAGGCGTTGATTTCGATAGGATAAAAAGCAAAAGCTGTAACACGTAGACGCTGATTACGATTCCAATCGTTCGCCATCTATACTGCTCAAACGAACTTACCATCACGCTCATTCCCAATAGCATGAACCCTAGCGAAAACAAATTCATTGCGGGCACGATGTAAACGCTGGGAGAAACCAACTCAGAAAGGGGCACCATCTTAGTTGTCGTTGCGCTGAAGGGATTACTCATATTCATATTGAAAATCGGTAACCGAAGCACACCTGAACTACTCACTGGCGTCGCATTGGTTTGGATCCCAAGATAGATCCCGAACAGAACTAAACCGCAGAGCAACGCCAAACCTGTGATCGTAACCAACGCATGCGCCGCAAAAATTTGACCGCGGCTCAAAGGTTGCGCCAAAAGCATCTCCATGGTACCCCGACCAAGCTCACCGCTAACGACATCGCTGCCCCGCGCGATACTCCAAACCAAAACACACAATATCAATACCGGTTCATCGAACGTGAACCCGATCATGCCGTGATAGGTAAGAAACTGTTCCAACGGCACCGGTGCGAATTTTTCGAATGCTCGGAACTGCTCGATCAATGGAGCAAACCCGCTAAGTTCAAACTGGCTGACGGTCCAAATCCGAACCCATGGGAAAAAGAAGAGGACTAAAGCGCAAGCACACCATAACAACATGGCTTCATTGATGTACTTTTTCAAAAGAATACGAAACATAGGCTCATTCACTGATGTGCATTGACGATTTCACGATGAAATATCGATTGTGCCACAGTTTAGCAGAACGGCTAGATGTCGGGCTGGACTCCGGGGTGAATCACGTTCCTTAGCTAACAAACCTTTCGTACCAGCCCGCAAGCCAACTGGGGAAGTGAAGTCGGGGAAGAGCAATTCTTGCTTTTAACCTTTTGCACGTCTCCCGCACGAAAACCGGGGCTACCGCTCGTCGGCTAATGATAATAATTGCATCTTCGATCAAATCAATAAGCCGCAAGCCAACTGGTGGCAAGATCCGGCTTCATCATTTCACTAGCTTGCGCGTCGGGCTACTTTAAATCGTGAAACGGTTGAGCGCCTGAAGGCTTTAGACCAACTAGTTTTTCCCGAGCAAACGTTGCATTGCCCCCATTAAGACCCCTTCCACTTCGGGAGCAACACTGGAGGACGTTGGCCCTGTCTCATAACCTCCTTCTGGATAGGAAACTGCCGTTCCAATGTAACCAGGACCATAGTCGCCATAGGCAGCCATCATCACATGCAAATCAGGTCGCATCGCCTTGGCCGCCAACTGATACTCGACAAACAACTCGCCCGGCAAATGTAGCATTCGGACGTCTCCGACTTTCAAACAAGTCACGTCGATCTTCTTACCCGCTTCGACTCGTTCCAACCATGCCAACTGGTCGACAAGGGAAATGTAGCCTTTCGGATCCGTCCCCTTCAATTTCGTGATCATGTCCGCTTGATTCAAATGCGATGCGATTGGCAAACTCACGGACTCGCTGCTCCAGCCCAAGTCGACAGCAGATAGTGGAACGCGCGTCGATTTTTCATAGGCTTCGCGCATGCCATCGGCAAGTCGATTCGCCAGGATCATTCGCTTGGACTGGGTGCCGTCGTTGTACTTGCCCGCTGCGATGTTTCCGCCCGCGCCATTGAAATGAACATGCAAAGCCGTGTTCAAATCCTGGCCCCGAATGAATCGAGCGATTCCTGGAAAATCTGGGCTAGGGATACCTAGACGATAATAGCTCTGAGGATGACAGGCATAGGAACTCAATAAGGCAACTGGGACATCTTCGTTCCAGAACCCGAGCAACGATACGTTTGGGTCAATAACCCCTTCCGGCAACGCGATCAAGCTTGGCACTTTGCAGCTGCTCCCTCGCATGCTGCCAACCTTGCCATCTGGTCCGACTGCAACTCGGCGATTCGATGCGACCTCTTTTACCATCGCTTCCCCAAATCCGAAATGAGTTACTTTCTTTGCATTTGGCAACGCGGCTCGAATCGCTTCACTGGCGCGCTCGATGACTTGTCGATGAAATTTGCCATCGAAACGAGAGTAGCCGTCGAGACCAAGATCGCGAATGATTTTCTCTGCAGTGAAGTCACAACCGGGCGCGTCGTGTTGATGCAACGCATGAACAGCTACACGTTCAGGCACTGTACCAGCAGCAACTGCTAGCGCGGACCGAAACGCGTCGTGCCCTTCGTTGGCGAGGCCAATCCAGTCGATCGCGCAAAGCACGATCGGCTGCTCCGCACCAAGGATCACGATCCCTCGGCATCGAAGCGTCAATTCATCCAATCGTTTCACAGGATCATAGGCCATGGCCGAGCCAAGCGGCGGTGTTGCGTCGACATCAAATGTCGCAACCCTCACGGCGTCATCCCCTAACGAGAGAATCGGCGTCAGTATTAGTATGAGAAGACTCGCAAAAAAGGTCGTTGTCGACATAGTTCTTGGATTCATGATTTCTAAAGCTTTGCTTAGGGATCCGCTTGTGCTCTGTCCAGATTAGATTACAGGGTAGCGTAGGATGGGACCATTGTCCCGTCCGTTGATTCGTTCGGGACAATGGTCCCAAACTACCGCCGGTATATTACAGCCTGCCGCTCGCCTATGTGTCGCCGAAAGCCTTGGCGGCTTCCGCTACGTTTGCCCGCTTGCCCACCAATTTTCAATCGGGACGGAGCCTTAAGTTTCCGTCGTTGTCAAAGTTTAGTTCCGATAACTCCGATAACGCAATCAATTGTCCGGTCGAAAGGCTTTCATTCCAAAGCGATTCGGAAATTTCCATTTCCGCAACCGACAGTGTATCGAGTACCCGCACCACCTTTGCGTCCGATAGATTGGAAATCGGTAAAGAAGCCAGCAGTCGCTCGATGGCTTCGCGGTCCGTTTGGAAAGCGATAGGAATCTTGGCGCTTTGAGGTGTCAAGGCGGTAAGGGCGTTGATGTTGGTCGCGTGCGTGTCCATCGCTGCGACTAAGCGTGTCGTGACGGCATCTGCCATCCCGATACCGATCGCGTTGCCATGCGTTTCCGATGTCAAATTGCGAACGAAGATCCTTCGAATGAAGGGCGCGAGGCGATCGCCACGTACCGGAAGGCTATCGTAGCCATGGATACTGCGATTGATCACGTTGGGATCCATCCCCGCTCCACTTATGTTCTTTCCAATTTGATCGACGATCAGCAAATCCAATTCCGCAAAAGGCAATCGTGGCATCAGCAACTTAGCCTCAACCAGCAATTGGTTTTCCACCGATTCAATTTCCTCGACGCGAACAGCTTCGATTTTCGCAGTATCGTGGAACTGATTTTCAACGAGTGCGATACCTCCCAGCACAGGGGCATTTTGGATGACGACCTTTGCAAGGTTGCGAATCACTCGCTCGTAACCATATTGCATGGCGGCCAGATGCATCGCGGTTGCTCCGGTTCGTTTGCCGAGACCGACAACGCACATTTTGGTCAGTCCACTTCCGAGCGTGCCGAAGAAATCCGTATGCGGCTTAATTCGGTTGATCAGAAGAATGCCGTCTGAGGCTCTCGCGTCAGTACTGCAATAGGCCGGAACACCGTCGTTCGATACGCCGACCTGTTGAACCTCCATCGAGTCAAGGATAGGAACTCGCATTGAGCTTTCCGTAATGCCGTAGGTCGCGAGTACTTCGCGTTGACCTTGCGAGGTCGCCCCGCCATGGCTTCCCATAGCCGGGAAAATAAAAGGCCTCGCATCGTATCGATGCAGCTCATCAAGAACGCTTGTCACGATCAGGGGGAGGTTGGTGATGCCGCGGCTTCCTACGCCGACTGCAATTCGATCCCCCTTGCGTATTCGGCCAGCAAATTTTTGCATCTGCATTTCGACGGTCGACCGAATATCCATTCGAGGGCCGATTACGTAGTTCTGCCGAACGCGTCGCACTTTTGGCAGTTTCATTTTGAATTGGTCCGAATAGAATTCCGTAGGATGAATAATGTTGCGAAAGTCGTCAAGACTCTCGGTTTTTGCCAAGGCTGAACAACGTAAAAGGCACGCTCAATGTAGCACGGTTCTGCGAGCCGTGATTTTCATAACCCGACGCGTGAGCAGGGGACTATAGCCGGGCTCCTCGCTCACGCTTCGGGTTATGATGTTGCCTCTATCAATTGGTGTTCTCAAAAAATAACAGCCACTCCGTGTGCCGTAGCCACAAAAGCCAAAGGTTTTTGAATTGCGGACGGCACATGGAATATGCCTGCTACCATAAAAATGCAGTTCGACTTTTTTGCGATTCTCTCGTCGCACTGCCTACCGGCAATGCCGATTCCGTTAAAATGGTGAATCTCCTGCCCAAACAAACCACCCCTACCTTGAGTCCCGCTATGATCTTAAAACACAATCGCCGTTCGTTCGTCAAAACAGCATCGTTGGCTGGTGCTGCAATTGCCTTGCCCGCCCTGCAGTACTCACGGGTATTTGGAGCGAACAATCGTTTGGGTATCGCTAGTATTGGCACGGGAGGGAAAGGCTTCAGCGATTTGATGGGGGTTGCTGCAAGTCTCGACGTTGAGGTTATCGCGTTATGCGATATCGACAGCTCAAAGAACCACCTTGGAAATGCTGCCGAGAAATACCCTGCCGCTCGTAAGTTGGAAGACTGGCGAAAACTGCTTGACGATTCCAAGGACCTACAAGGAGTTCTGGTCTCAACACCCGACTTCATGCATGCACCTATCGCCCTCGCAGCGATGCAGTTGGGCAAGCATGTGTTTTGTCAAAAGCCGCTTACGCATACGGTTTTTGAATCGCGACAGATGCAAATGGCCGCAAAAAAATTCAATGTCGTAACGCAGATGTGCAATCAAATCCAATCCCATTCCGCGTACCGCACCGCAGTCCAAATCGTTCATTCAGGAATGATCGGAAAGGTGCAAGAGGTACATTCATGGCAAGGTGGTTCGCCAACTTGGCCTCGGCATATCGCTCGCCCCGAAGGAGCGGACCCTATTCCCAACCATGTCCGCTGGGACCTTTGGCAAGGTATTGCGGCCGAGCGACCCTACAAAGAAGCCATGTACCATCCGTTCAATTGGAGAGGTTGGCAAGCTTATGGGACCGGCCAGATCGGTGACTTCGGATGCCATATCATGGATCCTGTTTTTAAGGCACTCAGACTCGGTGCACCGAATAGTCTTCGAGCGACCGCACCAGCCTTGATGCCCGATACTTGGACGGATCGCGCTACCGTCGTATACGATTTCCCAGGAACGGAATACACCAAGGATTCAACTCTTCGACTAACTTGGTACGACGCAGTTGGGGCAGCGCCAAGCCGAGAATTGCTCGGCGATATTCCCGCTTCGTACAAACTACCTAACGCAGGATCTGTATTGGTAGGCGAAAAGGGATCGCTGGTGATTCCGCACGTCGCCATGCCCGTACTGTTTCCCGAAGAAAAATTTCCTGCGGACAAAATCCCAGTTGTTGCAGGCGTCGACCACTATGTCCAATGGGCGGACGCGTGCCGAGGCATCGGCCAAACGACATCGCATTTCGATTACGCAGCAACTTTAACAGAAGCCGTCCTGCTCGGAACTATCGGCATTCGATTTCCAGATCAAGAAATCAAATGGGATGCGAAAAACCTTCGGATCACGAACCATCCCAAGGCCAACGAACGGCTAACCAAACCGTATCGCAAGGGCTGGGAACCATCCTGGCTTTCCTAGTAGGCTGGGACCATTGCCCCGTCCGTTGATTCGTTCGGGACAATGATCTCAAACTACGAGCTCGTTAGCTGGCCAAGTATCTCCAACCCCAATCGGACAAATGAAAATCCAAGAATCTTTAATGCGATTCGCTTTCCCTGGGTTCACGGCGATCCTATTTTCATTTGCTTCGCCTTTGCTTGGCAACGATGTGGACAACTGGCCGCAATGGCGTGGGCCAACTGCCGATGGAGTGGCTAGTGCAAACGCGAAGTCGCCATTAAATTGGGATTCCAAAACCAATATTAAATGGACCGCGAACTTGCCTAGCGAACGCACTGCGACTCCTATTGTTTGGGGTGATCAAGTGTTCATCGCCTCCGCTGAGAAGACCGACAAAAAGAGTCCATCGCCTGTAAGTAATGACGAGCGGGCCAAGACCAAACCTGACGAGTTCTATTACCGATTTGTCGTCACGAGTATCGATCGTGCATCTGGAAAAACACGTTGGCAAAGGCACGCCCTAAGTTCCATCTCCGATCTTAACCGGCATTCGACTGTTATTTACGGCAGGTAACTCAGAGGTATTGAGCGGTGTGGATGCAAGCACGGGAAATGCACTTTTTGATCCGAAAAGACTGTCCGGCGTTGGCTCACTGTATTCTTCGCCGGTGGCGGCCAATCGCCATCTTTACGTTACCGGTCGAGATGGCAACACACTGGTATTAAAGGACAATGAAAGCTTGGAAGTTGTCGCAACAAATCAACTTAACGATGCTATCGACGCATCGCTCGTCGCGGTTGGCAATCAGTTGTTTCTTCGCAGTTGGGCAAAGTTGTATTGCATAGAACAGGCAAAGTAGCAGGTACATTCCATGTGCCGTCCGCAATTCAAAAAAGCTTTGGTTTTTGTGGCTACGGCACACAGATAGGCGTTGATTTTTTTTTAAAACACCGATTGATAGCAGCAACATCACAACCCGAAGCGTGAGCGAGGAGCCAGTTGCAATCCCTCGCTCACGCTTCGGGATATGAAAATCACAGCTCGGAGAGCCGTGCTACACTTTATCCGGAAGCATTACCTTCGACCGCTCGGCATGAACTGAGTATCTCTTGGCGATGGAATGCGTGGATTATTCGATTGCCCAGCGGGCGTAGTTTGCGGTTGGTGAGGAGCGTTTCCTGGTTGCATGTTCTGAGGTAATTCAGCTGATAACTTGCTGATCTGCATACTGGTTATCTCTCCGGTTTTCATGCGATAGGCTGCGTTGATGATTTGCAGATCGATCTGAGGAGTGTTGGGTTGGTACTTGCCGATGTGCGCCGGTTGAGCTTGTGTGCCCTCGATGCGAACCGTGTCGCTGGCGGCAGCATATTTCAAGCTATTCGCCTCTACCGAAATTTCACCAGAATCGGTATTCGATTGCATCTTGACTCGACTGACCGCTTCGATTTCCCAGGCTGCACTTTTGGGGGCGTTGGGCGTTTGGTTCCAGCTCAAGCCCGAAGCATCAAATATATTTAGTTGATCCGAGAACAAAACGCTCTGACTGCGTCCGAGTCGGTCGAGTGTATTCACATTGACAGAGTCCTCCCAGGAAGCGATCGGGCCAATCAAGGCTGCGATACGATCCACGAAGGTTGCGCTGCGTTGAGCCATGTTCCCCTCCATCTTTCCTTCGAATCGCAGATGAATGCACTGATAATTATTCTCAGTCGCATCTTCTGCAATCAGCGACCTCGAGGCAGATGCGGCGGGGAGCGGTCCGCTCATCGGATTTTCATTACCAAGTCGCCGACTCAAAATCTCTCCTGGGCCATGCCCCAACCAAGTTTGGCTAGCGACCAGAATATCCAATTGCGGTACATTGAATTGCTCCATGGACCTGCGTCTCGACTTCAAGTCTGTTTGCACGGCTCTGAGTTCCACGGCATCCATAAGCCGAATCAAAGAAACCTGCGAGGGAGCGTCTTGTTCTTTTTTTCCATCGATGCGCATCGAGATCGGTTGTGCCATTTCAACGGCCATTTCACTAGCTCGCGCGTCGACATGCCAGAGGGTTTGCGGATCTGTTTCCATGCGACAGTTGATGGCAACCCCTCCGAAAAAGCGGGCTGTCCTACCATCGAATTCCATGCGTTTCCCCCATTGCAACCGGGGTGGTTCCTGCCAGCGTATTTCTCCACCCGTTTCCTTGGTTGGAGAACGAGCTGGGTCGAAGTGATTGTCGGGTGAACCATTCTTGAGCGTACTCGGCAGACTGACCAAACTTGCATTGCTCTGAGTTGTGGGCCGAGCTTTCTCAAGGGCTTCGATCGGGAGAATCATTTCACCTGGATGATCGATTGAGAATCGATTTTCGCTTTGCTTAAGCGTCAATGTTGTTCCGACAACCGAACCACTTCCAATATTTACTTTTGCCGGATAGGTCTGACCGACGATGGTGATATCACTGAAGTTCTGCTGCGTCTGCTTAAGTTCCAGTCGATCACCGGTCACAGTTAAAGGCCAAGGTGAATCGTCCGAAAGCTGGCTTTTGGTGAGAGCGAAATTACCGTCCAGCATCAAGTCTTCGACCCGACTTTCCAGGCCCGTTCGAACCACTTTTGCACGCAGGGTCTTGGCTGTCACAACAAAAGGGGCGGTGGTACTAGAAACAATTTCGCTTTTAGCAGGCGGCACGGAAGTTGGTTGCTTCAAAGGCGTGGGTTTGATCCCCGAGGACGGCAAAAGACTTAAGCTATTGGGTTGAGAGTCTGGACCAATAGTTGTGTTTGAATTTGGAGGTTGGCTTTGAGACAACGCAACTAAATCGTTTGTGCTGCGGGCCTCGCCATTCATGGCAACTGCAATGGGAATTGAGTTGGTCTGAGTCCGAGATAATTGAGACTGCGGGTTGACACCGAGAGGAGCGACACCGACAGGAATGGGCTGGTAGGCAAACCAAACTTGCATGTTCTCTACACGTGCCCTCAGTTGTGGCGAGTCGACCTTGACCGTACCGTTCGCCTCCATGCGATCGGGCAAGGCAACGGGAGTGTTGCCATTTGGATCCTGAGGCGTAAACTGGGCAGCGAGTTCTGCAGTCATTGGGGTGAGCCAGAAATACAATTGTTCAGCCTCAAATCGGCCGTGCGTTTTACTCTTGATGTTGGCGCTGCCACGGATATCAACCAAGTCTTTGTCTTGATTTTCTGGGTCTGGGTGAACAAGGAGTCTTTCCCCCCACGAAATTATCCATGAATCGTCTTTCGTACCCAGTTCCGCTCTGCCTGCACCTTTTGCTAGAATCGCGCCTAGCCTGTTTCCTTTCCTAGGTAGGTTCTTGCCTCCGCTGTCATTTGCTACCGCTTCGGCATTCTGATACTGCACTTCCGGTGACCAGACCTGAACCGACTCGCGCTTGAGATAAACTGGAGTCAGCTCCCTAGACGTGGTGCCAGGAAGTCGATTGCTTAGCGTGATCAAGCCATTGATCAGATCCATCACCAAATATTGCCCATGAGCTTCGGCATCCATGCCGGGTGCCTTAAGCTCAAGCCAACCGGAGTGGTCTCGATTGTCTCTTCCGATTGCACCCAGCGCTTCCAGCCGCTCGACACGCCAATTGGAACTAGCCGATGCCGGCGTTCCTTGAGCAAAAGTAGGTTTGTCCTGCCCGCTGACAGTGATTTGCAATTCGTTGCAATCAAAAGTATCAATCGGCAGCCCCTGAACTATGTGTTCCATGTGAACACCCTTTTTTAGTATCGCCAACGAGGACTGGAATCGAAACTCGAAAGCACCACCGCAGGAAATCGACGCATATGCGGGCCTTTGGGCGATGTCCGGGATGTCCTTGCGAGGCAAAAGCCCACCAGGCTCCAAGCCGATTTGAACGCGATCGACATAGGTCAATTCAAGCCTATCCAAGCCATTGAAGGATGAATTGGATGGGCTTTTGGGTTGTGCAGATGTTAGCAAATCCTTGTCGAGAAAGATTCGAAGATCGCTGCCTTCGACAAGCGAGTTACCCAGCTGAAGTTTGATCTTTTGGTTGGTCCAAATGACTCGCTGGTTGATTCGCAAATCGCTCGCATTGATGAGCATACCATCGTTCTTCGCAGCGTCATCGGGGGGCGAGTAGATTGAAATTTCACCGAGTAGTTGGCCACTAACGACGGGAGGCAACTCGCGAGTCCAGTCCACCGCCGAAGCAAATTGAATTTCCGCGCCTTCGTGATTCTTAATCAGCATGGCCCTCTTCTTTGAGCCAGAGTCCTTCTGCGGAATAAGAATCGTGATCGGCTTAATGACCCACTCGGTTTCTGACTTTTGCTGACGCGTTTTATAGAGAAGGATCGCGTTGTCTGTCTTAACGATGCGAGGCGGATTGGCTTTGTCCCGCTGCCAGTCCCCCTCTTGAAACAATCCTTCCCACCAATCGTCGCGTGGGGCAAGAACAACTGGATCGTAACCGCCTTTTCGATCGGTCTTCTTCGGTTCCAAGAAAGGAACAACAAGAGCCATGTAAGCCGTGAAAACGACAAACAGAGGGACTAGTACTCGAAAATAGTCGCGAAAGAAAATCATTTGATTCGAGAGGGCACAAAATCCTCCCAACGCCCCTTGGCCTTCAGCAATCGCTCAATCAACTCTCGAACAGCCCCTTTACCGCCGGCGGCACTCATGGTCCATTTTGCAGCCTGCTTTACCTCGAAGGCTGCGTCCGATACCGTCGCACTCAAACCAACTGCATACATCACGGACAAGTCCGGAAGATCATCGCCGATATAGCAGACCTCGTTCATCTCTACGCCCGCCTGCTGAATCATTTCTCGAGCGGCAGGAAGCTTTTCGGAAAATCCCTGTCGCACCATCGTAATCCCCAATTCGGCAGCTCGAAGCTTTACGATTTGAGAATTGCGAGCAGTCAGCAAGCCAAATTGGAAGCCTGCTTTTTTCCAAATCTTGATCGCATGGCCGTCACGAACGTGAAAGGATTTGCTCTCGATTCCTGCATTGTCAATTGTGATTAAGCCATCAGTCAAAACGCCGTCCACATCAGACAAAATCAGCTTGATCGGCTTCGCAGTTTCGGTGTCTTTTGGTGCCACTTCTGTTTTCTCCAGTTAGCCTTCTGAACCAAATAGTCTCAACGTTGTCGGTCCATTGTGCCATTCGATTGGCTGGTTGTCTTCCACTGAGGATTCTGCCCTCGATTCGGTGGCGTTTCTCGGCAAAGCGTTGGCAGCATCGTTCTCAATACCGAGGATGTCGGTGATATCGATCATCCCCAACGGTTTGTCTTCCGCGTCGACCACCGGCAGTTCGCTTATCTTGTTCTGAACCATGATGTCGATTGCGTCCAGCAGTTTTGCCCCGGATCGTACCGCCGAAAACGATCGAGTCATTAAGTTCTCGATGACGTTGTCCAAATCGCTTTCGCGTCGTTGCTCAAGCAGCCGAGCTAAGTCGCTATCTGTAAAAATCCCCTCGAGCTTGCCGTCCGCATTGACGAGCATAACGGCTCCGGTTCTTCTCCCGGGCCTCGACACCTCAACTAACATTTTCCGAATCGTGGTTTGCGTTGAGGCTAGACGACAATCGTGAGCCAGCCGCATAACCTCGTCGACCACGGCAAGCTTGCGGCCGAGCGATCCACCTGGATGCAAATCAGCGAAATCCTGGACACGGAAATCACGAGCTTCGCTAACCACCAAGGCCAAAGCATCTCCGATAGCCAACATGGCCGTTGTGCTTGTGCTAGGGGCCAAGTTGTATCGGCAAGCTTCGCGGCATGGCGGCAAAACCAAAACAATGTCGGCGGCTCGTGCCAATGGACTATTTGCCCCGCTGGTAATTGCGATGAGGCCGGCTGACCGTCGAACCATAAACGGCAGGATGCGGACGATCTCTTCTGTGGCGCCACTGTTGGAAAGCATCAACACGACGTCGCTCGGCCCAAGCCTACCTAGGTCACCATGAACCGCTTCTGCGGGGTGCAGGAAATGTGCGCGCGTTCCTGTAGAGGCGAAGGTAGCGGCAAGTTTTTTCCCAATGAGCCCAGCTTTGCCAATCCCACAAACGATTAGGCTTCCTCGGATGCTCAAGAGCTTGTCCACCGCAACCAAAAAATCTTCGTCCAAGGAGTCCGCAATGGAATGTATGGATTGAGCTGCTTGTCTAAGTATTTCCGCACCGCGTGCCAGTCGATTCCGCTTTGCAGTCGCGCTAGCACCGTTTCGACGGGCTGGTAGTCGCATGTTCATCGCCGTCCCTGGCTTGTAATTGAGTTGAATTTGGTCGGGCCAACGCTTTTCCGTCTTCGAGCTTCGCGATAGCCATTCGTCTTGCTAGGTTAGCATATTGGAACGACACGCGACAACACTGAAGTCATTGTTTGCTAGCGAAGATCGGATGCGTACGAGTTTGGCCGGAGCGCCCCGAATGGCTTGGACGCCGTCTCACTTTGCAAATAACTAGCAAAGGCAAGCGCGGAGTGGCTTTCGCCGAATTGCCACGCAAACCGAAACTGTTGGCGAGTTCCGCTACGTTAAGTCCCCTCCACACTGGACAAACAGATTTCGCCAGAAACCTTGCTAGCAAAATCCGTCCATCGTCACCTCGAGATGTCATGGTCCGACTATAATCTCCCAAATCGATTTACCGACTGCAGGCTCACCAATTTTCCCCTCAAAATTATGCATCGAATTCACTCTCGGCACTTGCGGCTTGTCTCTTTAACTACGTCCCGCCGACTTGGCACTGTGTTTTTCCTGTTGCTGTCTTGCACAGCGGCAGGAATAGCTCAAACTCCGAAGATCTACAATACTCCCGAGGCTGCGAAGTCCGATCCAGACTTCGGCGTACAAGGTGAGTACGCTGCCCCGACAATCGGTTTGCAAGTGATCGCCGCTGGCGACAACGACTTCGATTTGGTTCTCTTTCCCGGCGGATTACCTGGTGCAGGGTGGAACGGATCTCCCCCGCAACGCACCGATGGAGACGCAGATACGGTCGCTGAGATTGTCAAAAGCAAGGGAATGAAGAAGCTTGACCGACGAAGTCCATCTTTAGACGCAAAACCTCCAATCGGAGCCATCGTTCTTTTCGATGGGACGCAAGATTCGCTCGCTAAGAATTGGAATAACGGTGCTAAGCGAACGGACGATGGGTTGCTCATTCAAGGTGCCACAAGCAAAGACAAGTTTCGCGACTACACGCTCCACATTGAGTTCCGAACGCCCTTTCAACCAAACTCAACCGGACAAGGCCGAGGGAATAGCGGCGTTTTTCACCAAGGCAGGTACGAAACGCAAGTTTTGGATTCGTTTGGCCTTGAAGGCAAGAATAACGAAACGGGCGGAATTTATTCGGTTCGTGATCCGGACCTCAACCTTTGCTTCCCACCTCTGTCCTGGCAAACTTACGATGTCGAATTTACGGCGGCGCGATTTGATGCCGCTGGCAAGAAAACTTCCGATGCAAAATTGACAGTCCGACTCAATGGTGTCGTTGTACAACGCGATGTACCTGTCGCCAAACCCACGGCAGCTGCCCCCAATGCTGAAGACAACTCGGATGGCCCTATCCACTTGCAAGAACATGGTAATCCCGTTCGCTACCGAAACATTTGGTTGCTTCCACGCGACGCGGACCGAGAAGCCTTGCGACCGATCGTGACAGGTGCTGAACGATTTTCCGAGGATGCAACGATGTCCGGTAAAATTCTTATTTCGGAACTCGGCTGCGCCGCTTGCCATGCGACAGACGATTCGGAACCCGCTCGCAAATCCGCTCCCATCCTCGATCGAGTCGCATCGCGTTTGCGGCCTGACCATATGCTGTCCGCGATTGCTGCTCCCCACCAGACCAAAGCAGGAACGACGATGCCGGATTTGTTTCACGGCCAAACGCCTGCCGAACGGACGAAGTCCGTCGAAGCGATCGCGAGCTTCCTGTCAACAACCGGCAAGCAAATGGACCGTTCTGGCGACTCCGCAGCGGCCCAGCGCGGTGAAGTATTGTTTCATACCATCGGTTGCGTCGCCTGTCACGCACCTCGACAAGGGCAAAACACATTGGTGGGCACGAGCGTTCCTCTCGGCGATCTCACCAACAAATATACGCTCGATGGACTTCGAGCCTTCTTGCTCGATCCAATAGCGATACGCCCAAGCGGTGCCATGCCTAAACTCACGAAAAGTCGCGAGGAGGCAAACGATCTTGCGTGTTATCTGTTAGGCGACAAAATCATTGTGCCAGGCGTCGAACAGTTTGCCGCCACGGTTTATCACGGCACATTCGATAAGCTTCCCGATTTTGACAAACTCAAAGTTATCAAGACAGGCACCACGATTGGACTTGATCTGTCGATCGCCGGCCGCAAGGACAACTTCGCTATGCGGTTTGATTCCTACTTCCCTGTCACCACTGCTGGCAATCATACTTTTCATCTCGGATCCGACGACGGCAGCCGACTACTCGTCGACGACAAACAAGTTGCCATCTCAGATGGAATCCACCCAAAGTCGGATGAAAAAGGGTCCGTTCAATTAGAGGTCGGCGTCCACAAGCTGAGAATTGAATACTTCGAAGCATCGGGTGGCGAGGAGTTGTCTCTCGAGGTAGAGGGGCCTGACATTGTACGTACTTCGATTGGCAACATCGTCACATCCGACCCATCTGGAAACGTTCGAGACGAACTCATTGAATCAAAATTCAAGCCGGACCTGTCGCAGGTTGCTTTCGGACAAGAACTCTTTGAGTCGAAGGGCTGTGCGAATTGCCATCAGCTTGAAAAGGAATCGAAAAAAGCAATCGCAAGGTTAAAAGCTATGCCCATTAAGCAAGTTCGACCGGGACAAGGATGCTTGGCCGAAAAGGTCTCGTCAGGCTTGCCCAACTACGCGCTGACTCGAACTCAGCGCGGCGCCATCGAAGCTGCGTTGGCTGACCAATCCAAACCGATGGACGATCGACAGATGGTTCATCTTCAGATGGCGACTAAGAATTGTTATGCTTGTCATAGTCGCGATTTAGAGGTTGGCCCAGAGCCAGCACGCGACCCTCTATTTACTACGACCATGAAGGAAATGGGCAACGAAGGCCGAGTGCCACCAACTCTGACCGGAGTCGGCGATAAATTGCGACCGGAAATCATCGACAAGATCATCGCCGAGGGGGCCAAGGATCGACCTTATATGCTTACTCGAATGCCAGGCTTCGGATCTAAGAACTTGCAAGGACTGAGTGCGAAGTTGACCGCAATCGACGAACGAAAATCGGCAAAGCCGTCCCACATTCCGAACATCGAAAGCCCTGAAGGCAAAGAACTCCTCGTCGCCGGCCGTAAACTAACCGGCAGCACCGGTTTGTCCTGCATCAAGTGCCATCGGTTTGGCAACAAGGGAACGCCAGGCATCCAAGCCATCGACATGTTGACCATGACGGAGCGATTGCGAGAGGATTGGTTCCATCGCTATATGCTGGCTCCGACAGAATATCGGCCAGGGACTCGCATGCCGCTCAGTTTTCCAGAAGGCAAATCGGCACTCGAAACGGTCTTCGACGGCGATGCAGATCTGCAAATCGATGCGCTTTGGCTATACCTGACTCAAGGCAAGAACGCTACCAAACCGACGGGGCTCGACGCTGAAGCCATTGTATTGGCTGCGGACACTAAGCCAGTCATTTATCGCAACTTCATCGAGGGATTAGGCCCTCGCGGAATCGCCATCGGTTATCCAGAACATGTGAATCTGGCTTGGGATGCTGGTAACATGAACTTGGCGATCCTTTGGCAGAACGAATTTATCGACGCTAGTAAACACTGGACCGGACGTGGCGAAGGGGTTCAAGGTCCGTTAGGAGACAGGGTGATCCGATTCGAAAAAGCCGGACCACTTGCGAAGCTTGCATCCTTGCAGGAGCCTTGGCCCACCGAAAAAGCACGGGATCGAGGCTATCAGTTCCGCGGCTACTCATTGAACAAATCTGGACAGCCCACATTCAAATATCAATTCTCCGTTGTCGAAGTCGAAGATACACCGCGCCCCCGAGCCAAAATCCCTGGTGGTTCAGCGGCTGGTTTTGATCGGGAATTGAAAGTCAAAATCACTAAGCCAACCGATGGCATCGCGGTATTACTCGGGAGCGGTCAGCTCCGAGCCGAGGCAGATGGTAGTTTCACTCTGAACAATCAAGTGAAGATTCAAGTGACTGGCGTGAGGGCAGAAGTGCTTAATATAGGCGACCATCAAGAATTGAGAGCATTGCTACCTCGCGAGGGCGAGATCGTCATTATGCAATCGATAACTTGGTAGAGTAAAACGATTGTCCTCAATCGTATACTTGCGCTTGAGCACCTCGCCCCTCCTAAGCAACGTTGTAAAAAATTTACATCAACGGAAACGTCGGTCTTCGCTCCAAAAGTCGCATCCAGCAGGCCCAGAGGGTGCGACCCGTGCCTTCGGCTATCGAAGTAGCCATAGAGCGACCGCGGATTCACTCGCTTCTGTGTCGCCTGTGTAAACTTCGAGCTCGCTTCGATTGGCTTTTTTGTAAACTTCGCTGACGATGGCTGGTTCTTTTCCTTCGCCTGTTAACCAGAGTCGGCCGGGTGGGGCGACTGCTAACATGCCAGGGATATCGAGATACTTGCTGCCACCGGGAAGGAAACTCGGGGAGCGATAATCGAGTACACTCGCAAACCGAAATCCGGTCGTATCGATCGCAGCTTTGTCAATCGATGCACCGAGTATAGCGCGGGCTGCTACAGCGATCGGCCCGACCTCTCCTAAGCCCACTAAAGCTACGTCCGAAGGATTCGGGTGGTCACCGATTTTTGCAGTTCGGAGGAAGTGTACTGCTGTCATGACATCATGTGTCCTTTGCGCAAACAACGCGTGGTTGTAGCCGTGCGTATAGCCGGCAAACTCGCGTTGGTTGGCTACGACGGGCGTTTGCAATAGCGGCTTTCCGTCCTTAAGAAAGTCACCTTGATACAGCATGTCGAGCCCAAGCACCGTCGCACCGGACTCGACGAGTTTCGCAATGGCTGGTTTCAGCACGCCTTCGGCTGAATAGAGTCCTGACTTGCCATTGGCATCGAGCCACACGACGGCGTTGCTATTCCATTTCTTGGGATATAGCCAAGTGACAGGCAACTCTTCTTGAAGAGCGTTCTTGAGCAGGCCGATCATCTCGATATAGTTACCGCGGTCATTTTTGGTCTTGAGATCCCATTGCACATTTCCTGTTTCAGCGGTCTTTCGACCGATCAGCACCTCGACCGCACCTCCGACGTCTTTGTGAAATGCATCGGGAGTTTTGACTGCCGTCAGCAATTGTTTTTCGGCATCCGCCTTAAGCCATTCCAAGAGTTTCTTTTCAAACTCAGGGCCTTTCTCTTTTGGGGCAGGATGTTCTGCGTTCCAAACGGTGAGTTGCTCGCGAGAAAGCGGTTCAAAATCGCGTTCGATTACAGGCTCCTTTTTTCCTAGCTTGAAATGCTGATTGAGCCATGTGTAGAAAGCCGAACGTGAGACTGCGTTGTAGTTGTGCGGAAAATGCTCGCCTCGCTGAAGCATGACGTTTCTTGGAGCACCCAACATTGAGTAAAGTTCTTGCAACTCAGGAAAGCCTTTGGTTGACATTTCCTTGGTCCAATCATTTGCAGTCGTCATTCCTTGTGGCTTAGGTGCGAACAGCGCGGCGAATTCGATGTTGCCTGTGTTCACGCGAAGCAACGAGGAGTTTTCGCAAGTGCATCCGCCTTGCATCGACGTACTCACCATCACTGCTGGAAACGACAACTGAATACGAGGATCGATGGCTGCGAGGATCATCGACTGCGTGCCACCGCCGCTGGCCCCAGTGATCGCCGTTCGATTCGGGTCTACTTCTGGAATGCTCAACAAGAAGTCGAGCGAGCGCACTGCGTTGAGCGTCTGTAAACCTAGAATGCTTTGCAGATTCGACTCCGCTTGGGGGCTAAACAATCCCCAGTCCTTCGTGGTGTTCAGCTCTGGCCGCTGTTTGGCAAACGTGTGAACCACTTCGCGAGGAATTTGAATCGAGTCGGAATCGCTGAGCATATCCCATTGCCAGACGACGCATCCCATGCGCGCCAACTGCACACACATCGATTGAAATCGGCTGTGTCCACCGTTTTCGAAGCGCTCTTCGCCGGTTGCGATTTCTTTGAGAATGTTCGCATCCGTTTCGGTAGAGAGCCGTGCGTCTTGCCAGTGCCCATGCGCGAACAACACACCTGGAACTTTACCGGTGACATTCTTGGGTCGATACAAATTTCCGGTCACGTAAAAGCCTGGAGCGCTTTCGAAGTAGACCTTTTCGATGCTGTACTCCGGTAGCTCGATTTTGCCATGCAGGACGGCGTTCAGCGGTGACTTGGTCGGCATGGGCCACAAACCGAGTGAGACAAGCATCTGGCGACGGACATATTCCGATCGTGTATTCCAGTCCTCTTTGTTCTTGGGGGGCGTAAAAGGGAAGTAGCCATTCAAGTCTTTAGGGGGCAGGAGTCGCCGATCGTTCGGTTGGGTCTTGGTCTCCGTGGTGTTGGGGGCTGCAGCAATCGGGTCCATCGCAGTGGCGGTTTGGAGTAACAGGGAGTTTGGAGCGCTCGAATCAACGCAGAGCAAAGCGAAAGTGATGGCGAGCAAACGATGTTTTTTCATGGTGGGTTTTT
>Ga0105045_10000838_pt1 | contig 23869 bp, 20 predicted proteins | sample MAT02_FD_78089 | JGI IMG/M metagenome (GOLD analysis project Ga0105045, IMG submission 78089) | Freshwater microbial communities from Lake Fryxell liftoff mats and glacier meltwater in Antarctica - MAT-02 (megahit assembly) | ecosystem: Environmental > Aquatic > Freshwater > Ice > Liftoff... | reverse complement strand
TTGGCAGAACAGATAAAAAGGATAATAAAGCAGGATATAATTTAGGGGGTAATATTGTCAACGAGGAGATAATATTGTCAACGCGTTTACAATTTTGCCAATTTGACCCTAAATAACAAAACAACTGATAATCAATTTATTAACATCCAATTCTAAGTTCTCAAAACAAAAGCTACGCTATTTTCATTTCTCCTAAGTCCACTTACCTTACTAATTCTTAGATTTTTACTCTTTGGCAGAACAGATAAAAAGGGTAATAAAGCAGGACATAATTTAGGGGGTAATATTGTCAACGAGGAGGTAATATTGTCAACGCGTTGACAATTTTGCCAATTTGCCCCTAAATAACAAAAACAACTGATAATCATATTATTAACATCCAATTCTAAGTTCTCAAAACTAAAACCTCTATTTTTTCAATGCATCCAAATCCACTTATCTCTTCAATTCATAACTCAAAATTCATAACTCCTAATTCTATTCCCTATCTTTGCCCCATGACCATCCAACAAGCACAATCAATTATCGATCAATGGATAAAAACGTATGGTGTTCGTTATTTCAACGAGCTTACCAATACTGCGATTTTGATGGAAGAAGTTGGTGAAGTTGCGCAAATCATGGCACGCAGATTCGGAGAACAAAGCGAAAAAGAATCCGATAAAGACAAAGATTTGGGTGATGAATTAGCTGACGTACTTTTTGTTGTGATGTGCATTGCCAATCAAACTGGTATTGATTTAGAAGAAGCCTTACAGAAGAACCTAGATAAAAAGACCAAACGTGATCATTCACGACATAAAAAAAATGATAAGTTGGTGTGAATTAACCATCCGAGAAAATAAAAATGTCCTATAAAAAAATTACACCAGAAATTAAAGAAGCGCTTGCCTTTGGCGAAGTTCAAGAAATTTCAACATTTGGAAAACAACTTTTTTCATCCATGAAAGCTGGCGGCCATTTAATTGCTTATGCACCAAAAGATTCTGGTAAAACGAATGCTGCAATTATCGCTTGTTTTAACAAAGTCAATGCACAATTAGAAGGTTCACCAAGAGTTTTGTTCATTTCTCATGGAATTGATGAAGCTCATAGAGTTCATGCAATCATGTCGAAAGTGGCTTGGAGATTAGATGTAACAGTCGATTTAACACATGACAAAGGTGACATGGTTTTGCAACGAAATGAAATTTTCAACGGAACGGAAATCATCGTGGGTAACTGCAAACGGGTGTATGATTTATATATTCAAAATGGAATCAATTTTAAACTGTTAGACTACATAATCATTGATGATTTCGAAGATGTCTTACTTTCTGGTCGCAATATGGAACTGAAACGAATGATTGAAGGAATTTTCAAAACGCAAGTAATCTTTTTAGCAAACAAAAGACATAAACGCATTGACCAATTTATGGAAAATGTACCTATCGATATTAGAGAATTGGAACAATAATTGACTGGTTATTTGTACTAAACAGGTTTTGTACGCGTTATACAAATACTTCCAAATTTTAAAATGATGAAATTCCTTATTCTATTTTTTGCTCTTTTGAGTTTTCAGTTTGTAAAAGCGCAACTTCAACCGGGTTTTGAGAAGAACGAAGTGCGAGATTTAATCCAGCTATGCAACTCATTCACTTACCTTGATTTATATGGAAGCGATGATGAAATCATTCCTAAAAATTACAAGAAAGTATATACTTCTCCCGCTTGTGGATTAGATAATTTATTTCAAGTCTATGAAAAACAGGGCATTGGAATTGTCAATTTCAGAGGATCAACGTCCAAAAAATCTAGTTGGTTAGAAAACCTTTATGCTTCGATGATTCCAGTAAAAGGAAAAATTAAGGTGAACGGTAAAGGATTCGATTATCAAGTCGGAAAAGACACTTCCGGAGCTGTGCATGCTGGATATGTACTTGCCCTCAATTTTTTACATGAAGATCTTTTGAAGCAAATAAAAACATTGAACGACAAAGGAATTTACAATATTCTTATTACAGGACATTCCCAAGGTGGAGCTTTGGCTCAAATGACACGTGCATATTTCGAATATCTGCCAAATTCAAAATTGTCAAAAAAAAATGTGTTTAAAGTTTATGCTTTTGCAAATCCAATGATTGGAAATCAAAAATTCTGTGATGAATACTCCCGAAGTTTTTGTAACCCTGCAATGAGTTTTGTGATTCTAAATGGAGAAGATATTGTGCCAAGAATGCCAATTAGCTATAATGATTCGACTTTTTGGCAAACGCAATTAACAAACTTATTGCTGGATCGAGATGAATTTTCAAAATCAAATTTCGCTGCGGAAGGCTTGAGGTTTTTATTCAAAGACAAAATCCAATCTTTGGCAAAAAAAATGGCAACGGATATCAATGCTCAGTTAGTTAAGGAATTAGGCGATATTGAAATGCCGAGATTCAAAGAAGAAATCAATTATTCGCAAACTGGAAATCGAACAATGATTTCATCAACGGAATATCCTTTGGAATTAAAAGATCCATCCATTTTACAAAATGATTCGCTCATGAAAATTTATAAGCAGGATAAAGAAGGTGTTTTTGAGGATAAATCTTTGTATAAAAAATCGAGTTGGGGTTTGCAACACAAGCCTTACAATTACTATACTGCAATCTTGAAAGATTATTTCCCTGAAGACTACCATCGATTGGATAAGAAGTTTTTTGTGTTGCCTAAATTATGAGATGAATCAAAGTAGTTGAAAAAATTAAACCGCTGAGCTCGCAGAGTTCGCTGAGCTCGAAAAGCGATTTTTTATAAAAAAACTTATTTTTTGGAGGTTTTGCGTTCATTACAACCTCTACGGCAAAAAAATCCGGTTATAAACAATCTAAATTCAGTAAAAATCATTCCTTTTTCTGTTTAGAACCATTCAAAATAAGGGAAAATCGTATCTTTGTATCAGATATGATATCAGAAATAAAAACAACATTTAATATCGAAGAAATTCGTGCGCAATTCCCAGCACTGCAAAGAACAGTTTATGGGAAACCATTGATTTATTTAGACAACGGTGCAACTTCGCAAAAACCTCAAATGGTGATTGATTCCATTAGTCATTATTATAGTTCGGATAATGCAAATATTCATCGTGGTGTTCATTTTTTAAGTCAACAAGCAACAACTCAATACGAAAAAGCTCGGAAAACCATTCAGTCTTTTATCAATGCCAAATTTAATCACGAAATAATTTTCACCAAAGGAACCACAGACGGGATTAATTTGGTCAGCTGTTCCTTCGGAGAATTGCTTAGATCAGGCGATGAAATAATGATTAGCGCAATGGAACATCATTCGAATATTGTGCCTTGGCAGATGCTTTGTGAACGAAAAGGATGCGTTTTGAAAGTCATTCCAATTCACGAAAATGGAGAATTGAACCTTGAAGAATTTGAGAATTTACTTTCTGAGAAAACGAAATTGGTTTCAATAACACACATCAGTAATACCCTAGGAACAATCAATCCGATTAAACAGATTATTGATAAATCTCATGCTGTCGGCGCAAAAGTACTAATTGATGGAGCTCAAGCAATTCAACATGTCAAAATAGACGTTCAAGAACTCGATTGCGATTTTTATGTTTTCTCAAGTCATAAAGTTTTCGGACCGACTGGCGTTGGAGTTTTATTTGGTAAAGAAGTAATTTTAAATGAAATGCCTCCGTATCAAGGTGGTGGAGATATGATTGCCAAAGTAACTTTTGAAAAAACAACCTACAACGAATTGCCTTTCAAATTTGAAGCTGGAACACCGAACATTTCAGGTGGAATAGCAACTGGTAAAGCACTCGAATTTGTTAATTCGCTGGATATGAACGCCATTCATAAACATGAAACAGAGTTATTGAATTATGCCCAAAGTGAACTACTTAAAATTGAAGGACTTAAAATCATTGGGACAGCAAAAAACAAGACAAGTGTTGTGTCTTTCGTTGTAAATGGAATTCACCCTTTCGACATCGGAACTTTGCTTGACAAACAAGGTGTTGCAGTCCGAACTGGTCACCACTGCACACAACCTTTAATGGATTTTTACAAAATTCCTGGAACAATTCGAGCGAGTTTTGCATTTTATAATACGGTAGAAGAAATAGATGTTTTTATTCACGCTTTAAAACGAAGTTTAACAATGCTTGCATAAGTTATGAGATTGAGTCAGGAGATATGAGAAGAGTGTTAGCGTGAAGAGTTCTATACTAAATAGTCGCAAACTAACAACGGCTGGACATTAGATGAGATGCTGAACTTGTCGAAGTATAGAAGGAAGAGTAAAGCATCTTTTGGCGTAAAATCCTAAAGTCTTAAAATCTAAAAAAATATGACCTTAGAACAAAAACAACAAGAAATAATTGATGAATTTGCTATCTATGACGATTGGATGGACAAATACGAATACATCATTGAATTAGGTAAAGAACTTCCATTAATTGACGAAAACAAAAAAACGGAAAATCGATTGATTGAAGGTTGTCAGTCGAGGGTTTGGTTGGATGCCGATTTTAAAGATGGAAAAATGAATTTTACGGCCGATTCAGATGCCATAATTACGAAAGGAATTATTGGTTTATTGATTCGTGTATTAAATGGTGAATCGCCTGAAAATGTCGCAACAACCGATTTACGATTTATAAAAGAAATTGGCTTGCAAGAACATCTATCTCCAACCAGAGCAAACGGTTTGGCGAGCATGGTGAAAAAATTAAAAATGAGCGCATTAATTGCATTGAAATGAATATAGCATTAGAAAATAAAGTGGTTGAAATGTTAAAAACAATCTACGATCCGGAGATTCCTGTAGATGTTTTTGAACTTGGACTTATTTACGAAGTAAGAATTGATTCTGAAAGTAACGTGACGATTGATATGACGCTTACTTCACCAAATTGTCCTGTAGCAGAATCAATGCCAAAAGAAATTGAAGATAAAGTCGGATCTATTCCAGAGGTGAAAACTTCGAAAGTAAATATCGTTTTCGACCCACCTTGGGATAAAGATATGATGAGCGAAGAAGCAAAACTTGAACTTGGATTTTTATAGTGAAAATGAGTGGAAAGTTTAAAAGTGATAGAGTGAAAAGTATTTGAGTCTGAAAGTGAAAAGTGATTAATTTTCAAGTATTGATCTTACTTTTCACTCGCTACTCAAAAATTCTCCACTTTCTTAAAATCTAAAAAAAATATGAGAAGAGTTGTAATAACTGGAATGGGTGCATTAACCCCGATTGGCAATAATTTAGAAGAATATTGGACAAATTTAAAAGCCGGTGTTAGTGGCGCTGCGACAATCACAAAATTCGACCCGTCAAAATTTAGAGCACAATTTGCGTGTGAATTAAAAAACTACAACGTAAGTGATTATTTCAACGTGAAAGAAATTCGTCAATATGACCATTTTTCGCTTTATGCTTTACATAGTGTAAATGAAGCATTAATAAACGGAAAAATCGACTTTGAAGGATTAAACAAAGACAGAATCGGCGTGATTTGGGGTTCTGGAAATGGTGGAATTCAAACTTTTGAAGACGAAATGAAGGAATATTGCGCTGGCGACGGCACACCTCGCTTCCCTCCTTTTTTCATTCCTAGAATTTTGGTTGATATCGCTTCGGGAGTAATTTCTATAAAATATGGATTGCGTGGCGTGAATTTCTGCCCAGTTTCTGCCTGCGCAACTTCCAATACGGCAATGATTGAAGCATTCAATTATATTAAATGGGACAAAGCCGACATGATTGTAACTGGCGGTTCTGAAGCTGCAATTACGCAGTCAGCAATGGGTGGATTTGCTTCGGCGAGAGCCTTGTCCATGAGAAATGATAATCCTAAAACTGCTTCCCGACCTTTCGACGTTACACGTGATGGATTTGTAATGGGAGAAGGTGCTGGCGCAATTATTCTCGAAGAGTTAGAACATGCTTTGAAAAGAGGTGCTGCGATTTATGGAGAAGTAGTTGGCGGTGGAATGGCTGCAGATGCTTATCATCTCACAGGGACCCACCCAGAAGGTGATGGCGCAGTTTTGGGAATGAATGAAGCGCTCCGCGAAGCTGGAATTTCTGCCGATGAAATTGATTACATAAACATGCACGCAACTTCAACTAATTTGGGCGATAATTCTGAATTAATCGCTGCGAAACGTGTTTTTGGTGAACGTAAATCGCTCTCTGTTTCTGCAACAAAATCAATGACTGGTCACCTACTTGGTGCTGCCGGAGCGATTGAAGGAATTGCATGCGTCATGGCTTTGCGAGAAGGAATTGTTCCTCCAACAATTAATACGACAGAAATTGAACCCGATTTCAAAGATTTGTTTGATTTTCCACTTGGCAAACCTGCCACTAAATCAATGAAATATGCAATGAGCAATACTTTTGGTTTTGGCGGACATATTGCAAGTGTAATTTTTAAGAAATGGGAAGGGGAAAATGAATTATGAGTTATGAACTAGGACTGATGAATTCATAACTCATAATTCCAAATTCATAATTGAAAAAAGGTTACCTATTTCAAAAAGCGACATTAACTAGAAAAGTAAACATGACAGATCGCGAAATAGTAAGCCTGATTCAAGCCAAAAAACTTGAAAAACCAATCAAAGAGCTATACAAGGAGTTTCCTTCCACTCGATTGACTCTGATTAAATATGGCGCAAACGAAAATCAAGCTCCTGAAATTTTTAATGACTCTTTAGTTCTACTCATTGAAAAAGTGAATCAGCCAAATTTTGAATTGACGGCGAAATTAGCTAGTTTCTTGATTGGAATTTGTCTCTTTAAATTGAAGAATTTACTTCGTAAGGAAAATAGATCGTCTCAGTTCGTTCAATTTTCAGATGAATTAAATCAAAATTACCATCTTGCTCAGGCAGACTTTGACGAAGAAAAAGAAGAAAAACTCGCAATCATAGATTCCATTTTATCAACTATTCAAGAGCGATGCAAAAAATTGCTACAATTATTTTATTTCGAAAATAAAAGTATGCAACAAATTGCTGATCAGATGAATTTTTCATCTATGCAATCGGCGAAAACTCAGAAATACAAGTGTTTGGAAAAAGCCCATGAAATGGCAAACCAACAATTATTAACTCTTAAAAACACCGTATCATGAGAACTGCTTTAGAAAATATTCAAAAAATAGATGCTTATATCGCAAATGATTTAAGCCAAATGGAAATGTCATTAATGAAAGAATCATTGGCACAATCTCCAGAATTAAATGCAATTTATCAAAACCAATTACTAATACAACAAGCTATCCAACGAAAAGCGATTTTGGCTCAGGTAGAAGGTTTTAGTGGTGGTTCATCTTTGTCCTTTTGGTCAAAATTCAAAGGACCAATTATTTTGAGTGCAACACTTATTGGAATTCTAGGAATCATCGGAATTGTCTTGGCATTAACTAAATCTGCGGATTCAGCTAAAACTCCAGCTCAAAAAAATCTTTCAGGCGATTTTGGTTTCAAAAACAAAAGTTCGGAATCTAAAGAATCAATTGATTCGATTGCACCAAAGAATAAAACTGTTGCATCGAAATCGAAAATTATCAATGCGAAATTTTCTGAATATCAAAAGTTTAAGCCAATTAAGCCTTCAATGATTGAAACGAAGCGAATGAAGCCTAATGGTTTAAACACATGGGCAACGCCTGAAGTTCAAACATTTCAAATCAACCCCGTTAATACGAATACTTTAGAATGTAAGGAAGGAACTGTAATAATTGTTCCAGCAAATGCTGTGCTTGATAAAAATGGAAAAAAAGCAACAAGTTCTGTTTCCATGGAAATCATCGAAGCCTTGACAATCGATAAAATGATTGCTTATAATTTAACAACCACGAATGGTGATAAAATGTTGACATCTGGCGGAATGCTTTACATGCAACCGTATGTTGCAGGCGAAAAAGGAAGTTTTGACAAAGATACGCCTTGTCATATTGAAATTCCAACGGATGAATTTGATGGAAATATGTCAACGTGGAAAGGAGTTGTTGATAAAAAAGGAAATATAGAATGGAAAGAGCCTGAAGCTTTAGAAAACTACTTGATTCCGGTCGATTTTTCCTTAATCGAATTTTTACCGACAGGTTTTCGTTCTCACTTTCAATCACAATTGCCTTTTGAAAATTATAAGAAATCTTCCGTTGAGTTGGAAGATAGCGTTTATTATTCGTTAGGAAAAAATAACAATTTTGAGGTTGAATCCATAAATAATAAGACTAATGAAAAGAAAGCTGAACAAAATATAGCAAGACCTATTCTAAGCCAACCTTTTGAATTTCCTGTAAAAATTGATTCCAAAGAGAATATTTCCACTTTAGAATACGCTGTTAAAATAAAGAACTATAAACCAAATATGCTCAGCAAAGATTCTATCATTATTATAATGAACAATAAAAAATATAGTACTGGTATTTTCATTGATGGTAGCGCGAAAATTAATTTACCAAGAAAATCATTTTTTAAAGTGACCGTTAAGCTACAAACCAAAAACTGTGGAGAGATTACTTTAGATGATATAGTCGTTAGTGCTGATAAAATTACAATTCTTGACCTTCACAAGCATTGTCCGAATCTTTTGGAAAACTTATCTGAAAGCAAAATTTCTCCAACTTGCTATATCAATCCCTCAACAATAAAAACAATTCGTCAACCAAAATTCATGAAGACTTTTATCGCTACGCGTGAATTCGAAGAACGTTTAGCATTACTTCATAAAATGAAAAATGGAGAAGAACTGTTAGAATTATACATCAACAATTTAGATAAAAACTTGTTTGAAATTGACCAAATGGTAGCCGATAAAATTATAGGAACAAGACGTTTAATTTTCCAAAACTTGGCGAATCAAAAACTTACTAATGTGAAATTAGATTTAGCAAATTTAAAAGATATTCAAGCTTACTATCAAGCAAGTCGTTTGAAATTTCATAATGAAGCAAAAGAAAATGATGTGAAAATGAATGCGAAAGCACTTTCAGAATTAAACAAATTGGATAAGGAATTAGCTCAAGTCCAAAAGGAATATTTTTCGCACTACCATAAAAATCTGCCAAGTCAGGAATTATCAGCTTCGATAAGAAAAATTCCACAAATTGCAAATATGCGCCCAGTAAAACCAAGCGTTTCGAATAACACAAGCTACAAAATTAGTTGGAACAATACAGGTTGGATGAATATTGATGCATATCTTCGTATTTTAACCAACGGAGAAAAAATAATTTCAATTTCAGCCAATGAAAACAGCAAGGATGAGCGCGTTTACCAGTGTATTAATTCACTTAAGACTGTTGTTGGATTGACCAATCAATCAGGGAAATATGAGGGGCATTATCCATCGAATACTAATCCTGAAAAAATAAAGTTCAATGCTACATACATCGTTGGTATTTCTCGGAATGAAAATCAGATTTCATTCGCTTCGGCAATTTTCAATGCAAATGAAGTGAGTTCCGTGATTCTCTCTTGGCAAGACGTTACAGAAGAAGAGCTTTTGGAGAAGTTGAAAACGCTTTCGCCAAACAACGATCGCTTGGCTCATTCCATAAGTGATGAAAGAGAAAAAGTTAAACACGCACAAATCTTTCAAGCGAAACAAACAGCTATTGTTGAAGAACGAAAAAAGATAATCGCTAAAAAGGAAAAGTTCGTCCAATTTATTCAAGGTTTAATTAACTTCATTAATCCTTGTTATAATTCAACGGAACCTTTACAAATAATGATAGAAATTACTAAAGAGAAAATTTCAGATGAATGATATTATCCTGATCTTTTTGATTCTAAAAAAAAATAAAGTTTAGCTTGACATTTACAGCCAAACAGTGACGACAGAAAATTAAGAACAATTAATAGTATGAAAGTTAAGTGTTTGAGTAAAAGTGAAGGATTGATAGCGCTCTTAAAAATGATTCATCTCAAGAAAATGATATGTTAACAATTGCCAACATATCAACTTACTGATTATTAATGGCGTAAATTGCAATAAAAATTTATAAAGATGAAAAATTTAGCAAGCGCAATGGGGGTTTTGGGATTAATGGTGTTGGGTTTCTCATCAAAAACGAATGCACAATCATTTCAAAATAAGGACAACATTATAACTTTTGGGTTTGGATTTGATCCTTATTTCCAAGGGAAATTCAAGAGCGGCTGGGGACCAGGATACAAATACTCTGCTATTGGTCCAATCGTTTTAACTTATGAGCGCGGCATTACCGACAAAGTAGGAATTGGATACTTTGGAGTTGGAGGTGGAATAGCACAGTCGTTTCACACAACCAAATGGTACACTAATCAAAATTATGAACACATTAATCGTAATACAAGAACTGCAATCTTCGTTCGATGCGCTTATCATTTCGATTTGGGAATTGAAAAATTAGATGTTTATGCTGGAGTTGGTGGTGGTGTAAATATTGATAATCGGACTTACAGATCTGATGATCCTTTCGATTTTAATCCAAAATACAAAGATGAAGTGAATATTAACGGAGGACCAGATATTTTTGGTGGGGTTCGCTACTACTTCACAAATTCATTCGGAGTTTATGGAGAGGTTGGCTATGGTTCAACAACAATTAGTGGTGGACTTGCGTTCAAATTTTAGTTCAACTATTTGTTGGCGTTAGAAATCAAAAACGATATTCCAACCCAACTTGCAGGCCAGCCTGCCAATAGCGGCGATTGATAGAAACATCTTTTTTAAACATATAACTCGGAGCAATTCCAACATTTGGGGCAAAGGACATAAAAACCTTTTGTCCCATTTTTATTTTGTAACCAACAGTTGCGCAAATAAAAGGATTGAAAATGCCAACATTGTTTAATTCCGTTTCAGTAACTGATTCTCCATCAATAAAGGTCGAAATTTGTTTTTCTTGTGATGAAAGATGAAAATTTAAATCAGTTCCAATTCCAAAAAAGAAAGATTTATAGATGTAATTAACACGCAATGGAACAGAGATGAAATGGTGTGACACAAAAAACTGTGTCAACTTTAAAAAATCATTTGTCAGATGAGATTCATACAATTTTGTTCTATGACCCATTTGCTGATAACCAACTCCTGCTTGGATTTCAATTTTACTATTTAGTCGATAATAAAGATTTAAAGAAGCTGGATTTACGAATTTCTGAACGTCATCATCAATAATTTCTTCGTATAGCCAAGTTTCTAAACCTCCATCATTTCTGTAATTCACAAACGAAAAACTTGGTGTGTAATGGAGTGCAATGCTTATTTTGGAAGGAGAGTCTTGTGCAAAAGATTGGTTACTCAACAAATTCGTTGACATCAAAATTAAAATAAATACGAATCGAAAAATCTCCATGTTTTGAAGTCTAAAATTACAAAAAAAAGGATTTAAAATCAAAAATCTAAATCCAACATAGAATTATTTTTGCCTTTGGCGCAACTTCGTGTCATGCTTTTTATAGCAAAAACACACGCCACTACAAAGCAGCACCGCAGGGTAAAAAGTTTTTATTATTTACATTCCCCACGAAATTAAGTACGCAGCAATTTTTTCAATGATTTTTATCCCATCTCCTTTTTCAAATACATTGCTGTATAGGAAGTTTTGGTATGTTTTTTAATGATTTCTTCTGGTGTTCCTTCGCAAACAATATTTCCACCACCACGTCCGCCTTCGGGACCAATATCAATTACATAATCAGCAACTTTTACAATGTCTAGATTATGTTCAATCACCAAAACGGTGTTTCCTTCATCCGTTAATCGCTGGAGTACATCCAACAAATGTTTGATATCTTCAAAATGCAATCCTGTAGAGGGTTCATCTAAAATGTAGAAGGTTTTTCCTGTGCTTCGTTTTGATAATTCCGCCGACAACTTAATGCGCTGAGCTTCACCACCAGATAAAGTTGTAGAAGATTGACCGAGTTTTATATAACCTAATCCAACGGATGTTAAAGTCAATAAAACACGGTGAATTTTCGGAATGGACTCGAAGAATACTGTCCCCTCTTCAATCGTCATTTCGAGTACATCACTGATTGATTTTCCTTTGAATCGAACCTCCAAAGTTTCACGATTATAGCGTTTTCCATTACAATCTTCGCATTCAACATAAACATCTGGAAGAAAATTCATTTCTATGAGTTTCATTCCACCACCTTTGCAGGTTTCACATCTTCCACCTTTGACATTAAACGAAAATCTTCCTGCCTTATAACCTCGGATTTGTGCCTCGGGCAAACTTGCATATAACGATCGAATTTCATCAAACATTTTGGTGTAAGTCGCTGGATTCGAACGTGGTGTTCTTCCTATTGGTCTTTGGTCAATTTCAATTACTTTATCTAAATGCTCAAGTCCTTTTAATTTTTTGTATTCCAATGGTTTACGAACTCCATTGTAGATATGTGCCAATAAGATGGGATACAAAGTTTGATTTATCAATGATGATTTTCCACTTCCAGACACGCCCGTCACACATGTAAATGTTCCTAGTGGAATTTTTAAATCAACATTCTTCAAATTATGCCCTTTTGCGCCAATCAATTCCAATGTATTTCCGTTTCCTTTTCTTCGTTTTTTTGGAATTTCAATCGATCTCTCGCCCCTTAAATATTGAGTTGTAATCGAATCAACAGAGTTCAATTCAGCAATTGGTGCTGCGTTCACAATATATCCGCCATGAACTCCAGCACCAGGTCCAATATCGACAACAAAATCTGCTGCTTCAATCATTTCTTTATCATGTTCAACGACTAAAACTGAATTTCCTGTATCTCGCAGTCTTTTTAATGAATTGATGAGTCGCGTATTATCTCGTTGATGCAAACCTATTGATGGTTCGTCCAAAATATACAATACATTCATCAATTCTGTTCCTATTTGTGTTGCAAGCCGAATACGTTGAGCTTCTCCGCCGGAAAGTGTTTTAGCCGAGCGATTTAAGGTTAGATAATCCAATCCAACTTCCAAAACAAAGTTCAATCGGGTGCGAATTTCTTTGAGAATTTCAACTGCAATAATTTGTTGATCTTTGCCCAATTTCGATTCGATTGTATCAAAGAAGACCATCAAATCGGATAAATCCATGGAAGAAAGGGAACCAATATGTTCTCCACCAATTTTAAAATTCAGAGATTCAAGTTTCAATCTAGTTCCTTCGCAACTTGGACATTGCTTTTTATTCATAAAACTTTGTGCCCAACGTTGTATTGCAGCAGAACTTTCATCGGAATGTCGCCCTAAAAAGTTGATAATTCCTTCGAATTGAATTGTTTGATCTTTTTTGGCTTGACCTTCCATGTCTTCATTACCGTTCAGAATTACGTTCAAAACATCTTGAGAAATATCGCTTAAAGGCGTTTTTATGGAATAACCTTCTTGTTGCAAATAAGTATCTAATCGATCAAAAATCCAGGTTTGTTTATATTCTCCGATTGGTGCTAAACCACCATTCCGAATTGATTTTTTTGGATCTGGGATTATTTTATCAATGTCGGCTTCAGAAACTTCACCAAGTCCGTTACAATTGCGACACGCTCCATACGGAGAATTAAACGAAAACAAACTTGGTTCAGGTTCTGGATAACTAATTCCAGATGTCGGGCACATCAACGAACGACTAAAATGGCGTACAGAATTTTCTTCAAAATCCATCACCATCATTTCCTTTGAACCGTGTTTCATTGCTAAGATCACAGAATCATAGATGCGTTTTCGATCTTTTAACTCAACCATTATTCTATCAACTACAATATCAATATCGTGAATCTTGTATCGGTCCAATTTCATTCCCTTGCTGATATCAAGTACTTCACCATCAACACGCACTTTTGTAAAGCCCATTTTCTGGATTTGCTCAAACAATTCACGGTAATGACCTTTACGACCTTTGATTTTTGGTGCAAGAAAAATCACTTTTTTGCCCTGATAATTCTTTAGAATTAAATCGACAATTTGATCATCGGAATATTTCACCATCTCTTCGCCACTCACATAAGAATACGCTGTACTTGCTCGTGCGTATAGCAGTCGTAAGAAATCATACAATTCTGTAATTGTTCCAACTGTTGACCTTGGACTTCTAGAAACGGTTTTTTGTTCAATTGAAATGACAGGACTTAGACCATTGATTTTATCTACATCCGGTCGTTCCAATCCGCCAAGAAATTGTCGTGCATACGCAGAAAAGGTTTCGATATAACGGCGCTGACCTTCGGCAAAAATCGTATCAAAAGCCAAGGAAGATTTTCCACTACCGCTTAATCCTGTAAAAACCACCAATTGATTTCTGGGGATTTTTAAGTCAATATTCTTTAAATTATGCTCTCTTGCACCGAAAATTTCAATGTATTCTTGTTCGTCCTGCATTAGTTATATGCCCTTCTTGGTTTTAAATTCATATTTTCAGTTGGCAATAAAATGTCAAATGATTTATTGGCTGGCAAAGAATTATTCAAAATCCATGGATTTAAAATCTTCACAATTTTATAATTCACACCTTTTTCAATTGCCCATTTTGAAATATCTTTGATTCCGCCAAAGACGGTTATTGTCTTCGTTTTATATGGTTCATAAAGTTCCATTTTCGATAAATCATAGCCATAATCTTTTGGATTTTCCATGATTAACTTAATTGCCATCAATCGAAAAATGTATCTTCCAGTTTCGTTGTTCATATAAGAGTCAAAATAATCTGACGATTCTTGCCATTTCAAATCGCTTCGCACTCCGCCAACACCTCGATTATAAGATGCGATGGCCAAGAACCAATCCTGTAAACTATCTTTTGCATCTTGAAGATATTTACACGCTGCCATTGTACTTTTAGCAATTTGCAAACGCTCATCGATTTGATCGTTCACGTTTAATCCATACTCTTTTGCTGTTTGAGGCATAAATTGCCAAAAACCCTTCGCCCCAGCTGGACTTACCGCATGACTCAATCCGCTTTCAATTACCGATAAATATTTAATGTCATCAGGAATATTATTTTCTTTCAACATTTTTTCAATTTCAGGAAAAAATCTGTTTGCTCTTTTCAAATATAACATCGTTGAACTATGAAAATAGGCGTTCGATAAAATCTCACGATCCAATCGATCGCGCACATCGATATCCGTTAAATCTATTGTTTCGCCGCACAGCTCCATTGAATTTGGAATTTTAGGAACGACAAAAAAGGAATTGCTTACCGCTTCTTGATTTGGTATGACTTTTTCCTTTTCCTGTTTTTGGGTGCAGGATAGAAAGCAAAAACCGACAATAAAAAAGATCAAAAAAGCACCCAAAAATTTCATTGAACGAAATTAATCATTTCATGGAGTTATTTGATTAAAGATTTATTTTTTCCTCCGAAGGTATTCCATCAAGAGCAGTGCTTTTTAGCTTCGCTTTTCCATCAGAAGCAGTGCTTTTCTTCTCGCGCAGTCATGAGGTGTTATGGTTTAATTAAATGAATGGATGAAATAAAAATCACGAAGGATTAAAATGTGTAATTCGAAAAATTGAAATTCAAATCGAAAAGATTAAAATCCTTCACGACTGCGGCGATTTCGCCTTATATTTGATTGTATTTCTATAAAGAAACAGGAAAACGGCTAAGGTGTAACAGCCAAAAAATGCGATATAAAAACCCGTTTTTTCCTTTAATAAATAAAGCATCAACATGGTTAATGAGGCAGAAACGATACTAAGAATTAGAAAAACGTACCAAACACCAATCTCATTGTAACCAGCATAAACTAAGTGATGAGTTGTATGGTCTTTTCCTCCTACCATTGGCGACTGTCCACGTCTTAATCGGTTAATCACAACCGTTAAAGTATCTGCAGCGGCTGGTGTAAAGGCTACAAGTACAACGAAAATGCTCAACCAATTATTTATACCCACTCCAATGGCAGAATTCCATAAATCGTTTACAGCAAAAAACGCAACAAACAATCCAATAAATTGAGATCCAGCATCGCCCATAAATAATTTTGAAGGAGGAATATTTAAAATCAAAAATCCTATACTGGCTCCAATCATTGTAACTAAAGATATTGCCCAAATATTAGTGTGATTTGTTTGGAAGAACAAGTTAGAAATTAAACAAGAAATCAAGATGAAAAGCACAACTGTTGCCGTAATTCCATCCATGTTGTCTAACATGTTTAATGAATTCATAATTAAAACAACCCATAATACCGTAATTGTAGCGTTGACATAATAATTTGTAGATGCCAGAATGACTGAATTTGTCCAAACTAATATTAATCCACATAAAATTTGAATTGCGAGTTTGAAAAGTGGTTTTGTATTGTAGGCATCATCCGCCAATCCCATTGCGAATGCGAGAACAGCGGCCAAAAACAACCCGACATATTGTTCGTTCATGAATATGTTTTCTGAACTAAAAATAATTGCGTAAGCCATCGTTGAAAATAGAAAAACGATAAAGTAACTCACCCCGCCAAGTGATGGCTTAGATTCATTACTCCAACGAACAGTTACATCATTCTTGTTTCTTATCCCTAGAGATTTAGAAAATCGAAGCAACAGAATGTTAATTGTGAATGACACAACAACGCCACCCAATAAAAAGAATATAAAGTATATTGTATTCAGAAGCAATAATTTTTAGAACAGTGAAGTAAATTTATTAAAATTTTCGCCTTGTTGGTCTCTAATCGAAATTATTTTTTTTTCATTACCCCAAGAAATTGCTAAATCTTTGTCATCCCAAGCAATAGTCCCTTCATCTTTTGGTGAATAATAGCTTGTGCATTTATACAAGAATTTACTATTATCCTCAAGTGCGAGGAAGCCATGTGCAAAACCTGGTGGAATCCAAAACTGTGTATTATTTTCAGCAGACAAGACGATAGAAAACCATTTTCCATAAGTCGCAGAAGCACTTCTAATATCTACGGAAACATCTAATACTGCACCTTGTGTGACTCTTACAAGTTTCCCTTGCATCATTGGTGGAGATTGAAAATGCAAACCTCTCAGTACCCCTTTTGCCGAAGACGATTCATTATCCTGAACGAAATTAATTTTGTCGTCAATAATTTCTTGAAATTTATGCATGTTAAAGCTTTCAAAAAAAGAACCACGTTCATCATTGAACAACCTTGGTTGCAAAATTAACAATCCTTTAATTGGCGTAGTTTTAACTTCCATATCTCCTAAAAATTCTATGCCAAATACGCTTTAGAAAACCTTTTTTCGGCGCAACATCAACTTCTTCATAAGGATTTCCATAGCCATAACCGTAACCATAGCCGTAGCCATAACCGTAGCCATTTCGATTACTTTTTTCAATTCCGTTCAAGATAACATTCAATGAGCTTAATTGCTGCATTTCGAATAATTCTTTGATACGATTTACAAAACTTCTTCGAGAGACGTGAGATTTAAAAATATAAATTGGAATATCAGATTCAGTGAGTACTTTAACACCATCAGAAACCAAACCAATTGGAGGATTATCGATTACAATCACATCATAAATTTCTTTTAATTCTTCAATGATTTCTTTGAAACGAGCACTCAACAATAACTCTGAGGGATTAGGAGGGATTGGACCAGCGGTAATTAAATCAAGGTTTTGTGAAACTTCTAGATGAACACTTTCGCTAATAGTAGCTTGATTTACGATTAAACTGCTCATTCCAATATTATTTTCAATTCCAAAACCTAAATGTGCTTTTGGTTTTCTCATATCAAGATCAATAAGGATCGTTTTTTTTCCTGACATGGCGATAATTCCGGCTAAATTTAAAGCTACAAATGTTTTTCCTTCTCCAGAAATTGAAGAAGTAATCGCAATCGTTTTGTAGTTTGGATGAATATATGCCAAATTAGTCCTGAGCTTACGCATTGCCTCAGCTAAATTGGATTTAGGATCTTCTGTGACAAGCAATTGGGAATACTCTTGATTATTTACAGCAAATGGAACACCTCCCATTAGAATAGCTTTAGGTGGTAAAAATGATTCTAAGTCTGAAAGCTGATTTATTTCATCGAATGACACATATTTATACATTAAAATCGCTAAACCAATCATAATTCCAAGTAACATAAATGATCCATAAATTATCTTTCTATTTGGAGAAATTGGAGCTCTATTAATAGCCGCTCTTGTCAAAATACGATTGTTAGATGATAATCCCGCTTCGGAGATTGCGTACAGCAATTTTTTTTCAGTTAGTAACTGAAAATACTTTGCATTTAAGGATTTGATATTACTTAATCGATTAAATTCTGATTTCTTCTCAGGCAATGATCTTGATTCATTATCTATTTCACTTAAATCAGAACGCATGAAAGACTGGGTTTCAATTAATCTTCGTAAAATCGTATTCGCACTTCGGGATATTAAATCTGTGATATCTTCTATCTTTTCATTAATCCTTTGGATTTCAGCATTTTCAGGTTTTACTTTAACCATAAGGTCCGCCTTTTGTTCAAGCAATAAGTTTAAATTTTCAATATGTCCAGCCAATGGGTTTTGATAGGATTTCCCCATTAATTCTGGCAAAACTTGATATAGCTTATCTGAAGCAGCAAGGTTACGCACCTTATTAACGACCATTTTAATTACCACAATTTCATCATCAATTTTGTCTAATTCATCTTCTAATTTCTCATAATCTTTTCGGAGACTTTCACTTAGGACATTCGGATCGGTTAAATTTTCCTTCTCTTGGAAATAAAAGATGCTATCCTCTGAATTTTTCAAGTCTTTGCTTAGAGAATCTAGTTGATCATCAATAAATTTTAAAATATTTTCCGAGCCTTTTTTAGTGTTGAGGTTGTTAAAACCAATAAATGTATTCCCAACTGCCGATACTAAGTCTTTGCATAAATAAGGATTATGTCCAGTCACTTGCAAACGCACAGTTTGTGCCTGTCCGTCAAGAGCTTCTACTTTAAGGGTAGGCAACAATCTTCCAATTAATGAAGTCGAGCTGTTAAATATGAAATAAACATTTTTGTTTTCAAGCCTACCTTTAAAATTATTCAAATCGGATGTTGAAATGATAATATCAAATTCCGGAGATTTAATCAAATGACCGATTGTTCCGCTAACATCTCTTTTCTTTCCCTTATGCTTATAACTTAAATTAATAAGGCTATTGTTCAAACTGATATCAATCTCATTACCAATAACGGTTGAATCCTTAATTGCTAGAACATTGACATCAAAAAGTTTAGGGTAATAATTCTCTTCAATTAAGAATTCTCCCCTCGTAAAAATACTTACATTTAAATTTATGGTTTTTAAAGCTTCTTCAAACAATAATTGCGAACGCATCAATTCAATTTGATTAAAGTAGCCACTATTACCTCCGCCAAATCCCTTAAGATCCAGCACTGTTTTAGCGTTGTCTTCTGATACTAATTGAATTACTAAGTTTGACTGATACAAGGGTTTAGTATATCGCAGATAAAAGAACGCTAGTGAAAACATAATCACCACGAAAATAGCAGACCACCACCAATTACGTTTTAAAACTGTACGAAAAATAGCACTATTAAACGTTTTATTTAATAAAAATGTCTCCTTTTTCAATGAAATTAGTATTACTTTATTCTGGTAATTAACGTTATCAAAACCCCGGCGCTTGAAAGAATTGAAATAATTGGTGTCACTTCTCTCAATACCTCAAGAGTTAATTGGGCTGTTGGCTCAACATAAATATAGTCATTCGCTTGAACTATCATATCAGCATATTTTAGTCCTTCAATTACTGACATATCAAGTATATAGACTTTTCTAGTTCCATTTACTTTTCGCATTAGTTTTACAGTATTAGCTTTTCCCCTATCCCTAATGCCACCAGCCTGAGCTAAAACTTCCATTAAAGTTGTATTGTTATTTGCCAATCCAACTACTCTGGCATCACTTCCTGAACCCGGAAAAACGAGAACGCGCTGATTTGTTATTTCCACTTGTACAAATGGCTCTTGATAAATACTTGAATAGTTTTGCTCCAGTAAATTTTGACATTCAACGACTGTTAAACCGTTTACCTTAATATCCCCAATTACAGGCAAATCGACGTTTCCATCTGTTTTGACTACGTATTCTAACCTCTTGTTTCGTGCACCGCCACCAATGCCGGCAATAGCTTCTAAAAGAGGTTCTCCTTGATTTGTGCTAAGAGAGAATGCGATTTTGTCATCTGGTGCAATGACATATTCTGTTTGTGGTATCATTGGCACAGAATCATTATAGACTAGATCTCCTTTAGGAACTTTAAACATCAAATTGGAGTTTACTCCACAACTTGAGAAAGAAACTATAATTGATACTAGAATTAAACCAAAAAAAGGTGTTTTGAATGTTCTCATTTTTTATTTTCAATCAATAATTTTCTATACAAATCTTCTATATTCCTAACTAATGTTGTGTAATGAAACTTCTCACGAACGAACTCCCAGCCCTTCTCAGACATGAATTGACGAATTTCATCACTTTCAATTAGTGTTAATAACTTCTTTATGTACGCTAATTTATCTCCTTTTGTTACAATAAACCCAGTTTCATCTGGAAGTATAATATCTCGAACTCCTCCAACATCTGTAGAAACAATTGGAACGTTGCACGCTTGAGCCTCAATTAAGCTCACTGGAGTTCCTTCATTTTTTGATGTTAAACAAATAATATCCATTCCTGGATTGAAACTCGCTATTTCAGTAATCCAAGAGGTCATTTCAATTTTAAAACGCTCATTTTGGTCTATCAAACGAATTCTTTCTTCAATTGTTGCTCGCTCTTCTCCATCGCCAACAATGAATATTCTTACTTTTTTGGTTACTTCATTTTTTAACGCTTCTACAACATCAAGAAAAAAACCGTGATCCTTTATCGGAGCGAGTCTTCCGATAATTGCAATCGCAATTTCATCCTCTTCAATTTTATATTTCTTGCGAGTTTCAATGCGCGCTGAAGCTACATTTTTCTGAAATTTTAACAAATCGAATCCCAACTGAACAACCGTAACCTTTTTTGGTTTACAAATTTTAAATTCTTTTGTCAGTTCGTTCTTTTGAATATCAGATATAGCAATAATTTGGTTTGATTTCCGCGCCAAATTTTTTTCAATTCGCTTAAAAATTGAAGTTTTCACTTTCCCGAAATAACTATGAAAAACATGACCATGAAATGTGTGAACAATCACTGGAACTTTACATGCATAAGCTGCTATTCTACCCAATGCGCCTGCCTTTGCTGCATGTGTATGAACAATGTCAGGTTTATAATCCTTTATTATTTGCTTTATTTTTTTATACGCTTTTCTATCCGATTTTAAATTGGGTGTTCGTTGCAATTCCTCAATTAAAATTGGTTTCACACCGTATTCTTCCAAAATATGGAGCGAATCGGCCTCACCTTCTTCAGGAAAACCACCAACCAACATCGTTTCGAAATCATCCGATAAAAACTTTGTTAAGAATGTTGCGTTATATGTCGGTCCACCAATATTAAATCGATTAATGATTCGCAAAACTTTTATTTTTTTCTTTTCCATTTAGAATTGGCAGCGTTTTTGAATGTTTTCTAACGATAGAAATGTTAAAAACTATTCTTTTATACAGGCAAATGTAGTCAGTTTTATATACAATTTTAAAAATAAAAAAATACGCATGCTCAAAAGAACCTTTATCCTGTTTCTCTTAATTAGCAATTTAGCCTTTTCGCAGAACGATATTCAACAAAAAGTGAATGCCGTTGCAGCCTATCAGGGTTTCGCAAATGCATCATTAAGCTTTCAAGCTATTGATTGCGCAACAGGCTATGAAATAGCGAGTTATAATGCGCTTACCTCCTTGGCTCCTGCATCAACTATGAAATTGTTTTCCACAGGAAGTGCGATTGATATTCTTGGTCCAAACTATCGTCCTTACACAACCTTGTATTATGATGGAACAATTTCAAAAGACAGTATTTTAACTGGAAATATATGGATTGTTGGTGGTGGCGACATGGGATTAGGAAGTCGCTATCTAACTGATGATAAAAATCAAACTGAATTTTTGAATGAGTGGACGAACTCTGTAAAAAAAAATGGGGATTAACCAACTCAATGCTTCCATTATTGGCGACGCTTCCCAAGTTGGCTACGAAGGGGTTCCTGATGGTTGGAATTGGTCTGATTTAGGAAATTATTACGGCGCAGGATTTTCTGGACTCTCAATTTTTGATAACGGACTTGAATATCATTTCAAAATGGGAACGGCTGGCCAGACAAGTACTTTGACGAAAACAATTCCTGTTCTCGAAAATTTCACTTTTCACAATTATATTGAAAGTGCAAATGTTAGTGGCGATAATTCATATATTTATGGAGCACCATTTTCTATGGAAAGGTTTGGAATCGGGAAATTACCTCAAAATCGATCAGATTTTGTTGTGAAAGGAAGTTTGCCCGACCCAGAATTGCAAGCTGCTGTTGAATTTATTAATCGCTTAAAATCTTCTGGAATTAAAGTGAATGGTACAGCGAAAAATTGGCGAAGCAATTCGAATATTTCGAATAAAAATTTAGTTCTTATTGAAGAATTTAAAGGGAAAACGATTTTGGAGTTAGCAACCCCAACAAACCACCGCAGCATCAACATGTTTGCAGAAGGAATGCTTTGTAATATTGGTTTCAAGCAAGTTGGTGATGGTTCAACAAATGCAAGCGCCGACTATTTAGAAAAATATTGGTCGAAGCGAATCAACACAACAGGACTTTATATAAAAGACGGAAGTGGTTTATCTCGCACGAACGCAGCAAGTGCTTCACATTTTTGTGCATTTCTAAAATCGATGTATGAATCAGTAAATTACAAATACTTCCTTTCGACATTGCCAGTTGCAGGAGTTTCTGGAACCTTAGCAAGCGTTTGCCGAAATGAAGCTGGACACGGAAAAGTGAAAGCGAAAAGTGGCACGATGGCGAGAGTAAAATCCTATGCCGGTTATATTGAATCAACTTCAGGAAAAACGATTGCATTTTCGGTGATTGTCAATAATTACAATTGTTCAAATTCAGCAACGGTTCAGCAAATGGAGAAAATATTTAATGCCCTAGCAGGATATTAATTTGATCTAGATTATTGATTAACAAATTTTTATAATGCAAAATCAAGCTTTTTTAGCGCTGTTGAACAAATTAGCAAAATTGCTTACGCGTTAACAATATTGCTTACTCGTAAGTAATATTACTTACGCCAAATCATAATTCAAATAACTCGAAAATCCCAAATCAATTCTTCTCCAAAGTTTCAAATTCAACAATTTCTCGCCAGAAATCTGTAATCGTACTTAGAAGAACTATCAGCATTCTCGGAACAATACTTTCCTCTGTAAATCCAGGAGTTGTGTTCACTTCAATAACATAAGGTGTGTCATCAACTAACATGAAATCGATGCGCGCAATCGAACGCAAACGAAGTAACTCATAAATTTTCACAGCCATTACTTGGACCTTTTTCGTGTTCTCTTCCGAAATTCTAGCTGGAACAATTTCCTGCGATTTCCCTAAATATTTGGCTTCATAATCGAAGAATTCATTTTCGCTTACAAGCTCGGCAAGCGGCAATGCAACTGTAGCGTTGATATTATTGTAAACACCACAAGTGAGTTCCGTTCCCTTCAAAAAAGATTCAATAACCAATGAATTTCCTTCCGCCCGAGCCATTTTAATTGCTGACTCTAAATCTTCCAACTTATTAACTCTTGAAATTCCATAACTTGAACCAGAATCGCATGGTTTTACGAAAACAGGCAAACCAAGTTGTTCTATAATTTTATTCCCATTGAACTTATCGTTTTTTAATAGTAGAATCGACTCAGCGACTGGACAACCAAAATTCTTTAAGAATT
>Ga0105045_10000837_pt1 | contig 23869 bp, 14 predicted proteins | sample MAT02_FD_78089 | JGI IMG/M metagenome (GOLD analysis project Ga0105045, IMG submission 78089) | Freshwater microbial communities from Lake Fryxell liftoff mats and glacier meltwater in Antarctica - MAT-02 (megahit assembly) | ecosystem: Environmental > Aquatic > Freshwater > Ice > Liftoff... | reverse complement strand
CAATCCGGTTGGTGCCATCCGAACTTCGATTACACGCCACTAGTAGGCCCCACACCATGAAATGGGTCCGCTTCCTGGCGCACTCGACGGCATAGACGGCATCGACGCCATAGACCGCATTGACGGCTGAGGACGCCCCATCGCGGCCGTCGTTGTCGGCGCGAGTGGTTGATCCTCCGCAGCCTCGACGAGTTCGCCGACGTCGATGGGCCTGTCAGGCATTTGCCGGCATCCGGTGCGGCGCCCCGAACTCCCCATGCGGAACATGACGCACGGGTTCACCGCTTGATGCGAAGCCATGCCGACTCTCATCAACGCTCCCCCCGCCGCATTTGCCGCTGAAGTCCCCGACGACGCCCCCACCCTCGTCTTCGTCGCGCCATGGGAGTGCTCGCGCGCCATTGCGCAGCTCCCGCGCAGCGCCGATCCGTCGGTGGTCGCCTGCTTCATCGAGGCGGTCGACAAGGGCGCCTCGCTGCCGTGGCACCGCCAGAAACTCGTGCTCGTGCTCTCCGCCATGCGCCATTTCGCGGATGCGCTGCGCGAGGCGGGCTATCGTGTGGACTACCGCACCGCCGCGAGCTACGAGCAGGGACTGACCGACGCGGCCCGTGCGCATCGCGCCCACACGGTCATCGCCACCGAGGGACGCGAGTGGGAGATGGTGCAGTCGCTGGCGCGCGCCGTGCCGTTGCTGGCGGCCCAGGGTGTGTCACTCGAGTTGAGGGAGGATCGTGGGTTCCTCGGCACGAGGCAGGAATTCACGCGCTGGGCCCGCGGGAAGAAGGAACTGCGCATGGAGTTCTTCTACCGCGAAATGCGACGTCGCCACGGCATCCTGATGGAGCCTGATGACACGCCCACGGGCGGCGCCTGGAATTTCGATGCCGAGAACCGGTCGACCTGGCCGAAGGGCAAGGCGGTGCCGCAGCGCATGACGTTCGACCCTGACGCGACCACGCACGACATCATGATGCGCGTCGAGCGATGGTCGGGACGATGGGGGTCGACCGCCGGTTTCTCGCTGCCGGTCACGCGCTCCGACGCCCGGGCCATGCTGACGCGCTTCGTCAGCGAACGGCTCCCGGAGTTCGGCCCCTACGAGGATGCGATGCAGCACGGCCACGCCGACCTGCTGCACTCCGTCCTCGCCGCGGCGCTGAACGTCGGACTGCTGCATCCGCTGGAAGTGGTGCAGGCCGCGGAGCGCGCGTACCGCGACGGTCTCGTGCCGCTGGCCAGCGCCGAAGGCTTCATCCGGCAGGTGATCGGGTGGCGGGAGTACGTGCGCGGCATCTACTGGCGCTTCATGCCCGACCTGCGCGAGGCGAACGCGCTCGAGGCGTGGCTGCCGCTGCCGATGTGGTTCTGGGCGCCCGATGGCGAGGCGGGCTACGAGGGCCGCGCCGCCTCGGCGCCGTGCGAGATGCGCTGCCTGCACGACACGGTCAGCGCCGTCCGCGACACGGGTCGCGTGCACCACATCCCGCGCCTGATGGTGCAGTCCAACTTTGCGACACTCCTCGGCGTGACGCCGGCGGCGCTGAATCGCTGGTTCTGGGCCGGGTTCACCGACGCGTACGAGTGGGTGACGCTGCCGAACGTGGTCGGGATGGCCACCTTCGGCGACGGCGGCGTGATGGCGTCCAAGCCGTACGTCTCGAGCGGTGCATACATCAACCGGATGAGCAACTACTGTCGCGACTGCCGCTACGACGTGAAGCAGCGACTCGGCGAAACCGCCTGTCCGTTCAATGTTCTGTACTGGGACTTTCTCGCGCGGCATCGCGAGCGATTCGCGAAGCATCCGCGGATGGCGATGATGATCCGAAATCTCGATCGCATCGCACCGGCGGAACTGGTGCAGATCCGGCGCGCCGCAAGCGTGTTTCGTGATTCGCTCGAGTACGATGGCGAGGCGCCGATCGGTGCGCCGTCGCCGATTGTGCGTTGAGGGTCGTCGTCGTGGGTCTGCCTCCTGCGCTCCGTTCACGCAGAGGGGCGGAGCGGCAGAGAGATCGATGTGCTGGCGCTGCCTTTTCATTGGTCGGCATCGTCAACGCCGTGTGAACAGAGTTGACGATCCCAAACGACCAGCGAAGGCCGGAGCGAACGCACCGACCTCTCCGCTGCTCCTCGCCCCTGCGCGAACGGAGTTGACGATGCCGGCCAACCGCACCACTACAGGCTGCGCGACATGCGCTCGACCTGCGCAGGCGCATCGAGCGCAGCGGGATCCGCTGGCCCGGCGCCAAGATCAGCGAACTTGCGCGCCGAGACGAGCACGCGCGCATCGAAGCTGCCGACGGCGCGGTTGTAACGGACCACCGCCTGATCCAGCGACGACCCCACGTCGGCCAGATGCGACGTGAACAGCGCGAGTCGCTCCGACAGCTCGCGTCCGAGTGCACTCACCTGTGCGGCACTGGCAGCGACGCGTTCCTGCCGCCAGCCATAGGCCGCGGCGCGCAGCAGGGCGATGAGCGTGGTGGGCGACGCGATCAGCACGCGCTGCGCCACACCGGCTTCCAGCAGTGATGGGTCGCGCTCCAGTGCGGCGGCGTGAAACGCTTCGCCCGGCAGAAACAGCACCACGAACTCCGGTGCGTTGCTAAACTGCCGCCAGTAGGCGCGGTCACTGAGGGCGCTGATGTGCGAGCGCAGCTGCCTGGCGTGGCGATCGAGTGCCGCCAGCCGTGTGGGTTCGTCGATGGCATCCATCGCGGCGAGGTAGCCTTCGAGCGGCGCCTTGGAATCGACCACGATCGACGAGCCGCCGGGCAGGCGCACGATCATGTCGGGGCGCTGCACACCGGTGTCGGTGGCCAGCGTCACCTGCGTCTCGAAGTCGCAGTACTCGAGCATCCCCGCCAGCTCCACCACGCGCTGCAACTGCAGCTCGCCCCAGCGTCCGCGCGACGAGGGCGCCCGCAGCGCCTGCACCAGCTCACGCGTCTCGCGCCCGAGCCGATCGCTCACGCCGTGCACCTGCAGCAGGCGCTCCGCCACCTGGCCAAGAGCCTCGGTGCGATCACGGTCGAGCTGTGTGAGACGCGTGTCGTACGACGTCAGCAGCTCGCGCACGGGCTGCAGCAGCGACGCGATGGTCTGCTCCCGCTGTTCGGCGTGCGCGGCGCCGTCGGCCTGCAGCGCGGTGAGCTCGGCGCGCGTGGACGTGAGAAAGGCGTCCTGCGAGTGCCGCAGTGCGTCGGCGGCGAGGGTCTCGAACGTGGCGCGCATCGTCCGCTGCGCCTCATTCAGCGCCGCAATCCGCGCCTCGGCAATTCGTGACGCTGCAAACCACGCCACGGCTGCACCGAGGAGCAGCCCGACGATGAACATCGCAACCAGCAGCACAGAATCGTTCACTCAGTCTTCCTGGCAGTGCGTCGTTGCCCGGGCGGCATCGCCACCTCCGTTCACGCGGAGGGGCGGAGCAGCAGTGGGGTCGGTGCGTTGGTTCGGACGGTTTCGCAGGGTCGGCATCGCCAACGCTGTTCACGTGGAGGCAACGAAGGCACGGAAAGAGGGAGGACAGCCGATCTTCGCAGCGCCGCGCCACGGTCGGTGTGATTCAACTCCTGATGACTTTCTGGAGAACAGCGGTGACCGTTCACCCCGCAAAACGGATGCGATGCTTCGATGCGCATACACGCATGCCCGCACGCAAATCCCTCCCTCCCTTCGTTGCCTCGTTGCCTCGTTGCCTCCAAGTGAACGGAGCTGAGCATGACTCCCCCACACAATCGTCGGAGCCAGCCAGCCGACCCCTCGGCTGTCCGCCGCTTTGCGTGAACGGAGTCAACGATGCCACCCCGCGCAGACACCGCAGGCAAAAACACAAAGCCCCGGCACACGACACCGTGTCCCGGGGCCTGCCGACACCAGCACGATCAGCGGCCGATGAACGGCAGCAGCGTACCGATCATGGACACCGTGGCGTACCGGCGCTTGAGCATCACACCGCCGATGGTGAGGCGGGCGTAGGCGCCCCGCAGTCCGATCTCCGGCGCACCGTTCACCATCTCTGGACCGGAACGCCAACGCGTGTCGCCGATCGGCACGGTGTAGCCGGCGCGCAGCCCCACGGTGGCGTAGATGCGCGGCCAGGGCGGCCGGAACACCTGATCGAAGCCCGCACCGAGATGCCCCTGGAACCGGCGCGCGGTGATGTCGATGTTGCGACCGCCGACAGACGAGATGTCGCGGAAGTCGGAGTTGAAGTTCACGTCTCCGTTCCGACGCAGCCCGACCGTGGTGCTGCTCAGCCCCAGCCCGGCCATCGGATAGATGAGGGTGCGCTTCATCAGGATCACCGGGATGCCGATGTTCAGCGATCCCTGCAAGCCACTCATTTCGGTGGTGTAGTTCGTGGCGCGGGTCCGGGTCTGTACGTAGGTCTGGCTGTTCGAGAGCAGCATCACATGCCCCCATCGCACCCAGCTCTCCACCCCCGCGGTGTAGACCTGCCTCTCGAGTTGACCACGCCCTCGCAGCGCGAGCTGCGTGTTGAAGGCGCGACTGTCCAGCCCAGCCGCGCCGAACTGGATGTTGAGGCCTGCCACCGGCGGGAGCGGTGCCGTGTCGGAGGTGTCGGACTGCGCCGGCAGGACTGCAGTGATGCCGAGTGCTGCGATCGCAGTGCCGAGAAGGCGGATTCGCGTGGTGATCATGAGGTAGCGTGTGGGAGGGCTGCGGTGACCGACCGCAGGCCGCGGACGCGGCGCCAGTCGAGCGTGACGAGGATCGCGTCCAGCGTGATCGCGACCGCCGAGACCGCACACCAGGGACAGAACGCCTTCAGCAGCACGAACTCGGCGTACTTGAGGCGAATCGTGAACAGGAGCGCCGCGTAAATCAACACCATGAGCACCTGTGTCGGCCATCGGGCGTCCTCCAGCGCAGGCGACGTCCCGATCAACGCGACGAGCACGACCGCGGCATATCCGAGCGTCCCGATGAGGGCGACGTCGACCCGGAGGAACCAGCCCCAGCGGCTCCCTTGCACGTACTCGCATCCACGGCCGTCGCCGCAGCCGAGGGCACCCATGTATCCCATTTTCCAGAGGGCCAGGTAGAGGGCCACCATGCACGAGGCGAGGCTGATGAGGGCGATGGCGCGTCGGTGGCTCATGGGCGGATGATGCCCGGACCGGGACCGTACCGCTACTCCCACCGCTGCGATTGCCGTACCCTTATTGTCATGACGGAGATCTCGGATGTGACGATGCTGCCCTGCGAGCGCCCAGGCGACGACACCCTCGCCGCCCTGCTCGTTCCCCATCGCCCGTTCCCGGAAGGGAACGGATGGTACGCCCACTTCTTCTATTCGGCAGCGGGCGAGCCAGCATACAAACGCCTCACCCATGGTGATCATGCCGATATCTGGTACCGGGTGGCGGCGTCGGATTGACGCCCCCCCCTTCCCGCCGATGACACCGTGACGCACCCGAACCGATCCGTTGGAGCGGTTCGGGGTACCACCGGTGACGGGATGCCTTCCCGCGTTCTTCTCCCAGGAGTCTGACACCGATGCGCGCTTCCAATCCAGTCCTGTCCCGCCTCGCCGAGGCGGCTCGTGTTTCGCTGTCCACCACGTCGCGCGGCGATGTGATGACCCGCTCCGGCACCGCCGGCAAGGCCGTCATCCTGCTGGTGCTGACGATCTTCTCGGCGTCGTTCACCTGGTCGCAGATGGTGGCCGGGAACACCGCCGTCCTCATGCCATCGCTGCTGGTGGGCGGGATCGGTGGGTTCATCACGGCGCTGGTCGTGTCGTTCAAGCCGAACACCGCCCCGGTGGCGGCCCCGATCTACGCCGCTCTCCAAGGGCTGTTGCTCGGATCGATCTCGGCACTCTACGCGCTGCGGACGACGGTGGACGGCGTGACCGACCCGAAGTCGAGCATCGTGACGCAGGCGATCATCCTGACGTTCGCGGTTGCCCTCGGTGTGTTGACGCTCTACCGGATGAACATCCTGCGCGCGACGGAAGGCTTTCGCCGCATCGTGATCGGCGCCACGGTCGGGATCGCAGTGTTCTACCTGGTCAACATCGTGCTCTCGATGTTCAACGTGAACCTCGGCTATACGATGTCGTCCAGTCCGATGGCGATCGGCATCAACCTCCTCATCGCCGGCGTGGCCGCGATGAACCTGGTGCTCAACTTCGACGACATCGATCAGGCCGTCGCGATGGGTGCGCCGAAGCGCATGGAGTGGTACGGCGCGTTCGGCCTGATGGTCACGCTGATCTGGCTGTACCTGGAGCTGCTGCGACTCCTGTCGCGTCTGCAGGATCGTGACGACTGAGCGTACCTGAGTGCATGAGTCGGCCTGGGCGCCGACGACATCCGTGTGCCGGAGGGCGCTTCCAGTCGGGGGCGCCCTTCTTGCATGCGGACGAACATGCATCACCGGAAGAGGTCTTCCGCACCGCCCCAATTGGGCGCACTGTGAAGCACAGCAATAGGAACGACTGCACTCGTATTTCGCGCCGCGTCGCTGCGGAGGATCCGTGAGTCGTACATCTTTCACCCGGTTGAAGCCACTCCTGATGCCGGGATTCACTGCACTGCTGGCGCTGCTCTCGCTGAACAGTGCGCCTCAGACCGCTCGCGCCATGGCCGTTGCGGTGGCCAGGTGGAGCGCCGAACTGGTGCCGCCCAACGGCGCCATCGGACCGCACGGCTCGGTGGTGCTCGAGCCGGGGCGTCACCCGAACCATACGCGCGTACGGGTGGTGATCAGCGGCGACACGCCCGGTGCCCTCAGACCGTGGCACCTGCATGCGGGTACGTGCGGGGCGGTCGGTCCGATCGTGGGTCCCGAAAATTCGTACGCCCGCATCCGCATCAACGCCCGCGGGAACGGCGTGGCGGTGATCGAACTGCCGATCCCGTTCCCGGAGTCGGGGGCCCTGTTCGTGAACGTGCACGAGTCGCTCAAGGCGATGGACCACATCGTGACGTGCGGGCAGCTCGTCCGCTGATTTCTGTGCGGGCGCAGGACATCGGTTGCGGTGCGCATCGTCGACTTCTGTTCACGCAGAGATTCGGAGCAGCAGAGAGGATGCTTCTTCGGTGTACGCCTTTCAGGCCTGCGCGCGTGGAAACGTCGTGGCGCCACATGCGGTGCACGGTGACCCCGTCAGGCACATCCGGGGTGGCGCGACAGCGCTCATGAACCCGGCGTCAGATGCCTGCGGCCTGACCTCTGCTGCTGCGCCCCTCCGCGTGAACGCAGTTGCTGGCTCCGTCCACGGAAGCCGGCGGTACGAGGACGACGGGAAGCCCCGGTGTGCAGGTCGCTAGAATTGGGCATCCGCACCACCGTCGTCATCCGCCAGCGTCTTCGTGTCCGAGTCACCCCGTTTCGTCTTTTGCGTCAATGCGGCGGCTGGCACCGGGAAGGGGCCCCGGCGACTCGAGGCGCTGCTGGCCGCGCGACCGGCGTTGCAACGGCGATCGCGCGTGGTGCGATCGGCGTCGGCGGCAGAGCTGGATTCGGCGCTGCGGCTTGCTGATGACGAGCTGCCGGTGTCGGTGGGCGGCGACGGGTCGTTCAACGCGCTGGTCACGCTGATCGACCGGCGCGGGGAGCTGCAGCGCACGCTGGGCCTGCTTCCGTTCGGCACCGGAAACGCCACCGCGCACACCCTTGGACTGCGGAGTGTGGCGGTGGCGCTGGCGGCGCTCGAGCAGGGAGTGACGGGTTCGCTGGACCTGATGCGCACGTCGCTTCCGGCGACGCCGGTGGCACTGGTCAGCTGCAGCACTGGATTCGAGTCGGGGTTCCTGCAGCGCTACTCGGCGCTGCGCTATCGCTCCAAGCCCTGGGCTGGCATGAGCGCGCTGATGATGAACGCCCCGCGTCGGATCGTCGGTGTGTCGCTGACGGTGGATGGCGCGGAGTGGGTGCATCCCACTTCGCTGGTGCACAACGTCGGCCTCTACAACATCCCGCACTACGCCTTTGGCAAGGTGATGTGGCGCGGGATGCAGCGGGATGACGGCATGGCGATCGCCGCGGAGGTGAGCACACCGCTCTGGTACTGGAACCTGATGGCGCGCGGCGTGGCGGCCCCTGGCGGCGATGCGATTCCGGCGCCAACGCTGCCCGGGGTCCGCACGATCCGCTGGCATTCGGCCGAGCTCCGTTCACCGGCGCGATTGCAGGTGGATGGCGAGTCGATCGACGCCACGTCGACGACGCTGGTCGTGGTGCCGCGCGCGCTGACAGTCATCCGCGCCTGAGCGTCGTGGTGGTGCGCATGCGGCGCGGCGGACGCTCCGATCACGTGCAGCGTGCATCCGCGCCTGAGCGTCGTCATGATGCGCATGCGGCGCGGCGAACGCTCCGATCACGTGCAGCGTGCATCAGAGTGCAGTGCCGCTGACGGTGCGGTGACGTCCTGCGCGTAGCGTGGGTGCGAGCGCGACGTGCCCGACGCCGGTCAGCGCAGCCCATCGAACGGGAAGCCGACACCGAGAACCACGACCCAGCCGGCGCGCTCCCGATCGGTGGCGAAGCGGCGGACCAGATCGATCCGGGTGCTGCCGACATTGGCTGGTGCACGCAGTGGTGCGAGTCGGAGTCCGATGCCGGCGTCGCTGCCATCGCGCGGGGTGCTGCCGGAAAACCAGGCGCCGCCGGTCTCTGCAAAGGCGGCGAGTCCGACGGCGAATGCGCCGGCGATGCTGGGGAGTGCGGTCCAGCGGTATTCGAGCATCGAGAAGCGCTGGCGATCGCCGGTGAACGCGTGGATGGGAAATGCACGAGGCCCGCGGGTGAAGCCGAGGTCGAACTCCTCTCCCGGGAAGGGATTGCGGTCGTATCCGAGCGAACTGTGTGCGACGAGTACCTGGCGGGTGGTGGGTTGGAGGACGACCGTGGCACCGATGGTGGCGGTGCCGCTGTCGATGGCACCGGCGCTGGCGAGTCCCGACACGCGACCGGCGAGGACGGCGAATCCGTTCGGCAATCGCAGGCCCGTCTGGGCGCTGAGGATCGGTCCCACGCCGCTGCGATCGTAGCCAAGCGCTGCAGGAGCGAGGGCGATGCCGAGTCGCATCGTGGTGCTGAGATCGACGTCTTCGGGCTGGCCCATCATGCGGAAATTACGGGCGACGAGGTAGTCGGCGCGGCTGACGTCCATGTAGCCGTTGATGGCGGCGGTGGTGGTGCGCGGGACCGCGGCGGGGATGTCTCGGCGCGGAACGAAGTCGTCGCGCCGGACCTGCACTTCGGTGGCGAGGCGCAGGTAGCCGCGTGGTGTGGCGTGAAGTGCGTGGGAGACGGCGCCGCTGGCGAGGGTGAAGCGACGGCTCAGCGAGTCGGCGGGGCGTGGGTTGCCGTTGCGGAATCGAAGCACGCGTCCGTCGAAGTCGACGAAGCCGATGCGGGCGGCGTTGCGGGACGAGAGGCTGAAGTACGGCATTTCGATCGCGGCCCCGACGGAGTGTCCATCGGAGAAGCGGTTGTAGAACGCGTTGGTGCTGACCCGGTTGGAGATCAGACGTGGTGCGCTGAACGCGAAGCGCAGGAGGGAGCGGTCGGGGTCCTGCTGATATCGGATGTCGAGGGCGGTGGCGAGGCCGAGGAAGTTCGTTTCGATCAGACCGACGCTGAAGAGTCGCTGGCCGCCGGTGCTGCGGAAGTTGACGTAGGGCCGTGTGGTCCAGCCGTCGTAGGTCGTGACGCGGAGCACGCGCCCGTCGGCGCTGGTATCGACGGTGACGTCGCGGAACAGCTGCAGCCGGCGAAGGTTGCGCGCCGTCTCGGCCGCGCGGGCGGAGTCGAGCAGATCGCCTGGCTTGAGCAGCAGTTCGCGTTCGAGCACCCGCTGCCGGGTGCGCACATGCAGTCGGTTGGCGAGGGTGCGCCACCAGGTGACGGTGTCGTCGTCGTCGAAGATGTCGTTGCGGAGCAGCTCGACGCGGCGCAGCGGCCGTGCCGGCGCCCGCGAGGTCGTGTCACGCTGTGCGCCGAGTGCGGCGGGCAGGAGCAGGAGCACCGCGGCGGCGAGCGGGCGGCAGGTGAAGCGGGGGTACTTCGGACGGTACACGCGTGTCGGGCGGCGGGGACGACGGGCGTGGGCGCCGGGTGGCACCGCGGGCGGGCGTGCGCGGAAATATGGAGCGAAGGGATGCCGGTCGCGAAACCGGGCCACCTTGTGACAAAAGAGGGCGGGGAGATCAGTGTCCCGATGTGTTTTCGGGGACTCTGACCCCTCGAACGGACCCCTCGAACGGATCCCGCGAACGGATCCCTCGAACGGATCCCTCGAACGGATCCCTCGAACGGATCTCTCGAACGGTCGGGCATCGTCGCGGAGACTCCGTCCGAGCACGATCACGGCCTCCGACCCCTCGAACGGTGATCCCGGTTCCGGCGTGCGCTGAAACACCGCCAGCAACCGTTCCGTACCCCGAGGTGTCGAATCGCGCCACCAGCCACGGAGCCACGCATGCATTCCCTGTCGCGCACCACGCTCTTCCTCGCTCTGACGTCGGTTGCCGCCGGCGCCCAGACCGTCATTGGTCGAGATGACGCGATCTGGACCACCACGGAGCGCCTCGCCACGGGGCAGCGGCTGCACATCACGTCACCGAGCGGCGGCATCACGGTGACCGAGGGGACGGGTCGGGAGGTCGTGGTGCGGGTCGAGAAACGTGCTGGAAATGGCGCGTCGATCCGGGACATCGGCTTTACGGTGCTGCGCACTGCCGACGGCCTGACCATCTGCGCGGTCTACGACGATGGTGACGGCTGCGATGTGGAGAAGGGCTACACGTCGACGCGGCGCAGGTGGGGCCGCGGCAATCGTGCCAGTGCGGATTTCATCGTGCAGCTTCCGGCCGGCGTGCGGGTGCGCGCGACGACGGGCAGCGGCGGCGTGCGGATCAGCGATGCCGGCAGCGAGGTGGTGGTCGCGAGCGGCAGCGGTGACGTCCGCATCTCCGGCACGGGCGGGCGCGTGATGGCGCGGACGGGCAGCGGCGGGATCACGATCGATGGCGCACGCGGCCCCGTAGAGGCCTCCACGGGCAGTGGTGACGTGCGTGTGACGACATCGGAGGGACCCGTGAACGCACGCAGTGGCAGCGGCGACATCGTCGTCGCCATGGCGCAGGTTTCCGCGTCGCGTGGGGCGGGGATGGACTTCTCGACCGGCAGCGGCCGCATCACGCTGGCAGTGCCGCCGGACTTCGGTGCCGAGTTCCAGGCCATGACCGGCAGCGGCAGCATTCGCTCGGAGCTGCCCATGCGCGTGCAGGGTCGGGCGGATCGCCACCGTGTCACGGGCACGCTTGGCAGCGGCGGTGAGCGGCTGGTGATGCGGACGGGGAGCGGGGACATCGAGATCCGGACGGCGGCGCGGTGACGGTAGCGCGGGGGCCGGTTTGCTGGGGGCAGAGTGGTTGAACGGGCCCCGTGGAAAGAGGACCTACGAACGACCCGGACCCACGAACGACCCGAACCCTCTACCGACCGATCCACCGCTCAGCCGCGCAGGAACTTCTCGAGTTGCGGTCCCACGGTCTCCGCACCGAAGCGGGTGCGCATGCTCTGATCAGCTGCGGCGCGGCGCTCGTCGGCATCGGCGTCGGACAGGGCCAGGGTGCGCAGGATCGCCGCGGCGATCGAGTCGGGACTGAACGGGTTGCAGAGTTCTCCGAGCGCGCCGTCGGCGAGGATCTCGCGCGGACCACCGTGGTCGCTGCCCACCAGCAGCAGGCCGCGCGCGGCGGCTTCGGGGAAGACCATCCCGAACGGCTCATCCACCGGCGCGAAGGCGAAGATGTCGCAGGCGGCCGCGAGAGTGTCGAGCGCCTCGGTGGCGAGAAACCCGTGGAAGCGGATCGCCTCCGGCGCCACGCGGGCGGCGAGTCGTTCCAGCGCGGTGCGGCGGGTGCCACTGCCCACCACGTGCAGTACCACCTTCGGCTGTGTGCGGCGCACGATGGCGATGGCGCGGATGAGCGTGTCGACGTTCTTCGGGATGCCGAGCCGGGTCTGGACCAGCAGCTGCGGGGCGTCGCGACGCACGCCGCGGCGTCCCGCAGCGGGTGGGGCCATGCGGACCATCGGGGAGATCACCTGCACGTCGGTACGCCCTTCGGCGGCCTCCACGCAGGCGGCGCCGTACCGCGAGAGACTGGCGACGGCGTCCAGCGCCCGCACGCCGTCGCCGTCGAAGCGGGCCAGGTCGCGGCTGGTGCGGGCCGTCCAAGGCATCACGGCGTGCAGGATTCGGCGGCGGAACAGTCGGCGCGCCACCTGGCGGGACGCGAAATCGGGAGCACGAAGGCCGACAGCGTCGGCACTCGCGGCCGCGGCCGGATTGCCCTCGCGCAGATAGAGCGCGCGGTACGGCTCGCAGGCGTACCAGGTGCGACGCGCCTCGCCGGCGGCGGCCGCCACCGGTGCACAGGGATAGTTGTATGCCATCACCACGTCACTGCCGTCCAGATGCGGGCGGGTGCGCTCGATCAGCGCCGGCATCATCGACGCGGTGAGCTGTTCCAGCTTTCGCACCGTGGGCGGCAATCCCACCTCGACCACGCGGAAGTCGGGGAGCAGCCGGGCACAGAAGTCTGCGTCGGCGCGGAACGCCGCGATGCGCACGTCGTGCCCGGCCGCCACCAGCCAGCGCGCCTGCGTCGCAAGGAGCACCTCGGCGCCACCGATCGACGTGAAGTGGCTGTGCAGGATGGTGACGCGCATGTCGTCCAAGCTACCCCCCCTCTGGCGAAGGCGGCGGCTCGACGGCGGTCTCAGGGAACCGGGACAGGACGACGCTGTTCGGCGTGCACGATCCGCATCGCAGCGCGTGGCCAGGCGCGCACCAGCGTGGCCATGCCGGACGACGCGGTGAGGCCGGCAGGCGCCGGTGCCGATTCCGCGCCACTCCCCGACACGGCGACGAGCATCACGAAGGGTCCGTATGGCACGTCGATCAGGTTCAGGTCGATCGAGAGTGCACGCGGCATGAACACGTCCAGCGCCTCGGGCAGGCGGTGCACGGCGCTGGCACCGGACAGTACCGCTGTGAAGCCCGTCGGCGAGGGCACCACGGCTTCGCCATTCCAGCCGTGCAGCGCGGCGAAGCGCGAGGCCGGCACGGTGAGCAGTTCGTCGAGCGTGCTGGCCGTGCGCACGAACAGCGCGGCGTAGGCATCATCGGCCGCACGCGACTCGGTGCCACGGTGGTGGAGCAGCACGTCCACCACGGAGGGCTCGCGGTACACTCGCCAGAGGTCACCGCGGAAGCTGAGTGGCAGGACGAGATCGTGAATGTCGACCTCGGTGGCGGTGGTGCGCGCGGCGCCGGCGAGCTGCCACGGCGTTTCGTGGACGGCGCACCGGTCACCGGTTGCCGGGGCCGTGACCACGCGAGCCGCGGAGAGGCGCGTGTCGTGGACGACGGCGTTCCAGGTGGCGAGGTCGATCGTGTTGCCGGCACCCAGCGCGGGCCGCGTACTGCGGAAGTGCGCGATGAGATCCGCGAACTGATCCGTCCACACCCCATCGGCGCGGATGGCCGGATAGAGCCAGCGGAACGCGGTCTGGAACGTCCAGAGGTGGTTCGATCCGCTGTGCGCGACACTCAGCGAATCGGCCGCCCTGAGCGGGAACGGGATCACCGGTGAGGCCGCGACGCGTGGCGCGGGCCGGATGACGATGTCGGGACTGGCGTAGGAGACCGTGTTCACGCCGGGCCGCCGCCGTGGGTTGGCGAGCGGCGTTGGCAGGCGCCGCCGGTCGTCGCGCAGGTGCACACGCAGGTACGTGGAGGGCGGCGTGGGGTTCACCAGGTCCACTTCCCACACGCCGCGGCTCTGCGTGGCGGCGCGGAGCAGCTTGAGCCGGGTGGCGCCGGTCGCGGGCGTGATCGGATCGCGCCAGATCTGCAGGTCCGACACGCAGGTGGACGGCAGGCCGTTCATGAACGACGTCCACACGTGGACGTTGGCCGCGTCCCGGACACCGCGGAACACACCGCCCAGGGTGCCGACGAAGACGACGCGATCGTCATCGGGATCGAGGCGGACGCTGTGCCCCGGATCCAGTGGACCGAGGGTCCCGGCCGGCAGCCCCTGCGCCAGCTTGTGCCGGAGATCGGTGCGCACGAACGCGCCGCCTCTGTAGAGCCAGCAGGTATCGGTGGCGTTCGCGCGGACCGCCTGCGTGTCGCCGAGCGTCGTGAAGTAGAAGTCGTCGCTGCCGGAGATCGGGGCGATGTCGGAGCAGAGCACGGTGGCCGTGTCGGGGGCACTGACCTGGCCCGGGGCGAGCATGACCGTCGTGGTCCAGAGTCCGCCCGCCTGCTGGTCGTGGCGGACGATGCCGTTGCGATAGACGGCATACAGCCGCGGCAATGTTCCGGGGGCCAGCGGCACGGCCCATCGCAGTTGCACGACGGGTCCGAGCGCCACCGGTCCGGGGACACCGAACGCCTGGTTGGCACCGTCCGCGCCACCAGGCCGCGGATCCATCGACGCGGTGGCGGCGCCGGTGTTGAACGGCAGCACCTGCCAGGTGTTCGGATCGACGACGCCGATGTCGTCGCTGACCCAGACCCGCTCGGTGCCGATGGCGACGCGCGAGCGACCAGCCGTCGAGGCGATGGCATCACACCCGGAGTAGAACATCGAGAGCCCGGACTCGCGATCGTTGGCGGGCGGGCTGCCGCGCTCCACGCGGCTCAATGGTGCATGGAACTCTGGCTCCGGCACCGCACGCCACCACCCGTTGGTGAACTGGTTGACGATGATGTGCGGAAACGTCGGGTGGAACACCACGCCGCCGCCGTCCCCCATCTGCGAAATTTCCCACATCGTGTCGCCGACGCGCGTCTGCATGCCGTTGTCCTGCGCGCCAAGTGCGCAGTAGTGGCTCGACAACGGGTGCACCGCCACGAACCCCGCCTCGATCACCGCAAGGCCGGTGACGCGTGACTGGAAGGTGTTGACACGCCCGCCCATCTCGGAGACGTACACGCCACCATCACACACCACCCACACATGTCGCGTCCCACCGACGAGCGTGACGACGGTGATCGCGTGCACGTCGGCGTGGATGCCGTTACCCACCAGGCCCTCGATGTCCGCGCCGGCGCCGGCGATGTCCGAGACGGCCGCCACCGATCGGAGCACCGGTGCACCCGGCCCGGCATCGATCACGTCGAAGCCGTACAGCGCCGCCGAAAAATCCGCGCCGACGTACGGATTGAGTCCGCTACCGCCGAGCCAGACGCGATCCGTAGCCCCGATGCGTTCGGCATACAGCGCCTGATCCCAGAAGATCTGCGCGCCCCAGAGCGCGGGCGGCGTCCCGTTGATGAGCACTGCGGCGCCGGGGCCACCGCCGGCGACGGGTCGTGCGACATCCGGGATGCGATGGAGCTGCGCGTTATTGGTGCGTCCGGCGACGGCCACGGCGAGCTGCTGGCCCGACAGCACGTACATTCGCCCATTCATCGGCGCCGAGAGGACGATGTTCGTCGCGAGCCAGTTCAGGTTCAGGGGGCGGTTGATGCCACCCATCCAGTTCCAGCTGCCCGGTGCGCCGAGGTTGTCGCTCCACGCGACGCCAAGCGAATCGATGGCGACGATGATGCGACCGTCGGGCACTCCCGCGACGGGAATCCACTGCACGTCGGTGAGCTTGCGCTGCACGGGCGATGGTGCGATCACGCGGAAGGGGTCGAGTCCGGCGAGTGTCGTCCACACCCAGCCTGGCACGCCGCCGACGGTGGTGCAGCGACCGATGAACAGACCGTTCGTGGTGGCAGCGAGCACGCGATCGCCGGTCACCGCGATTTGCGCTGCAGCGGTGCGCGCTGGATCACGGGCGAGCCGGTAGATGGCGGTGTTCTCCAACACGTCGATGCCGGAGCCGGTCTCGAACGTGGCTTGGGTTGGCGTGCGCATGGCGGGGCCACGACCTGACAGGACACCACGTCCGCCAGGATAGAGTACCGGCACGGTGCTGGCGCCCGAAACGGTGTCGGTGGCGATCTCGCCGGTGCCGACCATCACGTAATCGTCGGCCGCCGTCGCGCCGAACCGCACCAGCAGGCAGCCGCAGGACGTGGCCGTGCTGATGCCCCCGCGCACGCCGGGACGCGACGTCCATCCCCCGACCGGACGCCACGAGATACCGGCGTTCTCCGTGTACCAGAGCCCCGCATTTCCGCTGGCGCCGTAGGCGCGACGGCCGGTGGCATCGACGGCGATGTCACGGATGCGGCCGGTCACGCGAGGACGGCCATCGGCCTGCCCGCGGCGCACCACCGACGGCCCGATCGGCACCCAGCGCGCCGTGTCACTGTCAGGAAAGGCGCGCGGTGCCGCGCCACGCAGCACGGCTGATGCGGGCATCGGCGCCTCGCGCTCGAGCATCGCCTCCATTGCCGCCGAAAGCGCGGCGAGGTCGGTCTGCCCCATGCGCTCGGCGACATGCGCCATCCGCTGTGCTGCGCGGCCGCGACGCGACGCTGTCAACCCGGCGCGCGCGGCGGCATCGGGCGCGACCGCACGCATCGATCGCTGGACGACGGCAGCGACCTTCTTCGCCGCCTTCTTCACACCCTTCTTCGCGGTTTTCTTCGCAGCCTTCTTCGCGGTCTTCTTCACAGCCTTCTTCGCGGTCTTCTTCACAGCCTTCCTCGCCGCCTTCTTCACAGCCTTCTTCACAGCCCTCTTCGCCGCCTTCTTCGCGGTCTTCTTCGCGGTCTTCTTCGCGGTCTTCTTCACCGCACCTTTTGCGACCTTCCGCGCCGGACTCACGGCGTGCCCCCGTCCGGGGTGGGCTCTTCGTCAGGACTGACGCGGATCCATCCTTCCTGTGCCTCGTGCGGCATGCGCGGCAGGTAGGCAGTCATCGTTGCGGCGGTGATCGGATCGTCGCGCCAGGTGAGCGGACCGGTGCGCCGCGTGAAACGCTGCCGCGGCCCCATCGCACGAATCAGCGGCAGACGGATCTCCGACGGATCCACCAGCACCGGCCCGACACGGACACTCGGGCTGATCGCCTTGAGGCCGGGCGTGACCCAGTCCTCTGCCAGTGACAGCGCCTTGCGCGGCGTGACGCCGCTGGTGACGTGCACCTTGCCGGCGGGCAGCATCAGGAGCGTGAGCAGCAGTTCCTGGCCGGGACGCAGCCAGAGTTCGTCCTCGGTCACGATGTATGGATGCACGATCGGGACGGGTGTCGTGTCGATCGGGGATCCGAGCCGTCCCAGCGCACCCTGCAACCGCCCTGACGCAGGAGCGAGGCTCTGCACCACCTTGTCGACGAGGTGCAGATGCGTGAAGTCGTCACCGACGAAGAATCCCAGCAGTGCATCATCCGACCGATCGAGCGCGCCGAGGCGGAAGGGCAGCCGGAGTTCGCCGAGTGCGCTGAAGATCGCGCGCCGCGCGTCGGCGCCGCCGGCACTCGTCACCGTCACGTCACCGGTATCGTCCGGCGCCTCGAGTTTAATCGTGGCGCGCACGACGGCGACGGGCCGTCCGACCAGTCCCGCGATGGTCGGGGAGCCGATGGCCGCGTACGTGTCCACCGTCCACAGCGTGGTATCGATGGCGCGCAGCATCGCGGCAAGCGACGTGGTGACACCCGGCGCGTTGCTGCCCCGTGCCGTGACGTCGGCCAGCAGCACGCCGGCGGCCACATCCGCGATCGGCGACTGCGTGGCGGCCAGCCCGGTAAACGGTCCCGCATCAGGCGGGACGGGTCGCCCGGGCGCCGGTTCCCACGTCACCGCCCCGGTGATGGGATCGTGCGCCAGCTCTCCGATCGGAGACCCATCGGCCGCGAACACCTCCAGCGATTCGTCGATGTGATCGGGGAGGAGGAAGCCCGCCACCGGACTCACCATCGCGGCCGGTGTCACCTGATCCACGAACGCATCGGTGCGCAGCGTGGGGTCGGTCGCACCGGGATCGGGCGCACCGACGAACCGCACCACCCACCGCGCCATGTGCTGAAAGCGCGGCCGGAGCATGATGCTCGATGATGCCGCCGGCACCTCGAGCGACTGCGTCGTGGTGATCCGCGATACGTCGAGATCGAGGGTGCGTCCGAACGCATCGACGATGCGCATCGCATCGAGTCGCATCGTCCCGCCGAAGAACGGTACCGGCGGCGCCGACGCCATGGGCCTGGGTTCGACACCGGCGGCGGGGGTGTCGAGCGGCATCTGACCCATGTACGCGATGCCGAGCATCTGCTCGCGCACACCGTCCATCGACGCCGACGCCATGTCGAGCGGCGCCAGGAAATCGCCCAGTCGCGACAACGCCAGCTGATCGGCCGGGTTCAGTACGCCCTGATTCACGCCGTCGCGCTGCACCTCCGCTTCGAGCCATCGCGCGATGCCGCCGTGCAGCGCCTCGGCCACGCCGGTGCCCAGCGGAGTGCGACCGGTGATCGTGCGTGTGATCGTCGGTGCCGGCGGGGTGCCGCTCCGCTCGAAGTCGAGTTCGCGCAGCTGCCATCCCTCCAGCGTCCCCGTGCCTTCGAGCACCACGCGCCATTCGGCCCACAGCGGCACCCAGGGCTGCCGCCAGGTCGTGAGCGCGACGGGACTGGGCGGCGTGCCCTTCACGATCGAATGCGCGGCCAGCTCGGCCGTCAATTCCCGATCGATGCGGATTTTCGCAGCAGTCTGCTGCAACCACGGATCGCCGGGTGCACGCAGCCTCTCGGTGATCTGGCTGGAGCCGTCGTACTTCGCGTTCGTACCGTACAGTCGCGTCATCTCGCCGACGAGACGCACCGTCACCGCCTTCCCGTAGTCGGGAGACGCCCCGGCGCTCGCGATGGCGTTCAGCCATGACACCCCGTAGGCATCGAGCAGCACCACTTCACGCGCGATCGCGAGCACCTCCTCGGGAATCGCGCCACTGCCGAGTGACGGCAGAACGTCGGCGGCGCGGATGGCACCCGAGAGTTCGCTGACACACTCGGCGGCGTAGCGGCATCGCAGCCCCTTCTGGTTCAGCGCCTCGAACCGGCCGTCGAAGTGATGCCGCAGATTCGGCTTCACGCCGCGCAATGCGAGCATCGGCGGCTGCGGGAAGAAGTCGCGCGGGGCGGGACGCGTGACGGTCCGCACCGCCGGCATGTCGCGACCGGCGGTGATGTCGCTGGCGCGTGTGCCTGTGCGCGGCGACCTGCGCACCCCCTTCTTCACCATCTCCACCCGGTCGCTCCACTGGAGCCTGGACCCAGGCGCGCGCGTGCCCGGCGCCGGCGCGCCACCGACGGCGCTCGTACCGCGGCCTTTTCGGCCCAGCGCAAACGGGCTCGCCGCATTGGCATCGGTGGCGATGAAGCGATCGGGACGTGCGCCCGGAATCGGCGTGCCCGGGCGCGAATCGAAGCCATCCGCATGTTCGTGCTCGGCGAGGTCGGCGATACCGTCGGCGGTCGCGATGCGATCGAGCATGTCCGACGTGAACGCCGCCGTGAGCCGCTCTGCCGCAGCGCGACTCGAGGCACCGGCACCGAGCACTCCGGCGCCGAACGCCGCCACCACGTCGTCCACGTCCTGGCCGAGTGCCACCGTGACGTCGCGCCGGGCAGGGCGGTCATCGGCAGTACCGAGTGCGCCGTTGACCGGCACCCCGATCACGCACCCGTGCAGCAGCGTGGCAAACTCCGGCTGCGGCTCACCCACGATCAGGCTCGCTGCCCCTGCCACCGGCGATGCGACGCCGACCGTCACGCCGTGCAGCTTCCTCGACATGGCTGGGCCCACCTCGGTCCGGTACTCCATCGTGGTGCCGTCGGCGGGCGACGTGAGTCCGATGGAGGCGTTGGTCGCGTCGCGGCGCGCGCGGTCGTCGTTCATGACCGTCTGCAGCGCGTCATCGTCCAGGAGCCATCCCAGTCCCTCCAGCTTGCGGCCGAGCGCGAGCAGTCCGGAATTGGCGCCGAGCGGATCGGCGGCGAGGCTGGACCACCACCCGGCGACGACGTAGGCAGCGCTGGCGTCGTGCAGGCCAGCCGGGGCCAGCGCCGTCGGGGGCGGTACGTCGGTGAGCGGATCGTGGAAGCCGAAACGGCCGGCGCTCGCGGAATACGACGCCGTCCACAGCAGCGAGCCACCGATTCCGGCGTCGAGCCGCTCGAGCTGGTCGGCGGCCGGTGTAGCCGCGAAGGTGCCGGCGAACGTGTCCAGCGGCGCGACGGCCTTGAGCCGCGCGTCGATCACCCAGCCGCGCACCAGCGAGCGCCGTCCGCCGCGGGGGCGCAGCAGGCGCAGCACCACCCAGCGATCGGGGAGCGGCGTGAGCGCCAGTTCCTCGCTGCGACCGTTGGCGTCGGGGGTGGTGGGCTCACCGCGCAGCAGCGCATCGGGCAACGCCCAGTGCAGGTGCACACCACCGGCGAGTGAGGCACCGGCGGTGAAGGGTGCGGGGTCGTTCCGATCGCCGCGCACCGCGACGGTGGGTTCACCGCCGGCGGCGGGCACCACGAACGCCTGCACGTCGACGGGCACACAGATGCGCTTGCGGCGGTGCAGCAGCCTGTCCCAGGTGGCGATCGTGGCGACGTCGAAACCGGTGCGGGCGAGCAGGTTGTAGCGCGGGCTCTCGAGCGCCTTCAGGACCAGATCAGGCGTGATGAACGGACCGGTCATGGCGGGGTCACTCCGTCACGGAAGCGCGTCGCGAGAATCTCGTAGCGCACGGTTGGGCGCAGGACGACGTCGGTGTTCGGGCGCCCGTCGGGACGCCCGTAGATCTGGCGATACGGAAAGCGGATGAGTTGCAGCGCGTATTCGGCGCTGTCGAGTCTGGCGTCGGAGCCGGCCGCGCCGCGCGCCGCGAGGTCGCGCTCGAGGTGCTGGATGTCCACGACACCGGCGGCGTTGGGCCGAAAGCGCACGTCCACGCTGGCGGTGGTGTCGAGCCCCGTGGTCGTGCTGCGCACGGGGAGGGAGGCCCGCAGGCCGGTGCCGGTGAGTGTCTGATTTACGCCGAACTGCACGCCCTGCCGCGGCTCCTGCAGGTGCACCTCCTTGGGGACGCCATCGAACAGGCAGAAGAGCACGGCCGGCGCGAGGCGCTCGAGCCGCAGCAGGCGCATGCGCTGCGGATGCTCGTCGCCGTAGTCGAAGCCGTCGCCGTCGGTCGGTTCCTCCTTGAAGGCACGCACGTGCATCGCCGGCCAACCGGCCACCGCACGCGAACGCAGGATGAACCCGCTGATCGGCCCCGCCTGTCCATCCCGCGCCGCGTCGCCGTCGCGGCGGCGCACGTTGCGCTCGGCCGTGTCGAGCGCGTCGCGGATCTCGGCGTAGCGCTCCGTGAGTTGCAGGCGATCGTCGGTGTTGACCGTGCCGACACTGAGCGCGCCCTGCACCAGCGCGTCGGTCCAGCGCCGGTCCATGTAGAACCAGCGGATGGATTCTTCGGGCAGCAGCTGCGTATCGGCCACGAAGTACGCGAACGGCACGTCGTGCAGCAGGCGCAGGCGCACCAGCCAGTCGCGCAGCTCGTCGGGAACGAGATCGGTGGTGTCGGGAGCCGTGCCGGCCATGGGCGGGATCAGCTTCATCCCGCTGTCCTGGAGCTGCCTGAGCAGCGTGGCGGATTCGAGGTTCATGTGTCGGACTCCCTGGTGCGGGCACGGGACAACCGGTCGATCACTGCGTCGAGCGCATCCTTCGCCGGTGGGGCGGCGCGCGTCTTCCTTCGCCCTGCCTGCTTCGCTGCGGTGCGCAGGACAGGGCGCAGCGTGTCGCTGACGATGCGATCCAGCTTCCCGTCGAGCGCCTGCGAGAGCACGACGGCATCACGCTCGGTGAAGACGGAGCCGGGCACGCGACCGGGGAGGTCGCCTCCCTTCGCCACGCGCACCGGTGTCTGCTGCAGCGTGGTGAGGATCGCCGATGGACCGCCGCGCAGTGGTGGCAGACCGAAGGCGCCCGCCAGCAGCGCCTCCGTCGATCCCTCGAATGGCAGCGTGCGCCCCGGATCGACGAGCGGGCGCGGATTGCCGAGGAACTGTGCCGGCTGCGACGACACCGAGCGCATGATCGCGCGTGACAGGTCCACGCCGGTGCCACCGGTGACACGCCCAACCGCGGCGAACCCGTCGAGGGCACCCAGCAGCACGGCATTCTGCGCCCAGATCGTGGTGCGACGCACGGTCGCATAGTGCAACTGGCGCCACCGCAGCAGTGCGGCGACCATGTTCGGATTGGCGAGGGCGAGCAACCGTCCGATCTCGAAGGCACTGGCGAGCGAGAGATCCTCGCGGCCGTCGGGAATCACCACCCGGAGCTGGTCGGCGGCATGGGCCAGCGGCAGGCGATCGGCGGCCGCGTTCACCGTCGGATGCGGCACGAGCGGCCCGCGATACCAGGCGCGCACGCTGTCACCGCGGCGCGTCTTCTGTTCGAGGCCCACGTGGCCCGTATCCACCAGTTCGAGCGGCAGGCGTCCCGTGTCGGCCACCTGCGCCCGTGTCGCGACGGTGCCGAGGAGCCCCGAGTCGAGGGTGCGGATGATCGACTCGAAGGTGGCGGTGCCGGTGGTGGTGAAGCGCCAGTGCAGCAGGACCGGAAATCGCAGCCTGGGATCCAGCGCCACGGCGATGCGGTCGCGAATCGCCTCGCTGGCGAGCGTACCGGCGAACTCACCGCGCTGCAGCCCCTTCACCGTTTTCGGGGCGCTGAACCCGACGGTCGTCCGCGACTGCGCAATGGAAGCGGCGTCGCGCTGCAAGTCGGCGATCTGCCGGACGCCGGTGCGCGGCGCGCGGGTGAATGGGGCGGCGGTGTTCGCGAGCGCCACCGTCCCACCCATCACGTGCCGGTCCATTTCGGCGGCCGAAACTCGGACGGTCACGTCCACACCGATCATGATGCTGTGCAGGAGCGGTGGTGGCGCCTCGGGAAGCAGGCGATCCCACTGCTGCTCGAGGTTCACGAGGCAGGCCGTGTATTTCACCGGCACCTCGGTCCCCTCGGCGTTGCGTGCGCTCATGGGAAGGCGGTTCGCGACCACCACGGCCAGAAAGCCGTCGTCGTCGCCCATCATCAGTTCGGTGTCGGCGATGTCCACGTGACGCGCGTGGGCGAGCAGCGGGACGTCCTTGCGTGTGGGGAAGATCGTGTGGACCATCGACTGCCGGATCTCGAGGCAATTGCCCACGTCGGAGTCGATCGCACCGGGCAGCGTGACGCCGGCGGTGACGGTCTCCGCCGCCGGCACGTTCGGCACGAGCGTCGCCTCGCCCTCGGCCACGACGACGAGGGCGAGCCACGGCGTGGACGGCGGCTGTCCGGCGATGCGACGCTCCCACGGCAGCGTGCGGCGCTTGATCACCACTTGCGGCAACCGAGAGCCCCACGCCCCCTGACTTTCGGCAGGCGGGAAGGTGGAGAGCACCTGGTCGGGCGGCAGCACGAGGCGCGGCGATCGCACCTCGAGGTGCACGTCGAGCGGATCGACGGCGAGTTCGTCGCTGCTGCGTCCGGTGGCATCGCTGACCTGGCGCGCCGTCATCGTGTAGCTGCCGGCGAGCAGCTTCGGCTGAACGTTCGCGTGCAGGAAGAACTGCCCGTTCGTGGGCTGGTCAGGCATTGCGTGTGCCTCGGCGGGTGGTCTGCCCGGTAGCGGTGGTCTTTCGTGCGCTCGTCTTGCGTGCCGATGTCTTGCGTGCAGCCGACCGGTCTGCCGTGGTCTTGCGCGCGCTGGTCCTGCCTGCACTCGTCCTGCCTGCACCCGTCTTGCCTGCATCCGTCTTGCGTGCACTCGTCTTGCGTGCACTCGTCTTGCCTGCACCCGTCTTGCGTGCATCCGTCTTGCCTGCATCCGTCTTGCGTGCACTCGTCTTGCCT
>Ga0105045_10000836_pt1 | contig 23870 bp, 13 predicted proteins | sample MAT02_FD_78089 | JGI IMG/M metagenome (GOLD analysis project Ga0105045, IMG submission 78089) | Freshwater microbial communities from Lake Fryxell liftoff mats and glacier meltwater in Antarctica - MAT-02 (megahit assembly) | ecosystem: Environmental > Aquatic > Freshwater > Ice > Liftoff... | reverse complement strand
CTTCCGGCGGGGTTCAGCCGCCAAAGCCTCCAAAACCTAATCCTTCTTTTTCAATTTCTCCGCCTCCTCTTTCAAACGAGTCAATTCCGCTTGTGCTTTTTGCACTTCTGCACGAAGCGCCGCTAGTTTGGCGGTTTCTGCTTCTGCGTCTTTCTGCGCCTTGATGGCTTTTTGTGTTTCTGCCCCAATGATTTGGGCTTTATCTTCTTTTGTTTGCACAATTTCTTGAGCGGCTTGGGCGCGGAGTTCGTTGATGGTTTTGGATTCAGCCTCCCGCGTGGCAGCAATACTGGCGGCGGCATCCTGGCGGGCTTTTTGCACCCCTTCTGCAGATTCTTTTTGTGCTAGACCGATTTCTTCGCTGGTTTTTTTGCGTGCTTCAGCGGCTTCGGCTACGTATTGGGCGCGTTTGGCCTCAGAATCTTTTCTAGCCGTTGTTACTTCTGCGGCGGCACGGTCGCGGGCGTCGGTTACTTCCTGGCGGGAGCGCTCTTGCGCGTCGGCTACTTCTTTGGCAAATCCGGCTTTTTTGTCGTCGGCTTCTCGTCGGGCTAATGTAATGGCCTCAATGGCTTGTTGTTTGGAAGCGGCTACTTCTTTGGCACTGTTCTCACGGGCGGCCGACACCGCGATGGCGGCTTCCTCTTTTGATTTTCCGACGGCCTCTGCGCTGACTTGTTTTTCTCTGGCAGCGGCTTCTCTGGCCATTTTTACCTCTTCTGCTCCTTTTTGATTGGCTTCAGAGATTTCATTGGCGGCTTTTTGGCGGGCTTCGGCTACATCGCCGGCCAGTTTTTGACGTACCGAGGCACTATTTTCGCGGGCAATCCGCACACTATCGGCCTCGGCTGTTTTGACGGCCAACATAGCCTGAGCACTTTGCTTTTTTGCCTCTGCTACTTGATTGGCAGATTCTTGTTGGGCGCGCACAGCGGCTTCTCGGGCAGCCGCGATTTCATTGGCTGCTTTTTCCTTGGAGGCTGCGATTTCAGCCGCCGCTTTCTCGCGGGAACTCACCACGTCGGATGCTGAACCCGAGGTGGTTTCATGCTGTTTTTTCTTGGCTTCAGCCACGGTAGCAGCGGCTTCTGCTTGTATTTGCTTGATTTTTTCGTCGGCTGTTTGTTTGGAGCCAGCCACTTCTTGCGCGTATAGTTTCTGGGCTTCGCTGGCTTTGGTATTGGCTTCTTGTACACGCAATCGGGCTTCTTCTTGGGCTTTGGCCACCTCTTGAGCACTGCGTTCGCGGGCGCGCTGCACCTCGGCTGCGCTTTCTTGCATCACTTTGGCTTGTTGTTCCTTGGCGGTTGCAATGGATTTGGCCAATTCGGCCTGAATACGCGCTATTTCTTCGGCGGCATTTTTGCGGGCATTGCCCACTTCTACGGCAATGCTGTCGCGTTGACTTTTGGAACGCGCCTGCGCATCGGAGATGGATTTGGTTGATTCCTCTTGTACCTGCTGCACCGTTTGGGCGGCTTTTTGCTTGCTTTCTACCACCTGCTTGGCGATGGCGGCTTTTTCGTCGTTGGCCACTTGCTGTTGCCTGGCTACTTCTTCGCGGATACGGCCAATTTCTTCGCTGGCGCGCTGACGGGCCTCCGATACCTCTGTGGCGGAGGCTTCCTTTTGCTTCGCAACAACCTCTTTTATGTCGGCGATTTCATTGGCGGAGTTTTGTTGGAGCAGCGATTTCTCCTCGGCCGATTTGCGGCGGCTTTCAGCGATTTCGGTGGCTAGTTTTTGTTTTTCCAGAACTGTATTTTCACGTGATTTCAAGATTTCATTGGCGGCTTCTTCGCGGGCTTTTAGGATTTGGTCTGCGGCGGTCCGTTTGCTTTCCACTACGTCTGTACTGGTTTTATTGGTTTCTTGTTTCGCCAAATCGCGGGCCTCGGTGACCATTTTAGCGTTTTCATCCCGGATACGTTTGAGTTCTTCATCCGCATTAGAGCGTGCGCTGGAAATTTCGTCGCCGTATTCTAGTTTGGCTTCTTCGAGTTTCTTTTTTACGTTGGATATTTCTTTAGAGGCGGCTTCTCGGGCTTTTTGCACCTCTTCAGAGGAGGTCACGCGGGCTTTTTGTATTTCTTCTCCTGCCTGCCTACGGGCATCTTCTATGTTCGTAGTGATTTTAACCATGGCAGAATCGGCCTTTGCTTTGCTCTGAGACACAGCGGTTTGCGCTTCGGCTTTGGCTTTTTCTATTTCGGCTAAACTGGCTTTTCGGGCCACCAACACTTCATTGGAATACTCCATTTTTTTGGCGTTGGCAGCCTCGCGTGCATTTGCTACGTCTTCTTGTAACTGGGCCTTAATGGCGGCAGCACGGTCTTTTTCGGCTTTGATTTCGGCGCGCAGTTTCTCCTTTGTTTTTTCTAAGTCATTGCGCAAGGCCGCTACTTCTGGGTCGGTGGCGGCAGAGCCACCGGATGCACCGGTGCTTGGTTTTGTACCAGGTTTTCCGGGGGTACTTGCAGTAGCCGGTTCGGGCTTGGAAACCGAAGCACCGGGGGTGTCCACCACGGAGGCTTGGTCCAAAATACTATTAAAACAAGTGACTAGGTTTTTAAATTCACCTTGACGGTCGCTGTTGATGGTAAATTTATATTTCTGCCGGTCCACAAAATTGATGAAATTAATGCCCGTAATATTGGCGGTTGCAAGCCATTTCACCGCTTCAAGGTCGAGGCTGAGGTTGTTGCGGTGGGTGGGTACGGCTCCGGCGATTAGTTCGTCCATGCCAGTAAATTTGTAGGCACGTTCTTTACCACCAGCGTCCACAAAAACGACTTGGTCGTCTTGGTTAAACTCAATGCCCCCCTGCGAGGTAAAGCGCGCAAATACGCCTTTTTCGTCGGTGAAAAATTCAATAAAATAGGTGTAACCGCCTCGAATGACCACACTCAAAGTAGAGGTGTGGGCCAATTGAACACCGCTGATTTTTTTATTTTCTTTGATGAGTTTAGCGCAATCTTGCGCTGAAAGTTGAAGGGAAGAAAAAAAGGCGAGCAGCAAAATAAAGGATGAAAATCGGAAGGTAGGCCGCATGACTGATTGTTTATAGAAAGGTTTGTGATAGTCGGACTATCGCACACCAATTTGCTCAAAGTGTTGATTTTCAGCAATTTAGCAAAGTGAATTAGTCCGTAAAATAGGGTAAAAAGGCTCGCATTGGGCGAAAGGCGGGGCAAAATAGTAGTTTTTTCGGGCCTACAAACGAAAGATGCGCGGAAGAACGCGCTAGTTGCCTATTTTTTTTAATTTTTCTGGCAAGACACTTGTGCAGAAGGTAGGTCTGGGACACACTTTTTTATTCCGCTTTGCTGCGGGGAGCAAGGCAAGCGGTGGGCCATTATAGGTATGATGACTTACTAGCCTAAAATTTTAACTGGATGGAATCGCGCAGAGGGGCGTGGACAGAGTCGTGTTCCGACCAATAAGGGCTGAGGCGGGTGGCTTTCAGGATGCCTTTGCTGGCTAATTTTCCGCCAATCAATTCTTCCCAACCTAGTATTTTGTGTGGGAAGGCATTCTCAAAACGAATGCTCAAACTGCGCTGAATATCCTGATAAAGTATGGAGAGTGTACTTTCGGTTGCTCCTTTATTCAGTTGAATATCAGCCATTTGTGCTTTTCCAGGTTGGTGGCGCAAGCGGGTAAATACCATGGACGGAAGGAGGGATACCTTTCCAATCGGAATGGCATCTGGATTCAGTCGAATTCGTGTAAACAATTCGTCTTCTTGAAGGGCGAGGCTCCACTGTTCATCTGTATCGCCCTCACTTTCAAAATATGAAAAACCTTGAACTCGGTAGCCGTTGTCCTGCAAATTACTCTGCATAAATACGTGTCCACACCAATCTTGCACGGTGGTAGTGGTCTTCAAGGTAGGCTCACCACTAACGGGCGTAAACACCGATTGCATGATGGAATAGTCATAAATTCCGGTATGAAAGCGCCGAATGCTATTAAGTTTGAGTACTGGCACACGGTCTGCGGGGGAAACGCTGGGGTTGTCGAGTTTTACCTGTTTGGATTTTGAAAAATCTTCGGTGACAAAAATATTGACTTGCTCGGCGGCTCTAATTTCTCCGTAGCGTTCTTGTGTAACCTCATAGGTGCTCAGTTCGGCTTTCCCAGCGTACCAATAAGCATTAAATCCATCGGGCAATGAGATGGATTTAGCCACTTTTGCGGTTGTCTCGGATATTTTAGGCGCCTGTTTTGAGGTGTTTTCGCCGCAATTTTGCGTAGAAAAAAGGGCCGCAGTTACAAAGGTGAAGGTGTACAATATTTTCATGACTTTTCGGATTTAGTGCAATTTGGAGCCAACGAGGCGTAGAAACTCACTGCGGGTTTCATTTTTCAAAAATTCTCCAGTAAAAGCCGAACTGGTCGTTAGGGAATTTTGCTTTTGAACGCCGCGCATCATCATGCACATGTGTTGAGCCTCTATGACTACGGCCACGCCGAGTGGCTGGAGGGTTTCTTGAATTACGTCGCGAATCTCAATAGTGAGGCGTTCTTGCACCTGCAATCGGCGAGCAAAAACATCCACCACACGGGGTATCTTGCTCAGTCCAACAATGTAACCGTTGGGGATATAAGCGATGTGTGCTTTACCGAAAAATGGCAAAATATGATGCTCGCAAAGCGAATACACTTCAATGTCCTTCACAATTAGCATTTCGCTGTAATCCTCCCGAAACATAGCAGAACGCAGGATTTCGGCAGCATTTTGTTCGTACCCTTGGGTTAAGAATTGCATGGCTTTTGCCGCGCGTTCTGGCGTTTTGAGCAAGCCTTCACGGTTGGTATCTTCGCCTAATCCGGATAAAATATCCAAGAAGTCGTTGCCTAGGCGTAGGGTAAGTGCGGGGTCGTTGTACTGTTCTTTTTTTTGATATGCCATTTCAGTGGAAAGTGATGAATTCTGCGCAGAAGCAGGCAAATACCACTTTAATGGCTCCTTTTCTGCATTATTCTCCGTAGTATTCAGCGTAAATGGTCTCTGTTTCCCAAAGTTTAATTGCGTGTAATTGGCAAGAAAACGTTGAAATTGGTTCCGCAATACGCTGCCAGATGAGCATAACAAGATTTTCGGTAGTAGGTTGAAGTCCGGTGGGAATAAATGCCACATCAAGGTTCAGATTACTGTGATCGAGGTGGTTAATGACTTCTGAATGGATAATTTGGCTAAGTTTTTTTACATCCATAATAAAACCGGTATGTGGGTCGGGTATACCTTTGATGGTGACATGCAGGCTGTAATTGTGCCCGTGCCAATTTTTGTTGGCGCATTTACCAAATACTTGTCGGTTTTGTTCTTCCGACCATTCGTTCACCCAGAGTTTGTGGGCGGCGTTAAAGCGTTCAATTCGAGTGATGTACACCATGCTCTGACAATATGTTTACGCCTGTTTTGAGGGCGTTTTTATCTTTGTGGTAAAAAAAGATTCCCGTTTAAATGAGGGGCGTTTTTTTTATTTCGGCGCAAAATTAGGGGGAAAGTTTGGAATCTGTAAAAATTAGGGAAGGGATTGTTTTAAGGTGTTGATAATCAGTTTTTTAGGGGCAACATATCCAGATTTGACCAGTGAAACTGCTCCAATCTGGATATATTGCCGCATCTTAGTCCCCATTCGTGTATGTCCCAAAGGCCCTTTTATCCCCGCTTAGCCCCACTTTATCTATAAAAGAACGCCCAGAAATTTCAGTTCCCTTCCTTTGTGTAAAATTATTTTTAACGTTGGCATGTTTCAACACTTATGACTAGTTTGGAATGAAAATTAGGAGATTCCTAGATGTTATTTACGCCTTCCTCAATCAGCGACCTGTTTATCACGGGTTGTTCTGGCTGGCTTTGTTCGGTACTATGGTGGGCACCAGTTTACGGCAGGGAATTAGTCCGAATATCATCCTTTGGAACGAGACCATTCAGGCACTTTTCTTTGCCGTGCTGGTATATTTTAATCTTTTATACCTGATTCCCAATTACTTAGCCCGACATGCCTTTATCTATTTTGGACTTGTGCTGGCCGCTTGCGCCATCGTAACCCCCATTGAGGTGTTGGTGCTGTACCTCATGTACGCCGATGCGCCAGAATATCAAGCCAATGTGGTGGACCAACAAGTTCGTATTTATCTAGGAAATGTTTTTGTGACAATTTTAGCGACTGTCTTACGAGTTATTATGGATTGGTGGCGCTATCAAAATGAGAAACAAGTGCTCCTCACCCAAACCATACAGTCAGAATTACGCTTTTTAAAGAGCCAGATAAACCCGCACTTTTTGTTCAACACCCTGAACAATTTATATGCCCTAACCCTGAAAAAAAGCGAGAAAGCACCCGAAATTGTATTAAAACTCGCTGAAATCATGCGCTACATGCTGTATGAATGCAACGAGCGGCGGGTTTATTTGTCGAAAGAAATTCATTACCTGCAAAATTACCTCGATTTAGAGCGCCTTCGCCAACCTCCGGATGCCGAGATTCGTTTTGAGGTAGAAGGACATGTGAGCGAGCAACTGATTGCCCCACTCATGTTTGTACCTTTTGTAGAAAATAGTTTCAAGCATGGCCTCAACCATGCCACTACAGGCGGTTATGTGCGCATCCGGTTGTTGGTACAAGGAGAAGACTTGGAGTTTTTAATCGAAAATAGTAAAGTTGAGCAGATGCCTCGATCCAATCATCCGCGGAGCGGCGGCATCGGATTGGCCAATGTACGCCAAAGGCTAAAAATTTTATATCCTGAAAATTATGATATTGAAATACAGGATGAACCCAAACGGTATGCCGTTATTTTCCGCTTAAAAATGATATAGCCAACCCAATAACAATGTGTAATGGGTTGGCTATAAATATTTTACCTGATAATTTTACAAGTGAATCACTTCACCATAGGCTGCGGCTGCCGCTTCCATAATGGCCTCACTCATAGTAGGGTGGGGGTGGACTGATTTGATAATCTCATGGCCGGTCGTTTCTAACTTCCGGGCTACTACTACTTCTGCAATCATTTCGGTCACGTTGGCACCAATCATGTGCGCCCCCAACCACTCGCCGTATTTTTTATCAAAGATAACCTTGACAAAACCTTCTGAATGGCCCGAAGCCTTGGCTTTTCCGCTGGCTACAAAGGGGAATTTGCCGACTAATACTTCAAATCCGGCTTCCTTAGCGGCTTGTTCGGTGTAGCCTACGGAGGCAATTTCAGGTGAGCAGTAAGTGCATCCGGGTATGTTGTTATAGTCAATGGGCTCTGGGTGATGTCCGGCAATTTTTTCTACACAGGTAATTGCTTCCGCGCTCGCCACGTGGGCTAGGGATTGAGTAGCCAATACATCTCCGATGGCAAACACGCCGGGGACATTGGTTTGGTAATAATCATCCACCTGAATGAAGCCACGGTCTGTTTTTACACCCAAATCTTCCAAACCGATGTTTTCAATATTGGGTGTCACGCCCGCGGCACTGAGTACTACGTCACAAAGGATGGTCTCGGTTTTGCCGTCTTTACGGTTTTTCATATTCACCTTTATCTCCTTTCCGCTGATATCCACACTTTCAACGGCCCAGCCTCCGTAAATTTTGAAGCCTTTTTTGGTGTAAATTTTACCCAATTCTTTAGAAATATCAGGGTCTTCGCGGGGGACTAACCCTTGCTCCATAAATTCAATAATACTGACTTCAGAGCCAACCGTGTGGTAAAAATATCCAAATTCAACCCCAATCGCACCAGCGCCGACTACTACAATCCGTTTTGGCATTGTATCGAGACTCATGGCTTTGCGATATTCGATTACTTTTTGGCCGTCAATTTTCAAATTCGGCAACTCTTTTGCTCTGCCTCCGGTAGCCACTATGATACTGGGGGCGCTGTACTCTGTCACCTTCCCTTCGGCATCGGTCACCGCCACTTTAGGGCCTTTCACCAACTGGGCGTTGCCCATAATGATGGTGATTTTATTTTTTTTCATTAAAAACTGCACCCCTTTACTCATGCCATCGGCTATATCGCGGCTGCGTTTTATCATAGCCTTAAAATCCGCCGTTGGCTTACCAACCTGAATGCCATACTCCTCCGCATGATTCAGATAATCAAATACTTGTGCACTTTTTAAGAGTGCCTTGGTCGGGATACAACCCCAGTTGAGGCAGATGCCGCCGAGGCTCTCCCGCTCAACAATGGCTACTTTCATGCCTAATTGGGAGGCCCGAATGGCAGCCACATACCCGCCTGGGCCGCTGCCGATTACAATTAAATCAAAGTTCATATAGTGGTAGTTCTTGCGTGAACAGTTGTGTTTAAAAGGACAGAAAAGGCTTATTCCCCATATCTGCGCCTCCACACCATTCACCTGTTTATTGGAAACGCGGCAAAGGTACTCGTTCCGGCTTTCTTAGAATAGTCCCACGACCTTTCCGTTTTCATCTATGTCGATTTTTTCAGCGGAGGGCACTTTAGGTAGCCCCGGCATGGTCATAATATCGCCGCATATCATCACCACAAACTCAGCCCCCGCCGACAAACGCACGGCTCGAACATGAATTGTGTGACCAGAGGGTGCGCCCAATAATTTTGGATTGGTGGAGAATGAATATTGGGTTTTGGCGACACACACTGGGTAGTGACCGTACTTTTCCTGCATTTTGTCAATTTGACGGCGAACATCAGCATCTGCACTAATATCGCTGGCGCCATAAATTTTGGTGGCAATTGTTTTCATTTTATCCCAAAGTGTTTGGGAATCCTCGTAAAGGAATTTGAAATTATTGGTACCATTTTCCGTTAAGTCCACCACCGTTCTGGCCAATTCTTCGGCCCCTTTACCGCCTTCTGCCCAATGCTTGGCTACTACTACAGGCACGTTGTGCGGGGCGAGTTTTTCGTGTAATAGATTAATTTCAGCCTCAGTATCAAAGGTGAAGTGGTTGATAGAGACCACACATGGCAGCCCGAAATTTTCGCGGATGTTGCGCACATGTCGTTCCAAATTGGCAAAACCGGCTGCTAATGCGGGCAAATTCTCCTGATTTAACTCCTTTAAATCACAACCACCATTGTATTTTAAGGCACGAAGCGTCGCAACCAACACCACCGCATCGGGTCGAAGGCCAGATTTGCGGCATTTAATATCCAGAAACTTTTCAGCACCCAGATCTGCCCCAAATCCTGCTTCTGTTACCACAAAATCGGCTAATTTCAGCGCATTTTTAGTAGCAGTAACGGAGTTGCAACCATGGGCAATATTGGCAAATGGGCCGCCATGAATAAAAGCGGGGGTATGCTCAAGGGTTTGTACGAGGTTGGGCTTAATGGCGTCCTTGAGAAGCACGGTCATAGCGCCATGGGCATTCAAATCCCGCGCAGTTACGGGCCGACGGTCGGAGGTGTGTGCCACTACAATATTGCCGAGGCGCTCTTTTAAGTCACCCAATGAAGTGGCCAAACAAAAAATAGCCATTACTTCAGAGGCCACTACGATATCGAAACCATCTTCACGCGGGTATCCGTTGGAAATACCGCCCAAAGAAACCACAACGTCGCGCAAGGCACGGTCGTTCATATCTATTACCCGTTTCCAAGTCACACGGCGCACATCAATCCCGAGTGCATTCCCCTGGTGAATGTGGTTATCTAGCAAGGCCGCCAAGAGGTTGTTGGCGAGTGCGATGGCGTTAAAATCGCCTGTAAAATGCAAATTAATGTCTTCCATGGGCACCACTTGGGCGTACCCGCCGCCAGCAGCCCCAGCGTTCGTGCCGAAAACAGGCCCCAAACTGGGCTCCCGAAGGCAAATCATCGTTTTTTTTCCAATTCGGCTCAGTCCGTCGCCCAAGCCAACAGTCGTGGTGGTTTTACCCTCTCCGGCGGGGGTGGGGCTGATGGCGGTGACGAGAATTAGTTTGCTGTTCGGGTTGGCGGGAAGTTGTTCTAAATAGGCCAAATCCACTTTGGCTTTGAAATGGCCATAGGGCTCTAGTGCTTCGTCGGGGATGCCGAGTTTTTCGGCGGCAAGACCAACAATTCTTTTAGGTGTGGCAAGTTGAGCAATTTCAATGTCCGAAAACATGCTACGAAAGGTTAAAATTTAAAGAGGGGCAAGGTACACAAAGGATTGTTTTTCCGACTTTTATTCAATTTCACCCAATGTCCGTATCATTGCCCTTGTTTTCTGATTAGCCATTAAAGTTTCAAAGCCCGAGCATGAAAAAATTACTACTTAACTCTCTTTTCGCCCTTCTTTCCCTGTCGGCTTTTGCACAAGCATCGGGGACCAAACCTGCTGCACGTCCTTTATATGACAAAAAAACAGTCGGGGAAATTCGATTGACGTTCGCCACTTCAGATTGGGTGAATGTTTTAGATTCGCTGCGGATTTACGGCGCCAATGCTTTGGACGCCACCGCTACTATTGACGGGATACGCTACGATGGTGCTATGGTTCGTTTTCGTGGAGATAAATCTTATGTAAAAGGACTCAAGCGGAATCCCTTTACCATCAAACTAAATGCAGGTGGTACGGATCAAAATCACCAAGGGTATGCTGCTATCAAACTTTCGGCTGCGGTGCGCGACCCAAGTATGGCACGTGAAATGTTGTTTCACGAAATTGCAGCCAAGTACATGCCTAGTTCTAAATGTGCCTATACTAAGTTGTTTGTCAATGATGAATACATTGGTGTATTCATCAATATTGAAAGTATAGATAAGCATTTTTACGAGTCGTATTTCGGCGATGCTCGCGGGGTAGCCTTCAAAGCAGGGGTTGATTACAAGCCTGAAAACCTGCCTACTACTTGCAAGCAAAATATTTTTGGATCCTTGGAATACGAGGACAATGTAGATTGTTACAAAGGCAATTTTGAAATGGATGGCCGTGGAGGGTGGACTGAACTGCAGGAATTAACCCGACGCTTGAACCAAGAGCCGGCTCGTTTGCCACAGATTTTAGACATTGACCGCGCGCTGTGGATGTTGGCGCTCAACAATGTAATGGTCAATTTGAGCAGTTATTCGGGCAATTACAGTATCAATTATTTTCTGTACCGCGATGTGAACAATCGCTTTCAGCCCGTACACTGGGATTTGAACCTCGCGTTTGGAAGTTACAAAAACACAGGTGAAGGGAGTGACCTGAATTTGAAGGAGTTGCAAAACCTTGATCCGCTTCTGCACGCCGATAATTTGTATAAGCCCCTGATAAGCCAACTGCTAAAAGACCCGCTGTATCGCAAAATTTACTTGGCGCACATTCGCCAAATCAACGAGGATTTTTTCTTGAGTGGTTTGTACGAAAAGCGGGCGCAGGAATTGCGGGGGATGATTGTGGTGCCGTTCAACGACGACAAAAACAAAACATACAGCAATGATGATTTTCAGCGCAGCTTGAGCCAAACGGTAGGTAAAAAAAGTAAAATCCCGGGCTTGACAGAATTAATGGGCAAACGTGCTCGTTTCCTCAAAACACACCCCGAATTGACGAAATTGCCGCCTACTATTACCGAGGTATCGGTAAAAGACCGCGCAAAGTTTGATAATAAACCGGTCAGCACGTTCTCTGTCTCTGCCAAGGCTGATAAGTACCCGCTTCGGATGCACATTTACTTCCGGTACGAAGAGAATGAACCATACGCCATGGTTCCCATGAAAGAAGAAATGGTGGGCGGTTTGGCGGCGGGAGTCAAGTCTTTTTCCGTTGAATTGGCCCCTAAAAATTCGCAGACCGTGCTGGATTACTACATTGTTGCAGAGAACGTGGGCGCGGTGGACTTTTTCCCGGTAGATTACCCCAACCAACCCTTAAAGGTGAAAATGAGCGATCTTAACAAGTAAATACTCCATTGATACAAAGGCTGATGAGCATTTGAGGATTCATTCCGGTGCTCATTAGCCTTTTAAGTACCCCTTCACAATTAGTCAAAGGGTACTACTTAAGTTGGTTCTATGATGCACAACACAACCATGAAACTCTCCCCCATTACCTGTCTTTTGTTTTTTTTAGGGCTTTTGAACGCTTCTGCGCAAGATTTCTACGGTGCGGGCATTCAGGAAGTTCGGATAGAATTTCCGCAAAAAAGTTGGGATACCAAACTAGATTCCCTCAAAGCCGCTAATCCAGATGCCCGTCTTTTGGCAACTGCTTGGGTAAATGGGCAGAAATTCGACAGCGTGGGCGTTCGGTACAAGGGCAACAGCTCTTATTTCAGGACTCGGAAAGAGACCTTGAAAAAATTACCCTTGAACGTTAAACTAGACTTTAAGAAGAAAGGGCAAGTGTTAAAAAATGGACAGAATACCATTAAACTGTCCAATGCTTTTTTAGATCCCAGTTTTTTGCGCGACCCGCTCACGTATGAGGTGATTCGAAATTATATGCCCGCCCCTATGTGCAACTTTACCAAAGTGTATCTAAATGGGAAGTATTGGGGTATGTACATTAATTCTGAATCGGTGGATGAGCACTTTGTCCAGCGAAACTTTGGCGTAACAGGCGGTCAAATCATTAAATGTGACCCTGACAACTGGAAAAAAGTGCGCAGCCAAACAGGTTGCCCCAAAGGTGAAAATGCCTCCTTGGCGTACCTGAGCGACAATATTGGGTGTTACGACGCCTTTTATGAGGTGGATGATCCTTCGGCTTGGAAACTGCTGCTCAACCTAATAAAGATACTGAACAAAACCCCCGATCAAATAGAAACGGCGTTGGACGTGGATCAGGCCCTGTGGATGCTGGCCATCAACAATACTTTGGTGAATTTGGACAGTTACAATGGTTCACTTTCGCACAATTATTACCTGTGGTTTGACTCTGCGAATGTTGCACACCCTATTATTTGGGATTTGAATATGTCATTCGGGGGCTGGCGGCGTGATTTTAGTTTTCAGGAAATGAACGATGACGAACTGATACAGTTGTCGCCCCTCGCAGAATTTGACAATTTGCGCAGACCGCTGATTTCCAAGTTGTTAAAGAATCCATTGTATCGGAAAATTTACCTCGCGCACGTGCGCACCATTACGCAAGACTACTTGACTAGTGGTAAACTATCCACCCGTGCTCAAGAAATGTCCAAAGAAATTGATGCTTGGGTGAAATTAGATTCTTTGAAATTATACACGTACGATGATTTCAAAAACGGCTTAGACAAGACCATGAAAAACGGCCTTGATAATGTAATTGGAGTCCGTCAGTTAATGAACAAACGGGCCGAGTGGCTGGCCAAACACCCATTACTCCTCAAAGCGCCGCCCGAAATCACGGATGCGCTTGCCAGTAAAGAGGGCGAAAAAATTAAGTTTACGGCCAAATTGGGCAATGCAAGTAAGGGTGGCTGGTTGTACCATCGAACGGATAGACAGTTTGCGTTCAAACGAGTACCGCTGCTCGATGATGGTACACAAGGAGATAAAGCCGCTGGAGATGGGATTTTTACTACGACGGTTGCGTCTGGTATGGCTAAAGAGTGGTATGTCGCTGCCGAAAATGATGATGCCGCAGCGACTTTACCTGCGCGGGCTTCATTTGAATTTTTTACGGTAAAATAAGACCAGATAAGCAAGCCAAAAAAAGCGAGGCACAAACGTTTCAGTACGTCGTGCCTCGCTTTTTTTTAAAAAAACTATAGATTGTCGCTGATAATCAACTAGATAGGAGTGGCCTTCAGGATTGTATGGCTAGGATTTCTAGTCTAACTAACAAACCTATCACGATGAGTTCGCCACCAAAATATAGGATGTCCCACCAAGTTAGGGTTGGGAAATAATATCCGACCACTATCATGGTGGCGCAGCCATACAGAATATTGGCGCCGCAAATGATTTTTAAAAATAGCCGCCATCTCGATCCAACCCATTAAGTACAAGCAGCAGAATACAGTGCGAATACTCCTGCGACTGCTGCCAATGATTGAAGGATTGATGTCGGCATCAGAATGTAGTGAGGAAAGGCTGGCAGTACCATACCGACTAAAACGGCCGTCAGCAATGCTCCACAGGCATCTATCAGGAATAGTTTGTGCGGATATTTTTGGACGGTGTTTTGCCACACGGCGATAAAGGTTGGTTTATCGTACAATATGCGGCCTTTTTGGCACAATTTTTTCACCCACCCTGAATCGCCTGAATCCCCGGCAATTCCTTCCCTTCTAAGAATTCTAACATCGCTCCGCCTCCTGTGCTCACGAAACTGATTTTTTTGGACAATTTTAATTGATTGACGGCCGCCACCGAATCTCCGCCACCCACCATTGTAAAGGCACCTTTTTGGGTGGCTGAAGCACAAGCCTTGGCAACTACTTTGGTGCCATTGGCAAACGCGGGCATTTCAAAAACACCCATTGGACCATTCCAAATAATGGTTTGGCTTTTCCGAATTACCGCAGCAAACGAACGAGCCGCCGACGGGCCAATATCTAAGCCCATCCAGCCGTCGGGGATTTCATCGCTGGGGCACACCTGCACCGCTGCATCGGCAGCAAACTTGTCGGCACAAACGGAATCCTTCGGCAACAAAACTTTTACGCCCGCCGCCTTAGCCTTTTTGAGGAATTCAAGCGCAGTTTTCAATTTATCGGTCTCTACATGGGAGTTACCGACGTCTCCTTTTTTGGCTAAAAAGAACGTGTAAGCCATTGCTCCTCCAATCAGGATATTGTCGGCGTAATCCAAAAACTTTTCCAGCAACATAATTTTGTCGCTCACTTTGGAACCACCGGTCACACAAGTAACCGGTTTGGCCGGGTTTTTCATCGCGCGGGTCGCGTTTTCAATTTCGCGCTCCATCAGTAAGCCAAAAGTCTTGTGGTTTTTGTCAAAATACTGAGCCACTGCAGTGGTACTGGCATGGGCTCGGTGGGCCGTTCCAAACGCGTCATTGACATAAATATCTCCCAACGCCGCTAATTTTTGCGCAAATACGGCATCCCCGGCCTCTTCTTCTGGGTGAAAACGAGTGTTTTCTAACAATAAAACCGCTCCGGGTTTTAAAGCGGCGGCTTTTTTAACCGCCATTTTGCCTACACAATCGTCGGCAAACTGAATTTTTGTCTTCAGTTTTTTGCCTAAATATTTTACAAGGTGTTGAAGCGTAAATTTGGCCACATTGATGGTACCATCGGGGTTCTTTTTTTCCAATGGCCGACCCAAGTGAGACATTAAAATTACGGAACCTCCTTCGTCTAGGATATGCCGAATAGTGGGCAATGCTTCGCGAATGCGGGTATCATCGGTGATGTTATATTCTTTGTCGAGCGGCACGTTAAAGTCCACCCGAATTAGGGCTTTTTTGTCTTTAAAAGGGAGTTTCATGTATATAAAAGACTCGTTTTTGTAAAAAAAGAGGCGCGTTTCAAGGGTAATTACCCTCAAAACGCGCCATTTATTTCCAATTTATACCATTGCGCACAACTGGGCCAAACGAGCCGAGTAGCCCGCCTCATTGTCGTACCAACCTACAATTCGAACAGTATTGCCGTTCACCTGCGTAAGCGGTGCGTCGAAAATAACAGAGTGGGTATTGCCCACAATATCAGAAGACACAATGGGATCGGTATTGTACTCCATAATCCCTTTTAAGTTGGTTTCAGCCGCTGCTTTAAAAACCGCATTTACTTCTTCTTCGGTGGCAGATTTTTTTACCACACAAACGCAGTCGGTGACAGAACCAGTTGCTACAGGAATACGCATAGAATGCGCCGCAATTTTGCCTTCCAAATGCGGAACTACGAGCACCACGGCCTTGGCAGCACCTGTGCTGGTGGGCACAATATTCATCGCAGCCGCCCGCGCACGGCGCAAATCTTTGTGGGGAGCATCTTGTAGGTTCTGATCGGCGGTGTAGGCGTGAATCGTGTTCATAAAGAGTTGTTCCACTCCAAATGCCCGATCGAGGGTCATAATCATCGGAACTAAGCAATTGGTCGTACACGAAGCATTCGAGATAATAAGATCCGAATCTTTTATTTGGTCATCGTTGGCACCAATAACGAAGGTCGGTACATCGTCCGTTTTGGGTGGAGCGGAAAGGATGACGCGCTTCGCTCCCGCTTTAATATGCAAACCGGCTTTTTCCTGATCGAGAAAAATACCCGTACATTCTAATACGACGTCAATTTTCATATCGGCCCAAGGTAATTCGGCTGGATTGCGCACGGCCAACGCTGCAATCTTAGTTCCGTTGACGGTGATACTATTATCGTCTGCGCTGACGGTTCCATCAAATCGCCCGTGCATGGTGTCGTACTTGAGCAGATGCGCGAGGGTTTGGTTATCGGTTAGGTCATTGATGGCCACCACTTCTACTGCAGGGTTTTCAACCAATATGCGAAAGGTGAGGCGGCCGATGCGGCCGAAGCCATTGATGGCGATGCGTTTTTTAGGCATGAGATAGGTATAAAAGAATTGTTTAGAGATTTCTAATGAGTGGCAAATGTAGCAAATGATAAAGGTATGCCTGCATTTTCACAAACTTTCCTTTCATTTGCCGTCAAATGTTAGAGTTTTTCCGTGCGAAGCACTTTTTAAAAAAGAACAAGGGGGTAGGCCAGTTGTTTTGGAATCGCCCCGCGAATTCATCCTTGGCGTGGGTTTGTGCCATTTTGGTGCTCGCAGAAGGCTTTTTTGGCCTTCATTTTGACTTTGAAGTCTATTATTCAGCCGTAAATGCTTATTTTTCGGGGGGATGGACGGCGGTTTATGACCCTTTTGCCGAAACCCCGTTTAAATATCACCCACTTACGGTTTGGCTTTTTGTGCCATTGGGGGTTTTGCCCCTAGGCTTGGCCGCTTGGTTGTGGGCAGGGTTAAATGGCTGGTTTACCTACCAGGCTTGCCGACGTTTTCAGGTAGTGTTTGGAGCGGCTAACTGGATGCCTGTTTTAGCATTGATTTGTGTAGCGCATGCTTGGAGTTGGCAAATCAAGTTTGGTAATGTAACCTGCCTGATGCTTTGGCTTTTTTCTCTTTTTGCAACCGCGGAGTTTCCTAGGAAACAGCAACTCGCCAGCATTTTCTTATTACTTTTAAAGCCCTTTTGGTTGGTTTTAGCCCCTGTTTATGTCATCGAACGCGCTTGGCGGGGCCTGGCATGGGTGATAGTAGGGGTGCTTGCTGCAAGCGCCTTGGTTTATTTTTCAGGGCTAGAACAAGGTAACTTAGCGTATTCCTTGTGGGAAAAAACACTTTCCGACCCGATGAATGCCCACAATTACCCTAAAAACGACAATCAGTGTTTGTTTGCCAGTTTATACGGCTACGCCCAACCCTTGGGCGGGGCTTTATTTTGGATTTGGGCAGCGATGTCGGGGGCGTATTTTGCGTTCGTATGGTGGTTTAGTCCGCCCAACTTGGCCATTCGCGCCATCTCCGTGCTTCCGCCCATGCTATTTGCTGGGCCACTTTCTTGGATTCACCATCAAATATTATTGATACCCATCTTTATCTATTTACTGGCTCAAAAGCGATATACGGCAGTGGTACTGGCGGCTTTATTATTTACCGGAACCAGTGAGGCGCTAGTAGGGCGCGACCTTTTTCAAGTGCTCAGTCAATGGCGAATTCCTGTTTTGGGCTTTTGGGTGCTGAGTTACGGCATTTTGCCTTTGGGCTATTCTAAGCAAGACCGCGCAAACTGACCAATGTTTGCTAAATATTGCTTTATTTTGCCTTTCTAAACCATCAAACATGAAAGGATTACTTGCTTTTATACTTTTAATACCTGTTTTGCTTTCGGGGCAGAACTATGTGATGAATGGCACCCCCATAACAGATTGTACTGGAACCTTTTACGACCCGGGGGGCAGTGCAGGAAATTATGGCAATAATCAGAATTTCAGCACCACTATTTGTTCCGATGGCGGCGGCGGCACCCATATTCGCTTGAGTTTTTCGGGGGCGGATTTGGCTCCGGGCGACGTGCTTTGTTTTTATGATGGTACCAGTGCTGCGGCTCCGTTGCTTTCCTGTGCCGCTGATTATCCTGTCGGACAGCCTTTTGTGGTGCAGGCAACTGCTACCAATCCAAGTGGCTGCTTAACGGTGGTTTTTCAATCAAATACTTCGGGGGTGGCCAGTGGATGGGCTGCCGCCATATCTTGTGTGGCCTCTTGTCAAACGATTTTGGCCGATTTGGTTTCAACCAATCCTGCCAGCCTTCCGCTGGATACTGGGTGGATTGATATTTGTCCGGGAGAGCGGGTGTTTTTTACGGGAGCAGGGCTTTATCCACAGAATAATTTTGCCTACGCTCAGTCGGATTTTACGACTTCATTTGAATGGAATTTTGGAGATGGTGGAATTTCATACGGCCCCAACACTTCCCATCGCTTTACGGAGCCGGGTGGTTATTTGGTTCAACTAACCCTAACCGACACGCTGGGCTGTAAAAACAGCAATTTAATCAGTCAACGCATTCGAGTAGCATCCAAACCCGATTTTGGATTGCAGGGAGTGGGGCAAATTTGTGCGGGCGATACTTTATACCTAAATGCCTCGGTTGACACCAGCCTTAGCGGCACAATCGTGTCTGTAATACCCGTTACAGGTACTTTTGATGCGGAATCCAGCCGATCTGATTCCCTTCCATTGCCTGATGGAACAGGCGAATTGTACGAAACGAGTATTTTTTTGACCAACTTCTCACCCGGACAAGTGCTGGTGAGTGCCAATGACTTACAAAGTATTTGTTTCAATATTGAGCATTCTTGGATGCGGGATTTAGAAATCACGCTGACTTGTCCGAGCGGCCAACAAATCATATTACACGACCATCCGGGTAATATCGGTGGGCAGGTTTTTTTGGGTGAGCCGAACGATAATGACAATTTCAACCCAGTGCCAGGCCTGGGGTACGACTATTGTTGGACGCCCAATGCGCCCAATCCTACGTGGATTCAGTATGCCAACAACACGGGTGTCGGGACACTCCCGCCCGGCGATTACAGCACCTTTGATCCCATAATTGACCTAGTGGGCTGCCCATTAAATGGCGAATGGACCATTGGCGTGACGGATCTTTGGGCTGCAGACAATGGTTATATTTTCAACTGGTCTATTGCATTTCAAGATTTTTTATACCCCAATATCGAAACCTTTACGCCGCAATTTGTCACTTGGGGCTGGAATAACCACCCTTCCATTTTCTTTTCTACCGCCGATAGTTTGGCGGCCTCGCCGCAAAATGCGGGCAGCGCCGGGTATCGCTTTAGCGTAACCGACGATTTTGGGTGCACTTGGGATACTTTGGTGAATGTGGCTGTTTTGCCGCCCACGCACCCCAATTGTTATACTTGCGCGAGCAATTTTCCGGTTTTACGCGATACTGTGATATGTGCAGGCGACCCTGTTTCTTGGGATGTTACCTCCTCGACGCCCACCACGCAGGAGGTTCGTTTTGAATCTTACCCAGATTATCGCATTGGCAATGCCAATCACCCAAACAGCAATCCTTATTTGTCGCCTATTTCGGTGAATAGTGTGGGGTATAATTTTTTAACGAACCCCATTCAACAAATTACGTCGGTCTGCTTGGACTTAGAAACTGATTTTGCCTCCGATATCAATCTCTTTCTTCGCGCTCCGGGTGGCCAGCAACTCATGCTTTCTACCGGAAATGGCGGCTCTGGCGACAACTACAAAGTGACCTGCTTTTCTCCCACCGCCACCGTCCCGATTATCGGACAGGCGGCTCCTTTTAATGGCACATTTATCCCAGAAGGTAACTGGAATGCCCTGGCTGGGGCAGCCGTTACGGGCAATTGGAGTCTGGTTGTGTCGGATGGATTTGCCCCTGCTCAATTTGGCAGATTACTCCAGTGGAGCATCGGATTTAATACCCAAAATAATGTGGTGTACAACTGGAGCAACGCGGCCTCCCTTTCGTGCAACAACTGCCCCAATCCAAGCGCTTCTCCGCTCGATACAACACAATATGTCCTCACAGCGACCGATGCCTTTAACTGCATTCACACCGATACCGTAGTGGTTCAGGTGCGCAATTTTTTCCCAGCCCCTACGGGCCTACTGGTTTTTCAATTGGGCCTCAATACCATGACTTGGGTGTGGAATGCCGTGCCCGGGGCATTAGGGTATGAAGTAAGTGTCAACGGCGGGCCTTGGGAAATGCCTAATAACGGGGCTTTGTCGCACATAGTTTCGGGGGTTTTAGTCGGCGAAACCGTGGATATTTCGGTGCGATGTATTTCTCCAAATGCTTGTGTGCCAGAAGTAGTGAGTGCTAGCAGCGTTTTCCCCAATTGCATCATGTTTGGCAATGTGTTCTCGCAAACGGCCGTCCCGTGTTGGGATGATACAACGGGTTCGGTCATTCTCTCAGTGTCAAATGCAACCTTTCCGGTGCTGTTTTTTGTGGATACGCTTTCCAATCCATTTCTCAACGGAGATATCTTAAACATTCTATCCGGCGGGCCGCATTCAATCATTATTTTGGATGCCTTGGGTTGTCGAGATACCGTCAATTTTGTAATCAGTGCCCCCCCGCCTATAGTAGTGAATGTACTGGGAATGAATGTTTTATGCAATGGTGACAACTCTGGCACTTTGACCGCAACAGCCACGGGTGGAACGGGGAATGTAGCCTTTGCATGGCGCAATTGTCTGGGCGGAAGTACGCTCGGCGGCCCCAATCAGGATGATTTATTTGCAGGTTGTTACGAAGTAACCGCCACCGATGCGAATGGATGCACTCAGACGGCCTCCGTTACGCTCACAGAGCCGCCGGCGTATGTTTTTGTAACCGCACAAGATTCCGTTTCCTGTGCTGGTTTGTCAGACGGAGGCGCATCCGTGAGTGTCACGGGCGGTTTGTCGCCCTACACCTATTTATGGGATAATAATGCCCTGACTAGTACTGCAACTGGGTTTTCTGCCGGTTTCCACTTTGTGACCGTAACGGACGCCAATTTGTGTTCTGTAACCACTTTTGTGGAAGTCCTAGAACCTCCCGTTTTGTCCGTTTTGAATGTAATCAGCAGCAATGCTACTTGTTTTTCTCTTCAAAATGGCTCCGCCACCGTTCTTGTAAGTGGGGGGGTAATGCCATACACCTATTTATGGAATGACCCAGCGGTTCAAACCACGCAACAAGCCAGTATGCTCGGGTCTGGCCCGTACTCCGTAATCGTTACTGACCAAAATGGATGTGCAAATCAAGGTGCTGTTACGATTACTGCCCCCCCTGAATTGGCACTAACGGTACAAAACGTACAAGCAGAAATATGCGCGGGGGATTGTACGGGGCAAGCCACCCTCACGCCTTCCGGTGGAGTAGGGGGCTATGCGGTAGATTGGGCAGACAACGGCATTCCGGACCAATTTTCGGTCACCAACCTCTGTCCAGGCGTGTATCCCGTGACCTTGTCCGATAATAATGGCTGTACAGAAACCACCCAAGTGAGCATTTTAGCGGCGGTGCCCTTGGTTGTTTCTTTTGTGGAAACAGATCCCCTGTGTTTGGGGGCTCAAAATGGCAGTATTGATGCAAGCATTATCGGAGGAAGCACGCCCTATTTATATCAATGGAGCACTGGGAGTGCTATGGAGGACTTGCAAAATCTACCCTGCGGCCCCTACCTGCTTACCCTAACCGACGGGGTGGGTTGTGTGCAAAATTATTCGGTGGACCTTAATTGCCCCTCCAGCATAGTTGTAACAAATATCAGCATGCAGTCCGTGGGTTGTTTTGGGGCTAATAACGGCGCTGCCACCGTAATGGCACTAGGAGGAGTAGGCAATATTTCGTATGCTTGGGATGACAACAACCTTCAAACCACCCCGACAGCCACCAACCTCAGTGCGGGTACCTACGCGGTGACCGTCACCGATGCCAATGGCTGTAATACCAGCACCAGTATTGTCGTGACGCAACCCAATGCACTGACGGTCAGCAGTCTAACGACCAACGCTTCCTGTTTAAATGCGGGAGACGGCACCGCTACGGCACAAGCAATGGGCGGAACAAGCCCTTACCAATATCAGTGGGCCGCCACCTTGACCACGCAAACCATTCAGAATTTGGCCGCAGGCACCTTTACCGTGACGGTTACCGATGCCAATTTGTGTACAGCAACGGCCATCGCTGCGATTGGGCAGCCCAGTATGTCTGTGACGGCCACGGCCACCCAAACCCGTTTTGCTTGTCGTGGGGCGAGCGACGGGGAAGCCTCCGTTTCCGCAACCGGAGGAAATGGCGCGCCCTTTACTTTTATTTGGAGCAATGGACAAGTAGGCGGTGGCGCTTCCAACCTTGCCACTGGTGTTTATACCGTTACGGCCACCGATGGAAAAGGCTGCAGGGGTACTCAAACGGTAGCCGTTCAGCAATTAGACAGTATAAAAGTGCTCACCGCTTATACGCCTCCCACTTGTGCCGGATTTTCGGATGGGGTGGTGGCTATTATTTCAATAGAAGGCGGACTGGCGATGGGCGACACCACGCAATATATCTATCAATGGAGTTTGTCCACGGCTGGAAACTCAACCGTTGTGACGGGCTTTTCAGCGGGAATATACCGACTGACGGTTTCAGATTTTCAAGGTTGCAGCACTAGTATTGGGTTTAATGTGCTCGGCCCTCCTGCCCTTAATTTGGTGCAAAATGTGCAAAATGTGTCTTGTTTTGGGCTTTCTGATGGCTCTGCGGCCATTACGAGTGTGCAAAATGCTGTCGGAACGGTGCAATATAATTGGAATACCAATGCCAATACTGCCCAAATTTCCAACCTGCCCGTTGGTATATATCGAGTGACTGTCACCGACGGAAATACTTGTTCTGTCACTGCGTCCATGACCCTAACACAGCCAAATGCGCTCCAAATTGTACTTCAAACGCAAAATCTAGTGTGTGATGGAGACAGCAATGGCGTAGTTAGTGCGCAAATCAGCGGGGGCACTCCTGGATATTCTTACGCTTGGTCAAATGGCGCAACCGGCGCCGAAATTCAAGACTTAGGCCCCGGCACCTATACCTTGGAAATTACCGACGCCAATGGTTGCACCCTCACGCAAAATAGCCTGCTGGAACCGCCGCCGCCTTTGCTGGTATCGGCCATCATGCAGCCGCCGAGTTGTTTTGGTTTCTTGGATGGACGTATTTCACTGAGTGTTTCTGGCGGTCGGGCTCCCTATCGGTATCGGGCCAATGGTGGAGCATGGGGTGGTAGCAGCGTATTAATTGCGCTCGGAGCGGGCGCGTACGCTCTAGAGATTCAGGATGCGAATAGCTGCATGGCTCGACTGGATGCCCTCATTACGCAGCCCTTGCCTATTGAGATTGATTTGGGCCTTGACACCCTCATTCGACTAGGAGACAGCGTTGTGCTAACCCCTACGGTGAACAATGCCGTAGGAATGACCACTTTCTTGTGGAAGAACACCCTGCAAGACAGCATTATTTGCGTGGATTTGCCGGATTGTGAACAAATTTGGGCGAAGCCTATCTTTACCAATACCTATACTTTGAAAGTAACGGACGAAAACGGTCGCATGGCCACCGATCAAATTCGCGTCCAGATTCAAAAGCCACGAGGCATTTATGTGCCCACGGGTTTTACCCCCAATGGCGACCTAGAAAACGACTTGCTAGTGGTACATGGCAAAAATCGTGAAGTAGATAAAATATTGATTTTCAGGGTATTTGACCGGTGGGGAGAACGCGTGTATGAGGATCAAAATTTCAAAGTAAACGACACGGCACGCGGCTGGGACGGCACCTTTAGAGGCAAAGCCTGTGACCCGGGCGTATTTGTTTGGGTGTTGGAAGCCGTTTATTTGGATGGGTATGTGGAAAGTCTGCGCGGCGATGTGACCTTAATTCGGTAATTTTATTGGGGTGACTTTGAAAT
>Ga0105045_10000835_pt1 | contig 23872 bp, 22 predicted proteins | sample MAT02_FD_78089 | JGI IMG/M metagenome (GOLD analysis project Ga0105045, IMG submission 78089) | Freshwater microbial communities from Lake Fryxell liftoff mats and glacier meltwater in Antarctica - MAT-02 (megahit assembly) | ecosystem: Environmental > Aquatic > Freshwater > Ice > Liftoff... | reverse complement strand
TCCACCCCGCCGCTGAGGTTGATCCCCACGGGTACGTCCGAGCGGAACCTGAGGTCGATGCTCTCCATCGCCAGCGAAAGCCATTCGTCGGCGACCTCGGAGTCGGGCCGGTCGTCCTCGTGGTCTCCGATCTCGGCCGTCAGGTCGTACCAGCGCTCCGTCGTGATCTTTCCGTCACGCCAGGTCGCTCGGGTGCCAGGGGCCAGCGGGCTCACCTCTGCCCAGAACGTCCGGTCGGGTAACTCGTGCTGTCCGGTCGCCAAGAACGTGGCCCAGGTGCCCAGGTCCGGTCGCCGCTCCACGCCGGCGGCATGGAGGGCCTTGATCTCGCTCGCCACGAAGACCGCGCCTTCTGGTCCGCACGCGAGGTACAGCGGCTTGACGCCGAATCGGTCTCGGACGAGGTGTGCCTCGCCTGTGACCGAGTCCCACAGGACGAACGCAAACATGCCGATGAACCGATCGAGGCAGGCTGGGCCCCACCTCTCCCATGCGGCGAGGACGACCTCGGTATCGGTCTCGGATCGGAAGCGGCGTGGGGCGAGCTGCGTCCTCAGCTCCCGGTAGTTGTAGATCTCTCCGTTGAACGCGAGCGCGTATCGGCCATCATCGCTCACGAACGGCTGGTGCCCGGCGGTTGAGAGGTCGAGGATGCTGAGGCGGTTGTGGCCAAGCAGAGCGCGGCCGCTCGGGTCTACGTAGGTGCCGTGATCGTCAGGTCCACGGTGGCGCTGCGCGCCGACCATCAGTTCCAATGCGACCTGCGACGGGCCAGGACCGAGCACGGCGCTTACGCCGCACATGGATCGCCTTGGATGAGTTGCTCGTGCAACCGGCGTAGTTCGGCGGTGACGGCTCCGGGCGCGTGATCCCGGGCCACCTTCGTGGCTCCCGCTTGGCCCAGGGCGAGGCGCAAGCCAGGGTCCTCGATGAGCCGTTGCATCGCTCGAGCCGTCGCATCGGGATCGTCGACGGCCACCAGAACCCCCTCGATCCCGTCCGACATCACATCGGGCACGCCGCCGACCGCGGTGGCGATCACGGCGAGCCCACATGCCAGAGCTTCCAAAACGACGTTCGGCGTCCCCTCGAACGACGAGGTCAGAACCAAGATGTCGGCATCGTGGAACTCCGCAGGCATGTTCGTCTGGTTCCCTGCGACGTCGCAGATGTCTTGCAGCCCGGCCGCCTCGATTGCGGCGACCACCTTGGGTCGATCGGGTCCATCTCCCACGATGCGGCAGCGCAGTTGGGGGCCCACCTCCGAGCGCTGGACGACCTGGCGAAGCGCATCGATGAAGACGAGTGGAAGCTTCTGATCGACGAGGCGACCGGCGAAGAGGAGTCGAGGTGAGAGGCCGGCACGATCTGATCGATCGATCGGCGTGAACCGCCCGAGGTCGAGGGCGTTGGGCAGGTAAGCCGCGGAACTTGGCTTCACGCCATGGTGCTCGACCGCGTCTCGCACATGGCACCGGGCGTTGCCGATGAGCAGGTCTGGGGCACGGAGGCTCAGGCCACCGAGGCGCCCCAAGCTCGCGATGGTTTCTGTGGTGGAGCTGCGCAGGGCGCCGATCGCGTGAGCTCCACTGGATCGGGCGGCCCCCACGGCGTACAGGTTCATGAACGCTTGCGCAGCCTGTACCACCTCGGGTCCGAAGCGTCGGGCGAGGCGGCTGATCGCCACCATTCGTGCCGGACGAGCCTCAACATCGATGTGGGTCACGTCAACGCCGAGGTCGCGCAATGCGGTCTCCCATCGCTCGCCGCGTGTGGTCGATGCGACGAGCACCTCGCAACCGACTCCAGCCAAGCCAGACGCATGATGGACGAGTTGGCGTTCAGCACCCCCGAAGCCCAGTGAGCCAGCGAGGAAGAGAACTCGGTGGCCCATCAGGACATCATCTCGAGCAGGGTCTCGGCTCGGACCCAATCATCGGGGGTGTCGATGTTGACCGACCGGTCCGCGTCGATCGGAAAGCCGCGGACCTTCTCGCCATACAGCGAAGCACGCGAGCGAAGCACGTCCGCGCGAGTGAGGTAGATCGAGCCTTCTCGATGGTACGCAGGCGGGAGATCCTGGCGGCGGGCGACGGGCTCACGATCTCCGTTGGACAGTCGCAGGCTGCCGTCGGGCGACTTCAGGTACACCCAGTCAGGATGGTGGTCGTTCGGCACGGCGAGAACGGAGAAGACCGTGTCGGCGTCGTCGCGCTCGAACAGTTCGACGGCCTGATCGATGTCGTGCGCGGTGCGCAGGGGGTTGGTCGGCTGGAGGAGGCACAACGCGTCGAAGGCTCGCCCGTCGTCATCGGCCCAATCGATGCTGTGAAGCACGACGTCGATCATCGGGGTGGTATCGGTCGCAAGCGCCGCTGGCCGGATGAAGGGCACTTCGAGCCCGCATTCTCGCCCGATCTCGGCGAGTTCTTCGTCGTCGGTGCTGAGGATGACCCCATCGAGACGAGTCGCCGAGCGCGCCGCATCCGCGGTCCAAGCCAAGAGGGGCTTGCCCGCGATCAGCCGGGCGTTCTTGCGCGCAACGCCTTTCGATCCGCCCCTGGCCGGGACCAGGCCGAGGATCCGCATCAGCAGTTGACCATCGGTCGGATGGTAGCAGTCGACCAGAATCAGTTGGTCAGGGGTGGTCGGCCTGCGGCGCTCGTCGGCTGCTCGTCTCGGGCGCTGGTGCGGCGCTGACGGCGAGGTCCAGAAGTGCGCGGCTGACGCGTTCGTGGCTTCGGCCATCGAGGGTGGAGCCGAACATCTCGTGGAGCAAGGCTCGTCGCTGTACCGCTGCAGCCCCGGGCGACTGGATGGCCTCCCGCAACGCGATGCGCATGCTGTGGGGGTCAGTGGCCAGGGCGAGGGCACCGCTGTCGACGAGCGGGCGGTAGTGGTCGAAGCGGTAGTAGCGGGCGAAGTCGATCTCGTGGCGCGGGATCGATGACGGGTTGAACGCGACGTTCACCACGGGCTTGTCGAACATCATGAGCTCCAAGCTGACGGTCGATGCGATGTTGACGCCGCAGATCACCTGGTCGAGCGTCGAGGTCCACAGCGCAGTGTCGGCTGGGAGCGGGGTCAGCCACTCGTCCAGCCATAACGTTGGGCTGAAGGCGATGTCGGGCCGCCTGGCTCGGAGCTCGTCGAACCGGCCGGTGCGGTCCTTGGCGTAGACCCGCACGAGAAGCTGAGGCGAACCAAGGTCGGTCATCTCGGCCAGCTGATCAGCGACGAGCTCGACGATCTCGGGTTCGCCGGGCATGTGGTTCGCCATGCCGGTCGAGTACAGGACCACGGGCCGGTCGGGATCGACGCCGACGAGCTCGGCCCACTGTTCGCGGGGCAGTGAGTTCTCGGGATGGAAATGGAAGTCGAATTGGGGTGTGCCGGTGACGGTTACCTGATCGGCGGTGATCCTTGGGTACATCCGCAGCAGGTGGTCGGCGATCTCTTCGTTCCACGCCAGGAAGTGGTCGTAGACGTCGAGCAAGCGGCCCTGCGAGGTGAGGTTGTCCCAGGAGAACAAAAATGTGGCCGTCGGAACAGATCGCCACCGGGCCGCCTGGACAACCGGCATGGCGATCGCTGAGTGGATATGACTCCCGTTGAACACCAGGGCCGGCCGCTCCTCGTCGATCAGATCCGCGGCCGTCGTGCCGGGAGGAAAGCGGCGACTGGTGGCCCGCTCGAGCCGGGACAGCAGTTCGATACCGCGGTCGGTGGCAAGCGGGATCGCCAGTGCCTTCCACCCGACGCGCCGGGCACGAGCGGGCATCGTGGTTGCCTCGATATCTCGCCGTCGCCAGCGCTCCTGTGCCGCCTCGGACCAGATGTGGCGTCCATGAGCCACGTCGAGCAAGCTCCGCACCTGTCGGACGGGTCGGCGCTCGGTGACCGACGGGAGCTCGTGCACCCGGTCGTAGCGGGCCCGGAGATCGTCCATCAGCGAGTCGCTCGGGGCGACCGTTGCCAGCACCACCTCTCGTTCGGAAAGTAGGTCGTCGAGAGCTCGTGAGTACACGAAGTTACGGATGGCTTCGCCACGAGGAAGCACGGCGAGGATCGCCGGCTTGCCGGCGCGGCGTCTCCGGTCGAGCTCTCCCTCGGCAGTCACCGGTGTCGACCGTTGCGGTCCAGAAGGACGTTCACCACGGCGGACCTTACAAGGCGGGCGAAGTCAAGAGCCCCGCCGAATCGACCCACTCGCACCTCTCGCGTCGTTGGGTCGTTGCCTCCGGTCGCTCGGTCAGTAGGTGATGCGCTTGTCGATCGTCAGGTCTGCGGTGGCGAGCACCTCGGCGATCCGGTTTCCAGAGCGGCCATCGCCGTAGAGGGTGTCGGACTCATAGGTGCCGACCTCCGCCTGCTTCTCGATCGCCGACAAGATCTCCGCTCTGTCATGGCCCACATCGACGACGTTGTGCCCCCGCTCGCGATCGCGCTGTCGGGAGCCGATGTTCACGACGGGCACGCCGAGGTAGGAACACTCCCGAATGCCCACGCTCGAGTTGCCGACCAGGACGTCGGCCTTGAGCAGCACTCGGAGGAAGTCGCTGGGCCGCATGTTCTTGAAGAAGTGGAAGCCATCGGGACGGTCCTGCTCGCGGAACGTGCGGATCGCGTTGGACGTTCCGTCGGCGCCGGCATCGACGTTTGGCCAGAACCACAAAACCTGCCGGCCGCTGTCGCGAGCGGCCTCGAGCGTCTCCCACGTTTGGGCGCGAGACGCCTGGTATTCGGTCGTAACCGGGTGCTGGAGCACCACCAGGTACCCGGCATCGAGATCGATCGATCCCCCAACGCCGCCGTATCTCTCTGCCGGATCGAAATCGATCTCGGGCTGGGCGAGGACGGCGCTCGCCAGATCGATCGAAGGACATCCAGTCACGTGCACCGTTGATGGATCTTCACCGAGGCGGCGCACCCGTTCGGCGGCACTTTCGGTGGCTACCAGGTGAAGGTCCGAGAGCTTGGTGACGGAGTGTCGGACCTTCTCGTCGATGGAGCCCGTCACCTCGCCTCCCTGAATGTGGGCCAGGGGGATGTTCATGTACGCCGCGGCGACGGCGGTGGACATCGTCTCGAAGCGGTCTGCCACGGTGACCACGGCGTCGGGGGCGAGGTTGCCCAGGGCGGTCGAGAGCTCGATGATGCCCAGCCCGGCTGTCTTCGCCATGGACATCGGCGACTCGCCTTCAAGAACCGTGTACACCATCGAGTCTGGCTCGAAGCCGTCGTCGCGCATCACCTCGACTGCACTGCCGTATCGGTCGAGGAGCGCGGACGCGGCGACGATGACCTGGAGGTCGACGTCTTCACGGTCGCGAAGCCCATCGAGGGCGGTCTTGATCCGGCTGTAGCTCGGGCGAGCGGTGACCACGACGCAGATCCGCCTCATCGCTGAGGGTCCTTCAGAAGGTCGACGGGGACCATTCCATCGACCTCGAGATCACGGGCAAGCGTGGTGCCCACGATGTCGGCCAGCCGCTCGGGCGGGATTCCCGTGCCGGGCTTCTTGGCCGCCAGGTCTTGTGCGGTGAGGATGTGACCGGCCGGAAGCGGTCGCCGGGCAACGAGGCTCTTGGTGAAGAGCGCCCGAAGCTCCACCCGCTTCGCAGCCTCAGCGTCCTTGTCGACGGGGGCGATCAGCGCAGCGTGGATGAACTGGAGCCCTTCGACGAGCTGCGCCAACTGCTCCACGGTCACCGAGGCGACCACGTCGGGGCCGAACATCCGGGGACTCAACGTCACATGGACCTCGATCACCGTTGCCCCGAGCGCTCCAGCGGCCAGGCCTGCGTAGATCGTGGCCGAGTGGTCCGATAGTCCGACGCTGCACTCGTATCTCTGGCGCAGCTCCGCGAGCACGTTGAGCCCGACTTCTTCGGGTGAGGTGGGGTACGCGGTGGTGCATTGCAGAACCGCCAAGGGTGCTCCGGCGGATCGCACGATGTGGACCGCGGCATCGATCTCGGCCCACGTACTCATGCCGGTCGACAAGAGCACCGGGCGTCCGGTGACAGCCATCTGGTGGACAAGAGCATTGTTGGCGATTTCACCGGAGGACACCTTCCACGCGGCAACGTCGAGGGCATCGAGGAGCTCGACCGCCTCCGAGGAGAATGGTGTGCTCAGGAAGTAGAGGCCTCGTTCGACCGCGTGGTCACGCAAGCCGCTCCACTGCTCGTCGGTGAACTCCATCCGCTGCCAGTACTCGTAGCGCGTCGCGTCCTGGCGGCTGAAGGGGACTCGCCATGGCTCCTGGGGTGTGCTCTCTGCCGAAGCGATGTGGGTCTGGAACTTGACGGCATCGGCCCCCGCATCGGCGATCGCGTCGATGAATGCGTGCGCGGTGCCGAGGCTTCCGTCGTGACTCTGAGCAACCTCCCCGATCACCAGGGGTCGGCCCGAGGCGAGGTGCGCGCCAAAATCTTCACTCGGCATGCGGAAGACCCTGCCGGTCGACGGTCACCACGATGCGCACTGGTTCGGCCCCCTGGGGACGGTCTTCGGTCGGGCGACCGCGCTCCGTTCGCAGGCTAGAGGCTGTGACGCGCTGAAACGGCACCGCAGGTTCCTAGTCCTTCAGGACGTCATCATCTGAGCCAACTGGGCGCACGTCGTGGATCAGCGCGCCTGTGACGAGCGCCTCGATTGCGTCGATGATCAGCGGTAGGTTCGCTTGGGCGGCGTCGGAATAGCTCTCGCCGATGCGTTCGAGCATGTCTTCCGCTTTGCCGGGACGGTCAAGGACCATCCACACCACGGCTGCTGCGCCACCGAGACGCTGGTTGCGGTGGCCTCGGCGAGCAATGAACACCTCTCCACGGACCCACCTGAACGCTATGCCCGGAACCCGTTGGTAGCAGACAGAGGTTGCCGGGACCATGGGGTGGACGGTCAGCTCAGTTCGTCGATGGCGTATTGCTTGAGGCGCTTGTAGTCGACCTTGCCGTTGGGTGCGCGACCGATGGTGTCGATGGGCACCACGTGCTTGGGGGCCTTGTAGTGCGCGAGCTTGGCCTTGACGTGGGCCTTGATGGAATCTGCGTCGAGGTCCGCTCCGGTCTCGAGTTGGACCACCGCCGTGATGGCCTCGCCGAACTGCTCGTCGGGGACGCCCACCGCCACGGCGTCCTGCACGAGTTCGTGGGTCTTGAGGACCTCCTCGACCTCCTCGGGAAAGACCTTCTCGCCGCCAGTGTTGATGCAGACCGAGCCTCGGCCGAGCAACGTGATGGACCCGTCGGCCTCGACCGTGGCGAAGTCGCCAGGAATCGAGTAGCGCTTGCCGGCGACCTCGACGAAGGTGGCAGCGGACTTTTCTGGGTCCTTGTAGTACCCGATGGGCTGGTGACCGCCGACGGCGACCCGACCGATCGTGCCCGAACCTGGGATCACCTCTTGGAGATCGTCGTCGAGCACCTTGGTGTTGGTGCCGAGCGAGAACTTGGCCGTGGCCGCGCCTCCGCTGGCCGATGACACCGAGTGGCCCATGCCCACGGCCTCCGAGGAGCTGAAGGCGTCCACGATCATCGAGTGAGGAAGGTGGCGTAGCAGACCCTGCTTGCACACATCGGAGAACATGACGCCCGATGAGGTGAACAGGAACAGGCTCGACAGGTCCCAGCGATCCGGTGAGGCGTCGAGCACACGCACCATCGGCCGGGCGAAGGCATCGCCCACGATGGCGGTGGTGTTGGCCTTGTGCGCCTCGATGGTGTCGAACAACTCCTCGATGTCGAGGTGGCGGCCCTCAAGCGTGACCACGCAGCCGCCGCCCGACAGGGCGATGAGCTGGGTCATGCAGCCCGTGCCGTGCATCAGCGGACAGGCTGGCACGCTGACGATTCCCGGTCCCGTGACCAGTTCTTCGGTCACCGAGTAATCGACTGGATCCTCGCCGTAGCGCGGGTTCGTGCCCAGCGCGATGACGTTGCGGATGTGGTCGTCTTGGCGCCACATGACGCCCTTGGGCATGCCGGTGGTGCCACCGGTGTAGAGCATGTAGAGGTGGTCACCGTGGCGACCCCACGGTGCCTCGACCTTGGCGGGGTGCGCTGCGGCCGCATCTTCGTACGGCATCGCCCACGACGGGCACGGTCCGGACCCGTCGTCGACCCACAACCAGGTCTTGATGCGCGGCACCCGGTCGGAGATGCGCTCGATGTTGTCGGTGAAGATGCCGTGAAACACCACAGCTACGGCGTCTGCGTTGTCCCAGAGGTAGACGAGCTCGTCATCCGCGTAGCGGTAGTTCGTGTTCACCGGCACCAGGCCGGCCTTCCACGCCGCGAACATCGACTCCATGTATGCCGGGCAGTTGTAGAGGTACTGGGCGACCTTGTCCTGCTCTTGGGCACCGGAGGCCAGCAGTGTGTGGGCGACGCCGTTGGCCCGTTCGTCGAACTCGCGCCAGGTGTGGCGGATGCTGCCGTGCGCCTGAGCGGGCGCGTCGGGGATCTGGCGGGCAACCGTTTCCCAGATCTCTGCATAGTTCCAACCCGACATGAGGTCCCCTTCGATCATCGGTCCATGGAGTGTAGGAGAGCCGCAGGCACTGATCGGACGGTAGTGGCGGGCCTACGATGCATCGGCGCGCGCAGAGGCCGGGGAGCACACATCCAGGAGGGGGATTCCACATGAAGGTCGTGGTCACGGGGGCTGCCGGGTTCATCGGCTCGCACCTCTCAGAGGCGTTGGTCGCCGCCGGTCACGACGTCGTTGGGGTCGACTGCTTCACGGACTACTACGCACGGTCCGAGAAGGAGTCCAACCTCTCTTCGCTGCGCAGCGAACCGCGGTTCACCCTGGTCGAGGCCGATCTGCGCACGGCGGACCTGAACCCCATCGTGGATGGCGCCGAGGTGGTTGTGAACGAAGCGGCGACCCCAGGTCTCGTACTCAGTTGGGACGACTTCGATCGCTACCAATCCACCAACCTCAGTGCGGTGAAGCGTTTGGTCGATGCCTGCATTGCTGCGGACGTCGGGCACCTCGTGCAGGCCTCCACGTCATCGGTGTATGGCGCCGAGGCCACGGGATCTGAAGAAGCGCCCACGCTGCCGGTGTCTCCCTATGGCGTCACCAAGCTCGCCGCCGAGCACCTGCTTCGGGCCCACAGCGAGACCTACGGCCTGCCCCTCACGATCCTGCGCTACTTCTCCATCTACGGCCCTCGCCAACGGCCCGATATGGCGTACCGGATCTTTTGTGAGCGCCTCATCCAGGGGGAGCCGCTCACCGTGTTCGGCGACGGCGGCCAGAGCCGCAGCAACACCTACGTGGCCGATTGCGTGGATGCCACGATCGCGGCGATCAGCGGCCCGGCGGACGGATCCATCTTCAACATCGGTGGAGGGCACGAGCTCAAGCTCCTCGAGGCCATCGCCATCTTGAGCGAGGAGCTAGGTGTGGAGGCGAAGATCGAGCACCGCGACGTTCGGCGGGGTGACCAGCGCCGCACGGTCGCGAACGTATCCAAGGCGCGTGACGTGCTCGGCTGGTCGCCGGTCACCGAGCCAGAGGCGGGGTTGCGCTCCGAGGTGGCCTGGGTGCGCGACCATCTGGCCTCCCGACCGGGCGCCTGAGGAGACGATTGTGGACTTCGAGCTACCAGCAGACGACGACCCTCGCCGCGTTGCGGTGCGATCGTGGCTTGCCGAGCACCCGGCGCCGTTGGGGCGCGAGCTCGCGGAGGCCGGGTACGTCTCACCGCACTGGCCCGAGCCGTGGGGACTGGGGGCGGACCCGATCCATCAGCTGATCATCGACGACGAGCTGCGTGCGGCGGGGGTGCGTCGTCCGTCGAACCCGATCGGGATCGGCTGGGCCGGACCGACGTTGATCTACGCCGGCACCGATGAGCAGCAGGCGCGCTACCTGCCGGGACTGTTGTCTGGTGAGGAGATCTGGTGCCAACTCTTCAGCGAGCCCGATGCGGGCAGCGACCTGGCCAATCTGGGGACGCGAGCCGTTCGTGATGGCGACGAGTGGGTCGTCAACGGTCAGAAGATCTGGACGTCGCTGGCCCAGTTCTCTCGCTACGGCATCCTCATCGCCCGCACCGACCCCGACGTGGCCAAGCACCAGGGCATCACCTACTTCGTGTGCCCCATGGACGCTCCCGGTATCGAAATCCGCCCGATCATCGAGATGACCGGAGGCCACACCTTCAACGAGGTGTTCCTCACCGATGTCCGGCTGCCAGCCGACTCGGTCGTGGGTGAGGTCAACCGGGGATGGTCGCTGGCCAAGGTGACCCTCGGCAACGAGCGGGTGTCGCTGTCGTCGGGTGGGGCGCTGTGGGGCATGGGTCCGACCGGCAAGGACCTACTCGATCTTGTCCGCGCCCAGGGTGGTGTGGCCGATCCATTGCTGCGCCAGCGGCTGGCCCGGCTCCACACCACCGAGGAGATCCTGCGGCTGATCCGGCTACGGACGGTGTCGGCACTGGTGAAGGGATCTTCGCCGGGCCCCGAGGCATCGATCCGCAAGGTCATGGCCGACGAGCACGGCCAGGAGATCATGGCCCTCGCCAAGGACTTGGCCGGCGCTGCGGGCATGGTGAGCGACATTGGCCCGATGGGTACCGACGCCGACATGTGGCACCACGGCTACCTGTTTGCTCCGGCCCTGACGGTGGGCGGCGGCACGGGAGACGTGCAGCGCAACATCCTCGCCGAGCGCGTCCTCGGCCTTCCCCACGACCTCGACATCGAGGTGGGCAAGACCTGGGCCGAATCGCGGGGGGCCCGCTCGAGCTAGCCGCCGGGCTCAGCTGAGCGCAGTGGTAGCGATGGTGCTCGTGATCTGAATGGCCTGATCGACCGTGGCGATGGGCCCGCCCGACGCTGCCGCGAGCTCTACCTCGATGCCCGCATCGCCGCTCTTGGCATTGAACGCCACCGACGGGTTGGGGTTGTCGGCGGCGCCGTTGTGGTACGCCTCGTCGCCGACCCCGGGGAAGTCGATCTGCTCGCCACCGATGTCCATCGATGCTGCGCCCGCCTTCAGCTGGTCGTAGCTGGCTGAAGTGGTGGGGCGGACCGTGATGGACGTGAACTCCGCCGCGCTGTCGTACAGGCACTCGACGCCGAGGGCCTGAGGCGTCTCTACCGCCTCCATGGTGACCTCGAAGCCCACGAGCGCGCCCATCTCCTCGGCCGAGTACCACTGGCACGGATCGACTTCGGCGCCGGCCGGCGCCTCCTCTTCGGTGGGGTCAGCGCCTGTGGAGCTGGAGTCGGCCGGACGCTCGTCAGTGGCCGCGGTGGTCGAGGCGGAGCTGTCGCTGTCGCCGCTGCCGCCACAGGCGGCGACGCCGACGATCAGGAATGCCCCCACGAGGAGGGCAGCGGCACGGGTTCGCAGTGGGTTCGAGATCACGGTGGTCTCCCCTTTGGGTTCGATGTCCTGGGAAACATATCGACACATGCCGTACGGGTCGGCACCGATCAGTCTCGTTTCGGTCTCAGAATTCTCCCGAGTCGGGCGCTGGTAGCGGGTCAATCAGCGAGCGAGACGGCAGGGTCGATGTCGGCTGCCGCCTGCTCTGGACGCTGCGCCGGGGCGACCGGTACCTCGTCGAGGTCCAGCACCTTGGCGCCGTAGGCGGCGGCCACGAAGCAGGACGCAGCGCCGACGAGGATCCCGACGCGGGGCCCAGCAGTGTCGGAGATGATCCCGACGATGGGCCCACCAATGGGTGTGGACCCGAGGAAGACCATGGCCTGGATGGCCAGCACCCGGCCCCGGTACTCCGGGCCGGCGAGTAGTTGCACGATGGCGGTGGACGACGTCATGAAGGCGATCGACGCCAGCCCCAAGAGCACGCCCGCGGGGTAGGCCGCTCCCATGGTGGGGACGGCCGCGAGCAGCACCATGGTCGCCCCGAAGGCGGCAGCAGCACGGACCAAGTGGCGGGGCGTCACGATGGCGCGCCGGGCCGTCGCCAGCGCTCCGATCAGCGACCCCAGGCTCAGCACCGAGAACAACAACGTGAATGAGCCGGTGCCGGCACCGAGCGGGCCCTTGACCAGCAGTGGCACGGTGACAGAGAAGTTGAAGGCGAAGGTGCCGATGAGCGCCATCATCACCAGCGGCACGAACAGGTTGGGTTCCGAGCGCATGTAGCGCAGGCCCTCGCGCACCTGGCCCTTGCCCCGGCGGGCCGGGGCCGAGCGGTACAGCTCGGCAGGGCGCATCATCACCAGGCCGGCGATCACGGCGATGTAGCTGAGGCCGTCGATGATGAACGGCCAGCCGTAGCCCACGGTGAGCACCAGCGCGCCCGCCGCAGCCGGGCCCAGGACCCTTGACCCGGTCATGACGGCGCTGTTGAGGCTGACGGCGTTGGGCAGGTCTTCGACGGGGACCATCTCCACCACGAAGGCGCGGCGGGTCGGGTTGTCGAACGAGTTCAAGATGCCCTGGACGCCGGCCATGGCGAACACGACGGGCACGGTGGCCAGGTCGCCGAGCACGAGCAGGCCCAACACGATGGACTGCGCCATGGCGAAGCACTGAACGGTGATGAGGAGCTTGCGCTTGTCGGCCCGATCCGCAATCGCGCCGCCCCAAGCGCCCAGCACGAGCATCGGACCGAACTGGAACGCGGTGAGCATGCCCAGGGCGATGCCCGAATCGGTCAGCTTCAGGACCAGCAGCGTCTGGGTCACCATCGACATCCAGGTGCCGGTCTGCGAGATGAGTTGACCGCCGAAGAACAGCCGGAAGTTGCGATGGCGCATCGAGCGGAAGGTGTCGGCGGTGGCGAGGCGGAGGGCGGCGCTCATGGGCGTCGCTCTTGGGCCGCACGTCGATCCGGTGTGGTGAGGTGTTCGAGCAGGGCGATGGCATCGGCGACCGTGGCCAGTTCGGTGGCCGGGAGCGCGGCAAGGCGCTCGGTGAGCCACGCCGTCTTGCGAGCGCGGACTTCGGAGAGCACCGTATGGCCCGAGGGGGTGATGGCCAGGCGTATGACGCGCCGGTCGCGCTCGTCGGGCAGGCGGTCCACCAATCCGGCCGCGTGCAGCTTGTCCACAATCTTGGTCACCGTGGGCGCACCGATCTGCTCGTGTTCGGCCAGGGTCCCCATTGGCATGGGGCCAGCCCGATCGAGCGTGGCGAGCGCCGCCATCTGCGTGAGCGTGAGGTCCGTATCGGACTGCTGGCGCATCAGCCGGGCCAGGCGCGTCACGCTCAACCGCAGACCATCGGCCAACTGCTGAGGATCGGCATCGGAGAACGGGGGAGCGGACATGGCAACCATCGTGGCCTACAACCACTTTCCCTAGGAAACTATTTCCTGAGCGTAGGGATCTTGGCGGGCAGGCTCGTACGAGTGTCAGTTGGCGGCATCCGGTGGCGACCGGGCACCATGATGGTCCTATGGCCAAGACCGCGACTGCTTCCGACCAGCTCCGCAAGGGGACCAAGGTCGTCGCTACCACGGACCTGCGAGATGTCCCCGAGGGCACGGCTGGCAAGGTCACCATGGTCACGGGCCTCACCTGGATTCGCTACTGGGTGCGCTTCGACAACGGCGTTGCGCTTGGCACGATCTCTCGCGACAAGCTGGCCACCAAGCAAGACCTCGAGGACCAGCGCAACGGCGTGAGCACAACGGCCGTCGAGGCCACCGGTGGCGATGGCGACGATGGCACGGCCGCCGAAGACACCAGTGGCGGCGTCACGACGCCCAACGGTACGTTCGTTCCACAGAAGCACATCGACCGGGCCAAGGCGGCCCGGGCCCGTCTCACCGGCGGCTGATCGCCCACCCGGTCCTCGCTACAGTTGACTCATCGGTCAAGTGGCCGGATCGGGACAACAAGGGGATCTTCGTGCAGATCAGCATGCAGCTCAGCTACAGCGGCGGCTTCAAGGAGGCGGCCGACACCGTCGCCGAACTGGAGAAGGCCGGGCTCGACCTGGTCTGGGTGGCCGAGGCCTACGGCTTCGACGCTGCCAGCCTCATGGGCTACATCGCCGCCAAGACCGAGACGGTGCAGATCGCATCGGGCATCTTGCCCATCTACACCCGCACGCCAACGCTGCTGGCCATGACCGCGGCGGGCGTCGACGCCTTGTCCGACGGTCGGTGCCAACTCGGCCTCGGCGCTTCGGGCCCGCAGGTCATCGAGGGCTGGCACGGCGTGAAGTACGACGCCCCCATCGGCCGCACCCGCGAGATCATCGACGTCTGCCGCGAGGTGTGGCGCCGCGAAGACAAGCTCACCCACCAGGGCCGCTACTACAACATGCCGCTGCCCGAGGGCGAGGGCACCGGCCTGGGCAAGCCGTTGAAGATCATCGCTCACCCCGTGCGCCCGCAGATCCCGATCTGGGTGGCCTCGCTCGGTCCCAAGAACGTGCAGATGACCGCCGAGGTGGCCGACGGGTGGATGCCCATCCTGTTCGACCCGGCGAAGGCCAGCCAGGTGTGGGGCGAAGACCTCGCCATCGGCCACGCCAAGCGCAACGAGAGCCTTGGGACACTGCAGATCACCGCCGGCGGACTGGTGGCGATCGGCGACGACGTGAAGGGTCTCTTGAAGTTCGTGCGTCCGATGGTGGCGCTGTACGTGGGCGGCATGGGCGCCCGTGGCAAGAACTTCTACAACAGCCTCTTCCAGCGGTATGGGTACGAGGCTGAAGCCAAGGAGATCCAAGACCTCTACCTCGACGGCAAGAAGAAGGAAGCGGCCGCGCTCATCCCCCAGGAGTTCCTCGAGGCCATTTCGCTGTGCGGCCCCGAGGGCTACGTCAAGGAACGCATCGCCGAATTCGCCGCTGCGGGTGTCACTCACCTCAACGTCATCCCGGTCCCCACCGGCGACCAGACCCCGGCCAGCATCGTGACCATGCTCAAGGAGTGGACGGCCTGACCTGGTCGGGTACCACGGGCACGCAGGTAATCGTCGCAGAGTGCTACGACCAGTTGCATTCTGCTACTGGGAGGTCCCCATGGCTGCTGACACGCCCACCCGCGTCGCCAACGACCTGTTCGAGGCCGCGGCCCGCGAGGGAGCCCTCGAACAGCGGTCCGCGAAGGGCCAAATCGACTATTGGGCACGAATCGGCCAGAGGGTGACCAAGCGAGACACCGTCTCGCGGCGACGCATCGAGCGGTGCTTGGCCGGAGAGCTTCCGTGGACGGCGTTGCGCCCGGCCGAACAGCGAGGCGCCAACGCTGAACTCGATCTCGCCATCGACGCCATGGCGGAGCGCACGTCGCTCGGTGCCGATGCATCTGCTGCGGGCATCACCACCGTCGCCCTCGATGACCAGGGCCGGCTGTGCGAGTTCGGGCCTGACGGCAGCACCACGCTGCTCACCTGACCCGGCTCGAGTTGCAGCGGAGGTTCGTGCTGCGCTCATCGTGGCGCGACGCGTCTTTCCTGTGTGCGCACCTCACGCGTCGGCGAGGTGGCGGTCGGGGGTGAGGTAGATGAACGGGATCGACAAGATGCTCACCAGGCCCTTGATGGCCAGGTTCACCCAGAAGATGTCCCACACCGCCTCCCAGGGCAGCGACGCATCCTGCTGCGCCTGCGAAAGGAAGAACAGGGGCGCGAAGGCCCCGATGGCGAAGATGAGGTTGTCGACGGGCACGCTCACCGCGTTCGACAGCAGCACCCGGGCCCACTGGTAGCGGGTGGTGACCTTGGTGACCCAGAAGTGGTACACCTCGGTGTCGATCAGCTCGCTCACCACCATCGCCAGCAGCGAAGCGATCACGATGCGCCACAACGGCCCGAGCACGGCGCTGAACTCCTCGCCCAGCGCGTACGACGGGTCGGTGCGGAACGACGCCGCCCACGACAGGTAGGCGGCGAGGAACAGGTTCACCCCGGCGCTCGTGAGGATCGCGATGCGGGCCACCCGACGCCCGGCGGCCTTGTGGATGATGTCGCGCAGGGTGAAGGTGATGGGGTAGATGAACGTGCCCATGTCGACCGCACGCCCGGTGAAGGTGCCGATCTTGAGGCTGGTCACCTGCGAGATGACTTGGACGCCGACGTAGGCGCCGACCGCGATGAACGCGGCGCTGGTCACGGCGACCTGGCCGGAGCCGAGCGTCCGCGCCGCAGCGTGGGGTATGGGTGCGGTGGCCATGGGTACCTCGGTTTTGGTCAGGCGGGGTGCCGACACCGCCGCGGCCCCGGTCGATCCCGGGGGGCCGCCTCCGAGGAGGTCAGTCTCGCGCAGGCCTACGAGCCGTGGCGCATGGCCCGGGCCGACTCGAGGATCTCCTTGCAGGTGGGGCACACCTGGTAGCGGCCCGGATCACGGGTGGGCACCCACGTCTTGCCGCACAGCGCGGTGACGGTGGCACCGGTGATGTACGCCTCGGTGACCGCCGATGCGGGCACCACCACGTGGGCGAACCGCTCGTGGTCGCCGTCCTCGGTGGTGACCCGTGTGACCTCGTCGGTGGTGGTCTCGACCTGGCTCATGGTCACAGTCTGGCCGACCATCTCGCTGCGGCGGTCAGCGGAACGATGAGGTTCGATCGAGCGCCGCCTCGGCCTCACGGACGAACCGCTCCACGAGCTCGCCAGCGGGCACGATCGCATCGATGGCGCCGCCTCCCTGGCCGGCGGGGAGGAACTCGGTGTCGATGTCGACCCCTTCGGTGTGCTCGTCGCCGCCGAGGTGGTTGACGCCCTCCATGAAGGTCTTGATGACCTGACCGGGGAAGGGTTCGGGCACGGCGCCCGAGGCCTCGAACTCGTTGGTGTAGCGGTTGCGGATCACTCGGCATGTCTTGCCGGTGTAGGCCCGGGTGATGACCGTGGCGTCCTCGGTCAGGGCAACGAGCGCGTCCTTGTAGCCCGGAACGGCTCGGGCCTCGGGGGTGGCGATGAACCGGGTGCCCACCCAGACGCCGTCGGCACCGAGCGACAGGGCCGCAGCCAGGCCCCGCCCATCGTTGATGCCGCCAGCGGCCACCACGGGAACCCGGTCGCCCACGGCGTCGACCACCTGCGGCACGAGGGCGAAGGTGGCCACCTGCCCGGTGTGGCCCCCGGCCTCGGTGCCCTGCGCCACCACGATGTCGCAGCCGGCCTCGACGGCCGCGATGGCATGGCGGACCTTGCCGCACATGTTCACCACCAGCAGGTTGCGTCGATGGCAGAGGTCGATGACCTCGCGCGGCACCCCCAAGCCAGCCACGAACACGGTGGCGCCGGCGTCGGCGATCTGGTTGACCTTGGCCTCCATGTCCTGCGGGGCGGCGGTGAGCAGGTCCACGCCGAAGGGCTTGGCGGTGGCGGCGCGCACGGCGGCCATCTCGGTCACCATCTCGTCGGGCCCCATCACCGAGGCGCCCAAGCAACCGAACCCGCCGGCCTCGGACACGGCCGTCACCACCCGGTGGTACGACACGCCTCCCATGCCGGCGAGCATCACCGGGTGCTCGATGGCGAGGATCTCGGTCAGTCGAGTGCGCATGACCGCGACGGTAGACGCGGCGGGGGAGTGGTCAGGAAGCGTGGTCGGCCAGGTACGCGCCGTCGCGCCGCAAGATCTGACGGTGCCAACGGCCGGGCGTGACGGCGATGGCGCGAGGTTCGTCTTCGAACAGCCAGCGGGCGAAGTTGCGACGCGTCCACGGGGTGAGGTCCGCCACCCGGATGGCCGCCTGGGCCCCCTTGCGGTGCTTGAGGGCCCGGATCAGCAGCAGCGACATCTTGTGATCGGGCACCAGGTCGCGTCGTACGGCGTGCTCGTAGGTCGCCCGCACGGTGGCCGGGTCCGGCGATCCGAGGATGGCGCGCGCCGCGAACTGCCCGGTGAGCAGCGCTTGGCCGATGCCCTCGCCGGTCATCGGATCGGTGACCGCCGCAGCATCGCCCACCCACAGCACCCGTCCGGCCGACAAGGCCAGGTCGCCAGCTCGCGCTGGAATGGGCCAGGCCTGGTGGCGGTCTTCGGCGATGGCATCGGGGCCGAGCACCCGGGCGATGTGGGGGCGCGCCAGCAACTCGGGCCACAGCGCCTTCATCTCCTTGGTGGCGATCTTGGCGCCACGCTGGATGCCGAAGCCCACGTTGGCGCCGCCGCCGGGCAGCGGGAAGCTCCAGGCGTATCCGGGCAACAGGTCGGGCTCGAACCACACCCACAGGTCGCGCGCCTCGGGCCCCACGTTGGTGAAGTACTGGCGGAAGGCATGCCACTCGCCCAGGTATCCGGGTACCGCCGTGCCGAGCAGCTTGCGCATCGGCGACCACATCCCGTCGGCGGCGATGACGTGATCGGCGCGGATCGTGGTCCCGTCGGCGAAACCCAGGCTCACTGCGGTGCCGTCGTCGTCGGCGCTGGTGACCTCGATGCCCTCGAGCACCTTGGCGCCAGCCGCTCGGGCCCGGTCGACGATCGCCGCATCGAGATCGGTCCGGCGGGTGACCACGGCGAACTGGCCCCGGTCTCGCGGCAGCGGGAAGGTCGCGATGTGCTGCGATGGCGACACCACGTGGATGTCGCTCACCGGCGTCCACGAGGGCACCGCTTCGGGGCGGACGCCCAGTTCTTCGAGGATCCGCAGCGCGCCGGTGGTGATGCCGTCGCCACAGATCTTGTCGCGGGGGAACGTGGCCTTATCGGTGAGCACGACCGAGCGCCCGGCCTCGGCCAGCACGATGGCAGCCGCTGCTCCGGCGGGGCCCGCGCCCACGATCGCCACGTCGGCCACGGTCGAATCGGTCATCGCAGCTGAGGGTACGGCGGCATGGGGCCGCGCTCCAACCATCAGAGACGACCGTCACCCGCTCGGCGTCACTCCGAAGGGGCTGCGGCCAGGACCTCGTCCCAACCGGCGCGGTAGCAGGCCACGAAGCGCTCGGGCTCGGTGACCGCTGCCGGGTCGAGGTTGATGCCGATGTGCACGTCGCCCAAGTAAGACAAGAGGGTGAGGTTCACCGCCGAGCCCGCCATCGGTCCGAGTGCGAACATGGACTGCACCCGGCTCCCCGCAGTGAACAGCTCGATCGGCGCGCCCGGCACGTTGCTCGTGACCAGGTCGATCCCCTTCAACATGGCGCCGAACAGGCTCGTCGCCATCGACGTCGGCAACCGGTTCAGCACCCGGGCCAGCGGGTCGACCATGGTCAGGGCTGGCTCTGCACGCTGCTCGGCCACCAGAGCGCGCATCTGGGCCATGGCGGCGACCGGGTCGGTCTCGTCGATGGGGATGGCGAAGCGGGCGGGGGCGAAGTTGTTGCCGGTCAGCTCGGACTCATCGGCGCCACGCAGGTTGATGGGCATCGACATGCGCAGGTGGTCGACCGGCGCGCCCATCTCCTCGTGATACCGGCGCAGCCCGGCGGCGGAGGCGGCCAGGAACGCGTCGTTGAGCCGTCCGCCCGCCGCCTTGGCCGCCGCTTTGGCCTTGGCGAGCGGCAGCGTCACGGTGTCGAAGCGCACCGAGAGCGAGCGTCCCGTCATGATCGGCGACAGGGGAACGTTGGCCGGCGCAGCCAGGCGGACGATCGACGCCGCGGTCTCACCGAGGCGACGCGCCGTGCCGATCGGGTCGGCCGCCGCCGAGGTGACCGCAGAAGTGGTCATGTGGGGCACGCGCTTGGCGATGCCGAGGTTGCGGCGCCCCTCGTGCTCGAAGGCATCGACGAACCGTTGCAGCTGGTTCATCACCGCCACCTGCGGCTCGTCGGGAAGGTCGGCGAGCGGCGCATCGCGTCCGAGCTCGAACATCACGAGCGCGATCTGCACCGCACCCACCCCATCGGTGATGGCGTGGTGGATCTTCATGACCAGCGCCGCCTCACCATCGGCCAGGTCGGTGATCACCGCCATCTCCCAGAGCGGGCGGGCCCGGTCGAAGCCCTGCATGGCCATCGGCTGGGCGAGGTCGAGCACCGCTCGCAGGTCTCGATCTCCTCCGGCGCGGACCCAGCGGAGGTGGTAGTCGAGGTCGAAGTGCGGGTCGACCTCCCACCGAGGTGGTGCCACCGAGAGCGGGTTCCCCCGCACCCGCTGGCGCATGCGGGGCACCAGGCGAGTCCCCCGGTCGAGGAGTTGGCGCAGCCGCTTGGCATCAGGCGCTCGGTCCAGTACCAGCACTGCCGTGATCGTGGACCGCAGCATCGGGTCCTTCTCGATGGTCCACATCAGCGCATCGGAGTCGGTCATCCGATGTTCGAATCGAAGCTCGGCCACGTCGACCTCCTGCATCCTGATGGGACTCACAGTGTGCCAGAGGAGGTTGCGGGTCGGGCAGGAGAGAAGGACTCTTCAGCCGTGGGTCGCGACGGATTGCACGAAGCGAACGGCGTCATCGAGATCGCGGCGGGCAAGCCGACGGATCGTGACGCGATGTGCGAGTTGGGCCAGGGCCCCAAGCCCGTGGTCGGCGGCCGCAACGAGGTTGATCGCATGCGGCGCAATCGCCACCAGTGCCTCTGCGGGAGACAACGCAGCCTGCTCATCGGCGGCTGCCGGGTCACGGTTCGGGTCCGGGTCGAGGATGATCAGCGCCGTAACCGGTCCGGCGTCACCGCAGATTGCAGTGGCGTCCGGTCGGACGTCCTCGATCGGCGCTACGGGGTAGCGGCCGGGGGCCATTGCCAGCAGCGTCCGGCTGCTGGCATCGAGCGCGAGCGGTTTGGGGTAGCCCACGGCCAGGAGGGAACTGGCCCGGATGCCGACCGCTTCATCGGTGAGGTAGTCCCAGCCTGCGTTGACCAACGCTGCGGTGAGCGTGCTCTTGCCCGCGCCCGAGTGTCCAGCGATCACCACGACGCTTCCCTCCGGTGATCGAACCGCCCCTGCATGCAGCGCCAGCACCGACGGTGTCGCTCGCACGGCGGTGTTGACCAGCGAGGTCAACACGTCGACGACCTGCACCTCTGACGCGAGCATCTGATCGTGTCCCATCCCGTACACCCGTATGGCGTCGCTGGTTGCGTGGATGCCGATGTGGTGCGTGTGGCCCGAGTCGGTCTCAACAGGGAGGCGGCCATCGAGGACGCGGAGGGCCGAGAACGGCTCGGCCAAGCGCTGTGCCAGCGTGAGGTCGTTGCTGCTGATGACGACGACGTCGTCGAGGACCTGAAGTCGGGCGGCGATGCCGGGCTCATCGACGGTGTCCGGTGGCGGCGCCACCTGAGTGCCGACGGCGCGTCCCAGCAGGTCTGCATCGCGCAGCGTCGCCACGTGAGCACCGATGTCGTCGCGTACCTGATCGACGGGATGGTTGGCCGCGACCGCGAACGTCTCGGCTGCTTCGTCCAGCGTCGTCACGCCATCACAGGCGAGCCACACCAGTTGCGCCGTGTCGTTCAGGAGGTGCACCTGGTTCCGCACCTCATCGTGCAGGAGGAGCCCCGTGCCGAACGTGGTCCAACGCACGCCCACAGACCGCGATGGGAGCGCCGCCGCTTCGTTCACTGGTTGGGGCGCTGGCGGGCCACCGTGATGCAAGCGCCCATCAGCAGGTGGTCTGGCCTTCGTCGCGGTAGCGCGCGTTGAAGGAGTCGGTGGCAGTGCGTCCATCGGGGTAGGTGATGGTTCGCTCGGTGGACACGGTGGTGCAGTTGCCGCTGCGGCCCTCGGTCTGGCCGGTCTGCTGACCGAAGGCATGCTGGGTGGAGTAGAAGGTGACCGTCACGCTCGAGTCCGTGGATGTGGACCACACCAAGATGCCGTAGGGCGTGTCGTTCGTCCATGCCAGGTCGGGGTTGGGGAAGCCCATGGTGGCCTCTCGTCCGAACGGGTAGCGGCTGAAGTACTGCGAGTGCACCTGGTACGTGTTGATGGGCAGACCGGCGAAGAAGGCGGCATTGAACATCGTGGTGGCGAACTGCGAGACGCCCCCGCCGATGTCTTGGACGAGCTCGCCGTCGGCGATTGCTCCTGCTTCGACGTAGCCCTTCTCTGCTGTGCGTCGGCCAGCGACGTCGTTGATGGAGAACCGATCCCCGGGTTTCACCAGGGTGCCGCGGATCTGCTCGGCGATGAGTCGGATGTTCTGGGCGCGAGGAACACCACCTTCGAAGTACGTGGTGAAGCTCTTGACCTGGGGCTGTCCGTTCCATTCCGTGGTGGTGCCAACCGGCTCTTTGATGCCCAGCTTCTCGGCGTCGTCGGTAGAGAATTCGGCCTTCTCGACCTCGAGGGCGATGTCGACGGCGCCGGTGCCCCCGATGATGGCGGCGAGCAACCGTGCCGGGGTGTCGGCGGCGCAGCAGCGGGCGCCGTCGGCACCAGGGATGATCCTCACCGCGCCGCCCTCGACGGTGAACGATGCGTTCTTCGGTTCGGTCGGGTCGGGCAGTGCCGTGGTGAGGCCGTCGAGGGCCGCCTCGGCATCGAGCGTGGCCACGATGGCGCCCTCGGCGACCTCCGATGACACCCACGGGCGAACGCTTGGTGCAGGGATGGTCGCCTTTGCTTCCCCAGCGGTGACCACGAGACCGTCCGCCGTGGCGACCGTGAGCTGGTCGGCCAGCGTCTTGGCCTCGGCGTCGGTGACCTCGGGGGCCTCAGCGACCACGTCGGCGCTGACGATGATCGGAAGGTTCCCGCTCTGCGCCCGGCGGACGAGCGCGTCGCTCACCCCCTCGGGGCTGATGACGCGACCCGCCGAGCCGCTCACGATGCCGAACCCCTCTGCTGTGGCGACGACGGACGGTTCGGTGGCCTTCGCGTTTCCGCCCAGGCTCTCGAGTCCGGCCGCGAGCTTGTTTTCGTCGAGTGTGAACTCGAGGGCGACGACGCGCTGGTCGAGGAACGAGCTGAGCCACACGAGTGGCCGGGTGAGGAGGGAGCGGTCGTCGTCGAGGGTCAAAGCCGCCTGGACCGTGGCTTTCTCGTCGAGACGAAGACCGAGTTCAGAGGCCGCGATCTTGTAGGTGCGCTCAGGGGTGCGGATCTGGACGTGGGTGGCGGCGTATTCCTCGGCCACGTCGGCCACGGTGGCGGCCAGGTCGTCTTCGGGGAAGGTGCTGATGTCGCGACCCGCAAGCTCCACGTTGCGCGGCACTTTCCCACTGGCGCTCGACGTGTCGATCGCCCATGCCGTCAAGAGCACGGCCACCACGAGGAGCGGGATGGTGATGCCGAGCACGAGCCGGAGCTTGGGACGACGCATCCAACCACCTTGGCACGTCGCTCGCTCCAAACTGCGCCGCACCGCTCGACCGCGCGCGACCTGTAGCGAGTTTGTCATGATGGTCAGATTCGAAGTGGCAGCAGCAAGGGGATGGCCGTGGGGATCTGCGACGGACGGGTATGCATCGTGACGGGGGCGGGCCGAGGCATCGGTCGCGAACACTCGCTGATGCTGGCGGCACAAGGCGCCAAGGTGGTGGTCAACGACATCGGTGGCGAGGTCGATGGCAGCGGGCGATCCACCGGCCCAGCCCAAGACGTGGTCGATGAGATCGTGGCTGCTGGGGGAGAAGCGGTCGTCAACGGAGACGACATCAGCACGTGGGATGGCGCCGAGCGGCTGATCAACCAGGCCGTCGACGCCTTCGGACGCCTCGATGTCTTGATCAACAACGCGGGCATCTTGCGTGACCGCATGCTCGCCAACATGACCGAGGCAGAGTGGGACGCGGTGATCGCCGTCCACCTCAAGGGCACCTTCGGGCCCGCACGTCACGCCGCGGCGTACTGGCGTGAGCAGGCCAAGGCGGGAGAGCCCGTCGATGGCCGCATCATCAACACGTCCTCGCCTTCGGGCATCTATGGCAACGTCGGCCAGACCAACTACGGCGCCGCCAAGGCCGGCATCGCCGCCTTCACCATCATCGCTGCCAAGGAACTGGCGCGCTACGGCGTCACCGTCAACGCCATCGCTCCGGCCGCGCTCACCCGCATGACCGAGAACCTC
>Ga0105045_10000834_pt1 | contig 23882 bp, 17 predicted proteins | sample MAT02_FD_78089 | JGI IMG/M metagenome (GOLD analysis project Ga0105045, IMG submission 78089) | Freshwater microbial communities from Lake Fryxell liftoff mats and glacier meltwater in Antarctica - MAT-02 (megahit assembly) | ecosystem: Environmental > Aquatic > Freshwater > Ice > Liftoff... | reverse complement strand
TGACGGCAGGAGGAATTTCGACTTTTTCTTTCTCATCCTTTTTTTCCGTTTCTTCAGTATCGTTTTCTTTGGCAAAAGGAGATTTTGTCTCCTTTAGTAAAGTAACTAAATATAGGTTATAGGTCAAGTTCATGTCCTGATTGGATAAATCAAACCAGTTAACCACTGGTCCAGCATCTGTCGACGCAAACATATACAGGTACTTACCACTCGGGTCAAAGACTGGGTCAGTGACATTGGATAGGCCGTCTGAAACCGGGTAAGATTTGTTTTCCGCTACCGAATAGAGAAATGCTGTTTCAAAATTGGTTTCGGAGACACTGGTATAGGATATCCAGTCGGAGACGGCCGACCAGCTTCCAAAAAGTTCCCTGATTTCACCTGGGACGTAAACCTTATCGGATACGATTTTTGTAGAATTACCAGTTGTAATATCCAGTAAAAACAGTGTTCTGCTGTTGTCTACATAACAAAGCTTCTTACTGTCGGGAGACCAGTTGATGTGGGCATAAAAGCCAGAACCGTCTAATGAGAATTTCCGGATGTTTCCTCTTTCATTTTGGAAATGGACATGGAGGGCATATTCCCCGTCTTCATCGGAAAAATAAGCGATCATTTTGCCGTCTGGCGACCAGGAAGGAAATTTCTCATGGGTTCCTGGAGTATTTGTGAGGTTAAAGGGATCTCCTTTTTTGGTGGGGATGGTAACAATTTCTCCCCGGTAATCCACCACCATTCTGGCTCCTGAGGGAGATATATTTTCGCTCCTGATGTGTTCGGACCCGGATACAAATCGTTCCCGGTGTTCCAGCAAGTCCGTGGCAATCCCTATGGAGATCCTCTTGGAAGTTTTGTTGGAAATATTGAATAAATGAAGATACCCTGCTTGCTCAAAAATGATCTCTTCTCCGGATCCTGAAATATTGGCAACGTGAAAATCCATAAAGTCGGTCAGCTTTTCCACCTCTTTGCTTTCAGGATCAAACTTATACAGGTTAAATTCTCCTTCCCGATCACTTCTGAAATAGACCTTGTCCCCGATCCAAACAGGCTGGGTGTCATTACTCCCTCCTTCCGGTTTCGGAATTTCTAAAACAGCATGGTCTTTTTGCCCATACAGCCAAATTCGGCTGATGGTACCTCCCCGGTAATGCTTCCATTGGTTAAACCTATCCATGATTGGGGTATAAGCGATAAATTCCCCGTCAGGGCTATAAGAAGCCCAAAATGCGTTGGGAACAGGGAGCTGAATTTCTTTGCCCGTTTCCACATCCACAGTGAAAAGTTGAAAATACCTTGATGAAAATATGTTCCGCTGCGATGCAAACAAAACCTGTTTTCCATCTGGGGAAAAATCCCTCACCAAATCCGGGTAAGGATGCCAAGTTAGTCGTTTGGGAACTCCCCCTGAAACGGGTACCACAAACACATCCGTATTTCCGTCATATTGGGCATTAAACGCAATCAACGTTCCATCCGGAGAAAAAACAGGGTTGGATTCCACGCCATAATCCATGGTCAGCCTTCTGGGATGGCTCCCGTCTTTCTCCGCAATCCAAAGGTCTTCGGCATAGATGAATGCCACATGCTGCTGGCTTACGGCAGGCTGGGAAAGCAACCGGGTGTCCGAAGTATCAATTGCCAGGAGCGGTGAAGTAATTGTAAGACAACATACAGTAAGGAAAATGCCAAAGCTGAAATAGGGATTCATGGACAGGGGGTTTTTATTATAATCCAATGTAATCATAAAGTGTTGATTTACGCCTTATCCTAGGGTTACTTTTTGATAGATGAGAGGTTTCCCAAACTTTTATCTATCGCAGGATTTTAAATATTGGCATTTAAAATCAATTTAAATCCTTTTATAGCCATTTTAAAGTTAGGTTAATTTTCTTAAAAAAAACTTCAAACGAGAATTATCGAAACCAATCCTAAATCCGAAAAATCAGCGCAAATCCGCCTGATCTGAGTAATCTGCGTTCTATCCCGTCATGAGAGACGCTTAACCTCTCGAATTGAATTGTTATGTCCAAAAAACCCCAGCGGGGTGTCCTATTTAATAGCCCGGGATTTGACTGGGGGTTAAAATGATCTGCAGTTTCCCTGTTTTGGACGCCAAAATTTGCATTCCATCCAATCTCAAAACCCCAACACGGTTGGCACAGCAATACCTATATCTATTCCAGAATCTTTCATCAAAAATCAAAATAATCCGCTTTATCAGTGTTCCATAATGAAATGTTATTGCAGAAAACACAGTAGGGGCGACCTCCCAAATCCCATTTGTTGCGCTACGTTTATCCGATCCCGAAAATTTATACCCGCTAACAAATTGGTAATGCGGCTTCTTGGGGGAAATTGGTTTTTCGTTGAAACACTTAGGCCTGAATTGAACTTATAAATTTTTATATTAGCGGCCTAATTGAAAAAAGCTATGTATCGACGATTCTCCAAAGCGTTCTATGGATTGACAATCCTGCTATTTTTACTCGTTTTCCTGTACATTTACTCCGCTTCTCCGGAATTTGTAACCTATGAGATGTCTGACAGGGGCTTGCCGCTAAAACAGTTCTCCAAAGAAACTTTTTTCTACCTGTTTATAGGCGTGTTTCTGGTGGTGAACGCACTGCTAATGCTCCCTGCCAAAATGATTGAAATGGAATATACACCGATATTAAGGCGTGTTTTCCCTCGTGGCGAGGGGTTCCGGGAGCAGATAATTTCCTGGTTTTACTCCTTTGCCGCCGTTTTGAACATTTCTACGGTGATACTCATCTTTTATCTGCATAGCATTACCAATCAAAATGAGATCAGCAGTTCGGAGTTCAATTTCTTTTTCTACCTTATTCCCGTTTTAATTGCGCTGTGGATAGGTGGTTTTTTCTTTATCCTCGTCAACCGCGTTAGGCAGGTAAAATCAGCAGCTTCACTATAATCGAATAAAATCAACCGTGTATCTATGGCCACAAATGTAACATACACCGAAGACAACATCAAATCCCTTGACTGGAGGGAGCATATCCGACTCAGACCCGGGATGTATATCGGTAAGCTGGGCGACGGAAGTGCCCAGGATGACGGGATCTATGTGTTGGTAAAAGAGATCCTTGACAACAGCATTGACGAACACATGATGGGATACGGCAAAACCATCGATATCAAGATCACCGAACACCGGGTAGAGGTCAGGGATTATGGCCGGGGGATCCCCTTGGGCAAAGTCATCGACTGTGTTTCCAAGATCAATACCGGGGGTAAATATGATTCCGGCGCCTTTCAGAAATCCGTAGGGCTAAACGGTGTCGGTAGCAAAGCGGTCAATGCCCTTTCGGACTATTTCAAGGTGCAGTCTTTCAGGGAAGGGGAGACTAAAGTGGCCAAATTTGAAAAGGGAATCCTGACCGAAGACAGGAAAATAGAGAAGTCATCTGACAGGAACGGCACCAAAATTATTTTCACCCCGGATGCCTCTGTGTTCAAGAATTACCATTTTATCCCTGAATACCTTGAAAATCAAATCTGGAACTATGCCTTCCTGAACGCGGGTTTGACGATCAATTACAACGGGAAGAAGTTTTTTTCCGAAAGGGGTCTCTATGACCTGCTTAACCGAAAAGTAGATGAGGACAGCATCCGGTATCCGGTCATTCACTTAAAGGGCACTGATATTGAGCTGGCCCTTACCCACAGCAACCAATATGGCGAAGAATATTACTCCTTTGTCAACGGGCAGTTTACCACCCAGGGAGGAACCCATTTGGCGGCATTTCGGGAGGCGATAGTCAAGACCATCCGGGAATTTTTCAAAAAAGACTACGATGCCTCCGATATCCGCCAGGGTGTGGTGGCAGCCATTGCGGTCCGGGTGCAGGAACCGGTCTTCGAGTCCCAAACGAAAACCAAGCTGGGTTCCCAAAGTATGGGCACCGACGGACCGACGGTGCGTACTTTTATTTCTGATTTTATCAAAAATGCGCTGGACAACTACCTGCACAAAAATCCAAGTACGGCAGATGGGCTGCTGAAGCGCATCCTCCAATCTGAGCGTGAAAGAAAGGAGATCTCCGGCATAAAGAAATTGGCCAATGAGCGGGCCAAGAAGGCCAATTTACACAATAAAAAGTTGAGGGATTGCCGCGCCCATTACGACGATCCCAAGGCCAATGAAGAGCTGAGAAACCAAACCATGCTTTTTCTCACGGAGGGCGACTCCGCATCCGGTTCCATCACCAAATCCAGGGATGTGCAGACCCAGGCAGTATTCTCCCTGAGGGGAAAACCCCTTAACTGCTATGGCATGACCAAAAAAGTGGTTTACGAAAATGAAGAATTCAACCTGCTACAGCACGCCCTGAATATTGAAGACGGCATAGAAAACCTGCGCTACCGAAAGATCGTGATCGCCACCGATGCCGATGTGGACGGCATGCATATCCGGCTTTTGATTATGACCTACTTCCTTCAGTTTTTCCCTGATCTGGTCAAAAATGGCCATTTATATATTTTGGATACGCCGTTGTTTCGCGTGCGAAATAAAAAAGAAACCATCTATTGCTATACCAACGAGGAGCGGCAACGGGCCATACACAAAATCGGCAAGACGGCAGAAATCACCCGTTTCAAGGGATTGGGAGAGATTTCCCCGGGTGAATTTGGAGCCTTTATAGGTGAGGATATCCGGTTGGAGCCTATAATATTGCAAAAGGAGACCAAAATTGCCGATTTGCTGGGCTTTTATATGGGGAAAAATACGCCGGACCGGCAAACTTTTATCATCGATAACCTGAAAGTGGAAAAAGACATCATCCATGATGATCCGGCAGCCAAGGAAGTAGAAGAAGAAAAGGAGAGCGAGGCAGCTTGATCCGATTTTCATCTAACTAGTGAATGAGCAAGGTAGCTTCTGAAAGCCATGGGATTAGGTTGGCCATGAAACTGGGAATGGGCCAAACCGTAAAATTTGGGAAATACTTGAATTAAAAATGAGCGATACGACTGACAATATACCGGAAGAAAACGGGGAAAGTTTACATCAATCCGTACCCGTTACGGGCATGTACAAGGATTGGTTTTTGGATTATGCTTCTTACGTGATCTTGGAGCGGGCGGTTCCTGCCATTCAAGACGGGTTTAAACCCGTGCAGCGCCGGATTCTCCACGCGATCCAGGGAATGGAAGGTGGAAGGTGCAATAAAGTGGGCAACATCATCGGGCAGTCCATGCAGTATCATCCGCACGGGGACGCATCCATCGGGGATGCCATGGTAAATCTGGGACAAAAAGAGCTACTTATTGAAACCCAAGGAAACTGGGGAGACATCCGGACGGGTGACAGTGCCGCGGCATCCCGATATATTGAAGCCCGGCTCTCCAAGTTTGCTCTCGACGTTGTTTTTAATCCCCAGACTACTGAGTGGCAGCTTTCTTATGATGGTAGAAAAAAGGAACCCGTAACCCTTCCCGTCAAATTTCCCCTACTGTTGGCCCAAGGGGTGGAGGGGATTGCCGTTGGATTGTCGACCAAAATCCTGCCCCACAATTTTTGCGAACTGATAGAAGGATCCATACAAATCCTGGAGGGGGGAACCGCACAGATGTTGCCCGACTTTCCCACTGGTGGGCGGGCGGATTTTTCCGAATACAACGAAGGGAAAAGGGGCGGACGTGTAAAGGTCCGCGCCCGGATTGAGGAAGAGGACAACAAGACCCTCCTGATCAAGGATATCCCTTTTGGCACCACAACCAACTCGCTGATTGAGTCCATTATCAAGGCCAACGACAAGGGAAAAATCAAGATTAAAAAAGTGGTGGACAATACCGCCAAAGATGTTGAAATCCAAATTCAACTGGCACCGGGGCAGTCCCCGGATATGACCATCGATGCCTTATATGCCTTTACGGACTGTGAGGTAAGCATCTCGCCGAATGCCTGTGTGATCATCGATGAGAAACCCGTTTTCCTCTCGGTTAACGATATCCTCAGATACAATACCGAACAGACAAAAGTTCTCCTAAAGCGGGAATTGGAAATCCGCCGGGGAGAACTGATGGAAAAACTGCTCTTTTCTTCATTGGAAAAGATCTTTATCGAAAACAGGATCTACAGGAACATTGAGGAATGCGAAACCTGGGAGGCAGTTATCCAAACCATAGACAAGGGACTCGACCCATTTAAGCCTGAATTTTATAGGGAAGTAACGACCGAAGATATCGTTCGACTTACGGAAATAAAGATCAAGCGAATTTCCAAGTTTGATGCCTTCAAGGCCGATGAGCTGGTGCGCAAGCTTCAGGAAGAACTGAAGGAAGTAAACCACCATTTGAAAAATATTACGGCCTATACAATTGACTACTACCGCAACCTATTGCAGAAGTATGGAAAAGGCAGAGAAAGAAAGACGGAAATACGTGCCTTTGATACCATTGTTGCCAATGTGGTCGCTGCGAATAATGCCAAGCTCTATGTCAATAAGGCGGACGGGTTTATCGGTTATGGCCTGAAGAAGGACGAATTTGTCTGCGATTGTTCTGACTTGGATGATGTCATCGTGTTTCGTAAAGATGGGGTGTGTGTAGTCAGCAAAATTCAGGACAAGGGTTTTGTAGGCAAAGACATGCTGCATGTGGCCATTTACCGCAAAGGCGATGAGCGCATGGTTTATAACCTGATCTACCTGGATGGCACCTCGGGAAAAACCATGGTGAAGCGGTTTCAGGTATTGGCCGTTACCCGAGACCGTGAATATGACCTGACCAAAGGCACCAAAGGTTCCAAGGTTCTTTACTTGACAGCCAATCCAAACGGCGAAGCAGAAGTTATTACCGTTTACCTGACCCAGGGAGCCAAAGCGAGAATCAAAGTGTTTGATTTTGAGTTTAGCACCATTGAAATAAAAGGGAAATCCGCTGCCGGAAATATCGTGACCAAATACCCAGTCCGAAAAATCCAGCATAAAATGGATGGTGTCTCCACCCTTGGTGGGTTAAATATTTATTATTATGCCTCCATTGGCCGATTGAATTCCGATCAGCGGGGAAAATTGATCGGAAACTTTCTCGGAGATGATAAGATTCTTGTCTTTTGTAAAAGCGGAGACTATGAACTGACCGGGTTTGAGTTGACAAACCGCTATGAACCTTCCCATGTTTTGCTAATCGAGAAGTTTGTTCCTGAGCGGGTGGTTTCGGCTGTTTATTATGATGGAGGAAGCAAAACGTATTTTGTGAAGCGTTTTCTGATAGAAACCACCTCCCTCAACAAGAAATTTAACGTTATCTCTGATCACAAACAGTCCTACCTGAAGCTGGTGTCCACGGACAAGCAACCGCAAATCCAATTGACTATATCCAAAGGCAAAGAAAAGGAAGACCAAGAGTATGATTTGGACATGCTTATCGATGTAAAGGGTTGGAAAGCAATTGGCAACAAGTTATCCCCCCATTCGATAGAGGACCTAAGCCTTCTCTCCTCGGCCAAAGAAGAAGAGAACGAAACGTCGGAGAATGACGATTTGGAAATTGGATCCACCGTAGATTTAAAGTTAAAAAAGGACGATGAGGAAGATCAATTGGGGTTGTTTTAAGGGAATTGGAGGCTCGTGACATATGCTGGGGTTAAATCCGGAAACTCCTGTGGATGTGACTCACTAAACCTGCTTCTAAGCTAGCCTATCTTGAGATAGTAGGTTTTAACTTTTTAAAACCCATGATCTATTCGCATATTTGCAAGAATTAAGAACGCCTGTTTGTGTAGGCGTTGTGTACTTTAAATTGTTTTCATGTCTACCCAAGAAATTAAAATTACCTTTCCCGACCAGTCGGTCCGGGAATTTGAAAGGGGAATCACCGGGCTTCAAGTCGCCATTAGTATCAGCGAGGGTTTAGCCCGCAACGTCCTAGCCGCCAAAATCAACGGAGAAGTGTGCGATGCAACCAGACCCATTGAAAATAATGCCAGCATAGAATTGCTCACCTGGAATGATACCTTGGGCAAGTCAACTTTCTGGCATTCCTCTGCCCACCTTTTGGCCGAAGCCTTGGAGGAATTATATCCCGGGATTAAATTCGGGATAGGTCCCCCCATAGAAAACGGTTTTTATTACGATGTTGACTTTGGGGAAATGTCCCTGGATGGTGAGGAGTTGGAAAAAATCGAAGCCAAGATGCTGGAGTTGGCAAAGAAAAAAAGTGAATTTGTACGAAAACATGTTTCCAAACCCGCTGCTATAGAATACTTCAAGAAGAAAGGGGACGAGTACAAGTTGGATTTGTTGGAAGGCTTGGAGGACGGCACCATCACTTTTTACGAACAGGGAAATTTTGTGGATCTATGTCGGGGTCCCCATATTCCCCATACCGGATTTATCAAGGCAGTCAAGCTGCTCAATATTGCGGGGGCATACTGGCGTGGTAATGAAAAAAACAAAATGCTTACCCGGATTTACGGGATTACCTTCCCGAAAGCCAAGGAGCTGCAGGAGTATTTGATTATGCTCGAGGAAGCCAAAAAGCGGGACCATAGAAAACTTGGGAGGGAATTGGAACTGTTTACGTTTTCGGAAAAGGTGGGTATGGGCCTTCCGTTATGGTTGCCAAAAGGAACCCTTTTGCGGGAACGTTTGGTTAATTTTCTTAAAAAAGAGCAGGATAAAACCGGTTATCAACAGGTCATCACCCCGCATATTGGCCTGAAGGCACTTTATGAAACTTCCGGGCATTATGAAAAATACGGAAAGGATTCCTTTCAGCCCATTGCTACCCCCAACGAAGGGGAGACGTTCTTGCTGAAGCCGATGAACTGTCCACACCATTGCGAAATATTCAAAAGCAAACCGAGGTCTTACAAGGACCTGCCTGTGCGGTATGCGGAGTTTGGTACTGTTTACCGGTATGAGCAAAGTGGGGAGCTCCATGGGCTCACCCGTGTAAGGGGCTTTACCCAGGATGACGCACATATTTTCTGTAGGCAGGATCAGCTAAAAGCCGAATTCATCAAAGTAATTGACTTGGTGCTTTATGTATTCAAGGCCTTGGGCTTCGATAATTATACCGCTCAGATATCCCTGCGTGACCCCAACGACAAGCAAAAATACATCGGCGAAGATGAGGCTTGGAACAAAGCCGAAAGCGCAATCATCGAAGCGGCAGCAGAAAAAGGGCTTATAACAGTTACCGAATTGGGCGAGGCAGCTTTCTATGGTCCCAAGTTGGATTTCATGGTCAAGGATGCCCTTGGACGAAGCTGGCAGCTGGGAACCATTCAGGTAGATTATCAGTTGCCGGAAAGATTTGAACTGGAATATGTGGGTGCAGACAATCAGCGGCACAGGCCTGTGATGATTCACCGGGCACCCTTTGGATCACTTGAGCGCTTTGTTGCGGTGTTGATCGAGCACTGTGCGGGCAATTTTCCCCTTTGGCTGGCACCCGAGCAGGTGATCATCCTTCCTATTTCCGAAAAATACATTGCGTATGCCGAAGAGATCAAGCAAGCTTTGGAGGATCAGGAAATCACCGGAACCATCGATAACCGGGACGAAAAGATCGGCCGTAAAATTCGGGACGCGGAAGTGAAGAAGATTCCATTCATGATAATAGTCGGTGAAAAGGAACAGGAAAATGGGGAATTATCTTTAAGAAAACACGGTGAAGGAGACCTGGGTAGCTTTATTCCAGGTGATTTTATCACCTATTTTAAGGGGATAATCGCTTCATCTTTACAGAAATGAATAGGAAATAAAAAAATGTTGGATTTTTAATAATCCAAAAATTATTAGATATTTGCAGTTTAAATCTAAAAACAACCATAAACATTTTGAGAGGAAAAAGAACTTATACACCGAGACAAGAAGAACCATACAAGGTAAATTCCAAAATCAGGGCAAGAGAGGTGCGTCTCGTAGGTGATTTTGTAGAGGGTGGAAACGCCGTCATGCCTACAGACAAAGCAATCAAGCTTGCGGAGGAAAACGGACTTGATCTCGTCGAAATTTCTCCTTCCGCTACCCCTCCGGTTTGTAAAGTGATTGATTATGCGAAGTTTAAATACGAGCAAAAGAAAAAGCAAAAGGAAATTAAATCAAACGCAGCAAAAACAGTAGTAAAGGAAATAAGGTTTGGACCGAACACGGATGACCACGACTTTGACTTCAAATTGAAACACGCCATTAATTTCCTCAAGGAGGGGTCAAAGGTGAAAGCTTATGTCCACTTTGTGGGAAGGACTATCGTGTTCAAAGAACGGGGTGAGATGCTTTTGCTTAAATTTGCCCAGGCACTTGAAGAGTTTGGCCAGGTGGAGCAGCTACCCAAAATGGAAGGCAAACGGATGAACATCTTTGTTTCTCCAAAAGCCGGCAAGAAATAAATTCATCTAATATATATATATATCGCAATGCCAAAAGTAAAAACTAAATCCAGTGCAAAAAAGAGGTTCTCCCTGACGGGAACCGGAAAAATCAGAAGAAAGCATGCCTACAAAAGTCACATCCTGACTAAGAAGTCCACCAAAAGGAAGAAAAATCTTACCAAGATGGGCTTTGTACACGTGTCAGATGAAGGGCGCGTAAAAGCGATGCTCAGAATTTAATTTCTAAAATAGTAAGGTTATTTATTTCACCAGAAGCTTGGTAAAAAGTCCGACAGGCACCAAGAGTCAAAAATTAAGCACGTATGCCAAGATCAGTCAATTCAGTAGCTTCAAGAGCTAGAAGAAAAAAAGTACTTAAAGCCACCAAAGGTTACTTCGGAAGAGGTAAAAACGTTTGGACCGTAGCAAAAAACAAGTACGAAAAAGGGTTGCAGTACGCCTATAGGGATCGAAAAGTCAAGAAGAGAGAATTTCGGAAACTTTGGATTCAGCGTATCAATGCCGGCGCCAGAATACACGGCGTATCCTATTCACAATTTATGGGATTGTTGAAAAAAGCAGAGATCGAACTTAACCGTAAAGTGTTGGCCGATCTTGCAATGAACCACCCCGAGGCATTCCAAGCGATAGTTGAAAAAGTAAAGTAAGTTCCGCACAAACTTGCCAGAATCCTAAAAACCCTCTCAGGAGGGTTTTTTTATTGGTCTTTTTCCTGACTAAAAAAATCTTTGTAAAATATTTTCCTTATATTACATTCAACATTTTGCTACTTGAAATTGATACATTTGGCTTTACTGACGGGCTAAAGGGAAAAAAAAAAGCTTCATGCATGCATGAAGCCGGGTGTAGCGAGGAGGGGAATTGAACCCCTGACCTCAGGGTTATGAATCCTGCGCTCTAACCGACTGAGCTACCTCGCCATTTGGGATTGCAAATATGTGAGGTTATTCCTTTAATTCCAAGGAGGCGTAACAAAATATGACACTTTTTCTTATTACAACAATTACTGCTATGGTTAAGAATAAATTTGTTTCTGATTATCAGATAAATACTTCCAAAAAAGTTATTTATCCTTATTTGAGTACAGCTAGCGGGCTTTCGCAGTGGTTTGCAGACGATGTCACGATCAACGAGGACAAGGTTTTTAATTTTGTATACGACGGGGAAGACCATTTTGCCAGGCCTACCATCATGCGACTCAATCACCACGTGAAATTTGAATTTTTTGACCCCGAGGATACAGAGGGAGTTGAAGAAGACCGCTCCTTTGTTGAATTTAAATTGGAGGAAAACGAACTTACCCAGACATTTTATTTGCGTATCATTGATTATGGTGATACCTATGACGATCAGGAGCAGCAGGAAATTTGGGAGGGGTTAATCACTCAACTCAAGGAAATAATCGGGGGTTGAGATTGGAAAATTATATATTTTGACATAATATACAAGTTTTTGTAGCGTAATTAACATACGCCCATTTTCCTGAATATCAACTCATGAAGAAATTAGACAAGTTGATCCTAGGGTCCTTTATCGGGCCGTTTATGCTTACATTTATCGTGGTGGATTTTATTCTACTCACGGTAAATATGCTGAAATATTTCGATGAAATATTTGGAAAGGATCTGCCTTTTATGGTATATATGGAGTTGATTGGCTACTTTGTCATCAGCATCTCACCAATGGCCCTACCCTTGGCGGTACTGCTTTCCTCCTTGATGACATTTGGCAACCTGGGGGAGCATTTTGAACTTACCGCCATAAAAAGCAGCGGCATATCCCTGATCCGCGCCCTGCTCCCCATTGGTGTTTTTGTATTCTTTCTTACCATCGGTGCCTATTTGTCCAATAACTATTTGGTTCCCAGGGTAAATCTGAAAACATTTAGCCTCTTGTACGATATCCGCATGAAATCACCCGCATTGGATATTAAGGAGGGTGTCTTTTATAATGGAATCCCCAACTACAGTATCAAAGTCAACAAAAAGTTGGATGAGGTGCGTTTGCGGGATGTATTGATCTATGACCACACCTCCGGTCAGGGTAACATCCATGTAATTACGGCAGACTCAGGCAGGATGGAGCCTTTTTTCAACGAACGGTACATGCAGCTTGTCCTTTACAACGGTTTCAGCTATCAGGAAGGCCAGGGTCAGCGGGGGAATGCTGAGAAAGCGGCAACGTTTAACCGTACCCAGTTTACGACCAACCAAATGGTTTTTAGCTTGGATGCCTTTGACATGAACCGTACACCCGAAAACCTTTGGTCCAACAACCGGTCCATAAAAAACATTCACGAAATCAGGATTGACCTAGATTCAATGGATTTGGCACTAAACCAAAAATATTTCTTCAATTATGTCAATACCGAGGCTTCCTATCCCTTTTTTGGAAGAAACCGTAAGCTGGTTCCCCCAGCGGATATTGAAAGGAAGCGGCTTATCTCCGATTCCCTCCGCAACCTGAAGTTCCAAGCAGAATTCGAGCGGGAATCCCAAATAAACAATAACGGATCCGGCAGCCCGATAGGGTACTCCCCGGAACCTACTTTACCAGACGACCAAGGGCAACTTCGGGCGCAGGAGTTGGTCGATGCCTCAGTATCAGCCGCAAAACCTAGTACTTCAAGGCCAAAAAGCAGTGCCGATTCCGCTAAGGCTATGGTGGATACTATGGCAGTTGTTCCCGCCCCAAATCTTGCGGGGAACCCAAATTTTGTCCCAGCCATCACGGAAAAAGAAATCATACTTACCCCCGAGCAAAAAGCTTCATTGGATTCATTGAGGCAGACCCGTCGGTACCTGGTCTCCGCAGCATCAGGAGGGCTGACTACGGCAAGGAACATCAAGAACAATTTCACGACCAACAAAAACGAGGTAGATGCCCTCGCCAGGGAATTTCGGAGATTTCAGATCTCATGGTATCAAAAATACACGCAAGCCATTGCTTGTTTCGTTATGTTCACGATTGGGGCACCATTGGGTGCCATTATCAAAAAGGGAGGGTTAGGCATGCCTGTTCTTATTTCTATCATATTCTTTGTGTTATATTACATGTTGACAATCACAGGCGAAAAGTGGGCGAAGGAAGGGGTGGCTGACCCGCTTTTTGGAACGGCGTTTTCCAATTTGGCACTTATTCCTTTTGGGTTGTTTTTTCTTCGGCAGGCACGCAAAGATGCCCGTATCTTTGAAGCGGACTTTTACTATGCCTTGTTTCAAAAGGCAAAGACATGGCGGCTAAGTTTTAGGAAGGCAGAAAAGATGAAAGAAGAATTTTCATAATTAAAAATAATAATCGTATCTTTGTGGCTGTTTTATTACAATATCCGTAACTAGTTTGACTAAGCATGTATTTAACTAAAGAAAAGAAATCAGAGTTGTTTAAAAATCATGGTCGGTTAAAAGCAGATAACGATACGGGTTCACCGGAGTCACAAATAGCTCTGTTTTCCTTTCGTATCCAGCATTTAACCGAGCATTTGAAAACCAACAAGAAAGACCACTCCTCCAGATTGGGTCTTTTGAAACTTGTCGGTAAAAGAAGAAGTTTATTGAATTACCTGGTCAAAATTGATATCGAAAGATATCGGTCCATCATTGCGGAACTGGGAATTCGTAAATAAGATTTTTGTAAGGTTCCTCATCGGAAGAACCTTACTTTTTTTTCAATCCATATAGTAAACCTTACTTTTATAACTATTCACCTTACAGAATCAAAGGATTTTATGTTACCAAATGTTATCAGCAAGTCCATCCTCTTGGAGGATGGAAGAGAAATTACGATTGAAACAGGTGCATTGGCCAAGCAGGCTGATGGTGCTGTAGTCGTCAGAATGGGCAAAGCCATGCTATTGGCCACTGTTGTCACAAAGAAAGAAGCTGGGGAAGGGGTAGATTTCCTTCCCATGTCAGTGGATTACCAGGAGAAATTTGCTGCTTCGGGTAAAATCCCGGGGGGATTTTTAAAGCGGGAAGGCAGACTTTCCGATTATGAGATATTAATCAGCCGTCTTGTTGACCGGGCGATTCGTCCCATTTTTCCGGATGATTACCATGCGGATACCAACATCACCATCACCCTTATGTCATCCGATGAGGAGGTGCTTCCGGATTGTTTGGCAGGCCTTGCGGCTTCAGCCGCCATCGCAGTGTCTGATATACCCTTCAACGGTCCTATCTCAGAAGTCCGGGTTGCCAAGATTGACGGAAAGCTTCACCTTAATCCCAAGCCAGCTGATCTTAAAAAAGCATCGTTGGAACTCATCGTAGCCGGATCCGAGGAGTATATCCTTATGGTGGAAGGTGAAGGAGATGAAGTCTCTGAGGATGAGATGGTAGAGGCCATGCAATATGCACATGAAGAGATCAAGCGGCATTGTCAGGTACAAAAGGAGCTGACCACCTTATTGGGCAAGGACGTCAAGCGTGCATACAGTCACGAAAAGCACGATGAAGCCCTTATGGCGAAAATGAAGGCTGAATTGTACGACAAATGCTACGAAGCAGTAAGCAGGCAAATTGCCAATAAAAGCGAGCGTTCTGATCTTATCAAAGCCATCAAAGGGGAATTTGTTGAAAGCTTGGGGGAAGAACATCCGTACAATGCATCATTGATAGGCCAATATTTTGGAAAAATACACAAGGAAGCCGCTAGAAATTTCACACTTGTGGAGAAAAAGCGCCTTGATGGCCGTAATCCGGATGAAATTCGTCCGATATGGTCTGTTGTTGACTACTTACCTTCTGCGCATGGCTCTGCCATTTTTACGCGCGGGGAGACGCAATCTGTCACTACTTGTACCCTTGGCACGAAATTGGATGAACAGATGATTGACGGAGCGGTTCATTCCGGATATAATAAATTTTATCTGCATTATAATTTTCCTGGGTTTAGTACCGGAGAAGTAAAGATTAACCGCGGACCTGGACGCAGGGAAGTAGGCCACGGCAATTTGGCGATGCGTGCTCTTAAAAGAGTGCTTCCTTCCGCAGCTGAAAATCCGTATACCATCCGTATCGTGTCCGACATTCTTGAATCCAACGGATCTTCTTCCATGGCTACAGTATGTGCGGGATCGTTGGCGTTGATGGATGCCGGTGTACCAATTAAATCGGCTGTTACGGGAATTGCGATGGGAATGATTTCCGATCCCAAGACCGGCAACTACACCATTTTGTCCGATATCTTGGGAGATGAAGATCACCTCGGAGATATGGACTTCAAAGTAACAGGTACCGCCAAAGGAATCACTGCTTGTCAGATGGATCTTAAGGTGGAAGGATTGGATTATAACGTACTGAAAGAAGCGCTTTACCAAGCCAAAAAAGGAAGGTTACACATTTTGGATGAGATCACCAAAACATTGGCGCACCCAAATCCTGACTATAAGCCTCATGCTCCAAGGTCTAAAAACATGGAGATTCCAAAAGAACTCATCGGTGCTGTTATAGGACCTGGAGGTAAAGTGATTCAGGAAATCCAAAAAGATACCGGAGCCACCATCATCATTGAGGAAGTAGACAATAAGGGTAAAATAAATATTTTCTCCAACAATCAGGAATCCATGGATGAAGCCATCAGCAGAATCCGGGCCATAGTAGCCCAACCGGAGATAGGTGAAGTATATACAGGCAAGGTCAAAAATATCATGCCTTTTGGTGCTTTTGTCGAATTTATGCCAGGCAAAGATGGATTACTTCATATTTCCGAAATCAAATGGGAAAGGTTGGAAACCATGGACGGCGTATTGGAATCCGGAGAAGAAATTACCGTAAAGCTAATAGATGTGGACAAAAAGACGGGAAAATATAAACTTTCCAGAAAAGTTTTGCTTCCAAAGGCTGAAAAATCCGATAAACCGCCCCTAAAATCTTAATTGAGTTCAAAATAGTAACATCCTTTGAACTTATTTAAAGTTTACTTCTGTTATTAGTGAGTCAAAAAAATCAGATACTTGAATGAGGCAGCTTAAAATTAGCAAACAGATTACCAACAGAGAAAGTCAGTCTCTGGACAAATACTTACAGGAAATAGGTAAAGTGGATCTTCTCACCGCTGACGAGGAAGTCGTGTTGGCCAAAAGAATCAGAGAGGGAGATCAACTTGCCTTGGAAAAGCTTACTAAAGCGAACCTGCGGTTTGTGGTATCTGTCGCCAAACAGTATCAAAATCAGGGCTTGTCCTTGGGTGATTTGATAAACGAAGGTAACTTGGGCTTAATTAAAGCAGCTCAACGCTTTGATGAGACCCGTGGGTTTAAATTTATCTCTTATGCCGTTTGGTGGATTAGACAGTCCATCCTTCAGGCCCTGGCCGAACAGTCAAGGATTGTGCGGCTCCCCCTTAACAGGGTAGGTTCACTTAACAAGATTAGCAAAACCTTTTCGGAACTGGAGCAAAAATTCGAAAGAGAACCTTCTCCCGAAGAACTTGCCGAGGTGTTGGAAGTGACAGCCGGTGAGGTGGTGGATACCATGAAAATTTCAGGAAGACATGTTTCCATGGATGCGCCATTTGTCCAAGGGGAAGAAAACAGCCTTTTGGATGTATTGGAGAATGAGGGAGAAACTAAGCCGGATGACGGGTTGATGACCGATTCCCTCCGCAAAGAGGTACAGCGTGCTTTGTCCACACTTACGCAGCGAGAAGCGGATGTCATTACACTCTATTTTGGATTGAACGGTGAACATGCCATGACACTGGAGGAGATTGGTGAGAAATTTAACCTGACTAGAGAGCGTGTTCGGCAAATCAAAGAAAAGGCAATCAGAAGACTGAGACATACGTCAAGGAGTAAAACCCTGAAGCCTTATCTGGGATAAAAGCTTATTTTCATAGCATACGGAGAGAGGGGTAGTCGCTACCCCTCTTTTTTGTACCCGCTTTCGTTAAAATTCGTTAACAATGGACATTTTCAGTGATAGAGGTAGATTGTTTATTTTATAAAAAGAGCAAAATTTGCCATTCTTTTAAAAAAGGGACACATGAGTGAAGATATAGAAAAGATAAAGGTTTTGATTATCGGGTCTGGGCCCGCAGGATATACCGCGGCCATCTATGCGGCAAGAGCTGGCCTAAACCCAGTTTTATACACGGGAATTCAACCCGGCGGTCAGCTCACCATTACCACCGATGTGGAAAATTATCCGGGATATCCGGATGGGGTAATGGGACCCGAAATGATGGAAGACTTCCGCAAACAAGCTGAGCGGTTCGGAACGTCCGTACGTTATGGATTGGTCACCCATGTAGATTTTGATTCCCGTCCTTATAAAGTAACTGTTGACGATTCACGCGAACTGTTGGCAGAAACTGTCATTATTTCCACCGGCGCTTCTGCCAAATGGCTTGGTCTTGAAAGCGAGACACGGCTCAATGGGAAGGGAGTATCAGCCTGTGCCGTCTGCGATGGGTTTTTTTTCCGGGGATTGGAAGTGGCTATCGTTGGGGGAGGGGATACAGCCTGTGAAGAAGCCTCTTATCTATCCAATATCTGCAAGAAAGTGTATATGATCGTCCGTAGAGAGGAGTTGCGGGCCTCGCAGATCATGCAAAACAGGGTCATGAAAAATCCCAAGATAGAGATATTGTGGAATCATGAGACCATGGATATCCTGGGAGAAGAAGAGGTGATAGGAGTCAAATTGAAAAACAACAAGACCAATGACATCTATGACTTACCAGTTGGGGCTTTTTTTGTGGCCATAGGCCACCAGCCAAACACGGAGGTATTTCAAGCCTCCATCACCATGGATGAAAGCGGGTATATTCAAACTATTCCCGGGACTACCAAAACGAATATTCCGGGTGTGTTTGCCTGCGGCGATGCCCAGGACAATGTTTACAGGCAGGCGGTTACTGCCGCTGGGACAGGCTGCATGGCAGCCTTGGACGCGGAAAGGTATTTGTCTGCACATGAACTTTCTTAAATAGCGTTGATGAACCTTACCTGGCCAAACTGCTTAATCGTGCTTTTCCTATGGTTTTTATCAGGAGCGGCGATAGGGCAGGTTAATCAGCGGTTAATTAAAAAATCCAAACCCCAGGAAAGACCGATTCCCGATCAGAAAAAAATCCAGCCTTTTGACGTACAAGAATACTTGTACAATTTGCAAAAGGGAACAGACTCCCTGATTTTCACCGGAGAAGTAGATCTAAATAAGCGCCTATCCATCGTTAATGAGGACACCTTATCAATCGTATGGGCACCCACCAACCAACTGGTGCAGGTTTCTGAAAAAATCTTGATTGACAGTATCTGGGTGACCGCTTTTGAATATTTTGCTTCCTGGGACAGTAAGAAGATTGACATATATGATTTTGACCCCAAAGGATTCTCAGACACCATACCTATCCGGTTGTATGACCCTTCTTATGGCTCGCTTTGGAGTATGCCGTTGAAGGACAGCCAACTAAGTTCTGAATTTGGCCTGAGGAGGTTCCGTTGGCATCATGGCGTGGATTTGAGGTTGACCATTGGGGATGACGTATATAGTGCATTTGACGGGATTGTACGCATGGCCTCCTATGACAGGTATGGATATGGACATTTTGTTCTCATCCGCCACAGAAATGGACTTGAGACACTATACGGACACCTTTCCAAACTTTTCGTGGGTGTCGGACAGGAGGTTCGTTCCGGAGATGTGGTAGGGCTTGGTGGTAGCACCGGAAGAAGCACAGGTCCACACCTTCATTTTGAAGTCCGGTTCAAAGGACTTTCCCTTAATCCCGAAGATCTGTTTGACTTTTCAGACCACAAACTGAAACAATCTATTTTTACGCTTACCTCCAATAATTTTGAACATATCCTCAAATTGAACGAGGCCATTGTCCACCGCGTAAGAAATGGTGAAAACTTATCAGTGATTGCAAGAAAATATGGGGTAGCTGTGTCACACATTACCCGCATGAATAATATTTCCAGCAACACCACCCTCAGAGTAGGGATGGGATTAAAAATTAGATAGAGAAAGCATGGAAAAACTTGATATTTTGGTGATAGCTGCCCATCCTGATGACGCGGAATTGTCCTGCTCCGGAACCATTGCCTCCCACGTGGCGATGGGATATAAGGTGGGTATACTCGATTTTACCCAAGGGGAGATGGGGACAAGGGGCACGTCTGCAATCCGATTGGAGGAGTCAGCGGATGCGGCCAGAATACTTGGGTTAAGTTCTCGGGACAACCTCGGTTTTGCCGATGTTTTTTTCAGTGAGGACAGGGGCCAACAAGTTGCCATTGCCCGGATTATACGAAAATACAAACCTGAGATTGTATTGGCAAATGCAGTAACTGACCGCCACCCGGATCACGGGAAGGGCGGTAGTTTGGCTACTAAAGCTTGCTTTGTCAGCGGCCTCAGGATGCTGGAAACGGAATATGAAGGCATTGCTCAGGAGGCCTGGAGGCCGAAGACGGTCTATCATTATATCCAAAACAACTACATTGAACCCGATTTTGTCGTGGACATCACCGCTTTTTGGGAGACAAAGAAAGCCAGTATAATGGCGTTTAAATCCCAGTTTTTTGATCCCCAAAGCCAGGAACCCGAAAGTTTTATATCCAGGCCTGATTTTTTGGATTTCATTGAGGCGAGGGCCAGAGAATTCGGCCACAAAATTTCCGCCAAATATGGGGAAGGATTTACCGTCGAACGCGCTGCTGGGGTAAAGAATCTGTTTGACCTGATATAAATGGGAACCAGGTTAAGGAAAACAGGGACTTTACTGTTCTATCAACTAGGGTGCCAGCCGCTTAAGTGTCCATGTACCGTCAGGCATTTGCGCGTAAATAATCCGATCATGAAGTCTTCCGGGACCTCCCTGCCAGAATTCTATTTTCTCTGCCAGCAGGCGAAATCCTCCCCAATGGGGAGGTCTTTTTAGCTCTTCTGAAGTAAACCGGACTTCCATGGCCTCCTTTCTCTTTTCCAAAAAATTCCTGTCGGGTATTTCCTCACTTTGCGGCGAAGTCCAGGCACCAATTTGGCTTTCTACGGGCCTGGAAAGGAAATATTCATCGGACTCCCCTGCGGATGTTATTTCCACAATACCTTCAATACGTACTTGCCTTTCCATATCTGGCCAAAAAAAAGTCATGGCGGCAAAAGGATTTGCAAGGAGCTCCCGGCTCTTTTTGCTTTGGTAATTGGTAAAAAAAACGAAACCTCGGTCAATTCCCTTCAACAAGACAATCCGGGAAGATGGGCGATTTTCAGAGGTAACAGTCGACAGGTGCATGGCATTTGGTTCATTGACATCGGCTTCGATTGCCGCTTCCATCCATGATTTAAATTGTTCTATAGGATTTGGATGAAGCTTGTTTATTTCTAATATTTTGGAAGAATACTCCTTTCTCAGGCCTGCTATTTTCATTTGTATATTTATTTTTTCTTTCTATTAATTTAAAAATGTAAAGATATTGGAATTAAATATTTTTACTTTATCTTAAAGCCCTCTAATGAAAAGAATATTAATGAATGATAAGACAAACATACCGCCATCGTCAGGGTGTTTATTAATATCTGAACCTTTTCTGCAAGATGAGAATTTTGTGAGGTCAGTTATATTATTGTGTGATGCCAATGAAAAGGGTTCTTTTGGATTGGTATTGAATAAATTATCCATGTTTAAATTGGGAGATCTGTTAGAAGAGATGTCCTACCTGGAATCCGAGGTATACGTTGGTGGTCCGGTGGAACAAGATACATTGCATTTTATTTATTGTGGAGAAAAAATGCTGGAAGGAAGTGTTCAGTTAGCCCCACGCTTGTGGTGGGGAGGCGATTTTTCCGAATTGGTAGCAAAGCAAAAATCCGGCTTGCTGGACAAGAAAAATTTCCGTTTTTTTATTGGTTATTCAGGATGGTCCGAAGGGCAGTTGGATGCTGAGTTGGAACAAAAATCATGGATCGTGTGTAATAATCACTTTACGCAACATATTTTCTTTTCAGATCCGGATGAACTTTGGCGTGATATTCTGAAAAATATGGGAGGGGAATACCAGGTTCTTGCAAATTATCCCATTGACCCAAGACTTAATTAAATCAAAATCATTACTTTTGTTTAAGAGCAAATTCGGAAGCAAGTACGCTTGACACATATGGAGAATGACAAAGAGATGTCTGAAGAAGACAAAAAGGTGACCCAAGTAGTAGAAGAAACTACTGATTCGGGTAATGAAGAACGAAATATCAAATTGCAGGACGAAACTCCTGAAGCTGTGGCAGAAGATAACCACCAAGGGTTTTTGGAGGAAATACGCGAAGCCGTTGCAAAAAATGACAGCGATGCCGTAGATATAGAAGTCCACGGGGAGGCGGCAGCTGGAAATCAAGAAGAGGTGACAGAAAATATTCCCGACGCGGAGGCTGTTGTAAGCATTGCAGTTATGACAGAAGAAAGCTGGAAACCGGAAGCAGAAGCTAATCCCGAAGCCGCGGCAGACGAAAGTCATGAAGAGGACAGCTCAGATGGTGAGGATGATTCTCCTGACTTCAGTGGATATTCCAAAAAACAGTTGCTTCAGGAAGTCAAAGACATTTTAAAAGAAGAAAACCTCATAAAGCATGAACGAAAAGTATCCGATTTAAAAGGAATTTTTGAGGAGATATATCAAAAGGAAAAGGAGGCTGCTTTGGAACTTTTCATCGCAGATGGTGTATCAGCAGGTGATTTTGCTTACCGCGGTGATGACCTGGATAAGGAATTTTTTAGTGCATTTCACGATTTTAAGGAAAGACGAAGCAAGCAATTTCGCGAAATAGAAAGAAATAAAGAACGGAATGCTGTTGCCAAAAACCAAGTCCTAGACAAACTGAGGAATTTGGTGGATAGTGAGGAAACAACCTCAAGCATTGACGGAGTTAAGTCTATTCAGGTAGAATGGAAGAGTATAGGCCCTGTTCCCGGAAATCAGAACAAAAACCTGTGGGCCTCTTTCAACGCACTGATGGACAGGTATTATGATAACAGAAGTATCTACTTCGAGTTGAAAGAACTGGATAGAAAGAAAAATCTGGAGCATAAGTTGGAGCTCTGTGAGAAGGCAGAAGCGTTGACAGGCATGGAAGACCTGAAAGAAGCCATCATGGCACTAAATGACCTTCATGAGGAATTCAAGTATTTGGGTCCGGTCCCCCGGGAGGCGCAGGCAAATGTCTGGCAACGTTTTAAGGCAGCCTCTGACATGGTTTATTCCAGTAGAAAGGAATATTTCGACGATCAGAAAGTGGTTCTGAAAGGGAATTTGGATATTAAGCTGGCATTGATCGAAAAACTGGATACCTTCAAGGATTTTAGGGCCGAAAGGATCAAAGACTGGAATGCCAAGACAAAAGAGATGCTTGCCATTCAAAAAGAATGGGAGATTGTCGGTCCCGTTCCCAAGGAAAATGGAAGGGACATCAATCGTACCTTTTGGGGGCAGTTTAAGCAGTTTTTCACCCATAAAAACCATTTCTTCAAAGAATTGGATGAGGTAAGGAAGCAGAACAAAGACAAGGCTGAGGCACTGATAGCAGAAGCGGAGAAGCTGAAAGACAGTACCGAATGGAAGGATACAACCAATGACCTGATCGGCCTTCAAAAAGAATGGAAAGAACTTGGCCCGATTCCGGAAAAAATCAGGGAAGACCTTTATCACCGCTTTAAGGCAGCCTGTGATGCGTTTTTCCAAAGCAGACGAAATACAAATAAGGAAGCCAATCAGGAGTTTGACGATAATTTGAAGCAGAAGGAAACCATTTGTAAACAAATTGATTCGGAAGCAAAATCGGGTGCAGGTTTAAGTACAGATAGACTGGAAAAATATATCAGATCCTATAATGATATTGGATTTGTGCCTAGGAAAAACATCAAGGACATTGCTGCCAAGTTTTCAACTGTAGTAGACGAATACGTGGCCAAGCTAGGTGTGATGGGGTCTGATAAGGACGAGTTTCTGTTCCGACTTAACCTCAACAAGATTCAAACGGATCCCAACAGTGCCCGTGTGCTGAACAAAAAGGAACACGGTATCCGGAAACAAATTGCCGATTTGGAGAATAATATTACGCTTTGGCAAAACAACATTGAATTCTTTGCCTCCTCCAAAACAGCAGATAAGCTCAAAGATCAATTTGATGAGAAAATAGAAAAGGCAGAACAGGAAGTTGACCGCCTCAAGAAGAAACTGTCGATTATCCGGGAATTTTAAGCGACTCATTTTTAGGGGGATATTTGTTTCCCCTTAATTTTCCTTCGCAATTGCTTGATTGCTTCGATGCAGACGGCTATATTTGCATCGCATTTAAGGAAAAGAAACATTTTTCCTGATTATATTCCCGCCATAAAAGGATGCAGTTTGTGGTAAACCAGAATGAAAAGCCTCCTTAGCTCAGCTGGTAGAGCAACTGACTTGTAATCAGTAGGTCGCTGGTTCGATCCCGGCAGGGGGCTCTTGAAGGAAAGCCACTTATGAGTTTTTGCTCATAATTGGCTTTTTTTATTGCCCATTAATTTCATTAAG
>Ga0105045_10000833_pt1 | contig 23888 bp, 23 predicted proteins | sample MAT02_FD_78089 | JGI IMG/M metagenome (GOLD analysis project Ga0105045, IMG submission 78089) | Freshwater microbial communities from Lake Fryxell liftoff mats and glacier meltwater in Antarctica - MAT-02 (megahit assembly) | ecosystem: Environmental > Aquatic > Freshwater > Ice > Liftoff... | reverse complement strand
GGACCTGTTCGACCGTTGGCCCGGATCGACCTACGCCGACCACGCCCGCGGCAACACCGAACTCCACAGCGAACTGCGCGAGATATTCCGCAGTCGCACCACCGAGGAGTGGTTGGCGTTCGCCACCGAGCACGACACCACGATCTCTCCGGTCAACACCCCGGCGAGCCTGCCTGGTGACCCCCAGTTCCGAGAGCGGCTGAACTGGGTCGGACGCGACACGCTCGGCTGCGAGCAACTCGCCTTCCCGCTCCACATGACCAGCGACAGCTAGTCGACCGCATCGGTCACGCAGGAACAGAACGGTCAGCAGTGACCGAGCACGTCGAGCGCGAACTGCTCGATCGACGGGCGGAACACCTCGGCGGACCGGGTGAGGCCACTCATGTCGCCCTTCGACACGTTCTGGTCGAGCGCCCACGGCATGCACAGCGTGCCGGTGATGCCGAGCTCCTCCTCGGCTTGCTCGAACAGGTCGGGTGTCGGCATGGCATACAGCCCGCAGATGATCTCGAACGGGTCGTCGTCGCGACCGTATTCGTGGAGGTACTGCTTCAGCTTGCCGACGTGCACCGCGGCCTCCTCGAGCGGGTAGGCGTTGCCGATCCATCCATCGCCGACCTGGGCCGCGCGGCGTAGCGCAGCGTCGGAGTGACCGCCGATGTAGATCGGGATCGGATCGGCGGGCGTCGGCTCCATCGTGCACGCCGGCACGTCGTAGTAGTCGCCGTGGAACTCCACCCACCCTGGCTTCCACATCTCTCTCAACGCCAGCACCATCTCGGTGAACCGTTTGCCGCGGTTGGTGTAGTCCTGGCCTTGGAGCTCGAACTCTTCGCGCATCCAGCCGGCGCCTGCACCGAGCGCCACCCGTCCGGACGAGATCACCGAAGCGGTCGAAACCTCTTTGGCCACCTGCAGCAGTGGGCGCATCGGAGCGACGTAGATGTTGGTGGTGAACTGCAGTTGCGTGGTGACCGCCGCCATGGCGCCGATGAGTACCCACGGGTCGGGCCATGCGGTCTCCGGCTGCCACATCGGGCGGCCGTCGTCGAAGGGCGAGTACGGGTACTTGCTCTCGAGTTGCTGGGGGAACACGAGATGGTCCGAGACCATCAGCCCGTGGTACCCGTACTCGTCGAGCATCGTCGAGACGGCGATCAGTTCGCGTGTCTCCATGAACGCCGTGGCGCACCAGAACTTCATGTGGTGGTTCCTATCATGCAAGTGGGTGGGGATGAGCGAACGGCGCCAACAGGGCGTCGGTGCCCCCATCGGCGAACACGACCTGACCGACGATCATGCTCGACGCCGGCGACGCGAGGAACGCGACGACCGAGGCGATCTCTTCTGCGCGACCCCACCGACCGATCGGGATCGGGATGGCCGCCAACGCGTCGTTGACGCCCGGCACGTCGAGTAGCGGACGCGTCATCCCGGTGTCGATCACACCCGGTGCGACGCCATTCACCCGGATGCCATCGGCGATCCAGGTCGGTGCGGCCGACCGCACCCAGTAGGCGATCGCCAACTTGCCGGCCGGGTAGGCCGTCCACCCGGCGCGCTCGAAGTGCGCGACGGCAGCCTCCTCGTCGCCGGCGAGGAACACCTGTGCGTCGTCGGGGGACAACCCCGGGGTCATCGTGGTGGAGTTCGACGAGATCATCACCACCGTCGAGTCGGTGCCGGCGGCCAGCGCGACGCGCAGCCCCGTGACCACCGCCATCGTGCCGAAGTAGTTGAGCCGGACCGTGAGCTCGCTCGAGGCGAGACCACCGACGCCGGCACACGGCACCAGCACGTCGAGCATCCCGTCGCACAGCGCCAGCACCTGGTCGACGGCGGCCGCGCGGCCCGGCGGGGTCGACAGGTCGGCCAGCACGTCGGCATCGTGCAGGTCGACACCGAACACGCGATGACCGGCGAGTTCCAGGGCCGACTTCGTGGCCGCGCCGATCCCTGATGCGGCACCGGTGACACATGCAGTCCCCACGACGATCCCTCCGTTTCCCCTCCGTTTGATGTGTGCGGCACGAATCTGACACACTTTCAGAAACCCGCACCAGTTGGAGATCAGGCCGCATGCACATCGGCGACGCGCCCGACGAGGCGGAGTTTCGAGCCACAGCAAACACATGGTTGAGCACGCACGCGTCCCGCCGGCTCGATGCGAACGCAAGTCATTACGACGACCTGGCCGTCCACGTGGTCGAGTGCCGTGCATGGCAGCGCACGCTGTTCGAGCACGGGTGGGCCGGCATCACCTGGCCGCAGGCGTTCGGTGGTCGCGGTGCGTCGGCGATCGAGGGTGCGATCTTCACCGAGGAGCAGGCCCGCTTCGACGTTGCCACCGGAGCGTTCGCCGTCGCCATCGGCATGGCCGGGCCGACGGTGATGGCGCACGGCACGCCCGAGCAGCAACGAGAGTTCCTGCAACCGATGCTGCGCGGCGACCACGTCTGGTGCCAGCTGTTCTCCGAACCCGGCGCCGGCAGCGACCTCGCATCGCTCGCCACGCGGGCGGTACGCGACGGCGACGAGTGGGTTGTCGACGGCCAGAAGGTCTGGACGTCCCTCGGCCAGTTCGCCGACTGGGCGATCCTGCTCGCCCGGACCGATCCCGACGCACCGAAGCACCAGGGCATCACCTACTTCCTGCTCGACATGCGTTCGCCCGGCGTCGAGGTCCGCCCTCTACGTCAGATCACCGGCACGGCCCACTTCAACGAGGTGTTCCTCACCGATGTGCGCATCCCGCACCGCAACGTGCTCGGGGCGGTCGACGATGGCTGGAAGGTGGCGCGCACCACGCTCACGTCCGAGCGCGCCTTCATCGGTGGCGGTGGCGGCGCATGGAATGTCGACGGGTTGATCGCCCTCGCGCTGGCCCGAGGCGTGATCGACGAGCCGACCACCCGTGACGCGCTGATGAGGGCGTACTCACGCGCCGCCACGCTCACCTATCTCGGGTATCGGATGCGCACGGCGATTTCGCAACACCGGATGCCCGGGCCGGAGATGTTCGTCATGAAGCTCGCGTACGCGCGGCACTGGGCCGCCACGATGGACACGGCCATGGAGGTGCTCGGCGCCGATGCGACCATCACCGACCACGACACGAGCGCGTGGGGGCAGTACTTCCTGAGCCAGTACGCCATCCGCCTGGGTGGCGGCACCGACGAGGTCCAGGGCAACATCATCGCCGAGCAGGGCCTCGGCCTCCCGCGCGAACCGAGCTCCGACACTGCCACGCCATGGAAGGATCTGGTCCGCTCATGACCGATGACGAGTTCTACGAAGCGCTCCAGGAGTTCGTCGGACGCCAGGTCGGACCGCCCGCAGTCGGGCCGGACCACGTCAATGCTCCGATGATCCGCCACTGGTGCGATGCGATCGGCGACGAGAACCCGGTGTATCTCGACGAAACAGCGGCGCGCGAGTCGGTGCACGGCCAACTCGTCGCCCCACCCACGATGCTGCAGGCATGGGTGATGCCAAGCGTCAAGAGCTCGGGTCGCGACCCGAACAGCGTGTACGAGCAGATGAACCAGTTGCTGTTCTCCCGCGGTTTCACCAGCGTCGTCGCCACGAACTCCGAACAGACCTATCACCGCTACCTGCACGTCGGCGACGAGATCTCGGTGACCACCGTGATCGAGTCGATCAGTCCCGAGAAGACCACCGGGCTCGGCGCGGGCCACTTCGTCACCACCCGTCAGGACTATCTCGATGCCGACGGCGAGGTGGTCGGTTCCATGATGTTCCGGATCATCCGGTTCCGGCCGCCGGCGAAGCCGGCGCCGGCGCGGCCGAAACGTCCGGAGGCCAGCACCACCCACGACAACGCGTGGTGGTTCGACGCCTTGCAGGCGGGTGAACTGCGCGTGCAGCGCTGCGCCGACTGTTCCACGCTGCGCCACCCGCCCGGTCCGATGTGCCCGACCTGCTCGTCACTGCGCTGGGACTCGGTGGCCGCCCCGGCGTCCGGCACCATCCACAGCCTCGCCGTCGTTCACTACCCCGTCGTACCGAGCTTCGAGTACCCGCTGCCGGTCGTGCTCGTCGACGTCGACGGCCCTGACGGAACGGCCGGTACGGCCGGCATCCGGATGATCATGAACACCGCCGACAGCGAGCCGGCGTCGGTGGTCATCGGCGCCCGTGTTCGCATCGAGGTGCGCGACGCCGACGATCCGAGCATCGACGGTGCTGCCCGCCTGCCCTTCGCCATCGTGGAGAACCCATCATGAACTTCGATCTCACCGAGGAGCAGCAGGTCGTTCGCGACCTCGCCACGCAGATCTTCCAGGAGCAGGCCACGACCGAACGGGTCAAGGCAGCCGAGGCGGCCAGCGGCTTCGACGAGGCGCTCTACGCAGCGCTGGCCGATGCGAACCTGCTCGGACTCTGCCTGCCCGAATGCGACGGCGGCAGCGGTATGGGGCTCGTCGAGTTGGTCCTCGTCGCCGAGCAGCAGGGTCACACGGTCGCTCCGGTTCCGCTCCTACCGACGGTCGCGACGGCGATGTCGATCGCCGACCACGGTAGCGACGAACTGCGTTCCGAGCTGCTCCCGGGTGTGATCGACGGGTCGATCATCCTCACCAGTGCGCTTGCCGAACCCGGTGCGAACGCAGCGACGTCACCCAGCACCACCGCGGTCGAGACCGACGGCGGTTACCACCTCTGCGGGTACCGGCCGGCGGTGCCCTACCCCCAGTACGCCTCGAAGATCATCGTGCCCGCTCGGCTGGCGGACGGGGAGATCGCACTGTTCGCGGTCGACCCGTCTGGCGTGACCATCGAGGTCGCCACCACGACCGACCGCCAAGCCGCCGGGCACGTCACGGTCGACACCGATGTGCCGGCGACCGCACGGTTCGGTGACGGCGCGGCACACGCCGAGTTGCTGCAGCGGTTCATGGTCGGCCAGTGCGCCCTGCATCTCGGGGTCGCCGAAGGATCCCTCCGCCTCACCGCGGCGTACGTGAGCAGCCGACAACAGTTCGCCAAACCGTTGTCGTCGTTCCAGGCGGTGAGCCAACGCGCCGCCGACGGCTACATCACCACCGAAGCGCTGCGGGTGACCACGATGAACGCCGCATGGCGGATATCGCAGGGCCTGCCGGCTCAGCGCGATGTGCTGGTTGCTGCGTTCTGGGCGAGCGAAGGCGGACAGGAGGTGGCGCTCACCGGCCAGCACCTGCACGGCGGTATCGGCTCCGACGTCGACTACCCGGTACACCGCTACTTCCAGTGGAGCAGCCAGTTGGCCAACACACTCGGCACGGCGAGTTCCCACCTGGCCACCCTCGGAGGGATCATCGCAACCGATTCGTCGGCCGCTCTCGGGGCAGGGATCGCGCGATGACCAGCCTGCGGTTCGACCAGGTCACGGTCGCCGATCAGCTGGCGGGATTCGAGGTGCCCCTGACCCCGACGCTGATCATCGCCACCGCGATCGCCTCGCGCGATTACCAGGAGGTCCACCACGATGCCGACCTCGCACGAGAGCGGGGATCGAAGGACATCATCATGAACATCCTCACGACGAACGGCTTCGTCGGCCGACTCATCACCGACTGGGCGGGGCCCGATGCCATGATCCGATCGGTGAAGGTCCGCCTCGGCGTGCCGAACTACCCGGGCGACACCATGGTGATGACCGGCGAGGTCACCGAGTTGCGTACCGACGGCAACGTGGTGGTCGTTGTAGTGCGCGGTGCGAACAGCCTCGGCGACCATGTCAACGCAACGGTCGAGGTGTCGCTGCCATGAGCAACCAACTGGGCGGCAAGGCCGCCATCGTGGGCATCGGCGCCACCGAGTTCTCGAAGGACTCGGGGCGCAGCGAGATGAGCCTCGCCAGCGAAGCCGTGCTGGCAGCGATCCGCGACTCGGGCCTCGAGCGGTCGGACATCGACGGCATGGTCACCTACTCCACCGACAACAACCCCGACATCGAGATCGCCCGCAACGTGGGAATCGGCTCGCTGCGCCACTTCAGCCGCGTGCACTATGGCGGTGGGGCGGCCTGCGCCACGGTCGTCTTGGCGGCGATGGCGGTGGCCACCGGCGTCGCTGACGCCGTCGTGTGTTACCGGGCATTCAACGAGCGCAGCGGTCGCCGCTACGGCATCGGCGTGCAGGACATCCCCGGCGCGGCCACCGCCGAGCGGTCGCAGTTCTCGTGGACCTCACCGTTCGGGCTGCTCACACCGGCGAGTTGGGTCGCCATGATGGCCAGCCGGTACATGCACGACTACGGCGCGACGAGCGAAGACTTCGGACGGGTCGCCGTGGCCGACCGCAGGCACGCCGCCACGAACCCGGCAGCCTGGTTCTACGAGCAAGCGATCACCCTCGAGGACCATCAGGCCAGCCGCTGGATCGTCGAGCCGCTGCACCTGCTCGACTGCTGCCAGGAGAGCGACGGTGGCCAGGCGCTGGTGATCGTATCGGCGGAGCGGGCCCGTGACCTGCCGAACAGGCCGGCGATCATCACTGCGGGCGCGCAAGGCTCCGGCGTCGACCAGTGGACGATGACGAGCTTCTACCGAGACGACATCGCCCAGCTGCCGGAGATGAAAGTGGTCGCCGACGAGCTGTGGTCGTCGTCGGGCCTCGGCCCCGCCGACATCCAGACGGCCATCCTCTACGACCACTTCACGCCTTATGTCTTGATGCAGCTCGAGGAGTTCGGGTTCTGCGGACGCGGCGAGGCCAAGGACTTCGTGCGCGACGGACGCATCGAACTGGGCGGCGAGCTCCCGCTCAACACTCATGGCGGCCAGCTCGGCGAGGCGTACATCCACGGCATGAACGGCATCGCCGAAGCCGTCCGTCAAATCCGCGGCACCAGTGTGAACCCGGTCGCCGAAGTCGAACACGTACTCGTCACCGCTGGCACGGGAGTTCCCACCAGCGGCCTCATCTTGGGAGTCGACCGATGAATCCACTGCTCACCTACGACACGCTCGATGCGATCAGCACCGAGGCCTACCGCAACGGTCCGCCGCACGAGTTGTACACCCTGATGCGGCGCGAGGCGCCGATCGTCCAGCACAGGGGCATCGACCCCGGTTCACCCGACTGGTTCTGGGCGATCTCGCGGCACGCCGACGTGGTCGAGGTGAGTCGCCGGTTCCAGGTCTATTCCTCCGCCGCGAAGGGCGCGTTGGTCAACCAGGACCGCCCCGATCTCGACATCGCCCGCATGTTGATCGACACCGACCCGCCCGAACATTCCCGCCTGCGCAACATCGTGAGCCGAGGGTTCACCCCGAGGGTGATGAGGTTGCTGGAGGACCACTTCCGCGAGGTTGCCGTCGGGCTCGTGGAGAGCGCGCTCGAGGCCGGCGAGGTCGAGTTCGTCGAGTCGGTGTCGAGCGAGCTGCCGCTGGTTGCGATCGCCGAACTCCTCGGCATCCCCTTCGAGGACCGGCGCAAGGTGTTCGACTGGTCGAACCGGATGATCGGCGCGACCGACCCCGACTACTCGGGCGGCCTCGACGACGCGTCGGCCGCTGCTGCCGAGCTGTACATGTACGCCAATGAGATGGCGGCGCAACGGCGGGTCGACCCGCGCAGCGATCTCATCACGACGTTGATCACCGCGGATGCCGGCGGCGATCAGCTGAGCGAGCACGAGTTCGACCTCTTCGTGCTCCTGTTGTCGGTGGCCGGGAACGAAACCACGCGCAACGGCATCAGCCACGGCCTGCTCGCACTGATCGATCACCCGGAGGCGTTCGACGCGCTGAAGTCCGACCCGAGCCTCGTGCCGTCCGGCGTCGACGAGATGCTGCGCTGGGGGACCCCGGTGAACAACTTCCTGCGCACTGCCACGTGCGACACCGAGCTGCACGGCACCGAGATCCACGAAGGCGACGCCGTCGTCATGCTCTATGCGTCAGCGAACCGCGACGAGGACGTGTTCACCGATCCGTTCGTGTTCGACGTCACGCGGCACCCCAACCCGCACGTCACGTTCGGAGGCGGCGGTCCCCATCACTGCCTCGGGTTCAACCTGGCCAAGATGGAGATGGTGATCCTGTTCGAGGAGTTGCTGTCGCGGGTCGGCAGTGTGGAACTCACGGGCGAGGTCACCCGATTGCGATCATCGTTCATCCACGGGATCAAGCGCCTGCCCGTTCGGCTACAGGCAGGCTGAGTCAACCGGTGAAAGGATCCACCCATGCGCACTCCCATCTGTGACGAACTCGGCATCGAGTTCCCGATCTTTGCCTTCACTCACTGCCGCGACGTGGTGGTCGCCGTGTCGAAGGCGGGCGGCTTCGGCGTCCTCGGCGCCGTCGGCTTCTCCCCCGAACAACTCGAGATCGAGCTGAACTGGATCGACGAGCACATCGGCGACCACCCGTACGGCGTCGACATCGTCATCCCCGACAAGTACGAGGGGATGAACGCCGACATGCCGGCCGACGAGCTCACGAAGATGCTCCAGGACATGGTGCCTCAGGCCCACCTCGACTTCGCCCGCAAGGTCCTCATCGACCATGGTGTGCCCCTTCCGGAAGGCGGGGACGACAATTCGCTCAAGCTGTTGGGCTGGACCGAGGCGACGGCCACACCGCAGGTCGAGATCGCCCTGCGTCACCCCAAGATGACGCTGATCGCCAACGCGTTGGGTACGCCGCCGCAGGACATGATCGATCGCATCCACGCCGAGGGTCGGAAGGTCGCTGCGCTGTGCGGCTCGCCGGCCCAGGCCCTGAAGCACGCTGCCGCCGACGTTGACATCATCATCGCCCAGGGCGGCGAAGGAGGTGGCCACTGCGGCGAGGTCGGCTCGATCGTGCTGTGGCCGCAGGTGGTGAAAGCCGTCTGGCCGCGGCCGGTCCTCGCGGCTGGTGGCATCGGAAGTGGACAGCAGATCGCTGCGGCGCTTGCGCTCGGCTGCCAGGGAGCGTGGTCGGGCTCACAGTGGCTGATGGTCGAGGAGGCCGAGAACACGCCGGTCCAGCAGCAGGCCTACATCCAGGCGGGCTCACGCGACACCGTGCGGTCGCGATCGTTCACGGGCAAGCCGTGCCGCATGCTGCGCAACGACTGGACCGAGGCCTGGGAGGACGCGGCCACCCCGGATCCGCTCGGCATGCCGCTGCAGTACATGGTGTCGGGAATCGCCGTTTCCGCCACCCACCGCTGGCCGGACCAGACCGTGGATGTCGCATTCAACCCGGTCGGCCAGGTCGTCGGCCAGTTCGAGAAGGTCGAGAAGACGGCGGGCGTCATCGAGCGGTGGGTCAACGAGTACCTCGAAGCCACTGCTCATCTCGACGGCCTCAACACCGCCGCCGCCGGTTAGACGATCGGCGGTCTGGTCCCACCTTCTCCGGCGGCGACCAGGGCTCGTTCGACGATCCCCGTCCGCGACATGCTGGGCGGTTAGACACCCATCCAAGAAGAGGTTGACCATGACGATGACCATCAACGAGCCCGAGGCAATCCACATCGGCAACGGGGACATCCCCTGGGTCGAGATCGGCGACGGCAACAAGTTCCGCGTCCTGCAAGTACGCCCGACCGAAGGCTTGTGGATCGTGGAGAACATCTTCCAGCCCGGCTTCGCCGTGCAGAAGCACCGCCACACCGGCCCGGTGTGGGGCTACACCACCAGTGGTGCGTGGAAGTACGCCGAGTACGACTACGTCAACACCTCCGGCTCGTTTCTCTACGAACCGGCCGGCTCGGTGCACACGCTCACCTGCGTCGAGAACGACACCCAAGTCTGGTTCCACATGTACGGCGCGAACCTCAACCTCGATGACGAGGGCAACGTCGAATCGGTCACCGACGGCGCCTCCACTCTCGCCGGCTACTACGCGCTGTGCGAGATGCAGGGACTTCCCCGACCGAACGTGGTGGTGGGCTGAGCGATGACGGTCACGCCGGATGTCCGATCCGTCGACATCTACGACCCCGACCTGTACGTCGACGGGCCGATCCACCAGATCTTCAGCGATCTTCGACGTGACGATCCGGTGCACTGGCAGGACATGCCCGGCGAGCCCGGCTATTGGGCGATCATGCGCCACGCCGATCTGACCCACGTCGCCCGCCGCACCGACCTGTTCTCCGCCGAGATCGGCGGGGTCGTGCTCGAGGACATGGCCCCCGAGCAGCTCGCCCAGAGCCGCAACATGTTGCTGATGATGGATCCGCCGCGGCACACCGCCTACCGCAAACCGCTTGCCGAGAGCTTCCAGGCGAAGGTCATCGGCGAGATGGAAACCCGGATCCGGACGCTCTGCCAGGAGATCTTCGCCGAGGCCGCCTCGAAGGGCGACGTCGAGTTCGTCCACGAGGTGTCCGGCTCGCTGCCCAGCCAGGTGGTCGGCGAGCTCGTCGGGATCCCACCGGAGGACTGGGATCAGATCCGCGACTGGGCCGAGCAGTCAACGAGTGGCCAGGACCCGGAACTCGCCGGTGACAGCTCCCGGGCGGGCACCGGGATGATCGACATGGCGATCTACGCAATGGGTTTCGCCGCGAGGCGCCGCATGGAGGAACCGCGCGAGGACCTCGCTTCGTTGATCCTCGCCGGCAACTTCGGCGGCAAGGCGCTCGACGACATCGAGTTCGCCAGCTTCTTCGTCCAACTCGTCACCGCCGGCAACGACACGACCAAGACGATGCTCTCGTCGGGCGCCGAGGTGCTCCTCGCCCATCCCGACCAGCTCGCGGATCTGCGCGCCGACCGTTCGCTGATGGTCGGTGCGGTGGAGGAGATCCTCCGCTTCGCCAACCCGCTGCACTACTTCCGGCGTACCGCGCTGGAGGACAGCGAGCTGCACGGCAAGCAGATCCGCGCCGGCGACAAGGTCGCGATGATCTACACCTCGGCCAACCGCGACGAAGCGGTGTTCGGTGAGACTGCGCAGCAGTTCGACATGCGTCGCTCGCCGAACCAGCACGTGTCGTTCGGTTTCGCACAGCACTTCTGCCTCGGGGTGCACCTCGCCCGGCTCGAGGGTCGGGTGTTCTTCGACGAGCTACTGAACACCTTCTCGACCTTCGAGCAGACCGGCCCGTCGCGCCGCATCCGCTCGAACCTGAACAACGGCCTCAAGACCCTCCCGATCCACCTCGCCCGCTGACGGTATCGAGCTGGGTGATCCCGTGGCTCCGTTCAGTGCCTGGCCACATGCCGAGCGGGGCCCCACGCCCGCCCTGGTGACATTGTCGACGAGAGTCCGTACGGTCTGATCGCGCAGCGGAGGCCTCACCCGAAGAAGGAGATCGAGCCACATGGGCGCTCACACCTTCATGCTGATCTTCGACGGGCCGATCGACGAGGCCACCAGCGATCTGCTCTACGAAGCCGGCCTCGACGACGCTGCGATCACCGCATCCGACGGACACCCCGCACTCGACATCGACCGCGAAGCCCCCACGCTGCTCCACGCCATCACCTCAGCAGTCACCCAAGCCGACATCGCCGAACGCACCGGCCGCAGCCGTCAGGCCGTGAACCACTGGATCAACCGTGATGCCGACAGCTCCGGCTTCCCCGACCCCGCCTACGGCACGACGACCAGATCGCCGCTGTGGCGCTGGACCGACGTGCAAGCCTGGCTCGAACCCGACGCCGGAACCGGCGTTCGCAGGTTCCAGACGAGTCAGTGGAAGCAACGCGTCGACTTCTGTCTGGGCGACTTCAAGGAACCAACCGCCCGTCCTCTGCGCAGCCCAACAGCATCTCGCGGCGGCGCAATTCTGACGTGATCTTGTACCCGCTGCATCCATCGGCACCGACGTCGGATCGTCGAGGTTCGTCGATCGTGAACGCGTGTCGCTCCCCGAATCGGCCTACGGCACATGTGCAGCCAGCTTTTGACGGTTCCGGTAGGTTGATCGGGTGTTCCTATTCGGTGTGGTCAACGCCAGTCCCGACTCGTTGGCAGCCGATTCGATTGCGACGACGCCGGAGGCGGCCACGAAACGAGCACACCAACTGCTCGCCGACGGTGCCGACGCAATCGACCTCGGTGGTCAGGGTTCGACCGATATCGCCGAGGTGGTCGACTGGAGGGTGGAGTGGGCTCGTGTCGAGCACCTCGTGCCGGCGCTGGCGACGCTCGGGGTGGAGATCTCGATCGACTCGTGGCGCCCCGAGGTGGTCCGCCGGGCGCTCCAGGCCGGAGCGACGATCATCAACGCGGCCGACGGCATGCAGACCGACGAGATGTGGCGAGTGGCAGCAGACTTCGAGGTTCCGATCGTGGTGCCGTTCCTGTCCGGTCCGGACCCGCGTCGCATGTCTCGGGTGTCGACCGACCCCGTCTCCGTAATGATCGACTTCTTCGACGCCCGCCTCGCCGAAGCCGATCGCTACGGGCTCCGATCGAGCTGCATCGTCGATCCGGGAACCGGCTTTGCCCCTCCCGACTGGCCGTGGGAAGAACGGTTCGTTTACCAGAAGCACGTCTACTCGAATCTCGATGAGCTACGCCGGTACGGACTGCCGATCTACATCGCGCTGCCGTGGAAGGAGACCGCACAGCACGACGAACTGCTCGACATCGTCATACAGCAGCGGCCCGACTACGGCCGATGCCACTATCCCACGAAGATTCGCTCATTCGAGCGACGTCACGTAATTGCGGGACGGGGATGAGGTCGCGGTCTGTCCGTGTTGTGATCAGGGGTAGCCGTTGACGTCGGAGGTGTCCGCCTCGGCGTCGAGGAGATGGATGCGCGGGCCTCTCGCGCGGAGATCACCGTCAGTGAGGTCGAACCGGCGGCCCTCGAGGTTGTCGAGACGCCGCCACTCACCTGATTTCACTCGGGTGTGGCCCTCGATGGCGCTGATCACCCCTTCGTTCGACACCACCAGCAATCGATGAGCGGTGCGTGCAGTTGCGATGACTTCGATCGCGACGAGCACCCTTGCGACGACGGCCTCGCCGCGCTCGTAGCCATCAGGACGGTCGCCACTATTCAGGAGACCCGGGGAACAGGTCGTCGATCTCGTCGCCGTCACAAACGTTCCGATGCCAGCACCGGCCCGCCGAGCCCGAGATCCACCAGTGCCGGGCGCTCGGCGAGGTTCAACGGCACCACCGAGCCATCCGCTCGCTGCAACGTGGCGTCGTCGTGACCGTCCGGTGCTCGGGCGCCGGCACGATCGCACAGCGTGGCGATCACCTCGGCGGCCTGCACCGACAGCGACGCCAGCTCGCGATGTCGATGCAAACGACTGCCCAGATCAACCTGACCGATCGACTCGGGCCCGAAGCGTTCGGCGATGTCGATCAGCATCGCAATCTCCACCCCCCAGCCCTCCACGAACGGAATCGTCTCGACCGCCGAACGGCGCGCCGCGAACTCGCCTGACAACGGTTGTGCCAGTCTCGCGAGATCCGGGAAGTAACGCGACAGCAGTGGCCGAGCGACCAGCTCGGTCGTGCGGCCGCCACCGCCGTAGCGCGTGGGGCGGTGGTAGAGCGCCTTCACCAACGCGACGGAGTCGTCGGTGAGCAACGGATCGATCAGCTTCAGGACCCAGTCGGGCTCGAAACTCGTGACATCGCCGTCGCACCACACCACCACGTCACCGTGGCTCACCAACAGCGACGCCCACAACACGTTGCCCTTGCCGCGGCCTTCGCCATGCACCCGATGGACATCCTCGATCGACACCACCCGGGCACCCGCATGCGCGGCCACTCGCGCCGTGTCGTCGGTGCTGCGATCATCTAGCACGATCAACTCGTCGACCACACCAGTGCGCTCCATCAACTCCGAACGCACCACACTCACCAGCGGACCGATCGTGGCAGCCTCGTCACGACACGGAATACACATCGACACCGTGCGCCCAGCCTTGGCCCGAACCACATCGGGCGCGGTGATGTGGTCGAGTTCGAATGTGCGGATCATGGGCTTGCGAGGGGTCCACGGGGGTACGCACCCGCAGGTTCCAAGGCGTCGTCCCAACACGCTGGGCACCGATCGGGTGCGATGTCGGCCAGCGGAGCCGGCACAAACCGACGCTCGGCGAACCGCGGGTGCGGCACAACCAACTCATCGCTGCGGATCTCCACGTCGCCGTACAAGACGATGTCGACATCGAGTGTGCTCGGCCCCCAGTGCACCACCCTCTGGCGTATCGCCTCGGACTCCGAACGCTGGCATCGCCGCAACAGCGCGAACGGATCGAGCAACGTCTCGATCTCACCCGCCATGTTCAGGAACGCACCCTGCCTATCTGGCCCGCCGATCGGGTCGGTCTCGAACACCTGCGACTCGGCAACGACACGCGACAGCCCACGAACCGCCGAGCACAGATACCAGACGCGATCGCCGAGATTTGATCCCAGCGCGACGAAGGCGTGCTGCGATCTCGGCTCGACGACACTCTCGCAAACCATCCCGTAGTGCACCGTGTCGCCGAGTTCGTCGGACTGACCAGCATCGTGCAGGTCGACCTCGATGACAAGATCGACCCGAAGCGGCTGTGCCGACTCACGCTCATGCGGCAGTGCGCCCGAAATGGCCATCGCACGAAGGTCCGAGATCACGATCTGATCGGTCATCACGTGCTCTTGTCGTTGGGAGGACACGAGTCGCAAGCTTACGAGCGCTCCTTCGCCCTCCCTCGGTCAGTCCAACCGAGCACCAGCACCGAGATCGAACTCGTCGAACAGTGCATCGTTGTGGGCGCCCATCAGGAGTCCGGCACCGGGGTCGTTTCGTCGTCGATGTCGCGCTGGGCCCCGCTCGACCATCACGCCGCTTGGCCCACGCCGTGCCACTCGTACTGGCACGGCGGTGGCACGACGGCCGATCGACCGACGACAGAAACAGCCACCTAGCAGCAATACCGTTCAGTTAGGTGGACGGATGGTGGTGACGGGTGAATCGAACTCACGACCCCCGTAGCGAAAGTCCTGACAAAGCATGCTCTCACAGGCGTTTTGTATCAGGCTCAGCGACTTCACGACGCCGGAACGGACCCTTGGTTGCCACTGCTTAGCGCGCACGAAGCGCGCAGTCGTCTCCGATTTCTCCTCGCTGCCCTGGCTGGCCGTCGGCGGCGACCCTTCCCTGCCGCCCCGGGCGCAATGTCGATGGCCAACTGGATCTCCCCAGGTAGGGCCATCAGCCACGAGCAATCAGGCTCACTCTCCGTGGCGCAACACGTTGGCCTGCTTGACTCGTTCGCACCTTCAGATAGGTATCGCGACCGAACGGCGATCGCGTCGAGGAAGCGATGCCAGTCACTCGGCGGCCGACGGTGTCTCGATTCCGACGCTGAAGCCGAGGCCGTTGCTCTGAACAATCTGCTCGGTCCCGAGGGTCAAGGTGCGGGTGGTTTCCGGACAGAGAACAAGTGCCGAACTGTGCTACCGCAAGCCTTCTTCGCGCACGCGCGTTATCGGGTGGGCAGCGTCGGTCGGGATCAGCCCCGCTAGCTCGCCGACGGCAGCGCGTTTGGCGAGAATCTCCATGCCAGTGAAGCGCGAATCAGGATGAGCGTCACACCGGTTCGGATTCGGCGCAGACGTCGGGCACTGTCTTCAGCGGAGTCGTCCGATATTCACGGCCACCTCGGGGTCGACGTGTCCGTAAACGTGCGCGGTCGACGCCGGCTGCGCCACCGGTGAGCTGGGCGGACGCTCGTTCCGCAATCCGATAACGCAAGGTCGCGAGTCATCGGGCTGCATTGATATGGGCGAGGTCGTTTGGCATCAGCGGCTGGCTCCTGCGGTCGGCTGGTCGAGCGTACGAGGAGTGAAACGCACGCTGACGCGGTCGATCGTTCCGGACACCTTGCTGTTGATGATCCTCGCCCGATCGATCGGCTGGTCGAGGTTGCAGCCGAGCGGTGCAGTCGTCGAAGTCGGCGGAGCGGATTCAGGAGCATCCGATGGCGAGGGTGAGCGCAGTACCCCTATAGGGGCACCGATTCGCCAGCGTGCCCGGGTGAAGCGCAACGCAGCGACGAACTGATCGCGCCGATCCTCGCGGTCCAGCATCGGCCGGTACGCCTGGCGGTCGCCTGAGCGCAAGGTTTCAATCGTTGGATTCTTCGCGTATGTCGCGTTGTGGACCGTTGGACCACCAGGCGTCGACCCGGGAAAGGTGGTTGTCGGCTTCGAACTCGACGCGAACGGTCGTCGACTCGGCATCGATGTCGACCTCGAACCCAGGATTCGGTGTCGCCCAGAGCACTTCGACGCTTGTGGATGAGAATGAGATCGCGGTGATGCCGCCGACGAGGTTGTAGGTGCGCACCGTTGGCGATGGAGCGGTTGACGTTGGCGGCGGTGCCGCCGGGGGCCCAGTGACTGGCGGCGCCGTGGGAGGTCGAATCGTGGGAGACGGAATCGTGGGAGGTGGAGCGGCCGTCTCTGGCTGCGTCGGGGCAGGAGCGAGGTTGGATGTTGCGGCGGGAGCGGGCGTGGTCGCGACTGTTACCGGCGGGATTGTCGGGGCAACGGCGATGGATCCTGTGTCGGCGCTGTTGGCCGGGGGAAGGGTGGTCGTGGCCGGTGGATCGGAACGAGTGGTGTCCCTTGTCGTCGGTGTCTCGTTCTGTCCGTCGGGTGCGAACTCGACCGCTGACGGGGGATTGACGGCCTGGTCGTCGACCACGGAGACACCTGCCCAGGCGACGCCGATTGCAGCGGTGCTGGCCGCCAACCACATCACGACCAGAGCGAGCTTTTTCACCGTGCCAGTCTCACGCTGGGACACCCCGAACTATCCCAAACCGACCATAAATCATCCCTAACTGTGTGCCGCCTCACTGTGGGTCGTTTACCGTCGGGTCATGGCATCGGTGGTGATCATCGAAGACGACGCGCACATTCGTGAGCTCGCGGTGCGGTCGCTTGCCCGGAGTGGTCATGTCGTCTGGGCCGCGGGGAGTGGGCTCGAAGGGTTGCAAAGCGTCATCGACAACAGTCCTGATGTCGTGGTGCTCGACCTCGGGCTTCCCGACGTCGATGGGAGCGATGTGTTGAAGATGGTGCGTGGGGTCTCGCAGGTGCCTGTGATCATCGCGACCGCACGAGACGATGACGCAGAGATCGTGCGTTTGCTCGATGCAGGCGCCGACGAGTACGTGGTCAAGCCGTTCTCGGGCGCCGAACTCGAAGCGCGGGTGCGGGCGCTGGTGCGTCGGATCGACGCGGGCAACTCGGACAGCAGACTCATCGTCGGCCGCCTCGTGATCGATCTTCGGGCCCGGACGGTGACCCTCGACGACGAAGTGCTCACGTTGAACCGCAAGGAGTTCGATCTGCTGGCGTGCCTGGCGGCGCGGGCGGATGAAGTGGTGACCCGCCAGGAGTTGTACGCGGAGGTGTGGCGACAGCCCTATGGCGGCGCCGACAAGACCATCGACGTCCACGTCTCGTGGTTGCGTCGAAAGCTCGGCGAGACGGCGGCCGAGCCCCGTTACCTGCAGACGGTGCGTGGCGTCGGGATGAAGCTCGTCGACCCGGGATGAGGCGCCAGCTCATTGTGGTGTTCGTCGCGGTGTCAGCGATGGTGGCGCTGGCCTTCGTCGTGCCACTGGCGTTCCTCGTGCGCAGCACCGCCGAGGACCGAGCGATCGATGCGGCCAGAGCGGACGCGTCTGGCATCGTCCCGGCGCTGGCGGCTGAGGCCACTCGAACCCAGGTCGAGTCGGCGATCGGGGCGACGGTCAGTGGTCGTGACGGGAGGCTGACGGTGCTCACGGCTGACGGCGGGATCATCGGCCCGGACGTGGCGCTGTCCGAGCGCATCGAGGAGGCGCTTCGCGACGGGGCATCGGGCATCGGCCCGGTCGACGCCGGTATCGAGGTGGTGGTCGCCGTGTCGACCGGGGAGGGCGAACTCTCGGCGGTTCGGGTCTTCGTCTCCGGTGATGAGCTGAGAGGTGGGCATGGGGCTGCCTGGATCACGCTGGGTCTCGTGGCGGTCACATTGGTTGCATTGTCGGTTGCGGTGGCTGACCGGCTGGCTCGATCGATCGTGCGCCCCACGCAGCAACTCGCGGAGGCCGCCCACCGACTCGGCGCTGGCGACCTCGAGGCTCGGGTCGCTGCTGGCGGACCTCCGGAGCTTGTCGAGTTGGCCGACGCGTTCAATCGGTTGGGCGCCCAGGTTTCGACGATGCTGGTTCGCGAACGGGAGCTGGTCGCCGAACTGTCGCACCGATTGCGGACCCCGTTGACCAAGTTGCGGATGCGGCTGGATCAGGTGACTGACGAGACCTTGGCCGAGGAGCTTCGTGGCGACATCGACGATGTCACCGTCGTCGTGAACGAGTTGATCGAGGAGGCCAGGAGTTCGTTGGCCGCGATCGGCAAGACCTGCGATGTTGCCGAAGTGGTCGCGAATCGAGTCGCGTTCTGGTCTGCGCTGGCCGAGGACACCGAGCGGCAGTGGGAGTACACGTCGGGACCATCGCCAACCCGTGTCCCGGTTTCGGAGGCGTTGCTTGCAGCGGTGGTCGACGTACTCATCGACAACGTGTTCGCGCATACCCCCGACGGAACCCGATTCGACGTCGGATTCGAACGTCGAACCAGCGATGTCAGACTGTGGGTGGGTGACGCTGGCGAGGGATTCGAGCCCGGCGCAGTCGAACGCGGCGCCAGTGGGAGTGGATCGACGGGGCTCGGGCTCGACATCGCCCGGTCGACCGCCAGTGCTGCCGGCGGGTCGTTGACCGTCGGCGACAGCGTGTTGGGTGGCGTCGAGATCTCCGTGCTCTTTCCCGTGACGTCCAACCCGTGACGCCCCACCCCGGCTCGGCGTTCTCGAAGTCACCCGCTGCTCGCACGTAGCAGGCTCGGCACGAGCGAGGCGCTTGCCGCTCGGTACTGGTAGAGGCACGCAAGCCGGAACCAGGTGTGCCGCTCGACGACTCGGAGCCGATCATGATCCAGTCGACAGAATCGTTCGTATTCGATGTACAGCAAGCGCGATCGTGCGCCAGCAGGCAGGCCAGTGTTCGCCTGCAGGTTGCGGAGTTCGAGATGGACGGCGAGGTTGGCCATGTCGTCCTCCGGAGCGCCGAGTCGGAGCCCATCGAGGTCGATCAGTGCGGAACCCGCTGCAGGGATATGCGCTGCGGAGAAGATGTTCTTGTCGTGGAGGTCGCCGTGCACGACCGTGTTGTCACGGCGCTCGAGCTCCGGCAACGCTCGGGCAGCTCGTTCGATGGCGGGAAGGTGCCTGGTGGGGGAACGCTTGCTGATCTCGACCCAGTTCGCCGGGTCGTCGTGGTGTGGTGGACCCACGCCTGCCGTTATCGGTAGTTCGTGAAACGCTGCCATCGCCCGGCCGATGTCGTGCAGGGGTCGGCTCGGCCACATCCGGAGCTGCTGATGCAGCGAGCTTCCTGCGACGCGGGTGAGTTCGACGCGGCCATCCGGCGTCGCCGCGAGGACAGCAGGTGTTTCGAGACCGGTGCTGGCGTCGGCGACCGCGTGGTGCCGTTCGACGAGCTGCGAGACGCGGCTCGGTCGGACGACCTTGATGAAGCTCGTCGAAGTTTTCACCACGGCGCGTCGGCCGTGGCGGTAGCCGATCAGCTGACCGGCGGCCAGGGCGTCGGTGATGCCGGGAAGCCGGTCGTCGTCTGAGGGTGTGACGGGCAGGACGCGACCTCGTTCGGGGTCGAGCAGGCCCCAGCTGTCGCCGCGGCGCACCGTCCACGGCCCCATCAAGCGTGGATACGCAGTCGTCCAATTCGCATGCCATGACGCCAACACGCTGGTCATGTCAGGTCGCCCCCAGCGTCGTGACAACACCGGTTCGTGGGCCACGGCGTCGCGCGTGTGCTCCTCGGAGTTCGGCAATGGCCGACTCCAGCAATGCGTCGGCGTTGGCCTCCCACCCTCGCTCGACGTGGCGGGTCACCAGGAGCGCTTGGTCGACGAGGGCGATGGCGCAATGCCAGGCAATCGAGTGGTCGTCGATCGCCGACACCCGACCGTGCTCGCCGCCGAACCGGTAGTGATCGATCACCGCGTCGGCGTGGTCCAGTGAGTTCGGCGACCACGCTGGTTGGCGGATGCCGAGCGAGATCGCGTGCGCGCGGAGGCGTCCGAGATCGCTGGCGACTGATCCAGCTGCGGTGCGTTCGAGATCGACGAACCAGACGCCGGCGTCGTTGACCAGAACGTTCTTGTCGTGGAGGTCGCCATGGATCAGTGACAGATGGTCGGGCGCTGGTGGCTCGGTGGCGATGAGGAAACCAGCCACCGATCGAGCGAGGTCCGCCAGGATGCGATTCCAGATCGACAGGGTGGCCAAGCCATCGATGGCGTTCGCGAGATCATCGGACGGGCGACGATCGGGGGTGGTCGTCAGTGGCGGTGTGCGGTGAAACGAGCGCATCGCGGTGGCGAGTTCTGCTGCGATCGCGTCGCCGTTGCGGATCCATGTTTGTAGCTCGACACCGTCGATGAAGGTGTCGACGCCCACCCGGGCGTCGTCGAGTTGCGCGATCGGTGCGGGTGTCTGAACGCCGTGGTCGAGCAGCGCAGTGGCGGTGGCGGCGAGGTGTCGGGCGGATCGAGTGGTGGTGTAGCGGATGAGGAGGCGTCGGGTTTCCCGCGACGTTGCAAGGTCGATGCGTGCCACCATGCGGCGTTCGGGCTTGTACTTCAGGACCGTGCTGGTGCTGGCGGCCCCGAGGAGTTGCTCGCCGGGGCGAGCCAGCGATGCGAAGGCCCGGTGGAGCTTGCGGTCGGTACTGAACCAGCGAAGGCGACGCAGCCGGGCGTCGTTGGGGAAGCCGTAGAAGACCGTGTGGGCGTCGACGCGAATCGTCGACACGCCGACCGACGACGGCCGCGGTCGAAGCGTCAGTGCCTTGTCGTAGATCTCGTCGGCGCGTTCGCTGCGTTGGCACCACTGCGCGTAGCCGAGCCCTGCAGCGTCGCTGCCCGGAAGGGCGAATCGATAGCTGATGATCGACGTCTCGCCGGACTTGTGGCGGATGTAGTCGGGCTGTGCGTGGGTGATCGCCAGACCAGCACGTCGCAGCGTGGCGGTCGCTGTTGTGTCGTCGAGCAGATCGACGACGGGGGCAGGGAGTCGCTCGTATGCCGATGAGGCGAACGACGAGATGGTTGCTGGAGTGGTGTTCATCGAGGTGCCGAACTGGCTGGTTCTGATGGCTGACCGTGGTGACTGAGTACCAGCGAAGCGTCGGGTCGGAGTTCGTCGAGTGCTCCGTGGTGGATCACCAGTGTCGTGCGACCGCTGGCGATGTTCCTGATGGCTCGGGCCACGGTGTCGCGAGCGGTGGGGTCGAGCCCGGTCAGTGGTTCGTCGAGGATGAGTACGGAGGCATCTCGAACCGCTGCTCGAGCGAGCATGACCCGCCGGGCCTCGCCACCCGAGAGCGAAGCGCCGTTCTCGTCGAGGACGGTGTCGATGCCGTCGGGTAGCCGATCGAGTACGGGCATGAGTAGCGCCGCTCGTACAGCAGCGGTGACGTCGTCGTCGCTGACCGAAGGGCGGCCGAAGGCGATGTTGTCGCGGATCGTGCCGCCGAAGAGGGCCAACTCCTGCGGAACGTAGGCGATCTGTTCGCGGTAGCTGGCGAGTTGGTAGGAGTCGATCGGTGTTCCGCCGATGAGGATCTCCCCGCTTGACGGTTGATGCAAGCGCAGCAGCAGCGACAACAGGGTGGATTTGCCGGTGCCGTTCTCGCCGACGATGGCGGTCAGGTCACCGCCTCGCACGCTGGCAGTGAAGTCGCTCAGCGAAGCCCGCCCGTCGGGGTAGCTGTGGTGGACACCGACGAACTCGATGTCCCCGTCGAGTGTGATGACGGAGCGGCCGGTGTGCGAATCCTCGGTCGGTCGGTCGAGCAGGTCGAGCACCCGCAGAGCGCAGGCGGTGGCCTTGGCAATCCGGGCCCCTTCACCCGTCAACGCGCGGATCGGCTTGTAGATCATCGTCGTGTACGACACCGCAAGGACGAGTTCGCCGGGTGACAGGAGTCCGGCTCGTGCCCGAGTCGCACCGAGCACGAGCACCAGCGCGAGACCTGCGCCGATCAGGACCTCGGTGATGCGGACCATCCGAGCTGCGTGACGAGCCGCTGCCATGGTGGCGCGCTCTGCACTTCTCGCCGTGCTGCGGAACTCGTCGGAGGTTCGCTGCTCGGCTGCGAACGCTTTGATCAACCGGACGTGGCGAATCGATTCTGCGGCGGTGGATGCAATCGCCCCTTCCTTGCGTCTCGACTTACTTGCTGCGGTCTTGACCGCCGCAGAGGTGCGTCCGAGGCTCACCCACATCAAGGGCAGTGGGATCATGGCAACAAGGAACAGCCGCCAGTCGACCAAGGCGAACACGATGGACCCTCCGAGGAGGAGCGAACCGCGTGACACGACGTTGATCCAGCTGGGAAACAGCAGGTCGCGGATCATGTTGACGTCGCCCATGAGCCGAACGATGAGGTCGCCGCTGTAGTGGCGTTGGTGTTCGGACAGGTTCAATCGTTGGATGTGTTCGAAGACGTCGCTGCGGATTCGCACCGTCGCCTTTCTGCTGACGACGGCGACACCCAACTCAAGGCGTTCCATCGCGAACCCCAGGAGTGTCGAGATGGCCACGGCGATGGCTGCATACAGGGCGATCTGACTCATCGGAACCGTCGTCAGTGCCGCGCCGGTCGCGTTGGGCAGGCTGGTGGTGGTGAGGGCGTCGATGACCCAGGTGATGGGCCAGGGTGTGAGCAGTTTGAGTCCGGTGACCGTGAGGGCGAGCGCGAAGGTTGCTGCGATTCGGAGCCGTTGTCCGCGCAAGGCCGGTGCGAACGCCGCGAGGGCGCGCCGGAGATCCGAGGGTGCCACGGTGCGCCGCCGCCGCCCGGTCACGTATGGCTCCGTTCGCAGGGGTGCAGTTGGTGGAGGGCGGCAGCGGTGCGTGCGCCGACGTGGTGCCACGTCATCTCGGCCATTGCCATGGCCCGCCCGCTTCGACCCATCGCTGCTCGGCGGTCGGCATCATCGAGGAGGCTTGCAACCACCGCGGCGAATGCGGTGTCGTCGTCGGGGTCGACCACGACACCCGCATTCCCCACGAGCTGAGCGATGTCACCCTGGTCGGTCGCCACGATGGGAAGGCCCGCTGCGAGGTAGTCGATGACCTTGAGTGGACAGAAGTAGAACGGGTCGTGTCGTCGGTACGGCGCCAGTCCGATTCCGCCTCGTCGAAGCAGCGACGAGGCGTCAGGTGGGGGCAATGCTCCGGTGATCTTCAACCGGTCGCCGACCCCGGCGCCGTCGGCGCGGGCTCGCAACTGGTCTGCCCCGGGGCCTCCACCGATCACGAGGAGCTCGGGGTACCGGCCCTGACGTGCCAATGAGACGAGCAGGTCGATGAGGCGGTCGGCGCCGTGCCAGGGCTTCGGGTGCCCGATGAACACCAGCGCAGGGTTGGGTGCGCTGGTTCGAGCGGGCTCGGGAAACCAGGCGGGTTCGAATCCGTTCGGGATGGTGATGGTCGGGGCCGCCCGCTGGGAGGCGACCCAGTCGGCCAACACCGTCGACACCGTGATGACGAGGTCGGCGGCGTCGAGGAGTTCGGCTTCGATGTTGCTGTCGTCGGGACCGAGCGTGTCGCTGCGATGCGTGCGGGCTTCGGCAACGAGCGGGGCGTTGACTTCGAGCACGAACGGGACGCCGAGCCGGCGCGCGGTGTCCAGGCCGCGTCGGTGACCCAGCGAGTAGCGCTCGTAGACGAGACAGTCGCGCACGCCGAACGTGTCGCTGCTGCAGAGTCTGTCGAGTTCCCGGATCGGCTTGACGGGAACGGGGAACGGCCCCTCGGCAGGTCGGGTGCTGTACGTCGTGACGTGGTGACCGACGCTGGCGAGTCCAACGGCGACGCCACGG
>Ga0105045_10000832_pt1 | contig 23897 bp, 17 predicted proteins | sample MAT02_FD_78089 | JGI IMG/M metagenome (GOLD analysis project Ga0105045, IMG submission 78089) | Freshwater microbial communities from Lake Fryxell liftoff mats and glacier meltwater in Antarctica - MAT-02 (megahit assembly) | ecosystem: Environmental > Aquatic > Freshwater > Ice > Liftoff... | reverse complement strand
TGCAGGAGGCGACGACGGAGATTCGCGACGCGATCAACCTGAAGCGCAACGACCTGCCGGCCGAGATGAAGGAGCCGGTGCTGCAGAAGTTCAATCCGATCGATCGGCCGGTCGTGCAGATCGCGATGTCGTCGAAGGCGCTGACGGCACCACAGCTGACGCTGATCGCCGATCCGGGTGTGACGCGTGAACTGCGCGCAATTGCCGGTGTGGCGAAGGTCGATGTGACCGGCGGTGTGAAGCGGGAGATGATGGTGGAGCTCCGTCCCGCCGCGCTGCAGGCCAACAACGTCAGCGTCACCGAAGTGGTTGCGGCGCTGCAGCAGCAGAATCTCGCGGTGCCGGTCGGCAGCCTGACCGGCGTGCTGGACGAGCGGACGATCCGGCTCAAGGGCCGTCTCGAGGATGTGCAGGACTTTGCGAACATCGCCGTCGCGCAGCGCGGCGCGCAGCTGATCCGGCTTGGGCAGCTCGCCGACATTCGCGATGGCACCGAAGAGCAGCGCACCCTGGCGCTGCTGGATGGCGTGGAAGCGGTTGGCCTCGAAGTGACCAAGTCGTCGGGGTACAGCACGACTGAAGTGACGAGCAAGGTCGTCGCTGCCATCGAGCGGATTCAGAAGCGGTTGCCCGCTGGTGTCGAGATGAAGGTCATCAAGGACACTGGCGTTCGAGTGGAAGCCAGCGTCTCGAATGTGCAGGAGACGCTGATCGAAGGGGCGTTGCTCACCGTGCTGGTGGTGTTCCTCTTCCTCAACTCCTGGCGCTCCACGGTCATCACGGGCGTGGCGTTGCCGGTCTCGGTGATTGCCAGCTTCGTGGCCGTGTACGCCTTCGGCTTCACGCTCAACACGATGTCGCTGCTGGGGCTTTCACTGGCCATCGGCATCCTGATCGACGATGCGATCGTGGTGCGCGAGAACATCGTGCGTCATGTGGAGATGGGCAAGGACCACATGACCGCCGCGCGCGAAGGCACCGCCGAAATCGGTCTGGCGGTGGCGGCGACCACCTTCTCGATCGTGGCGGTGTTCGTCCCGATCGCGTTCCTCGATGGTGAAGCCGGGCAGTGGTTCAAGCCGCTCGCACTGACGATCGCCTGCTCGGTGCTGGTGTCGCTGTTCGTCAGCTTCTCCCTCGATCCGATGCTGTCGGCCTACTGGCCGGACCCGCATCTCCCCGAGGACAAGAAGTGGTGGATCACGAAGGTGCTGGATCGGTTCAACAACTGGTTCAACCGTCAGACCGAGAAGTATCGCGGCGTGATTGCGTGGGCGCTGGACCATCCGTTGGCGATGATGATCCTGGCGGTAGGCGTGTTCTTCAGTGCATTCGCCCTGCCGATCTCCGGGCTGGTCGGCTTCGTCGTGGCGATGGGGCTGGTGCTGATCGGTGTGTGGATGGATACGCGCAAGTCGCTGCCGCTCGCCGTCCGCGCCGGGTTCGGTCTCGTGTGTCTCGTGCTGGGTATTGCAAGCATCGGCATGGTGCCCGGTGCGATGCAGTCGGCGCTGGGGCCGGAGAAGAGCGCCGCCGTACTCGACGTCGGGCGTGTCGGCACGAGCTTCTTCCCCGGTGAGGACAACTCGGAGATCAACGTCAAGGTGGAGACGCCGCCGGGCTCCAACCTCGACTACATGCGTCTGAAGGTGCTGGAAGCCGTGAGAATTGCGAAGCGGTATCCCGAGGTGCAATTCACCTTCACGACGATCGGCGGTTCCAGCGGTGCGGTGGATGCCGGCAACGTGTATGTGAAGCTGTCGCCGAAGTCGGAGCGTCGGACGTCTGGAGCACGCACCGCAGATGAGCTGGGGGCGCAGCTGCGTATCGACATGGCGAGCATCGGCGGTGCGGTGGCCAGCGTCTACACGAACGACTTCAACGGCGATCAGAAGCAGATCCAGATTCAGCTGCGTGGCGACGATTCGCGCGTCCTGCAGGCGTACGCCGAGAAGCTGCTGCCGAAGGTGGCGCAGGTGAAGGGCGCCGTGGACGTGAGTCTCAGCACCAAGGGGCAGAAGCCGGAGCTGACGGTCCAGGTGGATCGCGGGCTCGCCAGTTCGCTGGGCGTCAGTGTGAGTTCGGTCGCGCAGTCGCTGCGCCCGGCGTTCGCCGGTGTCGAAGCGGGTGACTGGGTGGATCCCATGGGAGAGACACGCAAGGTGCGCGTGCGGTTCGCCCCCGAAGCACGTGAGCGGCTGGTCGACCTGACCAGCCTGCCGCTGGTCATTCCAGGGCGCAATGGGGCACCCGCGACCACGCTGCCGCTCGGTCAGGTGGCGACGGTCCAGCAGGGCCTGGGGCCGTCGATCATCAGCCATCTCGATCGCGACAAGCTGGTGACGATTCAGTCCAACGTCGCCGGCCGCGCCAACAACGATGTGCTGGCCGACATCAACGAGGTGATGGCATCTGAGCCGATGCCTCCGGGCGTGCAGCTGAGTCAGGGTGGCGACACCGAGAATCAGCAGAAGGTGTTTTCCTCCATCTTCTCTGCGCTGGGCATTGCGATCGTGCTGATGTACATGATTCTGGTGCTGCAGTTCGGCAGCTTCCTCGACCCGATCGCGATCCTGATCTCGCTGCCACTGTCGCTGGTTGGCGTGTTCGGAGCCCTCGCGATCACGGGCATGACGATCAATCTCATGTCACTGATCGGCGTGATCCTGCTGGCGGGCATCGTGGCGAAGAACGCGATCCTGCTGATCGACTTCGCGAAGTGGCAGCGCGAGGACCAGGGCATGCCGCTCCGCACGGCCCTGATCGAGGCTGGTGCAATCCGGCTTCGACCGATCCTGATGACCACCTTCGCCCTCGTCGCCGGCATGCTGCCGATCGCACTCGGCACCGGTGAAGGCGCCGACTTCCGGAAGCCGCTCGGCGTGGCGGTGATCGGTGGTGTGATCACCTCCACGATCCTCACGCTGATCGTGGTGCCGACGATCTACGAAATCCTCGACGGGGTCCGCGCCTGGGCGGGCCGCCGTGTCGGCTTCGGCACGCCGAAGAGCGGGGAGACCAAGGCTGCCGCCGGCGGCATGCCGCAACCGGTCATGGGTGACTGATCGCGACCGGTGACCGTCTTCCGGGGGCATGCCGTACGCGGCGTGCCCCCGGTCGTGCGTCGTGCCCCAGCGTGGCGTCTTCGGTAGATTCTCGCCACCTGAACCGCCCCCCCCGCCCCGTTCGCCATGCCCGTCCGTGCCGCAGTGCCCTGGGTCGCACCGTTCGCCCTGTTCATGGTCCTGCTGGCGGCGCTCAAGCCGCTGGAGATTCCGCAGCCGTGGAACGCCGCGCTCTGGATCGTTCTGCTGGTGGGCGCGCTGCTGGTGTTCAGCCGTGGCGTCATCGATCTGGTGCCGAAGCACTTCGTCATGTCGACGGCGGTCGGCGTGGGGGTGTTCATGCTCTGGATCGCCCCCGAGGCGCTGTTTCCGGGGTGGCGCACGCATTGGCTGTTCGACAACTCGGTCGTCGGTCATCCCACCGCCGGACTGGCCATCGCCGAACGCGGGGACGTGCTCACGCTCTGGCTGCGCGCCGCCCGTGCCGTGCTGCTGGTGCCGATCCTCGAAGAGCTGTTTTGGCGTGGGTGGCTGCCGCGTGCAGTGGATTCGTTCGACGACTTCCGCCTGCGGCCACTCGGCAGTTACACGACGCTGTCGTTCTGGGCCACGGCGATCCTGTTTGCCAGCGAACATGGGTCGTACTGGGAAGTCGGGCTGCTGTGCGGCATCATCTACAACCTCTGGATGGCCCGCACGCGCTCCATCGCCGACCTGATCTGGACTCACGCCGTCACCAACGGGTGCCTGTCGGCGTACGTCGTGTTCTCCGGCCAGTGGCAGTACTGGGCCTGAAATCCGTTGCACCGTCGTCCTCCCTCCCCTCAGGACCTGCCCAATGCGCAAGGCTGACGAGATCGACTATCGCCTCATCGGCGATGACCTGCAGGCCGTGATCGTGACGCTCGACCCCGGCGAGGCGGTCACCGCCGAGGCCGGGGCGATGATGTACATGGAGGATGGAGTCCGTCCGATCACGACGCTCGACCCCAACAGCGAAGGCGGCGGCATGCTGGGCAAGCTGATGATGGGGGCCAAGCGCGTGATGTCGGGCGACTCGTTCATGATGACCGTCTTCATCAACGAGTCCAACCAGCGACGCGACGTGGCATTCGCGAGTCCCTTTCCGGGCAAGATCCAGGCAGTCAACGTGCTGGACTGGGGCGGGACGATCATCGCGCAGCGCGATGCCTTCCTCTGCGGCGCGCGCGGACTGGACGTGAGCATCGCGCTGCAGCGGAAGATCGGCGCCGGCTTCTTCGGCGGCGAAGGGTTCGTGCTGCAGAAGATCAGCGGCGATGGACTGGCCTTCCTGCACGCCAGCGGCACGCTGGTGCAGCGCGACCTGCTGCCGGGCGAGGTGCTGCGTGTGGATACGGGATGCTTCGTCGCAATGCAGCCGTCGGTGGACTACGACATCGAGATGGTGAAGGGGATCAAGACGGCGCTCTTCGGTGGTGAAGGCCTGTTCTACGTGCGCCTGCGCGGGCCGGGGCGGATCGTGCTGCAGACGCTGCCCTTCTCACGGCTGGCCGACCGCATCATCGCCGCTGCCCCCGCCGGCCGCACCGGTGGCGGATCGCGCGGGACCATCGGCTCACTCGGCGGACTGTTCAACGACGAGTAGTGTCCTTCCGGCGTCTGCGTCGTGCTGGCATCGTCAACGCTGTTCACACGGAGTTGACGATGCCACGAGCAAAAAGGACGCAACCGTCACGCACCAGCGCAACGCTGCAGCTCCGACCACGCCAGATCCACGTGCTGCGATTGCGTGAGGATGTTTCCGATCGCGAGCCGCAGTACGTGGCGGCCGTGGAGCTTCGTGTGCGAGAGGTAGACGCGGCCGGCGGCGTTGACTGCAGCGAGGATGCGCGCGTTCGCTGCATCGGCTTCGGTGTCGCCCAGGGATGACGGCGCGTAGCGGAAGCAGACGAGCGAGAAAGGCACCGGGGCGCTCAGCACCCAGTCGGGGTGTGTCTCGATCGTGGCCGCGAACGCACGCGCCATCGTGCAGTGCTCACGCAGCCGTGACGCGAGACCGTCGGTGCCGAAGGCGCGCATCACCATCCAGAGCTTGAGCGCACGGAAGCGGCGGCCCAGCTGCACCCCGTAATCCATGTAGTTGACCACCTGGGCGTCGCGCGCCGTGACGAGGTACTCGGCCACCAGCGAGAAGGCCTGGCGTAACACGTCTTGATGCTTCGTCCAGAGCGCGCTGCAGTCCATGGTGGTGAACAGCCACTTGTGCGGGTTCGTCACCAGGCTGTCGGCACGCTCCACGCCCTCCAGCGCCCAGCGATACTCCGGCGCGATCCCCATGACGCCGGCGTACGCCGCATCGACGTGCAGCCAGATCCGCTCACGCTCGCAGAGGTCGGCGAGGGCCGGCACCGGATCGACGCTGGTCGTGCTGGTGGTGCCGACGGTGGCCACCACGCACAGCGGGTGCATGCCCGCAGCGCGATCTGACGCGATCGCCGCCTCGAGTGTGTCGGTGCACATCCGGAACGCCTCGTCCACCGCGATCGCGACCACGTTGTCGGTGCCGATGCCGAGCGTGATGCAGGCCTTGTGCACCGAGGAGTGCGTGTGCTCGCTGCAGTACACGCGGAGCCGCGGCATGTCGGCGCGGCCCGCCATGCCGCGGCGCCGCACGTCGAATCCCGCCTGCTCACGCGCGGCGGCGATGGCGAGCAGCGTGGACATCGAGGCCGTGTCGGTGATGATCCCGAACCAGTCGTTGGCGTCGGGCAGGCCCATCGCCGTCCAGAGCCACTGCAACACGCGCTCCTCGAGTTCCGTGGCCGCCGGACTCGTCACCCACAGCATCGCGTTGGCGTTCAGCCCCGAGGTCAGCACTTCGCCAAGCAGCGATGGCACGCTCGACGAGTTGGCGAAGTAGGCGAAGAATGCCGGGTGGTGCCAGTGCGTGATGCCGGGCACGATGATTCGCTCCACATCGCCGAGGATCGTGGCGAGCGGTTCGGCGGCGGCCGGCGCGGTGGCCGGGAGCTGGGCCAGCAGGTCGCCCGGGGCGACCTGGGCCAGTACGGGCGGCAGGGCGTCCTCGTCGTGCAGACGGTGGAAGAGGGCGAGGATGCGGTCCAGCCCGGCCTCCAGCGTCGCGGCGTCGAAGTCGCCGGCAGGCGGGGCGGCGCGGTCGAGAAAGGGAGAGTCCGGGGCGATCATGTGCGGTGACAGTGTAGCACGCGCGTGGAGGGGCGTGGGTGAGGACCCTCCGGAAAGCCGCATGACTCTGCTCGGACTCACCCCGAAGATCACGAACTGGGCCGTGGTTCTTTTGTGGGCTACAAGTACTCCGCGATTCGCTTCGTGACGCCCGAGCACCGCCGCACCCGCAGTGGCGTCGCGCGGCTTGCGGCGCGGCACGTGCGCTTCACCGCCGCTCGCGCGCACACGCCAGCACGATGGAGCGGCGCGACCCGGAACTGGTCCCCCATCACGACCGTCAGCCTCGACCCGGAGCACGGGCACACCACGGAATCACCAGAGGTCGCGGCATAACGCTTCATGCCACAGCCGCCTTGACACTGGCAACTTTCGTCATTGCGTGACCACAAGCGGTCGATTGCTGGAGCGCTGAGTGGCCGTCGCGCACATGGACCGAGAGGTGTCGTCGTGACGGAAGAATGATCACCAAAGAAACCTTGACGGGCGAGCGCGGCGTCACCGCGTTGTCTGCATGTCCGCATCGGCACACAGGCAGGCGGAATCAACTGTTTCAGAAGCCTGGCGCGCATCGTGCAAATTCGTGTTGTGTCACGGCAACACTTGTGACGATCGAAATCCACAGTGCCGCTCCCGTGCCAGCGCGCTTTTCATGGGTGTCCGCCAGTGTCTGCCGTGCGCCGCACATTCAGATACGAGAACGATCCTTGGGACATTCTACGGATGAGCTTGGCACGCATGTTGCCCAGTGGGTCGGATATCCGGCTGTCGGATGTCATGCAGAAACCCATTTGTGGAGAGACGTGCAATGAAGACAGGATTCTTGATGGCGGTCGCCCTCGGCACAGCGGTGGTTGCGACGCCCGTGCTGGCGCAGACCTACCAGGTTCGGTACTCGTTCGACACCGGCCTTGGCGCCACGAGCCCGATCAATCTCGGTGACCCGCTGGTCCCCCGGAATTACCCAGCCGTGTCGTCGAACCCCCTCCTGACGGTCGCGGGCGGGCAGCTGACCCTCGGGACGCAGGCCACCTCGCAGTCACTGGTTTCGCCTGACCGCAAGATCGCCGGGGTGCGGCCGCTGTTCGGCGGCTTCGGCGCGCCGGAGCGGACGGAGTACACGGCAGCGATGACCGCGAACTTCCTGCCATGGGTCGAGGCGTCCATTCAGGCGAGCAGCATGCGGCGAGCCTCGTCGGAATTCTTCCTCTGGGGCAATGGTGCTCCCGGCGATTTCGGCATCGGCATGAGAAACGATGGTAGCTATCGCATCTTCGCCAACGGGGCGTACCAGACCACCGGCTCAGCGAAGGTCGGGAACGTGCTCCGTATGCAGATCAACGGCAGTGGCTTCATGGAATTCCTGATCGACGGCAACCTCGCCTACACCTCGACCATCACCTATCCGAGCCTGTCGAATCCAGTGTCGGGTTCTCTGACCATGGAGTTGCGCACGCAGTCGCTCACGGAGTTCGACACAGTGAACATCGATGAGTTCGGTTTTGGCAGCAACTACGACGTGAACGTGGTGCCGGAGCCGGCGAGTGTCGTGCTGATGGGCACCGGACTGGCCGGGCTGCTGGCCCTCCGTCGCCGCCGTCGGGTGAACTGAGCCGGCAGCGAGAGGGGGGGTGGGGCGGGGCGCGACACGGGATCGTCGCGCCCCGCCTCCGTTCACTGGATCGCGCAGACTGGCCTCCGTCCCGGTCAGCATTCGCAGCCCGGAGTTTGCTCGGACTCACCCCTAGGATCACGAACTGGGCCGTGATACCTTTGTGGGCTACAAGTACCCCCGCGAGGAGCATCATGGCCGCCAAGGGCAAGCGCATCAACATCAAGCTGCGCAGCACGGAATCGCCGTACACGTACCACAAGACCAAGAACGCGCGGCTGCATCCCGAGCGGATCGAAATGAAGAAGTACGATCCGGTCGTGAAGAAGCACGTCCTGTTCAAGGAAACCAAGTAGCGGTTCCGCGAAAGCGCGGGGCCCGGCACGTGCGCCTGATGTTTCGGGCTGCGGTGCCGGGCTCCTTTGCGTGCGTCAATCCAATTGGCGAACTCCGTGTGCGTGACAGGGTTTCGCCACCCCGTGGGTTCTCGAAATGCTGACAGACGGAAGTCAGACCCCCGCCGAGATTGGGCTTGGGGTCGACCGTTCGTCGCGCCGGTGACCCTCCCGTACGGCGAACCTGATCGGAACGGGACCTGACCTGCGCGCATCGCAGGAGGCGCATGTCCATCATCGATGCCACGTCCCGCGATCCGGCCCTCGGGGCTCACGCGGCCGGTTTCCGGCTGGCAGTGGTTGCATCCGACGCGTCACTCGCTGCGGACGGCGCGCTGCGCGTCACGCGCGCACTCGCAACGCGGGACGGGACGCAACTCACGCTGCTGAGCGTCGTCGAGCCGACGAGCTTTCCGGCGCCAGTCGCCGACCTGACGCTCGCCGCTGCCGCACTGCCGTCACATGACGAAGCGCTGCTGGCCGCGCGGCGGACCGCGATCGCCGAGCAGTGTGCGCGCACCGGCTTCGATCCAGCGGTCGAATGCCTCGTCGAGTGCAGCGTGCCGCTGAGCGGCATCCTCTTCCACGCCACACGCCGTCGTGCGGACCTGATCGTGATGGGACTCGGGCGCCATACCGCAGTGGACCGGCTCTTCGGCACGGAGACGGCGCTGCATGCCGCGCGTGAGAGCGATGTCGCGACGCTCGCCGTGCCGGCGCTGGCGACGGCCGTGCCCCAGCACGCACTCGTCGGCACCGACTTCGATGCCAGCAGCCTCGCCGCCGCCCGCGCGACTAGTCGGCCGGTTCGGCCGGCTCACACTCGTGCACGTCGCGCAACCGGACGAAGACGCCACCGACGCTGCGCGCAGCGCCGTCCGCGGCGAGCTGGACGATGCCTTCACCCGCGCCGTTCGCACCCTCGCCCTTCCGCCGACGATGGTCGTGGACTGGCTGGCGGCCAAGGGAAACCCGGCTCGCGAAATCGTGGCGTGCGCGGCCGCCATCGGGGCCGACGTGATTGCGATGGGTCGGCACTCGCGCAACCTCATCGAGCGGCTGGTGCTCGGCAGCTCGACGAGGCGCGTGGTGCGCACCGCTGCCTGCTCGGTGCTGGTGGTGCCGCGGGAGGGGTGAGACGGGCGACGTGAGCGCGCGCGCGACGCATCCGGACGGACACTGTCAGCGAACGCCGAATCGCAGCATGTTCGCTGCCATCCAGCGCAGGTTGTCCCGTCCATCGCCTTTCGGAGCTCGCGTGCCTGTCCGTTTCCTGTTGCTGCTCGGCGTCATCGCTCTTGTTCGTGCACCGGTGATGCTGGCACAGGGCGCCACCGGGCTCGTGGACGGGCGCATCCGTGCGGCGCCCTCGCAGCAGCCGGTCTCCGGTGCCACGGTGCGGGTGGGCGGCACCGAGCTGGTGGTCGTGACGGGTGATGATGGCCGGTTCCGGCTGCGGGCCCCGGCCGGCGTGGTGCGCCTCGAAGTGCGGGCCATCGGCTTTATGCCCATCGTGCGGAGCGACGTGGTGGTGAGCGCGGGCAAGCCGGTGACCGTCGTCATCGATCTGCAGCCGCGTGTCGTGCGGCTCTCGTCGGTCGATGTGAAGCCGACCTACTTCGACCCCTCGCGCGAGTCGCCCGTCAGCACGCAGCGATTCACCGCCGAGGAGATCCGCCGCACGCCGGGCGTCCAGCAGGACGTGATCAGGGCGCTGTCGGTGCTGCCCGGAGTGGGGGTGACCTCCGCCGGCCGCAATGACCTCGTGGTCCGCGGCGGGGCACCGTTCGAGAACCTGTTCGTCGTGGACAACATCGAAGTGCCGAACCTCAATCACTTCGGCTCGCATGGCTCCACCGGAGGGCCCATCTCGCTGATCCCGATCGAGCTGGTCAACGATGCGGCACTGAGCGCGGGCGGATTCGGCGTGCGCTACGGCGACCGGACCTCGAGTGTGACGACCATCGGGCTGCGCGAAGGAAACCGCGAACGTGCCGCCACGACGCTGAACCTGTCGGCCACCGGCTTCGGAGCCATCGCGGAAGGACCGCTGCCCAACGACGGCTCGCTGCTCGTGAGCGCCCGTCGCAGCTACCTGGACCTGGTCTTCAACGCCGTGGGGTTCCCGTTCATCCCGTCCTACACGGACATCACGCTGAAAGCGGTCCAGCGGCCGAGTGTGCGCGACGAACTGTCGTTTCTGCTGATCGGCGCCCGGGACCGACTCAGCTTCAAGGACGAGACGGCCGACAACCGCTTCGACAACTCGTCGGTGCTCGGTTCGTCGCAGGATCAGTACATCGCCGGTCTGTCGTGGAAGCGGCTGCTCTCGCGTGGTGTCGTGACGACGACACTCGGCCGCACCTGGAGCCGGTACGATGCGGTGCAGCGTGATTCGTCCAATCCGCCGCAGCTCATCTTCGGTGCGCGCTCCACCGAGGGCGAAACGTCGCTGCGCAGCGACCTGACGCTCGAGCTCTCGCCGCGCGTCGAATTCAGTGCCGGCGCGATCTCGAAGTATGCCGGCGCGTTGCAATACGACATCACGCTGCCCGGGGCCGCGCGTCGTGATGATGCGGGCGTTCCGCGGCCGCTGCGCGTGGACACGACCTTCAGCACCTTCCGGCAGGCGGCGTACGTGCAGAACAGCCTGCAGCTCACCGACCGCCTGCGCCTGACACTCGGCGTCCGTGGCGACTGGTACCAGTTCCTGCGCAACACCGTGCGGGTGGCGCCGCGTGGCGTGCTGGCGTGGACGCCGAGCGATGCGAACACGTTCACGCTGGCCGCCGGACAGTACTATCAGGGTCCGCAGCCGATCTGGCTGGTGGGTGATGCGCAGAACGTACGGACGCTCGAGCCACTGCGCGCCGACCAGCTCGTGGCGGGGTGGCAGCGCCTGCTGCGCCCGGACCTGAAGTTTCAGGTGGAGGCGTATGCCAAGCGCTACGCCGACTATCCCGGTCGCGTCTTCCGGCCGCGTGCGGTGCTGCAGCCGAGTGGCTTCGACAACGTGACCAATGACATTCCGTTCGGCCTCGAGCCGTTGCTCGGTCAGGCCACGGGATCGGTGCGCGGTGCCGAGGTGCTGCTGCAGAAACGGTTGAGCGAGATTCCGGTCTACGGTCTGATCAGCGCCAGCTACAACCGCACCCGATTCACCGGCCTGACCGGGTCGGAGTCGATCGGGGCGTTCGACTCACCGATGGTATTCAACGGGCTGCTGGGCTGGCGTCCCAATGCGCGCTGGGAATTCAGCGGACGTGTGCGGAGTGCGGCGGGCCTGCCGGTCACGCCGTTCACGACGGATGGCCGGCTCGACTTCACACGCTACAACGAGGGCGGGCGTCTGCCGACGTTCTTCGCACTGGACGTGCGCGTGGATCGGCGGTTCGTGTTTCGCCGCTCGCAGCTGGTGACGTATCTCGACCTGCAGAATGCCACGGGGCGTCAGAACATCTCGCAGATCGCCTGGGATGCACGTCTGCAGGCACCGAGGCGGGACGCGAGCATCGGCCTGCTGCCGAGCATCGGGATCAACTGGGAGTTCTGATGGATGCGCGCGGCGGCGCGGTCACATGAGGACGACGTCTCCCGCCTCGGGCAGGATGTAGGCGACGTTCACCCGGCTCACGAGTGTCGCGAGGTGCGCGCGCAGGTCGGTCGGGATCGGTCCGGTGTCGGCGATGAGCAGGCTGACCTGCTGCAGGACGGTGCGCGCGTCGTCGTCGATCGGGGTGCCGATGAGCGCCTCGGACTGCGCGCGCGTGAGCGTGAGCGAGTCGGGGCGGTAGCGGGCGATGGCGCGCACGATGGTGGTGGATGACGGGTGCAGCTCGTTCGGTATCACGATCACCTGCCGGGCGGCGATGCCGGGCAGCAGATCGAGCAAAACGCCGGCCGCCGATTCGGCGGGGGCGGCGCAGTAGCGGATGCTCTGGCGACGGATGGCGAGACGGCGGCGCATCGTGCTGCCGAGCCGGGCGATCGTCTGCGCGTTCACGGCGAATGGCGCGACCGACGTCGTGTCCGCGTCGCAGAGCACGCGGACCTGCGGGCCACAGGGGCGCATCAGGTCGTCGAGTGCGATCGACAGCCGCATCGGCAGCGCGGCCGGGGGCTCGTGCGGCAGGCCGGGCGAGAGGCTCACGCCGACGAGTGGGTTGGGCCGCCAGATGAGCGGCGCGCGTGAGTCGGAGACGAGGGCGCCGTCGGCCACGCGGCGCTGGTCGCTGCAGGGCCAGTAGGTGAACTCGCCGAGGATGCTGGCCAGCGCATCGACGACGCGGCCGATCCCCGACTCACCGCTGGCGAGGATGTCGCCGCGCCGCATGCCGGAGCGCTGCAGCGCCGCGATCCGAGTGCGCACGTGCTCCAGCAGCGGCGCGCCCGCGACGATCACGTCACCACCGTCAATGCCCTGTCGCGCGGCACAGATCGTCGGTGCCGGCGATGACTGCAGGAGGGCCGTGAGGCGTCGCTGCAGGCCCGAGGGATCGTTGGGCGTGAGGCGATCGGCGGCGCCGGGAAGGGAAGGCTCAGGCATCCTGCGGTGGGCGGGGGGTCGGCGAACGTCGACAGCGTCACGCCTGAGTATCGGCGGAGCCGGGTGTCCCCTGCAGCGGGAACAGGCGGTCACTGGTGGAACCTTCCGTGACGACGTTCCGTATGGGCTGACGTCGCCGCATTCCACATCCCGGATCTCATGCTACTCCCCGCCCTGCTCCTGCTGCTGCAACAGCCCGCGTCGCAGCCAGCCGAGCCGCGTGTCGAGCCTCCGCGCCGTCGCCCGGTCACTGCTGCCCTGCAGTCGAGTGCCTTTCCCGACACCGCGACCCAGAACCTGCTTCTGCTGGCGCGCCGCGCACGGGTCGCACAGGACTCGGCACTGCGCGGCTACGACGCGAAGACGCAGGCCCGCATCACGGTCAACCTCGGTACCTCGGCGCTGACGCGGAACCGGCTGCTCTTCCGCACCGAGAACGTGTCGAGGGTGAAGTGGCGCCGCGGACAGGGCATGTGGATCGAGCCGCTCGCCTCGCGCACGACGGTGCCGATGGCGAATAACGTGAACGTCAGCGGCGTCGAAGCCTCGCTGGTGCCGGTGCCGTACTTCCCGGGGCGTGAGCAACTCTGGATGCCCAGCTCCGACTCGCGCTTCGTGCGCGGCGACGTGGACGAGACGGACGGCTTCATCCATCCGCTCGCCTTGGGGAGCGAGGCCTACTACCGCTACCAGCTGGGCGACTCGCTGCGGATCAGGCTCCCCTCGGGCGACGGAATCACGTTGCGCGAGCTCAAGGTGATCGCGCGCAGGCCTGAGTGGCGCAGCTTCGTGGGCAGTTTCTGGTTCGACACGCGCAGCGGATCGCTGGTGCGTGCAGCGTACCGCCTCTCGGCACCGCTCGAGATCTGGTCGGAGGCGATTGCCGATGCGCAGCGCACGCTGGACGAGGCGAAGCGCGACACGACGCCAGGCCGGCAGCGCCGCATCGATGACGCACAGGGAGAAGTTCCGCCGGCGCTCGTGCGCGGCCTCCTCAATCCGCTGCGATTCGACATCAATCTCGTGACGGTGGAGTACGCACTGTACGAGGGGAAGTTCTGGCTGCCGCGCGTGAACCGTGCCGAGGGGCTGTCGCAGGTCACGTTCCTGCGGACGCCGATCCGCATCGAGGAGAGCTACAAGTACGACGACGTGGACGGCACGACTCCGCTGCCCGTCATGCCGACGGCGGTCGCAAACCAAGAAAACATCGAAGGGGCAGTGTGCGTCCCGGCGTGCGAGGACGCGGTCACTGACGACGTGAACAGGGTGCGGCAGACGCGCGCGCGCCGCGTCGCCGTGACCGACTCGCTGCTGGCCGCAGTGGGCCTCAAGCCAGTTGCCCGCGCTGACACGTCGGCACTGGCGGTGCGGACGCGGTTCCTGGCGGATTCGCTCTTCACGGCCCATCAGGACTCGCTGGTTGCAGTGGTGCGTGCGCAGCGACGCGTGACGCGCGACTCGCTGTTGGCCCTGGCCGGCAAGACGGTGCCCGCCGCATCCGACTCATCGCGAGTGGCACGACGTGTGCGCGCGTACGGCGACTCGCTGGTGCGCGCGTCCATCCGCACGGCCCGCACGAAGGCGCGCGATGCGGAGTGCGCCAGCAATGGCGGCTTCTACTCGCGAATGGAGTCGCGGTACGACGGCGCGCTCCGATACGCCGTGCGCCTGCCCTGTGACTCGACCGTGCTGGCGTCGTCGAAGGAGCTGCCGGAATCGCCGTACGACGCCAACGAGGAGGCGTTCTCGCAGCGCGATGCCGAGGCGCTCGCCTCGTCACTGGGGCTCTCGCTGCAGCCGGCATTCGGACCGCAGCCGCTGCAGTACGATTTCTCGATCAACCAGCAGCGCTACAACCGAGTGGAAGGCCTCTCGCTGGGTGGCGAAGTGCGCTGGCCGCTTGGCGCAGGGTATACCGCGTCGGGCGAGGCGCGCATCGGCCTCGGCGACTGGCAACCCAATGCCGAAGTGCGCCTGGCACGCAGTAACGGGCGGACGACGGTGCAGGGCGCGGTATTCCGCCGGCTGGCCGCCGTGAACGACTTCGGCGACCCGCTGTCACTTGGCTCGTCGCTGGCGACACTGCTGTATGGTCGCGACGAGGGGTTCTACTACCGTGCCCTTGGTGCCGAGGCGACGTGGGTGCGTGAACGGCCGAACGGCCTGCTGCGCTGGCGGACCTTCGCCGAGCGGCACGATGACGCCCGAAAGCGGTGGAACTGGAACGTGGCAAACACCTTCAGCGGTCAGCGGTTCATGCCCGACAACATCGTGGCGGAAACCGGCACGATCGGCGGTGGTGCGGGTGAGTGGCATGGCAACTACGGCCTCGACCCGAACGGCTGGCAGGTGTCGGCGGAGCTGCGCGGTGAGGCCGCGGGCGGGACGTTCAACTACGCGCGGGGCCTGGGCGAGATCACCGTGTCGCGGCCGATCGCGTGGCGGCTGTCGTTCGCACAGACGGCCAGCGTCGGCACCGCGACCGACAGTGTGCCGCTGCAGCGACAGTTCTACATGGGTGGCCTTCGCACCGTGCGAGGCCAGCTGGCCGGTACGCGCATCGGTGACACGTACTGGCTGTCGCGATCGGAGCTGGGCCTGGGCGTGCGTGGCGTGAAGCGGACGGTGTTTCTCGACCTCGGCTGGGCGGGTGATCGGCGTGACTTCACCACGCCGGGACGGCCGATTGCCGGTTGGGGCCTGGGGTCGTCGTTCGTGGACGGGTTGCTCCGCATCGATGCCAGCCGCGGCATCTACCCGCGGAAGGGCAACCGCTTCGACATCTCACTCGGCGCCCGGTTCTGAGCGACCGCCACGCGCGCGCGACCCAGGCCTCCGGAGGCTGCTAGCCATGCCGCCGCGCAAACCGCGACGGCGCACCACGGCCACGCCGGTCTCGGCAGCGCGCGATTTCAACCGCTCACAGCTGCTGAGCCTGCGGTACGCACCCCCCAGGTGGGCGGACGGGAGCGGTTTTCCGTTCTCCGTCCCAGCGATCGCCTCGCTGGGCACACTCGATCTCGACACGCCGGTCACCTGCTTCGTGGGCGAGAACGGCTCGGGAAAGTCGACGCTGCTCGAGGCGCTCGCGATTGCCGCCGCGCTGCCGTCGGCCGGTTCAGCCGCGCGGGCCATGGACGACCCGACGCTGTACGAGCAGCAGGACCTCGCGGCGGCGCTGAAGCTCACCTGGCACACACGGAGCATGCGGGGGTTCTTTCTGCGCGCCGAGGATTTCTTCGGATTTCAGAAGCTGCTCGAGCGTGAGCGGGCGGAGTTCGTGGAGACGCTGGAGCGGATGGAAAAGGAGTATGCCGACCACAGCGAACAGGCGAGGCAGCTCGCGATGGGCCCGGTGAAGGCCAGCCTCGCCGACATGGACCGCCGCTACGGTGCCAATCCCGACGCACAGTCGCACGGTGAGGCGTTCCTCAACTACTTCCAGAACCGCCTCGTTCCGCGCGGCCTCTACCTGATGGACGAACCCGAAGCGGCGCTCTCTCCGCAGCGGCAACTGGCGCTGCTGGCGATGATCTTCGACGTCGTCACCGAGGGCGCGCAGTTCATCATCGCCACGCACTCGCCGCTGCTGCTGGCGTTTCCTGGCGCGCGGATCTACTCGTTCGACGAGTCGCCTGTTGCCGAGGTGGCGTGGGACGAGACGGACCACGTACGGCTCACGCGTGCCTTCCTCGCGGATCCCGAGCGGTACCTTCGGCAGCTGCGGGGCTGAGCTGGACACCGTAACCGGCGGACACCTTTGCTGCGGAACTGACTCACGACGTTCGCGGCACGACACAGCCGCTGAACAGCGGGAACGGCAACGCGGTGCGAAGCGTCCGGCGCCGCGTGAGGCGCAGACACGCTCGGCATGAACATGTCTTTGGGAACTGCGATGGCAGTTGCCGTTCCCAAGGCATTTTCGGACGTCGCGGTGGTTGCAGCCTGTCATGCGGCAGCGAGAGCACGTGCGCTGCGCTCCGGCTGTGCGCCTCTCCGCATTTTTGCCATTCCTGCAGTTCAGCGGCGGTACTGTGCCGCAAACGCCGTGAGTCAGTTCCGCATCGCAGCCGTTGCACTTGCTCGTCCTGTCGCAGCCACACACGTCACCGCACGCGCAAGCGCCCTTCGGACATGAGCACCGCCGAGCCGGCCACGCGCACCGCGGTGATCACGTCGTCAGCCTTGTCCACCTCGATCTCGAGGCGCGACGGTCGCCCCATCTCGATGCCCTGCTGCGTGACCCAGCGCAGGGTGCCGGTGCGCGGCGTGCGGGCGGCAAGGAAGCCGCCGAGTGCGGCGGTGGCGCTGCCGGTGGCGGGGTCTTCGGGGACCGAGACGCCCGGGCAGAACACGCGCACGTGCAGGTCCACGCCCGGCACGTCGCTGACCGGTGCGAACACGAGTACCATGTCGGCGCTGGTGCCGCGGAGGTACTGCGCGTGCGGGCCCGGCTGCACGCTCGCGCGCTCGACCGCATCACGCGAGGCAACGGGGACGATCAGGAACGGCAGCCCGCACGATGTCACACGTGGAGCGTGCGTGTCCTGCGGGAGCATGTCGCTGAGCGGCAGGCCAAGCACCTCGCAGATGACGGCGCGGTCGAGCGGGAGTTCCTCGACCGGCAGCTGCGCCACCGAGAGTTGCGCCCAGTGCGGCACGCCATCTGTGAGGCGCACGGTCACCGGAACGGGGCCCACGTTCTCGCCGAGCACCACCTGCACCTCGTCGGCATCGTTCGGCACGACGCCATCGAAGAGCAGAGCGATGGCCGTGCCCACGGTGGGATGGCCGGCGAACGGCACTTCGCCACCGGGGGTGAAGATGCGCACACGCCGCGTGGTGCCAGTGGTCTCCGCCGGCAGCACGAACGTGGATTCGGAGTAGTTGAACTCACGCGTGACCTGCAGCATCTGCTCGCTGGTCAGCTCACGCGCATCGAGGATCACCGCCAGCGGGTTCCCGCCGAACCGCTGGTCGGTGAAGACATCGAGTGTGACGTAGTGGACGAAGACCGCGCCGTCGTCCTGCATCAGCCGAGGAACGGATAGCGCCAGTCGGTAGGCGGCACGAAGGTCTCCTTCAGCGACCGGGCACTGACCCAGCGCATCAGGTTCATCTTCGAGCCCGCCTTGTCGTTGGTGCCCGAACCGCGGGCCCCGCCGAACGGCTGCTGCCCGACCACGGCGCCGGTGGGTTTGTCGTTGATGTAGAAGTTGCCGGCGGCGTTGCGCAGCACCGACATCGCATCGAGCACGGCCTGCTTCTCGCGCGCCCAGACGGCGCCGGTGAGCGCGTACGGGCTGGTGCGGTCCACCAGGTGCAGCGTCTCGAGCCACGTGTCGTCGTCGTACACGTATGCGGTGACGATCGGCCCGAAGATCTCCTCGTTCAGCATCCGGTGGTTCGGGTCGTCGGTGCGGACGAGTGTGGGCTGCACGAAGTAGCCAATGCTGTCGTCCGACGTGCCGCCGCAGACCACCTCGCACTCGGCCTTCGCAACGTTCAGATAGTCCGTGTGCTTGTCGAAGGCGCGTTTGTCGATCACCGCGCCCATGAAGTTCGAGAAGTCGCGCACGTCACCGACCTTGATCTCGCTCGCCATCTGCGCGACGTGGTCACGCACCGTCGGCCAGAGCGACTTCGGCACGTAGACGCGGCTGGCGGCGGAGCACTTCTGTCCCTGATACTCGAAGCCGCCACGCACGATCGCCACCGCGAGGGCCAGCGGGTCGGCCGACGGGTGTGCGACGATGAAGTCCTTGCCGCCCGTCTCGCCCACGATGCGCGGGTAGCTGCGGTAGGTGCCCATGTTGCGGCCGATGGTCTCCCACATGCCGTTGAACACCGTGGTGCTGCCGGTGAAGTGCACGCCGGCGAGGTCGCGGTGCGCGAGCAGTGCGTCGGAGATGGGCCCCGGATCGCCGGGGAGGAAATTGATCACGCCCGGCGGCAGCCCGGCTTCCTCGAGGATCTGGAAGACGACCCACGATGAGAGCACCGCCGTCGAGGCGGGCTTCCAGATGACCGTGTTGCCCATCATCGCGGGTGCGCCGGAGAGGTTGCCGCCAATGGCCGTGAAGTTGAACGGCGAGACGGCATAGACGAACCCTTCCAGCGGGCGATAATCGGACTGGTTCCAGGTCGAGCTGCTGCTGATCGGCTGCTCGGCGTAGAGCTGTTCGGCGAAGGCGGCATTGAAGCGCCAGAAGTCGATCAGTTCGCACGCCGCATCGATCTCGGCCTGGTGCACCGTCTTCGACTGGCCGAGCATCGTGGCGGCATTGAGCGTGGCGCGTCGGGTGGTGGTGAGCAGCTCGGCGGCCTTGAGGAAGACGCCGGCGCGATCCTCCCAGCTCCACGCCGACCACTCGCGGCGCGCCTCGGCGGCGGCGGCGATCGCGTCGGTCACGTCGCTCGCGCGCGCCTTGTGCCAGTCGGCGACGACGTGCGCGTGTGCGTGCGGCATGACCTGCGTCGCGAGGTTGCCGGTGTGGATGCGACGCCCGCCGATGACGACCGGGATCTCGGCGCGCTCGCTGGCCATCACGTCGAGGCGGGCCTGCAGCTCCGTCCGCTCCGGCGAGTCCGGGGCGTAGTGCCGGACCGGCTCATTGACCGGGGTCGGGATGCGGCGCGAGCCGGCGAACTGCGAGGCGCCGACGGGCGCGACCAAGGGGGGCGTCATGATGAACGAGGTGATGAACGAGGTGATGAACGAGGTAAAGCGGTCCGGGCTGCGCGGTGTGTGTTCCGCCAGGACCAGAGAAAGATAGCAAGCGGCGCCGTGATCACCCGCGACCCGACGGGCGTAGATTCCGGAATGTCCGTCGTGTCGAGAAGTCTGGGGTTGGCGCTGCTGGTGACCGGCTGCGGGTGGGATGCGCCGCCGGTCGAATGGCAGGCGCCCACGCCGATCGCGTCGGCCCGCGACAGCGCGGCACGGTATGCGGCGCACTGGAGCCCAGGCGCCGCGCCGGAGGTGACGGTGCGGCAGGAGGGCCCGGCGGGGCCGGATACGACCTCGCTGCTGGCTGCCTGTCCGGGATCGGTGGTGCGGACGCCGATGGTGCGCGGGTCGGCATGGGGCGTGTGGTGGCAGATCCGCGACGACAGCAGCGCGGTGCTGATGGCGGCGCGGTACGACAGCGTCGGAGTTTCGATGCGACGCCTGGTGGTCGACTCGCTGGACAAGGCGCTGCTCGGCTGCGCGCGACCGGCGCCGGCGGTGGCGGTGGACAGCATCAACGGCTATCTGCACGTTGGGTACTTCATGGTGGCACCGGAGGGGCCGGGGTTGTTCTATGCGCACCTGATGGATCCGCGCGCGACCGCCTTCGAGCTGCCGATGGCGGTGGTGTACGGCGAGCGGCCGTCGCGCGTGGCGCTGGCCAGTCGCGGCGACACCGTGGCGGTGGCGTACGAAGACCCGAACAGCGAGGCAGGACGCATCGCGATGAGCCTGTCGTTCACCGCCGGCCACCTGTTCGAGCAGACCGCACGCATCATCCCCGTCAGCACCAGCTCGCAGACCGCCGCTGCACCGCAGATCGTGCGCCTTGGCGGAGGGGAACTGTGGGTCGGGTGGACCGAGCTGTCGCAGTCCGGCAGCGCTTTTCTGCTGCGTCGCGCCCGCATCGTGACGCGTTGACCCTTTTGCACACTGACGGCATGCCACGGCTCATCGGCGCTCACACGATCGACAACGGCGGCATCGCCATGGCTGCGCGCCGCGCGGGAAGTGCCGGCATGACGGCGCTGCAGATCTTCAGCGCGGTGCCCAAGTTCTACAACGAGAAGGTCGGCGTGAAGCCCGAGCGCCTGACGGCGTTTCACGGCGCGCTGGCGGCGGCCGGGATCGCGCGCGATGCGGTGATCGTGCACGCCGGCTACGTGCTGAACTGCGCCACGCCGGAGGCGGAGAAGTGGAACCGCGCCTCCCTTGCGCTGACGAAGGAACTCGAGCGAAGCACGGCACTGCAGGTGCGCGGCGTGTGTTTTCATCCCGGGGCCGCCACCGATCAGGACCGCGCTGCAGGCGTGGCACGCGTCGCCGCCGCGATGACGCAGGCGCTGGAGACCATCGACGGCGACACGAAGCTGCTGGTGGAGAACAGCGCCGGCGCCGGGAACACCATCGGGCGCACGGTCGAGGAGGTGGCAGGGATCCTCACCTCGCTCCCGAAGTCGCTGCGTGCGCGCGCCGGCTATGGGCTGGACACCTGCCACCTGTTCGCGTCGGGATACGACATCAGCGCATCGCGGTCTGCATGCAGTGCGGTGCTCGACGCCTTCGAGGCAGCCTGCGGCGAACCGCCGGCGTTCATGCACCTGAACGACAGCCTGGGAACGCTTGCATCCAACAGGGACCGCCACATGCTCATCGGTGAGGGCGAGATCGGCGCCGAGGCCTTCCGGTGGCTGCTCTCCGATCCGCGGACCACGGGTATTCCCCTGCTGCTCGAGACGCCGCAGGCGAACGAGACGGTGGCTGATGACGATCCGGCTGCCGATCCCTACGACGAACGGATGGTGTCACTGCTGCGCTCCTTCGACACGGACGGCTGAACAGCACGCTGCTGCAGGGGGACACTCCTCCTGTTGCGCAGGGGGAGTCGGTGTGTACCTTCCCGCGCGTCATGGTCCTGTGCACGGCGATCGCCGGCGGCGGCCACGATGAGCGCGCGAGTCCCGCTCCATGTACGGCGAGCGTCGCTCGCCCCTCCCTCATCCTCGAGGATCTGCGATGCCCCCTGCCAAGAAGGCTGCCGCGAAGGCACCGGCCACCAAGGCTGCCGCCAAGGCGCCCGCAACGAAGGCTGCTGCGAAGAAGGCCCCCGCTGCCAAGAAGGCCGCGTCGGCATTCAACAAGTCCATGACCATCTCTCCCGAGCTCGCGGCCGTCATCGGTGGCAATGCTCGTCCGCGCACGGAAGTGACGAGCGACATCTGGGCGTACATCAAGAAGCACGACCTGCAGGATCCGAAGAACAAGCGGAACATCCTGGCCGACGACAATCTCAAGGCCGTGTTCGGCGGCAAGAAGACGGTCACGATGTTCGAGATGACGGCACTGGTGTCCAAGCACCTGAGCTGAAGTGGATCGCCCGTCCCCTGGACGGGTTATCTTGTGTGCGACCGGATCGAGGGCGTGTCCTCCTGAGGGCAGGCCCTCGATTGCGTCCGCCTCCGCCCGCCGTGCCTGATCGCCCATCACCGCCGTCCCCGACCACGTGGCTGCCGACCGGAAACCGAGTCCCTCCTCCGCTGCGACCAACGCGGTCGCAGCCGCCCGCGGTACGCGAGGCGAGCGCCCGACCTCAGCGGTGATCGAGGGATTGAAAGGGTGGATCGTCCCGATCCTGCTCTTCTTCGTCATCCGCATCTTCTTCTTCCAGGCCTACCGCATTCCGTCGCCGAGCATGCACCCGGAGATGATGGTGGGTGACTGGCTGTTCGTGAACAACCTCGTGTATGGCCCGAACATTCCGTTCACCGACGTCACGTTGCCGGGATATGCCGAGCCGGTGGGTCGCGAGATCGTGGTGTTCAAGTCGCCGTACCAGGCCGACGAAGCGCAGCTCGGCAACGAACCGCAGCCAACGCTGGTGAAGCGCCTGTGGGGGACGCCAGGCGACACGCTCCACATGCGCGATGGCGTGGTGCACGTGAACGGGACACCCTATCCTCAGCGACCCGACGAGAGCACGCTCGAGATGGGTGCCGACGAAACACACCCGCTGTTCGAGTGGCAGCACACGATCGAGGTGAAAGGGACACGCTTCGGTGAGCCGCCCGCCGTCCCGACGCACGACGATTGGGGCCCGCTCGTGATCCCTGCCGGCCATCTCTTCATGCTCGGCGACAACCGCTACGAGTCGAAGGACAGCCGCTACTGGGGCATCGTGCCGCGCGGCAACCTGCGCGGTCGCCCGATCTTCGTGTACTACAGCTACAACGCTGCCGATTCCGATCGCGCACTGCCGTTCCTCACCGACATCCGATGGTCGCGCATCGGGCACGTCTTCCACTGACGTCGTGATCCGGCGCCGCCTGCTGCAGTTGCTCGCTGCAGTCGCGCTCTCGGCGGCGGCACTGTCGGCCACGGTGCTGACGTCCGCGAATGGACCGATCCCGCACGGCACCGTCCGCACCGACACCGTGTGGTCGCAGGCGCTCGGTATCCGAAAGCAACTCGTGGTGTACCTGCCGCCGTCATACACGACGCCGGCCGGCGCTGCGCGCCGCTATCCGGTGGCCGTGTACCTGCACGGGTACTTCGGCAGCGAGCGTGACTGGACGGTCAACGGCAGGATCGCTGCGGCGATGGATTCGCTGGTGGCGGCAGGCATGCCGGAAATGATCATCGTCATGCCCGACGGTGACGATGGCTGGTGGACGACGTGGCACCGGCTGATCGACGTCTCGGTGTGCCGTCGCACGCCGCGTCAGGAGAACGCCGACACGTACTGCGTGCCGTGGCTCAAGTACGATGACTATGTCGCGCACGACGTCGTGGCCTGGACCGACACGCACTACCGCACCATCGCACAGCGCGCCTCACGCGCGATCGCGGGGCTGAGCATGGGCGGCTACGGCGCAATCAGTCTGGCCGCGCGATTCCCGGCGACGTTCTCGGTCGCGGCGAGTCACAGCGGCGTCCTGCGGCCCGCGCTGATGACCGACAGCAGCACGCAGGTCACCACCGGCCGCGTCACGCAGCGCGACGCGCGGACCCGAGACGAGCTGCGTGCCGCCTCGGGTGCACGCTGGGAACGCATCGAGGCGGCGTTCGGCCAGGACTCGGTGTCGTGGATGGGACGTGATCCCGCACGGCTGCTGCAGCGCCTGCGCGCCGCAGGCACGCCGCTGCCGGCGCTCTACGTGGATGTCGGCACCGAAGACTATCTGCTGCCGATGAATCGCTCCTTCCGTGACGAGATGGCACGGCTGCAGGTGCCGATCGCGTATGCCGAATATCCCGGTCGTCACGACTGGGCATACTGGACGGCGCATCTGGCAGGGAGTCTGCGTTTCATCAGCGGACGACTCGTCACGCGCTGAGCGACGGTGCGGCACGATGCGGC
>Ga0105045_10000830_pt1 | contig 23926 bp, 14 predicted proteins | sample MAT02_FD_78089 | JGI IMG/M metagenome (GOLD analysis project Ga0105045, IMG submission 78089) | Freshwater microbial communities from Lake Fryxell liftoff mats and glacier meltwater in Antarctica - MAT-02 (megahit assembly) | ecosystem: Environmental > Aquatic > Freshwater > Ice > Liftoff... | reverse complement strand
ATTGGAACGTGTGCAGTCAGAAGATGACTCTGCATGTCCATGAGGGTTCCGCATAGTTCGACCATTGGGGCACTCCCCCACGTGAATTCGCCGGGCTTGCAGCGGCCACCGCGAGAGGCCACCCAGTAGTGGACGAATTTCGAGTCGAACCATCCGTCCCTCCATTTAAGGGGTCCTCCATTGAACCATAGCCGACCTTCGCGATAAGTAACCGAGGCCAGATCTAAAACCCTGAGTTGACGGCTAGTCACATTGCCGTCGATGAACGCCACTTTGTAGGCCGCTACTGGATACCGCTGGGAAAGATCGGTTATGGTCGCTTCAACGTCATGACCCGAGAATTCAAATCTAAGGCGTTCGGTGCTGGCTGATGGTGGGTTCTCCACGTTGACCGTCACGCTCTTGACGTCCCATGCTTCGCTGACTCCTGCGATTTCACGGAACGCTGTTTCAGTCGGCACGACCTCGTTAAGGTCATCGCCCCTGATCGGTCCGTGTGAATAAAAAACTCCGCTCACTTGGAGGGTCACCAACGCATCGTTTGAGATACCTGCGGCGATTAACTTATCGGCCGGGAAGGCGATGATTTCGTTCGGCTTCATGTTGTGCGCTGGGCGACTAGTTTTCTGCCATCTTCATCTTCGAAAGCCAAGCGAACGAGACAGCGATTTAGCTGAATAAATCCATCTGACCGGGCTGAGTTTCCTGCACCGGGTTCACCGGGATGATCCCTGCCTGCGCAGCCCGTATTCCCGCTTCGGTGAGTTCCCAGTGGCCGTCCCCCACGGTGGCTTTTATCAGACCGAGGTTCTTAAGCCGTTCACGGGCGAAGCGGGTGTTAACGTCGTGGCGAATTCGCCCGGTGCTGGTGGCCTCGAAGTCAGCCTCCAATAAGCGACTGTGCATGCACGCCTTTGTCGCGAGCACCGCGTCCATCGCACGAAGTCGGCCGCCTGATTCGCGCAGGACCAGTAAGAGAGGAAGGTAGTATTCCCGCTGAGGTGTGGTATGCGGAAGGTCTTCGGCCGGTTCCACGACCTTCGGCATTCGTTCGCGAATCGGCAACCAGCAGGACTCGAGGGCGCGCAGCGTAGTTGCTAAAGCCTCAAGTCGAGCCAGCAGCTCGGTGCGAGTGTCACGGTCGAGAGCCTTGTCTTCCCGTGTAGCGCTCTGGGCGTCACCGAAGCTTTCGAGCAGGATGCGCCAGTTTTGTTCGATGGTTTGGTAGTGGCTGTTCATTGGGAAGATTTTGATTGGTTGGAACGTTGGCACCCTGTGCTCGGCGTTGGTGTCGATGGTTTAGGTGGTGATGAGACTTTCCCGACAGCATAGCTCCGGGGGTCGGACATCTACGGGGTGAGACCCCGTGCTGTCGTTCCTCGATCTGCGCTAAGGTTTCCGATGTGTTTTCACCCACCGGTATGACGCTCCCCTTGCTTCGGTATCCGTTGGTTTACCAGTTACGCTTTCGGCCGCTCGGTAAAGCTGGCCCGGTGGACGTGTAGAAAGGGCAGGTGGTCGGGAGCCAGCCAGCGAATTCGTAATTGCGGCCCGATTCCCAAGGCCTCTCGGAGTTCCGGGGTGATAAGCGAGGAGAAATGCGCCAGACCGGCATCGTCGAAGGTCATCAGGTGGCGGTCGAAGAGGGCGTCGAGGTGGGCGCAGAGCAGGAAGCCGTTAAACACGTTCAGGCGCTCGGCGTCGGTTGCGCATTCGGCCCATCCCTTGGCGTGGCTGGCGCGGAGAAGTGCGGGGAGCGCGATGCCGGTTACGGAGCACGCACCACCCCAGTAGTCCATCAGGCTCTCGCGGTAGATGTTCTGGCCGACGCGTTGGCGCACGATACGCTCCACTTCAGTAGCTGAGGTTGTTCCGTTGGTGGCCGCCAGTTCCTTGGCTACGGCTTTGGCGAAGCGGGCTGACGGTTCGTCGGGCAGGGTGCGGGCTAGGCGTGCGGCGCGGGTCAAGAGCTGGCCGAGCTCGGCGTCGTTGACGGCGGTGAAGCGTTCACCGCCGAGGTGCCGGGCACTTTCCGCGCGGCCCAGTTCGCGGCTTATCGCCCCGGGAGGCAAGGTGAGCACCCACACCCCTGCACCGGTGCCAGCGGTGATGCGGGCTCGGGCACCGTGCAGGGCCGAGGCCAGCACGACTTGCTCGGGTGCCTCATCGGCGACGACCTCCCAGCCGTGGTCGTAACCGGCCTTGAGGATGAGGCTTCGTTCAAGGGAGTTCATTACGTCATTCGCGTTGATTATCCGGTGGACGGTCGGGTCTCCGGCTTGTTAGCAGGCGCTCAAAAGCCGCAGCGTCTCTTCGTCGGGTTGACCTGCGTAAAAGGCGGCAAGTGCGCCTCGCCGCCTCGATTGAGGGCTGGAAGAATGCACTTATCGCCTATCGCGAAATCCAGCGGCGAGGCGCGCAAAGCAATCGAGTGCGCCTGCATCACCTCGTTAAAGATGTTCGAGGCTTGTTTGGCTATAGTAGTCATCGGGGTTTGTTTCGTCGCTACCAGATAGGTGGCCGTAGCGAGGACCGGCTGGGATTGAGATGTGGAGAAGATAGAATTTACCGCTGCCTATTGATCTCAAAAATCCTCCCTCAGCAGCCGGTATTTTTTATCTCGGGAGTCGAGGACGGGGTTCAGCAGCCAGCGGGAGCCTTCGCGCATCGACTTGGGGGGCGGTGTTGTCGTGGTTATGATGTATTGGAAGCTGGCTTCGTCGGGACTGGCGAAGGCGTGCTCGATACCGGTGGCGTAGAAAAAGAAGCGGTCGTAGATCACTCGGGCCATGTCGCCTTCCCTCGGGCCGTCGTGGATGAGGAAACGTGGGTGGTCGCCTTTACCTTCAATCGACGCGATCACTGCCGCCAAGTCAAAGGCTAGGGTTTTAATCGTGTCGAGCGCCGCTCCGGATAGCTCACTTCCTCGCGTGACGTGCGGCTCGATGCCTTCGGCGGTGACGCGGAGTTCCGGCTCCACCGACACACCCATGACGCCACGGATGATGTCGGCAAAGATGTTGGATAACTCGACCACCTTGTCCTCCATATCGCGTCGCAGCCGGGAGAGGGTCGCCCTGTCCGCATCCAACGCTTCACCACGCTGTTTGATGGTATTGGCGGCTTTGGTCTGCTCTTCCCGCGTTTCAGCGATACTGCGGTAGAGCTTGGCGATTCCCTCGGCGCGGGCGGCTTTGTGTAGGAGCAGCGCGAGGTCGCGATTGGCCTCGGTGGTTGCGTCGTTCAAATGAATTTCCGCATCCGCGACCGCCGTCTCCAACTTGGACATCTCGGCGTTCAGTTTCTTCGCTTTGGCTTCGAGCGCGTCTATCGCGATGGAGTCAGCTTTCGCTTGGTTCTCAATATCCGTGACCGAAAGCGCCGATTCGTCAGTAGGCTTGGTGTCTTGGTAACAACCTTTCTCTTTAGCGTAAATCAAAGTGCGGGGGCAGAAATTCGCATCGGCTCTGGTCGGATCGACCACGTTGCCGGTCTTGATCTGGCGGGCCATGGTGAGATCCCGATCTCGCCGGGCTATCAACGTCGGTAGTTGTTCGTTTGTTTTCTCCAGTTCGCTCTCTGCTAACGTCAGCGCCTTGTTGGCGGCGTATAAGCGTTTTTGTGCCGCGACTACGGCAGGAGCGGGCGGACGTTTGTTGAGGCCCTGGGCTCCGTCTCGAAGCACTTCGGCTAAAGAATCCAAGCGGGCAACGATGGCATCTGTCTCTTTCGGCATCTCCTCACCGAGCAGTTTGGCCGCTTGGTCGGTCGCCAGCACGACCTTGCCCGTGAGTTGAGTTTCATCGGTGACGAGGCGATTGCGCATGGTTTCCAGCGTCGTCTGATCGCCTTCCAATCGCTGACGCAAGGCGGGTTCCCGATGGTCGAGCAGGCCGAGAACCGCGCGCATGACTTGATGACGGTCGATGACCTTGGTCAGGGGGTTGTCGCCTTGACTGACGGTTTCGCGCCAAGCCACCAAACTGCTGAAGCGAGCTTCTTGGTCTCGGGCTACCCAAGGGAGCAGATGTCGCCATCCAGCCCCCGGATAGATCGGCTCGACGCTTTGACCGAGTTTTTGCACCTCGGCGATGAATTGATCGTATCCGCCGGTGGGAGCTTCCGGTCCACTTAAAGCCTCTTCAAAAGTATCAACTGGAACTGCGAATTTATCGCCGTCGGCTGCCAGCGGTCTTCCCACAATCCAGCTTCGGCGATTGACCCGCACGGATGCTACGGCCCACAGCGAAAGGAAATGTTCATGGATGCCGTCGCGCTGGCTCTGCGTGCCGAGATGGTCTTCACCCAAAAGGTGGCGAAGGATGCGGCAAAAGAGGGTCTTGCCGCTGGCGTGGCCGGCGAGGCCATCGCGGTAGAGGCCTTGCTCTGTTTCGGGGTCTTCCGGGGCGGCCCACAGGATATTGAAGCCTCGATGGAGCGTGATCCTTCGACGCTCAGCGGTGAGGTCGAGGCGATCCAGCAAACGCAGTTCCTTGAACCAAAGCTCCGGCTCCGGTCGGTCGGGGTGCGGCTTTACGGTGCGGATCAGTTGGTCGAGGAAATGCGCTTGAGGGTCCATATTACATGACGAGTTCGAGTTCCTTGATGACCGCTTCTTCGGCGCTAGTGAGCGGTGAGATGGGTTCGTCGGACGGCCAGAGTTCGGCGACCCATAACGCCAGCCGGGCGTCGAAGATCGCATGGTCGTCGCCCGATAAATGGTCGGTGGGTCGCAATTGCAGACGACGTTCGCCGTCCACGGTGATGAAGCGCAGGTCGTGGCGAATGGCGCCGCGCAGGTGCGGGATGAACTGATCTTTCTCTAGGTGATCGTGGTAGTCGCGGCTCCACTTGGTGGCCTCGCGACCTACCTCGCCCTTGGCGAAGCGGAGAAGGGTTTGGGGCTCGGTGAGGAGCCAGTAGGCGCGACGGAAGCGGGCGAAGCTCAATTCTCCCCCAGCCTGATGCATAAGGTGCGGCACCACCGAGGCACGGTAAAGGGCCGGAGAAATTCGGCCGCGCGGCAGTGTCGGGTAAACCAAGGGTCGATCCATCCAGTCGGGTGAAGAAACACGAGCTGGGGCCGGGGTCATGACCTCGGCAGGGCGAGTGTCGCGAGCGGCCAACGCATCCCAAGCTTCGAGGACTAGGCGGCGGGTGCGGTATTCGCCGTGGGCTTTGATGTCGTTGTTTTTTAGGCCTCGGAAGGTTTCGGAGGGGTAGTCGGCACCGTGGGTGTCGGAGGGGTCGAGGATGTAGCGGAGTTCGTCGCGGGTCAGGCCGTAGAGGCGGGCGTAGGTGGCGTCCAATTCGGCGCGGAGGATGGCACGACGCGCAGGGTCGAAGCCGAAGGGCGCGCCGGTGTGGCCGAGGTCGGCCGCCCATGGTGCCAAGTCGTGCGAGGTGTAGGTCAGTTCCATCACCCTCGGCACGATGTAGGCGAGGTCGTCTTCGGTGTAGGCGCTCGGGGGGAGATTCGTGATCTGCTTTTTGACATGATACTTCAGGTGGGTGCCGCCTATTTTTTGCCGAGCAACGAAATCGTGAACGAGCGAGTTTTGGTCGGCGAGCAGGCAGGCATAGAGCCGCTTGTCGGCGCAGTCGGGAAACATCAAAAGAAGTGTATCACCTGCTCCGGCCCTTGGCACCACGCTTGCGATGACGGTGCGTTCGTTGGTGGCGTTGGTGATGTCGCGCCAGCCCATCAACCAGCGGGGGCTGCGGACGTCGAGCAAGGTGCGGGTGGCGGCGGCGAGACTGGGGGCGGCGCTGAGGACGGCTAGCTCGTCGACCGTGAGCGGGGCGTGTGTGGCGGCTTCGGCGAGGTCTTTTTCTTTCAGCCACTCGGCCGCGGTGGGCGGGAGGGCCTCAAAGTGTTTGCCAGCGGCGGCGATAATGCGGGCGCGGGTGCTGGCGGTGGGGCCGCCCATTTCGGCGAGCAAGTCGGCTTGGTGGCCGGCCTCAACCCAAGTGGCGAGGGCGTGGAGTAGGTTGCTGCCCTCGGCATAGGCGCGGGTGACGCAGCGCGGAGCATCCGAGAGACGGGCGAGCACGTGGCGCTCCTCCACCCAGTAGCGCGGCAGCACGGTGAAAGCGGGGTTGGCTTTCTGAGCGGCGGAAACGTCTTCGGTCACGTAGCCTCCGGTGGCACCATCGGACGCATCCCAGCGGTAGGTGGCCCAGCGATGGTCAAACTGGTGCATCATCTTCGCCTCGTAAAGGGGCAGCGCGGTTGGTGCAGGTTGGTTCAAAAAGATACCCGAGTCGGTGTTCATCATGAACATTAACTGTAAGTCCAATTTCCATGGGTTTTCATCGGGACTGTCGTCCGTGGATTCCCGCCAAAGAACAGGCCAGCGACGATAAATTCTCTTGGTCAGTTCGGCGTCAGCTTGAGAACGAAAGACCGGACAAGTGCGGGTGTTGGGATTGATGAGTTGGAAATCTTCAGCGCTCAATCTGAAGCGCCGATGATGATTTTCGAGCGCATCAACTTGCCGAGCGAAAAAGATAAATTCCGGGTCTACATCAATAGCTGCACCAGCCAAAGTTAAGAGGCAAAATTTGAACGCATGGTGAACTGCAGGGAAAATAAATTCCTCATTCTCGAATGACCAAAATGAGACGAGACGTTTTTGGCCGGTAAAGTGTGTCCACAGGTGTTGAGTGAACGAATCGGACGCGATTCCCGAGGGGCAAATTATTCCGACTCTCCCTAACTCCGAGTTTAGGTTAAAGCAGCTCTCTGTAAAAAGAGAGGCGAGGTTTATCCTTCCACGCCCTGAATATTTAAACCGATCTGCAGCATGTGCGAATGCTTGAGTGGCCTCAGTGATTCGCAGGGCAAGTGAGTAGTCCCGGTATAGTGGATCGTTCGCTTCCTTAAGCGCGGCGATTTCTTTATCACGAGCGGCCATGTTTTGAGCTTTGGCGACATGCGGCGCACGGGTTGCGAAATATTCCTGTGGGTCGAGCTGAAGCATATCCCAAGGCGGGTTGCCGAGCACGCAGTCGAAGCCGCCCCGGGCAAAGATGGCGGCGAAGGCGAGGGGCCAGTGGAGCACGCGGGCCTCGCGGCAGAGTTCGCGGGCGTGGGCGAGCGTGGCGGGCGGGACGGTGGAGCCTTGGCGCGGGTAGAGCAGGTCGGCGAGCGTCTGGGTGGTGGGGCAACGGGCGCGGTCGGACTCGGTAGCCTTGGGCGCGAGGAAGGCGGCGACGACGAGGTCGGCGGCCTGGGCAAGACGACTGTCGCTGGCGTGGCGCAGAAAAGTGGTGTAGGCGGCGGCTTTGCACTCGACCTCCAGAGGGTTGGTCTCGGGCAGGGCATCGAGGGCGCGCAGTTCGGCGAGCAGATCGGCGGTGTCGGTCTGGGCGAAGAGTTCGGGGCCGGAGGAACGTTTTTCCAGTTCCTTGAGGGCGGCGCGGTTTTCGGTGGCGAGGGCTTTGGTGATGGTCTTGCTGTCGCCGGCGAGGGGTTTGAAGGCATCGGCGGGGATGCCTTTGGCGAGGATTGCAAAATCGGTGAGGCCGAGGAGGGCGTCGCCGCAAACAAGGTGGTGATCGAGGAAGGAGAGCGGCTGGCCGGGCTCGAAGCCTTCGCGCCAGAGGGCGGTGCGGGCCAGTTCGAGGGCCATCGGATTTCTGTCCACGCCGTAGATGCAGTGGGCGATAACTTCGCGCAGGGCGCGGCGGTAATCGACAGGGGTGACGGCTCCGTCCACGGCGCGCAGTTCGGCTAGCTTTTCCGCGAGGCGGCGGGCGGCGGCGAGGAGGAAGTGGCCGCTGCCGCAGGCGATATCGACGACGGAGATTTCGAGCAGGGCGCGGGCGGGATCGGCGGGGTGGGCGGCGAGTTTTTGGGCGATGACTGGTTCGAGTGCGCTTTTGAGGAGTTCCTGCACGGGATCCTCCGGCGTGTAGTAGCTGCCGGTGGTCTTGCGGGAGTTGCCATCGGTGTTGCCCTCATCGGTGAGGCCGACGAAGCCGAAGCGGCGGGCGGGTAGATCTATGGTAGGGACGAGTTCTAGGAGGCTCTCGTAAACCGAGCCGAGTTCCTCGGGGCCCATGTTGCGGTAATCAATGGCGGCGAGGGAGCCGCCCTTTCGCGACCAGCGCAGCTCGCGCATGGCTGCGAGGAGGTGGCGATTTTCGAGCTGGGCCTGGTCGAGATCGGGGCACTGAAGGGGAGCGAAAAGGCCGCCGAGGGCGGGCAAGGCGATGCGCGCTTCACCGTAGGCGAGGCCGCGAAACACGACCGAGGTGCCAGTCCAGAGATCGCTATGGCGGTCGAAGCCGGAACGGCGCAGGGCGCGGTCGCGCAGGCGGCGTAAGGCGTAGCCTCGGGCGTAGGTCTCGCGGGCGGAGCGAGCGGCGGCGGAATCATCGAGCGAGTGGAGCAGGCCGCGCTCCTCGACGGTGAAGAGAAACAGGCAGCGATAGACGAGGCGGAGGAGCTGTTGGAAATAGGCGTCCTTGGTGAGTGCGCCGGAGTCGAGGCGGGTGCGGAGAGACTCGTTGGCCGGATGGGCGATGAAGCCGGTGCCGAGGGCGAGGAGGGCCTCGGTGACGCCGGTGCGCAGGCCCTCGCGCACGCGTTGGCCCTGCTCCTGGCCTTCCTTTTTCCACGCTTCCCACGGGCAGGCTTCGCTGGGGGTATCGGTAGCGCCGGCGCGGGTGGCGTGGAAGAGCCGCCAGACGGCGGCGAAGTCGGGGTAGCGCTGTGCGCGGAGGATGAGGTCGAGATCGGCTTCGAGAAAGGCGGGGCGCGTGAGGGTATCGGCATCGCGCACGAGGCGGAGCTGGCGGCCGTTGGTCACGATGGCCCAAGCGCAGGCGGGCTCGGCGTTGAGAAACTGCTGGGCGAGCTGGTAGGCGGAGCGGCGGCGGGCACCGGAGCCTTGGATGGCGAAGCGCTCGTCGGGCGCATCAAGGTCGAGGCCGTGGGGGGCGACGATTACGGGCACGCGGCCGGCGCAGGCGAAGGCGGTGATGGGGTAGGCGCGGTCGGTGAGGACGATAGGCGCGGTGCAGGCGGCGAGGTCGGCATAGCCAAGGGCATCGCGCAGCAGCTCGATCACGAAGCCGGTGGTGGCGCGGGCGGCGTTAACATCCGCGCGGGCGCGGGTGGTCTCGAAGGCTTTGCCAAGGGCTAAGGCGATGCGGAAGGCGCGGCCCTGCTCGTCGGTGAGGTTAAGGCCTTTGGGGAGGGCGTAGTCGGCGGCCTTCTGCGCGGTGTGTTCGCCGCGCGCAGCCTTTTCAAGCACGGCGGGCACGAAGAGGCCTCCCTCCAAGTGGAGGGTGTCAAAGATGAGGGAGTCGGTGGGGCGGCGGGCCATGCAGGCGGAGCGCGGTGGTGGAGCCGCGCAGGTTAAGGGGGAAGTTTAAGATGAAGGAAGGGCGGCGTTGATACGTGATTCCAGTGCGGTGAGCGTGGCGACGAGTTCTTCCCACGTGGGCTGCGGGCGGAAAAACATCTCCTGCATGGCGCGGTAGTCGGCGGCCAAGGCGGTGAGCCGTGCCGGTGGCGGGATGAGTTTGAAGGTGCCGGGGACGGCAGTCTCATAGTTGGCCCATGCGGCTGCAAAGAAGACCTGCTTGTGGGCGACCACGCGGGCACGGAGGTCGTCGCGTCCGAGAGCGGCGTCACCGGCTGAGTGCGCGGCCAGGGCGGCAAGATCCGCGTAGTGGCGGGAGAAACGGTCTGGTATGGCCTTGTCTGAGGGGCGGTGAACCTCGGCATGCAGGATCGTAGCTTTCTCCCAGAACGTCCGTTCAATATCGAGCACGGGCACGCTGAAAGACGCGGATGGAAAGGCGTCCGCGAAGGCTTCGGCAATGTAGGGGGTGAGGCTTTGCTCGGTTACCGGCCAGCGGTCGGAGCGCGCACCACACTCGATCTTCACCACAGGACGAACGTAAGCGGCGCCAGAGTCGGCCGTGAAAACAGAGGGATAAGCGAAGAGGAGCGTTTGGGCGTCGTCAGGGGCGACGGTTAGGCTCCAGCCGCTGGGACCGAGCACGGAGGTGAACCGCGCATGGAGTGCCGGGGCGACCTCGGTGCGGAGTTTGGCGGCGCAGGCTTCGGACAACTCGTCCAGCAGGCGGGCGCGTTGCTTGCGACTGGCGGCGGCCTCCGGGTCGCGTTCCCCGGTAAATCCGAGCCACTCGCGGCTCAGGGAGATGTCGATGTCTTCGGAGAATCGGTGGATAACTTTCCAGACCTTCGAGAGCGACGTGCCGCCTTTGAAGATGAAGTGGGCACGGGCATCCGGCAGGTCGAAGAGCTGGCGCAAGGTCCAGCAGACCCATGCGTCCTTCTCCACCATGAGTGGTTTTATTCCGGTAAGCGCATCCACCTCTCTAAAGAGTTGGATGAGGTCGGGCGGGCTTAGGTCAGGAAGCGGAGGTGTCATCATCGCTGGCGAGTTCGCGAAAAAAAGGGCGCATCCAAGCGGGCACGTAACGGAGATCTTCGAGCAGTTGTTTTTTATCTTTTGGGCCGAGCCGACTACTGAGCGGGCGCAACCGGTCAGTCGTGATGTGAACGCGACCAATGTTGCGGAGTGCCTCTGCCAACCAGCCGCTGGCCCGGCCGGCGAGGGCCATGCTCTTGGGGGAACGCTGGCGGAAGATCACTTCGGATTTTCCCTGCGCAGGCTGGATGCGGGAGCGTCCGGCGATACCGTAACTAAGCCGTGCGGCGACCTGCGTGCTAAGGCCGAGCGCGTTTGCGGCATGGGCTCCGGAGGGGAGGAGCTTGAGGGCATCGCGCCGGGCAATGGCTTGGGCGACGGAATCTGCTCCAGCCCCGACGATGCCGATGAGCGGATGCTGGCGAGGCGTTTCGTAAACCCCGCGCTGCACCCGCCGGATGGTGCCCTTACGCAAGAGACGGGTAAGAGTCATACCGATGGAGCGTGGATCGCCGAGGTCAGCGAAGTCGCTAGGAGTAAACGACCAAGGAGCACCTTTCGCACGAATGCGACGCAAGAGCTTGCCGGAAAGCAGCCCGTAGGTGGTTGGAGTTTTAATCATGTTGAAAGTGTAGGCCTATATTTTCAACAAGCGCGAGGTGGAAACAATGGAGTTAAGTGGCGTTGGCTGTGTTCAGAGACTGTCGGGTAGGAGCACGTAAACGCCAATCACATCGACCGGGAGTGAAGGAGTCACGGTGTAGCGGCCCAAGTCGGCGGCGGCCTCGCGCACGCGGCGGTGGTCTTGGAGCAGGGCGTCGGCCCGCTGGGTGGCGAGGGTTTCTATGCGTTTGGTGCTGGAGCGGAGGAGCGCGAGGGCGTGGTTGATTTCGCGGGTGGCGGTATCGGGCGGAAGGTTGCCACTGGGCTTCACCTCCAAGAGCCGGAGGAGTTTGGTGTCGTCGAGCCAGCGGGGATCGCTGCGCCCCTCGCAGGCGAGAGCGACGGTTTCCTCGGCCATGAGCGTGCGGGTGGTGTTGCGCTTTTGCGACGAGAGCTGATGCCTAAGCCGGAGCAGAAACAGCGTCGTGACCACAGTGACATCGGCGGTGACGGTGGCGGCGCACCGGGCGGCGAGTGGCGACGCATCCTGCAAGGCACCTTCGAGTAAGTGGTCGGCCAGCAAGGCGACCAGCGGGTGGGTGCGGTGGATGAAGTGCGCGCGGGCGGCGGGCGGGTAATGGAAATCCACCAGCATATCGCGGTCGAGATCCTCTTGGGCGAGGCGCTCGCGCAAGGCGGGCGGGAGGTGCTTGGGCAGGAAGCGCCAAGCCTGGCGGAAGGACTCAAGCGGGGCATTAAGGCGGGCGCATGCGTTGGTGACGAAGCGGGCTATGTCGGTCTCGTCGCCGATCAGGTCGAGTTGGCGACGCCACTCGGGAAGCACCTCCTCGGGCTTGATGCGGCGCTGGGCGAAGACGGTGCGGTTGGCCTTGGCGTGCTCGCGGGCGTCTTCCCATGCGGTGGTGAGCGGGGCGAGCTCCTCGGCGAGCGCTTGATCAAAGCCGAAGTCGAGCTGGTTGTCCGGTCCGCGTCGAGCCTGACTGCGCTTGAGCAAGACGGCCTTGATCATCGCGTGGTTCATGCGCGCTTGATCCTGCGGGAGCGGCACCATGACGCCGAGGTCGCGGCGGATGGCCTCGGCCTTGCGCAGGATGACGTTGAGGATGAAGCCGTCCACGGGGTTATCCTGCCCGTAGAGCATGGTGCAGTGGACGTCCTTGGACTTTTGGCCGAAGCGATCCACGCGGCCCTCGCGTTGCTCATGGCGGGTGGGATTCCACGCCAAGTCGTAATGAACGACAGCGGTGAAGCCGTGCTGAAGATTCACGCCCTCGGACAGGCAGTCGGTGGCGACGAGAATGGGCTGCTCGGCCTCGGACAAGGCCTCGACGCGCAACTCGCGCTCTTCGGGCGTGAGTTCACCGGTAACGGCCTCGACCGTGGCGCTTTTGAAGCGCTCCTTGAGATGTTGAGCGACGTAGTGGGCAGTGGCGATGTAGCGGCAAAACACGACGGGCCGGGCACCGGTCGCGAGTAGTTGCTGGAGGTGGTCGGCGAGGGCTTTGAGTTTGGGGTCGCCCTTCTGGCCGCCAAGGCTGCGGGCGGTCTCGATGAGGGCCTTGAGCTGGGCGGTCTCTTCGAGGGCACCGGCGGGTTCGAGGTCGGTGGTGCCAAGGTCGGAGCCGTCGCCGTCTTGGAGGCGCTCATCGTCTGAAAGCGCGGCGGCGGCCTCGAAGTTGCCTTCTAGGCGGGTGGACAAGGCACGCTCGGCGGCGGCGGGAGAGGAGCCCACGCAACGCAGGAGTGCGAGGGTGGCATACCAGATCATGTGGCGGCCTGCGCCCTCCCGGGCCTCGGTGCGCTCGGCGAGTTTGTAACAGTAATCCTGCACCGCATCGAAGAAATCGCCCCACGCGCCGGTGAGGCGGTAGGTGACCTCGGCGGTCAGGCGACGCGGGAACACGCTGGCATCCTGCCACTCGTCAATATCCTTGCGGCGACGCTGCACGAAGTAGGAGGCCAATTCCTCACGGAGAGCGCGGCGCGTGGTCTCATCGGCATCGGCGAAGCGGGCGAAGTCGGGACGCAGGAGCGAGAGCAGGTTGTGGAACGCGGTGTCGTCGCCCGAGTGAGGCGTGGCGGTGAGCAGAATGAGGTGACGCTCGGCATCGGCGGCGAGTTGCTGGAGCAGTTCGAAGCGTAGCTGTTTCCCCTGCCCTCCGGCTGCGCAGCTGTGGGCCTCGTCCACGATGATGCACTCGGGAGCGATGGAGAGAAAGTGAGCGCGGTGGCGGTCGCTCTTGATGTAGTCGAGACTCACTACGACCACCGGGTGTTGTTCGAAGAGGGAGACGCCGGGTGGGAGATTTCGCTCCAGTCGCGTAACGCTAGAGGAGGTGAGGGCGACGGCCTGAAAGTGGAAGTGGCGCGCCAGCTCACCCTGCCACTGATCGACCAAGTGGGGCGGGCAAAGCACGGCGAAGCGGGCGATCTCGCCCCGGTCGTGGAGTTCGCGGGCGATGAGGCCGGCTTCGATGGTTTTGCCGATACCCACATCGTCGGCGATGAGCAGGCGGACGGTGGGCTGGCGAAGGGCCATGAGGAGAGGCACGAGCTGGTAGGCGCGAGGCTCGACGGCGATGTTAGCAAAGGAGCGGAACGGGCCGGCCCCGGCGCGGAGTTTTAGCTGCAAGGCGTCGCGCAAGAGCAGCGCAGCGGTGTGGTTGCCCCGGAGGGCAGGATCGGGCTCGGGAAAAGTGGCGGCCTCGGGTAGCTCGGGCTCCAGCTCGGGTAGCAAGGTGGTGATGTCTTCTTCTGAGCCGCCGAGTGGGCGAAGCCGGAGCAAGGACTCGGAAGAGCCGGGCTGCACGACCCATTCACGACCACGCGCACGAACAAGGGCACCGGGATTAAAGGCAATCAGCGTGGAGGAACTCATGCGTTGACGGAGGGTTTTCCAAAGATGGCGGTATGGGCTTGGAAGAATGCCGGCCATGCCGACGAATCTGACGGAGCGATGACGCAGGTGTAGCCCTGATCAGCTGCGTAGCTGGAAGCTTCAGACGCGGGAGGGGCGAAGAAGATGAGGGTGCGGGCATGCTTGTAGAGCGCGTCGGCGGTGCGCTGCGTTTCGCCGAGCGGCACGCGGGTTTTATCGGGAGCGTGCAGGCCGAGCCGGGCGATCTCGGCGAGCCATGCGGTGAGTGAGTCCGCATCGGTTGAGGACGAGGCCTTGGCCTTGGCTTGGTTGGCGGCCTGCTTGTCAGGGCGAACCTCGGCATGAGCGAGCTGAACAAGGAGCTTTTGCACGGTATCGTCGCGGCGGTTGATGTGCTCGTGGTCTGGCTGATTGTAATAGGACAACAGGCACTGGTAGCAGCCGGCTTCACAGATGCGCTCACCGGTGGCGGTGCGGTGCTCGGCGGTGCTGAGGTCGGCATCGGTGAACGGCACGGGGAGTTTCGACAGATCGAAGTGGATAATTTCAAGGGCCTGACGGGCGACGACCGCGAGTTGCTCGGGGCTCTGGGCAATACGACTGAGCACACCAGCACCACCCTCGGCAGCTTCGTAGAACAAAATGGATTTGCGCAGCTTGGCGTCGGGCAAGGGCTCGACCACCAACTCCGATTCCTCGATCTGAAAAGTTTGAGTGATGCCGCGTTTGAGCGCGGATTGAAGTGTGGCCATGGCTGAATCCGTCAGCGCAGTTTCCGGCGTGAAGATGAGCACGTTGCGATGATCTTCGACGAAGGGAACGATGCGCTGCGTGGGCTCCTTTTTGTCCAGCTTTTCGGGCGTATCGTCGTCTTCCTGGTTTTCGTCGGGACTATCGGCTTTGCTCCATCTTCCCGAGATGGGGTTGATAATGAACCCGAGCTGCTCCTTATCCTTGCGGCGACGCCATCCCTTATTGATGCGCCAAATACGAGCGGAGGGGGAATAGGCCAGACGACCGACACGGGTATCGTCGGCCAGCATCACCACCGAGTCGTGACGCTCCAGCAGACCAGCAGGCCCGGGCATGAAGCGATAGGTCGTTTGCAGTTCGTAGCCTTGGCGCTGACGCTCCTCCTCGTTGACCGAGATGCGCTCCTGCGGGGTCGTCTCGACATTTTCGATACGATAAAGGGCGGATACCCGGCCGCCTTCGTTGAGTGGATTTTGGCAGTGCTCGCACACGTCGGCCAAGGGTTCGGGCGTCCCCTCCTCACCAAGGTGGCCGTAGCCGCATGAAGTGCAGACCCGGGCACTGATGGTGGGTAAAATGGAGTCGGATGAAACGGCGGCACCTCCACCGATATTGAGCTTGGCCTTATCGACCCGAAACATGCGCCCATCGTGATAGATGAGGCTACGAGGGCCAAACTCGGCGAGAGCGAGGAAACGCGGACGGCTGACCATCGCACCTTGGTCGTCCTTGCCGTTGCGCTTGCGACCGGTCGCGGGAATCCACGCCATAAGCGGAAGGCGCGGGAAATTATAACCCGGTAGAAAGCCCTGACTCGCGAGATACCGGAAGGTGTAGAAGTCGCTGTTCTGGGTGTTGCCGGTTTTGAGCAGCAGGGTGAACTGGTTCTTTGCGTCGTAGTAGCGGCGGTTGGCATTCTCCCGATCCTTCGGGCTGGTCGCGGGGCTGCGGACAAGTTTATCGGCGGCGGCCATCTGCTGTTGCACGCCATCGTAGAGCGAACGCCAACGGTTGAAGGCGTGGTCAAAATCTTGGGCGCTTTTCGCAATCACCTGTTCGGCGAAGTGGTCGTTATACCACGGGGCGCGGTCAGGAGTGAGTTCCGTCTCGATCTGGGCGAGGACGCGTCGGGCTTGATCAAGGGCGCGCGCGTGCGCATCTAGATCGACGAGGCATTTTTCCAGCTCCGGCTTAATCGGCTTTTCTGGGACATCGAGGTTGAGCAGCGGGGCTACGCTCGTTTCCAACTCAGTCTGAACTTGAGAAAGCCAGACGGCGTGGAGATGGCTCTCGACCAGATTACGATTGGCCAACTCCAGCGTCGGGGCTCGCACCACGCCGTGGACCATATCGGCCGTGTGGGCGAAGAACCACTGGTCATGTGGGCTCATCGCCGCGCAGTAAGTCACGACAAGGGCGGCCTGTCCGGCGCGTCCGGCACGACCACTGCGCTGGGCGTAGTTGGCGGGTGTGGGCGGGATGTTGCGCAGGTAAACGGTGCTCAGCGACGAGATGTCCACCCCGAGCTCCATCGTAGGAGAGCAAAACAGCACGGGGAGACGCGGCATCGGCCCCTTGTTGTTGGCATCGTCGCTCCAGTCTTTGACGTCGTCGTCGTTGCGACGGAAGCGCTGTTCGAGCGCCTTGCGCTTCTCGGCGTCCACCTGCGCGGTGTGCTCGTTTGCGACAAATTCAAAGAAGGGATGCGAGGGCTTGGTCAGCACCTCGGTAATCGTCAGGTAGAGCTGACGGAAGAACTCGTTGGTCGGTTGGCCATCGGCGGGCAGCTCGGAATTGAAAGTCCAACGGAGAGCGGAGGATTTGAGCGTCCACCCGACCAGCTTTTGGTTGTCGAGACTCTGGCTCTGCACGTAGCCGTGCTTTTCGGCAGCCTTGAGGAAATCTGTGCATACCTTGACCCACTCTGGGTTCTTGATGGCGCGCGCTTGGCCGGAGCAGTCCGAACCCTTCCATAGCTGTGCTTCTTTGATGAGACGGATTAGTCGCGATCCGGGACCGCCGCCCACGAGGTCGTTACGCTTGCGGCTCTTGGTGTCCGGTCGCTTGTCGAGGAGAAGGTAGCGAGTGGTGGCGAGGCGCTCATCGTCGCCAAATGCCCAGCGCTCAGTGAGGTAATTGTAGATCTTACCCTTTACGCTCTCGTGCTCTTGGCCGTCGAGGTAGCGGGTCTCTACGCAAAGATTTTTTGCGAATTCACCGAAAATCAGGCGAGCCAGTTCGGCGCGCTCGGAGGGCTTCAAACGTGCCAGCATAGACTGGTCCTTGAAGGAGGCTTCATCGGCACAGAACTCTTCGAGCCCATCGTAGCCCACTTCGACGAGTTTGAGTTGGTCGAGGTTGGGATTGTTGTAACGCCAGCCTTTGCGGAGATCTCGAATCAGTCGGTAGCCGATGACAAAGCGGAGCGTTTTTTGCGCCTCCTTGAGTGCAAGACCGAGCAGGCCGGGATCACGCAAATATTCCGCCAGCACCGCCGGGTCGGAACTGCCGAACCCGAGGGCGTTGAAAACTGCATCGGCGAGGTTTTCCTCCGTGAGACTGTTTCCGTTTTGTTTGAGACCGCCGAGCAAGCCGGCGCGGATCAGCAGGAGAAAAATGAAATCGTTGAAGTGCCCTGCTTGGAGCGCGGCGTCTTGGCGATTGTCGGTGAAGCCGAGGAGCTTTCGGTAGTCGGGCTGTCCGGCGGCGGGGTGCTGGTTGGCGAAGAGCTGACGCAGGATAGAAAGCGTGAGGACGGTGGTCGCCGAGGAACGGCCTTCACCGGAGAGGCTGGAGAGACGGTTGATGTCGCGGCCGTAGGCCTCATGCACGGTGCCGCAGGTCACGCAGTAGCGGAATTTACCAGGGACGAACCAATACTCGGGACCGCTGCCTTTAACGCCGGTGGGCTCAACTCGCACCGCGTAAGGCTTGGCGGTCTTGTAGGACGGTTTGAGTGAGGGCTCGGATTTAGTCTGGTCCAGCCATGCGTCTGGCAGGTCTTCGACCTCTCCTTGGAACTCCTGCTCGGCGTGCTTTTGCACCAGAAAGCCGGGGCTCGTTTCACTACCCTCTTCGGTCGCGGTATCGTCGATCTCACGCGGTGTGAAGTGTGGCGACTGGCCGGCATCGTGCCATACGGGGTGGTATTCTTGGCCGCAGTCCCGACAGAAATGCGTCGGGAAAAGAAACACCTTCTGCTCCTGACGGCCCGGGGCGAAGCGTTGCGAGTCGAGTGAGATGTGCCGTTTCGTCGGCGGCTCGAGGGTGCAGAGAACCTTTCCGGCACCGCTGATGAATTGGTGGAGCTTGAAGGCAAACAGGGACCGGTCGTCGGCGGATTTGACGTCCTGAGCTGCGATCAAAAAGCGCGCGAGAGCGTCCTGCGCCTCTCCTTTTTCAACGCCTGAGTCTGCAGCAAGTAAATCGGCGGCTTCGCTGAGTGAGATTGGTTTGGCGCGTTCGGGGCGATTATCGGAAAGCTTCAGGCCAAGGGTAAGCTCTACCCATACGGCGAGCGGATCATCGGTGAAGTCTTTCAGCGCGGCCCATTCGAAGTTCTTTCGCTTCAGGCTCGTTGCCAGCTTTGGGATGACGGCTTGTTTGCTGATCAGGGAATTTGTAGCGCGCTCGAGCGTTTCCCCGATCACGTTCTCGGGAGGTATGACTTGGCCGAAGAGAGTCGAGGCCACTTGAGCGACCACCTTCTTGCGATCCTCTTTGGTGCCGGTGCTCGACATGGTGGCCGAGGTGCCGATGCAGGTGAGGTTTTTAGCTTTGAATCTTTCACGCAGACGCCGCACTAGCAGCGCTACATCAGCACCCTGTCGGCCCCGATAGGTGTGTAGTTCATCAAGAACCAAAAACTCCAGCCCGGTGCAGTGATCTACGACCTGTCGGTCTATCGACTCATAGCGCGTGAGGATCAGCTCCAGCATCATGAAATTGGTAAGCAGGATGTCGGGAGGATTGGCCGCGATGCGGGCTCGTGTGGTCTTATCCTCTTGCCCGGTGTAACGCTCAACGGTCAGCGGGCGGGTGGCAGACGTGTGGTTTTTGATGAACTTGTTCACCTCGACCAGTTGGCTGTTCGCGAGTGCGTTCATCGGATAGATGATGATCGCTCTCGTTCGTGGCTTGGGGTCACTAGCCCGAGCGCGCAGGATGCGGTCAAAAATAGGAACGAAGAAGGCCAGCGACTTACCTGAACCGGTGCCGGTAGTGACGACGTAGCTCTGGGCGGCCTTCGATAGCGCTTCCTGCTGATGCTGGAAAAGGCGGAGGGGCTTGTCGGGGCCGAAGCGAAGAAGCTCCGCGCAGGTGGGATGAAGGGCGCCCTCGGCTACCAACTCATCCACGTTTTTGGCGCGTAGATAGTTGGGGTTGATCTGGATGAGCGGCTCCGGCCAGTAGCGGCCCTTTTGGTATTCGGCTTCGACCGCAGTGAGAATATCTTCCGCCCTTATCCGTGTGAAGCTACGCGAAAACGAGGAGTAGTCGGCGATTAGGTCATTACGGAATTGGAAGACGTTGTTCATGAGTCACGGCGTAGAGCTAAAGAGCTGATTTTGTGGGGATAAAATTCGCTTCGGCAATGAATCCTGACGGAAATTTGATAACATTTTGCCATGGGGGTCGGACATTTGTGGGTTAGGTTGGCGGTCTGATATCAATATCCGGCCGCCTCATGCGGAAAACCGCACACTGTGCCTGCGAACAAGCGACTATGGCCTGAACCACGTCGCGTGTTCTCCCCTTCTAAACGGGTGCACTCTGGCAAAAACTGGAGAAATTCTTCGGTTCCCGCTTCGGCGAGATTTTATAGTGCGCGCTTTCTATCCGCCGAAACTCTCTCGGGCATAATTTCGGTGACGGTGTTGGGCGGTATGGGTGGCGGGCCGGGAGCGTAAGAGTCCGGCGATGCGAGTTTGAAAACCGATCAGAAATACGCTCCACGTCCGAGCCGGGTAGGCTACGTTCGGTTCGAAATTCGAGACTTCGACTTTCTTGCGCCAACTCTAGGGCTTGGGCCGTGTAGGAACCTTACCTGAACTTGCACTTTCTACGCGAGCTTCACGGGGGATTGCTGCGGATGCTTTCGTGAGTTTCATGACTTCGCAGGCGGCGAGCAGGCGACGCAGTAAGGGGTCGCCGCTCAGGTCGTGCCCGAATGCGGTCTTTTGGGCGAGAGGTTGGTCGTAATTAGAATCAGCCGACGTTGGCCCATGCGGCCGGTCGACCAAATCGGAAAACGTTGCCTGCGCCCAGTCTGCGCGGGCCGCCACCAAGGCCTGCTGGCCGAGGGCGTCGAGGGCGAGTATAGGAGCCTCGGCGCGGGTGCGTATCCAGTTCGCGCTGCGTCGCGGCCGTATATAATCTGCCCTTGAAGGTCGTAAAAAAAGGCGGCCGCAGCGAAAACTGCCACGTTGCGGGCCTCGATGGTCATAAGGCGACGAAGTAGCCCCGAAACATGCGCGGCTTTTCCCTAGCACCGTCGGACCTAGTAAGGAACATGCCTCGCCATTCATTGCCGGGCCGCCAGCCTAGCATCTTATCGATGGCTGCACGATTTTGGGCGAGCTCGGGGTGTTTCCAGTCGTTATATTCGAGTAGGAGAGGATAAAGACCGCGCCACTTTTTGATGGCGCGAAGGCGGAGGTCTCGCTCGGAAATTCGGTTGTTATCGGGCTGAGGCCGAGAATGGATGGCTGCACTTTCTTCGGCGAAAAGGTTGTCGGGGTGGAAGCGGTTTGATCCGACTAGCGCAGACATGGAGTAGAGTGGCATGGGATATGGGCGTGGCTAAAAAGCATTGGCGAAGCGTGGATCTGGCTGGCGGCCTCTTAAGCTGCTGCGCTTGGCGAACAGGCCTCCAGCAGGGCTGGGCTCGTAAATACCGCGCCAGCCGGATATTATGGCTCGCTCGATGTTGGCAATGGCTTGGGCCTCCGTCCACGTGGCGATTTGCGCGATCTGCTGTTGAGCCCTCATTGGCGTGAGTGGCTTTTGGATTTCACGGAGGTATTGCTCCCAGTTGTGCCAAGCGGTCCGGAGTTCTTCGCTGGACGTGTCTGGCAGCTCGGGAATGGGCAGCAGTTTTTTCGCTGCGTTGATGCTTAGTTCGTCCTGGTTGGATTTTGGCTTCGAGGGCATCAACTCCCTTGATGTTTTAATATACGATTCTTGACGATTATCTGACGGTTTGGGTGACAAGGGTGTCACCCCTTCGCGTCGCCGGTGACACCCCCCTGCGTCATCGGTGACACCCGCCGGCGTCACGACTGACACCCGTGTCAATTTGTCGCTCTCGTCACCGTTACCCATTGCGGCGACTTTTGATGAAGACTCGGATGAAGGCGGGCCGACGGTCACGCGGTAAAAATTACAAGATCTCCGGGCTGCCTGTGGGATGACCTTTAACTCATTTAATCGGATTAACTCTTGGATAGCGCGTTGGGCGCTTCGAGGGCTGATACGGGCTTTTTTGGCTAGGGTGCTGACGGAAGGGTAAGCACCACCCTCGTCGTCCGCGAAATCGGCCAAGGCGAGAGCGATTAGAAGGACGCTTCCCTGGGCGCGACTGTGTTTCCAAACCCTGCTGAGGACGTGGACACTCATCCTTCTGCCTCCTGGTATACCGGTTCGCCGGCCTGCTGGACGGCGAGGAGGTCGAGATAGGCTAGCAAGCTGCGGGTTTCGATCAGTCTAACGCCGCGAATCGCGCCCGGCTTTTTGATCGAAACGGAGCGGACGGCGCGGACGTTGACTAGGTCGTATAGGACATTACGCCGCAGTCCGGTCAGCGGTTCAGCTTTGCCGGGTGCCGGAATACGAATCCAAAAAGGAAGCGTGGGCGGCGTGCCGTGATAGTTTTTAGGACTTTGGTTCATGTCCGCAACAATAGCGGACAAAGGCGGACAGTGAATTCTTGAAGTTTGGCGAATGAGGTCAGTTCGCCAACGATTCAGACTTTGCTGTTATTTCGTGCGAGCGTGAGCAAGGCGCGCTGAACTTCTTTTTTTAGCTCCGCCCAAACCGTGTTGGGCTTGAGTTTCGATAGTCGTGGCCCATTCGCCCATTTTTCTATGTCTGGCCGTCGCATCACGTCTGCTTGGTAGCGCTGTAACTCCGCTTTTACCTTTATCCATTCGGCCCATATTGCTATGTTTTCCCCGCGCGGAGGTTGCAATGGTGTAGTGCGAAGGTCGGTGCGCTCACGCATACAAAGTGCGAGGCGATTCCACTTTGTCCCGAGCGCTGGGCTCCGACGTGTGTTTGCACGTAAAACGAAACCTGTGGCAGTTGCACCGAGGGTGCCTTGACCGAGCTCTTCAGGCATGACGCACGTCGAGAGGGGGCTGCGGTCAGCTGCGATGAGAATAGGCCAGCGAGTGAAATGCGTTAGGTTTTGGAAGGACCGTGGAGACCTTGTCGCAACGCGATGAAGCGCTGCTACCGCATCCGCGACTGCATCTTGAAGACCGAGGTCGGGCAATTCTTCGTGTCTTTCAAGTAGTGCCTTTTCAGCTAGGTGCGCTGCCTTTCGAATTGTGCAACTAAAGGCATATCCGGCTGCTGTTCGTTGTTCCGGCCTCAGTGATTGATCGAAGGCGGCTACTGCGACGGCACCTAGGGCTCGCTCAAGAAAGTGGACGAGAAAATCAACTTTGTCGTCGGCTCTCTCCATCTCCGATTGCCAGTCATGTTGGGCTAGCAGTTCAGCGCAGGTTTTAGTGCTCCGGTTTTTCATGCATGAAGACTTCTGTTGTCTAGGTTGTCATAGTTGTTGGGTATTTCTTTAAACTTAGGCAAATGCTGCCGGCTTCTTGTTAACCCTCGATGACAGCCGTCGGATTTTAGTCCTGCCGGTCGTTAAGGTCATCGGACTCTCTATAATCTAGGGGATACTCGATTTTGCATCTAAAGATTGAGGCTTTGCTGACGATTTATGAGCTACCCCGAGATCGTTGATGACTGCGGCCTCTGCCTTCGTCATTAGCCGGTGGTAATGCCTGAAAATCACGTCCGGGCTTGTGCCGGCCTCGCGGGCGGTGCGGTTCTCGTCGTTGCTGATTGCGAGCCTGGCGCTGATCCACGTGTGGCGTGCGGCATCCTGCAGCCACGGCACTCCGGCCAGTTTCACGATCTGCCTACGTTCTCCCGTCGTCGGCACCACGATCTTCTCCGGTTGCGTGCGCAGCCATTTCGCTGCGTTCGCGCGCAGTAGCACGATCCGGTTTGCTCGGCCTCGCAGTTTTCCTCCCGCCACCCTTGCGGCGGGCTCCTCCTCCGCGAGGTCTAGCCGTGTGTGCTCTACCTCGCTCGGACGGAGTCCAGCGAAAAAAAGCAGCCCCACGGCGCGCGCGTGTTTGCCTTCCTTGTATCGGATTGCGGCATCGAGCAGGGCGTGGGCGTCGGTGCTCGTATAAAGCGTCGGCGTGCCCGGGTCCACCTTTGGGCGGCGCATGCCCATGAGTGGATTGCTGGCAATGGCTTGTTCCTGCACCAGCCACGAGAGAAAGCTCGACGCTGCGTTCATGTCGTTTCGCCGGGTGGCGGCTTCGACGCCGGTGCGCTCGGCGAGAGCGAGGCAGTTCTCTCGGGTCAAGTCTGCCAGCGTGACGATGCAAGCGCGGTCTAGCCATGCGCCGATCCTGCGCTCGAGGTTTTCGCGGGATCGTTGGGCCATGCCCTCGCGTTGGGATTTGGCTTCGAGGAATACGTCGAGGTAAGGGGTGACGAGTTGCCGGGAGGCGGGGCCTGCGCCCTGGGTGCGCAGCCAATTGAGCGCCAGTTCGGCGAGCGTGGTAGAGGGGTATCCTGCGCTATCGAGTGCGGCGCGCGCGTCGAGGGCATCGCGTCGCAAAGTTGGGGTGAGGTCTAGTCCGGCGACTCCGGCAGCCATGATGGATTTGCCGATTGCGCGCATTTTCTTTTGTGCGGCCTGTTCGGTTTGGAAGTAAAAGATCCGGCGACGTGCGCGCCCATTGGATTCGCGGCGGGTGGGATCAGCGACCACGACCTCGAAGGCGTAGCGACGGTGGGAAGAAGGGCGAAGGATAGCGCTCATGTTGTCAGTCAAGTCAGTCAGAATGCTCCCTAGTCTGTCGAGTTTAACTGTTTTGGCGGCAAACTGAAAAAGCCACAAACCCTTGCGGGTGTGCGGCTTTAATTTGGTGCTCCCGGCGGGGATCGAACCCACATCAGCGGCTTCGGAGACCGCTACACTATCCATTGTGCTACAGGAGCGAGATCGGGT
>Ga0105045_10000829_pt1 | contig 23927 bp, 15 predicted proteins | sample MAT02_FD_78089 | JGI IMG/M metagenome (GOLD analysis project Ga0105045, IMG submission 78089) | Freshwater microbial communities from Lake Fryxell liftoff mats and glacier meltwater in Antarctica - MAT-02 (megahit assembly) | ecosystem: Environmental > Aquatic > Freshwater > Ice > Liftoff... | reverse complement strand
TCTCCCACGCGGGAGTAGCTCAATTGGTTAGATCGCCGGCCTGTCACGTCGGAGGTTGCGGGTTCGAGTCCCGTCTCCCGCGCTTTTTGTCTAAGGGCGCATAGCTCAGTTGGTAGAGCGCCTGTCTTACACACAGGTGGCCATAGGTTCGAGTCCTGTTGCGCCCATTTTTACTTCATACTCCCACGCGGGAGTAGCTCAATTGGTTAGATCGCCGGCCTGTCACGTCGGAGGTTGCGGGTTCGAGTCCCGTCTCCCGCGTTTTTTTCCCATTTTTAAAATCCATTTCTGATTTATTTCCTAAGTTTGCTGTTAATCTTACTCACTGAATCACCGGTAAAAAAATATTACAGGTACGATTCATTATGTTGTGAAATATTGACTTGAAAGCGATATTGATTTATCCTTTAAGATTCAAAATCTTAAGGAGATGTATGAATTCTATAAACAATTCTTCAAATTTAATCCCAATTCACATTCCCCCAATCTTTTGTCCGCATAAAATCGAAGCTTACTTAGATATAACTGAAGAAGAGATTTTTATTGGCAGTACCTATTCAGAGTTAATAGACAAAAAAAAAGAAACATACCAACCATACATTTTAGCTCTTGTTCAAGAGGATGGTAATTCTCACATCCATTATTATGATGCCGAAATCTTAAAAGAGTGGACAGACAAAAAATGGACAAATCCATCAACAAATAATCCCATCACCCACATTTTCCATTTTTCAATCTCTGCTGACGAAATAGGTGATTATTCAGATTTCTGTTACCTCGGAGAATTAAAAAAGGGCAATAAATTAAATAGTGTAAAGCCTTTAGGAAAAAACCGAGAAAAAAACTTCATTAAAATTGAAGGCAAATACGAGCTTTTAAATTTGAGCCCTTTAAAAACTTCTGCCATATATATTGATTTTTTAAGTTTTGTTTATAAAATGCCTTTTACAAAAAAGAAACTAGAGTTTTCTCAGTATAAGAAAGAAGTCCCCTACGTTTTTGCCATTGTTGAGGATCAAGGCTCCTCTACCCTTAGTTTTTTTGAAGGTTCGGGGTTTCATCAATCAAAACAAGAGATTATCATAAATCCACTTACTCTTAAAAAAATCGTTAAAATAGCTTACTGTGCTATTCATGTGGATCAAGACAAAAATGTCACTTTAAAGTATTTGGGAACTTCAAAAGATCTGGAAATTAAAAATTCCTTTATCACACTCTTTTATAAGGCAACTCTTGGTGATTTCGATGCTCAATACCGTCTTGGAAAATGTTATACAGAAGGAAAAGGCGTTGAAGAAAATTTTAGTGAAGCTGTCAAATGGTTTAAAAGAGCTGCTCTAAAATGTCATACGGAAGCTGAATTTGAACTTGGGGTTTGCTACAACGAAGGCAAAGGTGTTAAAAAAAATTATAAGGCAGCAATTGATTTTTTTATTCAAGCTGCTAAAAAGAAGCATCTTGGCGCAGAGTATCATCTTGGATGTAACTATTTGGAAGGTAAAGGTGTTTTAAAAGATATGGAAAGGGCTGTCATCTTCTTTGCTTTAGCAGCAGAAGAGGGTTATGAGCCCGCCATTGAAGTGCTTGATAAATGGATGAATGATTCTAAAAAAGAATACAGTGACATTTACTGCGTTATTGGAGTGCAATACCATAAAGGGGTATACTTAGAAAAAAATTTAGACCAAGCAGTAAAATTGTGGGAAATTGCCGCAAAGTATGACCACAAAGAAGCCGCTTATTTATTAGGGTTGTTTTATCTTAACGGCGAAGGTTTAAAACCCGAAGAGGGTGTGAGTTGGATGATCGTGGCTTCTACTCTTGGTCACTGTCAAGCAAATACTCGTCTTGGTTATTGTTATGCGAATGGTTTTGGAGTGGAGGAAAATAAGGAATTAAGCGCAAAGTACTGGAAAATGGCTGCGGATCTTGGCGATGTGGAAGCACAATATAATTTTGGAGTGTGCAGTGCAAACGGGAAGGGTGTAAATGAAAATTATCCTCTAGCTGTTGATTATTGGAAAATTGCCGCATCGCAAGGAAATGCAGAAGCTTTATATAATCTTGGCATTTGTTATTTTGAGAATCTGGGTGTTCCACAGGATATTGAAAAAGCTGTAAAATTATGGGAAGAAGCAGCAAGGCAAAATCATATGAAATCTCTTTATTCTCTTGGTTTATTTTTTATTAATTTAGAAAATGAGCAAAAGACTAAGGAAGGATTGCAACTCTTGAAAAGAGCAGCTGATCTTGGCCACAACGACGCACGATTTGAACTTGGAGTTTTTTATTTTGAAGGTCTACTTGTGAGGCAAAACCTTGAAAAAGCAGTAGATTTATTCATGCTTTCAGCGTCCAATGGTCACGATAACGCTCAATACCACCTTGGGTGCTGTTATGATAAGGGGATTGGCGTAATAAAAGATTCAAAAAAAGCGTGTGATTTTTGGAAGCAATCAGCGGATCTTGGTAATCTTGATGCTCAATACAGTCTAGGCTGTTACTATATAAAACAAAACAATCATTATGAAGCTGGCAAATACTGGAAACTTAGCGCTCATGGCGGGCATGGGGGCGCCCAATACCATTATGGTACTATGTTTAATGAAGGTACAGGTGTTGAAAAAAATGAAAAAGAGGCTATAAAATGGTGGAAATTAAGCGCCAAACAAGGTCATGTCGATGCTTCAAGTGAACTTGGGGTTTGTTATTTAGAGGGGCGTGGTGTAAAGATCAATTTTGACAAGGCAATAAAATTATTACAATTTGCAGCCGAAGAAAATCAGGCAGATGCCTTAAGCAATCTGGGCTTATGCTATCATGAAGGGTCTGGCGTAATTCAAGATATTGAAACCGCAATAAATTTATGGATGCTTGGTGCAAATTTAGGTCACGATGGTTGTCAATACAACCTTGGCATATATTATGTTAAAAACGAAACAAAAGAAGCATTTAGATTTTTAAAGCTTTCAGCAGAACAAAATAATGTTGACGCTCAATTTGGGCTTGGCTGTCTTTATCATTTAGACGAAAATTTCGAAGAAGCAAAAAAATGGTATATGTGTGCGATGAGGCAAGGTCATGCTAAAGCTAGAGAGGAGTTGGAGTCTTTAGTTTTAAAACAGTTTGCGACAGCTTTTGATAAAATAAAAGCTTTGAAAAATCTGGAAGAATCCAAAAAATGATTTCTTGAATAGAACGTTTAATATTTTTTACAATTGAGGCAATGAGGAAGATGAGGCCAGTGAGGGTTTAGGGTTTCAAGACTTCTCACTGATCTCATATCTTTCTTAACGAGACTGAATATAGAAAAAATCCGAAACTTTCACTTTTAAGTAGCACCGGTATATATATATCCAAATCTCTATTGTCCTCGGTTAAAACAGGTGTTTGACTTTAATCCATAGCTATTGTATTCTTTAGTTCTTTAATATTAATGAGTTAGTAATTTTATGAATCCTGTAAATAAATCCCTAATACCCATTCACCTTTCTTCAATTTTTGAGCCGCTTAAAATTGAGGCCTACTTGGAAGGGAATGATGATGAATCACATTTTTATGAATCTTTTTCAGATTTGATCAAGGCTCAGTTTGATCTGGGACTTCCCTTTGTATTAGCTCTTGTTAAAGACATAGGATCTTCTGCTCTTTATTGCTTTGAGGCTGAAAAATTAAAGGAATGGGCTGTAAAACAAGGGACAAACCCATTAACAAATAGTAAAATCGAACGCATCTTTCAATTCTCAATTAGTAGTAATAAAAATTACCATTTTAATTATTCAGGAGAATGGGATTTAAAAGAGGGTAAGTTAATACTTGGGAAAAATTTAAAGGTCAGCGGAAAAAAATCCTTCATGAGAATTGAAGGTGATTATAAGATATTTAGTTTAAGGCCTTTAATTACATATTTGTTTGTCGATGTCAACGATTGTGTCTATATTCCATCTACCCAAAAGAAGATTACTTTTTCAAATATTATCGCGCTGCAAAAAAAGAAAAACATCCCTTACATTTTTGCGGCAGTGAAAGATAAAAATGCATTACAAAATAAAATTTCTTATTTTGAAACTTCAAATTTTCAGACAAGTAAAATAAATCCAGTTACAAATCAAGAAATTGACAAACTCATTTATTGCATGCTAAGTTTTGATCAAACACAGAAGCCTATTATCAATTATCTTGGGGCACAAAAAGAGATGGGCGATAAAAAATGCTTTCTTGATACCTGCTTTAAGGCCACATCTGGTGATGTAGAAGCTCAATACATTCTTGGAACCTATTACAAAGAAGGTAAGGGTGTTGCAAAGAATTTTTCTGAGGCTTACAGATGGTTTAAAATTGCAGCAGAAGCAGAATATACGGAAGCACAATTTGAGCTTGGCATGTGTTATAATGAAGGCAAAGGCATCAAAAAAGATTGTAAAAAAGCCATAACTTATTTAACAATTGCTTCCAAGAAAAATTATATCGAAGCCCTCTATCAGCTCTCGTTGAATTACTTGAATGGGCAAGGGGTTGTTAAAGATGTGCATACAGCCATGAATCTTTTATCACTTGCCAAAGAAGAGAGGCACGAGCTTGCAAAAATTAAATTTGACGAATGGTATGAGACCTCTCAGCAAAAATTAGAGGGGTATATTCATCACAATCTTGGTACTGATTATTTCACAGGTGAGTTCATCGGAAAGGATGTTAATAAAGCATTAAAATATTGGACCTTAGCTGCAAATGTTGGATTGGCAGCTTCAGCTTATGAGATTGGAAATTGTTTGAATGAGATAGATAAATGTGAAGATGCAATAACATGGTTAAAGATTGGTGCTGATCTTGGCTCTAAAGAAGCCGAGCTTAGTCTTGGTATGAGCTATAGTGAGGGTCGTGGAGTTGCTATAAATTATGAAAAAGCTTTTTATTATGTTAATCTTAGCGCAAGCGAAGATTCTGCTGTAGCTCAATACGCTCTTGGAATTTTTTATTTAAAAGGCGTTGGCGTAGTTCAAAATGAAGAAACAGCTATTTATTATTTAGAACTTAGTGCAAATCAAGGCTATAGGCAAGCTCAATTTAATCTCGGATTTCTTTATGGATCGAAAAAAGATTATAAGTTGTCAATCAAATGGTTAACTCTTGCAGAAAAACAAGGCTGTGCTGAGGCTCAAGCTTCGCTCGGTGTATATTATCTTCAAGGTTTGGGTTTAAAACAGAATTCTAAAATGGCATTTAAATATTTTTTGCTTAGCGCAAATCAAGGAAATGCCAGTGGACAATTTAAGATCGGATTTTGTTATCAAGAAGGGGAGGGGGTAACACAAAATAATGAACTTTCCCTTAAATATTTCATGCTTTCAGCAGATCAAAATTATGGTGGTGCGCAGCATGTTATGGGAATGAAATATTTATCAGGTAAAGGAGTTGCTCAAGATTATACGCTTGCTGTCAAATACTTTACCTTAAGTTCAGAACAAGGCACACCAGATTCCATGTACCAATTAGCTCTTTGCTGGAATCATGGCTTAGGGGTGCCAAAAGATGAAGAATTGGGGTGTAAATATTGGAGGTTAGCGGCTGAAAAAGGTTACGATGAGGCTCAATTCACTCTTGGTATCCATTGTTTTGGTAAAGGATCACAACAGGACATAGCCGAAGGCATGCAATTCATTAAGCTTGCAGCTGATCAAGGGCATAAAGGCGCTCTAAACTTCACGAAAATCTCCAAATAACCATACATTTAAAAATTGCTATTTCAAGGCGACAAATGGAAAAGCTGCTTGCGTAAGTCTTTTAAGATTTTGGGGTTGTGATCCCGCTCTTTAACAAGCTTTTCGGTTTGTGTTAAATGCTCCCATGCTTTGTTGTAGTCGTAGCGCTCCATGTAAAGCGATGCCATGTAATACTCTGCCGTTGGATTCAAGGGATCGATTCGATGATATATTTCGAGTGCTTCCAATGCCTCCCTTTGCCTGTGCAATTGCAGCCAGGTGATTGATAAAGCAAAAACACCAGAAGAAAATTGCGGGTATTCTTTAAGGGCTTTTTGCAACGCATCTTTTTTTTCAAGGATCGATTGTCGATTTTCATCGACAGGTTTAAAAAAGGCACGAATTCCATCCATGCCGACATAGCCATTCAAATACTCTTCTGCCATCAAACTTTTGCAAACAGAATGCGGGGGCAGATAATCTTTAACTTCTTCAAGTAGTTTTTCTCCAAGTTCCTTTTTGTTATCGAGCAAATAAGCAAAACCTAAAAGTTCTTTTAACTGCATGTCATTTTCAAGATAGGGTTTTGCTTTAAGGTAGGCCACAACCGTTTTCTGGTAATCTTCCCTATGCCAAAATGTAGAAGCCAAATTGTAATGTGCAAGACCAATAACTTCTTTGATGTTTCTTTGCTCTAAACTCCTTGTGTCAATGGTGAGGTATTTTTCACATTCAATATTGATGCCCCTTGCGGTCGTTTCAATATTGATGATCTGATTCCCATTTCTGCAACGCACATAGATGTGCCCGGGAGGTGTTACCATTTCAAGGGTAAGATCTAGCCTTTGTGCTAAACAAACATAAAGAATAGAAACCCCAAGGCAGACGCCCCGTCTTGAATCTAAGACTGCAGGAAGAAACGTGTAAACATCAATGTCTTTTGCATAAAGAGAATGTGGTGGGAAGCGAAAGCCCATTTCATCAAAAATCAGGTTGTTCATGCAGGCAATTTTAGCCTCGACAGTTGCATCTTTTGGCAGCTTTGCCAAAATTTGCAATGCCATTAAGTCGATCATTGCCTCATAATTTAGCATTTTTTGTAGGGATTGTTCATTATTTCCGAATTGGCTAAGAAATAAGCCTCTAGCAAGATCAACTTCCTCAGAAGGTAATTTTAAAACGTCTTCTTCTGATTTAGCGTTGTAGCCTTTAAGCTTTCTATTTGGCAAATGGCTTGAAAGTTCAGAAATGGTTGCAAGCTCTTCTTTTGTAAGAAGTTTTTTTTCTTGGTCTGACTGTTTATTGACCAAAGAGATAAATGTATCTACGATAGATGGGTTAAGAATTAGGTGATCGATGGAAATGAGTTTATTTTGGCAGCAGAGTAATTCCGTTGCCACGTTAAGTGCTCGTTTGCCAATGTCGCTATCTTTATAGAGTTGATAAAAAGCAAGATGTTCAGGAATGGATTTTGGATCCAAGCTGTTGTATAACATGAGTGTGTGAGCCGCAGTTGGCTCATGAGCCTGGCAAGGCAGGCAAAGTATACAAAAAATAAACAATTTATACACGTTCAACTCCAATTTTATGCCGGTCTAACGGGAACAAGACTAATAATATTTTTTACCAGTGAGGCAGTGAGAAAGGCATGAGGACAGTGAGAGGCGCTGCATACATAGCCCCTCACTGTCCTCATGTCTTTCTCACTACCTCAATGGTAAAAAATCTGAAACTTTTGTGTAAGAGCTGGTTTCAGTTTTTAAGTAATTGTTTGATTTTGGTTTTAAGTTCTTTGTTTTGCACAATATCCTCGACAGGTTTTAAAAAACGGAACGTCCAATTAAACTCTGAAACAGTTCCCGGAATATTCACACGTTCATCCTCAAGCTCATCGAAGGTAAATTCTTTAACAAGATTTAAATATTCTTGCAAAAGATTGATGTGAAATAAACTTTTTGTGTGCAAACTCATCTTTAAAATTTCTGTTAATTGATCATCGGTGATCTGTTCATTATAAACAAACTTTTTTTGGTCAGCATAATCTTTAGCTTCTTTTTTTTTATCGCGCCACCAAAGTTTTAACGTTTCAGAATCATGGGTTGAAACGGTTGTCAGGCTTAAAAGTGGGTACTCTTCAGGTTGTATAAAGCGTTTGTCCTCATGCCACATGCGCTCCCACCGCATTACTTTTGTTCCGCAAATATTTAGGCGGCTCATGCACGAACGTACCTCATCGGGTACATTTCCCAAATCCTCGCCAATAGGAAGCATAGGGGATGAGGCAATCATCATTTTTAAAATGTGCTCTCCTTGCTTCATAGCAACATTAAAATCTTTAGGAACATAAAAGCCATGCGTCGATAACAACTCATGTGGGATAGACCAAATATGGAAAAAACCGACTATATGATCAATTCTATAAAGATCATAGAGTCTTGTGGCCACTTTTAAGCGAAGTTTCCACCAATGATACTCCTCCTCTTCCATTTCCTTCCAATTGTAGGTAGGAAAACCCCAATTTTGCCCGATTTCTGAATAGTTGTCCGGCGGGGCACCTGCAGAATATCTTAAATCAAAAAGAGATCTTAACACCCAGACATCTGCACTGTCCCTGTTAATCAAAATTGGAATGTCCCCCATTAGGAAAACATTATTTTCGTTGGCTATTTTTTTTACTTCTTCAAATTGGGTAAAGCAAAGGTACTGAACGAACATATGAAATCTTACATCATCGGCGTATGTATTTAACAATTCATTATAAGTTATTAGATTAGGGTTTTGCCAGTCATAAGGAAAGTTTTCAAACCCCCTCCAGCTTTCTTTGATGCGCAATGTTTTAAATAGGGCGTAGGATTCGAGCCAGGGGTTTTCTTGTTTAAATATTTTAAAATTTTCTGATTTAACTATTTGATCAGCCTTTAAACCGTAATATTTTTTTAAGAAGGCGCTTTTCAAATTATGGACAGCCTTATAATCAATCCGTTTTAGCTGATTTAAGGCTTGCATTTTTGGCAAAAGTGAATAAAGCGCAGGCTCATCTTTTACAAAAGGCAAAGCGCTAAGGCCCAAATGAAGGGGATTGAGGGCAAAGGCTGAAAGGGCGCTATAAGGACTTTCTTCCCTGCCTGTATCATTTAACGGTAAAAGTTGGATGATGTCAAAAGAGACTTTTTTGCACCAAGGAATGAGGGGTAGTAAATCAGTAAATTCACCAATTCCGCAGCTTTCTTTACTATATAGAGAAAATAGGGGCACGTTGATGCCGTTATGCTCTTTGAAACCGATTTTTTCCCAATGTTGGCCTTGCTTAATCATAATTTTGATCCTTGCAAACTTGAAGATTTTTCACCACAAATTTTTTAACACCAAGACTAGGAAGACCCTTAGGAGGTCACAAAATTGTGATTTTTTAAACACGAAGACTAGGAAGACCACTAAGAATTCATGAAGCTGTAATTTTTTTAACTTTAATAATCAATATTGTCTTTATTAAAATTATTTTGAAAAAATAATTTTATGAATTATCATCTTTGCATGCTGCAAAGATGAATAAAGTTCATTATAAATCTTCTAGTAAAAAAATGTGCTTCTTTTGTTCTTACAGCTTCATGAATTCTTAGCGGTCTTCGTAGTCTTCGTGTTTAAAAAATTACAACTTCATGAATTATTAGCGATTTTCTAAGTCTTCTAAGTCTTTGTGTTAAAAAAAAACGGTTACTTGATGACTTCTGGTTTATTTCATGCCGAACATGCCGGCGTGGGAAGTGGTATTGGAATAGGTGCCGATGATTGAAGGAATTTCCCCAACGGCAATTGACCCTTTCCAGGATTGGGCTTTTTCTGCGAAAGGTTTAAGAAAATCAAAGACTTTCAAGCCGCTCAAATCTTTTAGATTAAGGGTATCAAATAAAATGAGCTTGTCAGATTTTTTACTAAAGCTAAAAATGCCATAGCGAGGAAGTGGCATTCCATTTGCTTTTAAAGCCTCGCGGAAAATGCTTTCGCGGTACCTTCCTTGAGGAACTGAGCCAATGGTTGTGCCAATGATTAAAAATTCAGCGCGTGCATCGGGCTCAAGTTGAATTTCCAAACCGTTTGGAAGCTTAATCAAGCATGAGTTATTGCTGTCAGGGTGCAGATCTTTGATTTTTATCAACTCCCCAAGTTCCTGAAGTAGTGTACTAAAAACATCTGTCATCATAATTGACCTTCAAGTTTGTCTGTTTGTCGCTCTTCTTTTTCTATTTCTTTTTCGTCCTCGTTCTCTTCTTCTTTTTTGCAGAGCAAGTCTTCTAGCTCATCTTCTAAATCTTCCAATGCTTCGATGATGGTCATATAAAGCTCATCTCGATGGGCTAAAGAGCGGTAAATCTGATTCATGGCCACTTCACGGATCGCATCGCGAAGTTGTGTAAGGGCAATGATTTTTGCCATTACAAATTTGTCACATCCAAGTTTTGTTGCCTGTTGAAGCACTTTTTCACTGGAAGGGTAGCGTTCAGTTACAAGTGCCATAAAGGCTCTTGCCAAAGACTCAAAATTGATTCCGGCAGGCTTTTCAGAGCCATCTCTTTTGAACATGCTGTTGACAAGCCCCATTCTTCCGCTAAAGAAGCGGTAAACACCAAGAATTGCCTGTAATGATCTTGTTTCGGCAATAAGGCGATGTAGTTCTCCTCTTGGAATTGAAGCGCCTTTTGATTTCATATCGCTACCGAGGGAGTGAAGAAGGAATTCGACCACTTTTTTAAGTTCATTAAAGGCATATTTTGCAGAAAGTTGTTCGTATAAAGTTGCAGAATCTCGTGGATTGCCAGTGATGTCCCGGTAAAGATCCCGCATGTTGGTTGCTGTTCCAAGGCCTTTTTCTGCTGCTGCCCGAGCATCAGTTGCAATGTTTCTTCCGGCGGCAATTTCGCGTTGGTTTTCATCTCTAAACTCATCCAACGCTTCTTGAACTTGTAGGTATAATTCGCCATCGGTTGTTTCAAGAAGATATTCCAAAGCCTCATCTGCTAAACTGACATCTGAATAAAATTCTTGGAGTTTTTTCAATATTTCTTCTTTCTTATCGCCAGGCTTAATTTGCTGACGAAGCAGAAGTAAAGATCCGCTTTTGAGTTCAGGATTACGACGCTCAAATTGGTCGGCAGCATCTTTAAGTTTTTGAACGGGGATAGTCTCGCCTTTGTCTTTTGCTTCCATCATTTTTTGGATGCGGGTCTTGGAAGGTTTGGCGGGTTGTTTTTTTTGGGTAGCGGCAAAAGGGTTGACGGCATCTTTTTGATCGGTCGCAAATGCTTCTTTACTTGTGATTTGCTCGGCGTTAAGTTCTTGAACTTCATTCTGTTGGACGTTCTTCATGGCGTCCAATGTGACGTTCCCTCGATCAAAACCTGCAGGCGCACCTATATCATTCATAAAACAACCTTTTATTGCTGAATTACTACACTAGTATCTATATTTTCATCTTACTTAATTATACTATTTATTAATATTACTGTATATATAGTAATCTTTGCAGCTTCGTTGGTGAAAAATGCAAAAAGAGCCCATTGCTAATTTATCTGGATGCGGCCCAAGGGTTGGATACGGATTTCGGGCACGATCTCTTGGTAAGAGACTACCGAAATATCGGTAAATTCCATTTCAACCAATTTTCTTACAAAGCGTCTTACGTCAATTGCCGTTAAAATCACAGGCGCCTGACCACCGGGGGGTGGCGTTGCTACAACGCTTCTTACTGCTTGTAAAATCAGCTGTACTGCGTCAGGATCAAGAGCAAGGTAGGATCCGGCAGATGTTTGTTTAATTGCTCCACGTACCATGTCTTCAATTTCAGGATCAAGGATGTAGACCGACAAAACGGATTGCCCTTGCGAGAACTTATAGCTAATATAGCGTTTTAGCGAAGATCTGACATACTCGGTCAATAGAACCGTATCCTTTTCTGTCTGGGCCCACTCACTAAGAGCTTCCAAGATTGTTCTTAAATCTTTAACAGAGACCCCTTCTTGGATGAGGCGTTTAAAAATGTCGGTCATTTTTTGCAAAGGAATTAGTCTTGTCACTTCTTTAATTAAATCAGGAAATGATTTTTCCATAAACTCAATCATCGATTTAACTTCCTGAATACCGACAAATTCATTGGCATAATGGCGAAAAAAGTAGGAAAGGTGCAAAATCATCACTTCCAAATTATTCCAGTACTTAATTCCTGCTCTATCGAGCAATTCTTTGTATTTAGTTTCAACCCAAAGAGAAGGCATGCCAAGTGAATTTTTATAAGATGTGTAGGCTAAATTATAACGTTTTAGATTCTCTTCGGTTTCACTTGTAAGGTAATGTCCGTCAAGGATTTTACCGCGCACAATGGGTACTTCATTTAAATGAATGGAATATTCATCAGCTTCTAAAACAGGGGATTCAGTTCTAACGTGAACACCGGGGAATCGAACACCCAAATCAGCGTATAAAGCCTGTCTCATACGTGGAATCATCTGATCGACAAAACTTAAACCTCTTTGTGCTTTTTGAATTTCAACGCTTAAACCCTTACCGCACTCTAAAACAACGGGAAGTGTTAAGGCGTAGCTATCAATACCTCCACCCGCAACTGCTCGGTGTCCTTGAACGGATGTTTCAGTTGTTGCAGATCCCGGCACTGCAGTAGCTGAAGTAAGGCCTGCAGTTGAAGTTTTTTTCAACTCCTGCATCCAAAGCGAATAGCCTAAAATACCGAGCGCTGAAGATAAAAGGATAAAGGGAGGTTTTGGAAATCCGGGAAGTAGTCCAAGTCCCAAAAGAAACCCTGCTGCAATAAGCAAAGCTTTTGGCTGTTTTAACAATTGCCCAGAAATTTCACTACCAAGGTTTGTATCGCCTTTGTCAGATGTGACCCGTGTTGTTACAATACCCGCTGTTATGGAAATTAAAAGGGCCGGGATTTGTGAAACAAGACCGTCACCGATGGATAATAAAGTATAGGTTTGAGCAGCCTCCATTGCAGGCATTCCATTATAAATCATACCGATAATCATACCACCAAGGGCGTTGATCAATGTAATAACAATCCCTGCAATCGCATCCCCTTTAACGAATTTCATGGCTCCATCCATCGCACCATAGAGCTGACTTTCCTTTTGGATCATCATACGTCTTTCGCGCGCTTGGTTGGAATCCAGGATACCTGCCCGCATATCGGCATCAATACTCATTTGTTTACCGGGCATCGCATCCAAAGTAAAACGGGCAGCAACTTCAGCTACACGCTCAGCACCTTTTACAATAACAATAAACTGAACCAATGTAATAATCAGGAAGATAACGCCCCCAACAACTAAATTTCCGCCCACAACGAAATTACCGAACTGGAAGATAATGTCTCCTGCGTTCGCTTCAAGAAGAATCTGTCTTGTTGAAGCAATGTTAACCCCAAGACGATATAGAGTAGTAATCAGCAAGAGTGAGGGGAATATGGAAAGGTGTACAGCACTTGGAATATAGAGGGCAACCATCAAAACTGAAACTGAGATGGTTAAGTTTAAAGCGATTAGGTAATCGATAACACCAGGTCCTACAGGAAGGATGATCATCGCAAGAATTCCGATGATAATTAGTGCTAAGGCAACATCACTGCCTCTTGAAATATTAGATAGGGATCTTTCCCCTCCAATACGCGAAGAAATTCCATCCAGAATTTTGGTTATCCACTCTAGCATTTATTATACTCCAACTATAATTTTCTTATTTCTCAGGGAATTTTCTTATTCATACTCAGGGTGTTCAGAATATTCATATTGTGTTTCTGTGTCAAGTGCTGCTATCCAACGCAAAATTTCTGCAAGTGGCTCGTAACTTTCTTCCGGTATGAATTCATAAAGCTCGCCATGGTCAAACAAACTGTGAGCAAGTTTAATGTTACGGACAATAGGAATTTCATTTTGTTCAGCAATTTTAATAATTCGTTCTGCTAAAATATCTTTTCCTTTGGCCAAAATATAAGGGGCGGCATCTACACCCTGCTCATAACCTACAGCAATTGCCAAGTGGGTCGGGTTGGTAACAATTGCCTGCGCGTTTTTTACACCGGCTGTCGGACCATCCTGATAAGCAATTTCTTGCGCAATTTGCTTTCTCTTACCTTTAATATGCGGGTCACCTTCACTGTTTTTGTACTCTTGTTTAATTTCAAATTTTTCCATTTTCATTTCTTTTGCAAAGTTCTTTCTTTGGTACACAAAATCGGCGACAGCGACGATAATGAAAAACAACCCTACCTTTACCACAACTTCCATTAAAAAGTAGTAGAAAATAAGTAACGATGAAGCCATTGGCATGGAAACTGCCTTGATTAAGGTGGGAACACTATTATACATCACTCCGTAAATCAACCAAGCGGCGATAGAAATTTTTAAGATGGATTTAATGAGTTCAACCAACGTTTTTAGCTTAAATTTAGCTTTAAGGTTTTGGACCGGGTCAAATTTTTTAATATCAAATTTAAAGACTTCAAATGAAAGCATTGGCCCGACAGAAAGAAAGTTAATGATAACGCCAATTATTGAAACCGCTACTAAAACCGGCATACTGGCAAGGAAGATTACGATGATCGCCTGGCCAAAAAGTTGCGTAACGGTCCCTTCCAAGTCATCTTTTGGAATTAAGTTGAATGTACTGGTAATAAAGCCGCCAAGCTGGATAAATAAGAAGTGAGACATACCCAAAATAATTGCAATAGAGGCAATAAACGTAAAGGCTGAGGGTAGATCTTGGGATTTTGCGACTTGGCCTTTCTTCTTGGCATCACGCAGTTTTTTAGGCGTTGCTTTTTCGGTTTTTTCGCCCATAAGTACAAATCCTTTGAAAAAGAATGGAAAGAGGATGCTAATCACTTGGCTTATATATCTCATTATACCAGAAACCGCAAAATAATAGCATATAAATTATTTGTCGTCTTAGTCTACTCCTTTCAACGTGTCAGTCCTTACCCCCCCGATCTCCTTTAAACGACAAACTATCATGCCCGTGCCCCGTCTCCAATCTAAAGTATCGATCTAAATTTGAAAAGAGTTAGTTGAAATTATTGTTTTGATGATGTATGCTTGTTTAAAATTAATAAAGGTTAAATATGGAAGTAAATAATAATCACTGGCTACCGGTCCAAGGCAAATACTACGATATCGATGTTGATCTGAATGGACGAATTTATGAGATCGTTGAACTAGATAAAAAACCTAACCAATCTGCTCAGTCAATCCTTGAAAAGATTGAAAGAGTAATCAATTTAAATTTTAAGCCTCTAAATTTGGATGATCCGGATAAAATATTAAAAATTTCCAAACAGATACATCATAGCTTAAAATCAAAATTTCATTCTTCTTTAGTGGATTATGATCCGACGCTGAAAAAAAATATTGCAGTTATTGGTAAATTTTACAACCTAACCCTATTGGAACAGGTATCTGAAGAGTTTTTAAAAATCTCAAGGTTTTTACATCAAAGCTTACACTCTACAGTTCTTCCATTTTTAACTAATAACAATAAGATGAATAAAATTAATGCACTTCATATATGCATTGAAAGGGCTTCATACCCTTGCGTTTCGTTGCCGGGTTTGGATGAGACAATTCAACTGGTATTAAAACTTTTACCTTTTAAAGATCTCAATTCTTTTTGCATCATCAATAGAGATGCTAAAAAGCACGGAGATATTAACGTTTATAATAGAGCCAAAGAGTTGGGCCATGATGGATGCGATGTAAAAAGTTCATATGTTTTTTTTAAACAAATTTTCGTAGATTTTGAATATTACCAAGCCTGTGGAGACGAAGAGATGATTTCCATAAATCTTGAAAATATTTTAAATCAATTAAAAAATTTAAAAAATCTTGAGTTGTTCAAATTGATTTGCGATGGCTGGTTCGGTACTATTCTGCTTCTTCTTTCAAATCTAAAAGTGGAAGATTCTTTAGAAGAGAAAATAGAGTTATCCGACGAGGAAAGAAAGCTTGGCGAAAAAGCCCTCTTAGAGATGTATTCACGTGATTTATCTATAGAGTTTCTTTTAAAGAGGGGCATTAAAATTAATGTAAAAGCAACTGACGGATTTAGAAACAGTTTTTTACATTTAGCTGTGAAAAAAAATGATTGCCAAATGGTAAAAAAATTATTAACACAAAAGCCGGATATTGATTTGCTAAGCTCCTGTGGTAAAAAAACAGCCTTGCATTTTGCCAACACCCCCGAAATTGCAATGCTTCTTATTGAAAACAGTGCTGATGTAAATAAATGTGGAACAGTGCTGCACCGAGCCAAAACCCCTGAAATGATAGAATTTTTTTGTGAAAAAGGTTTAGACATCAATCAGTGCGATTTTTGGAAGATGACACCCTTGCATGCTGCAATAATAAATAATAAGGGGTTTGATTGTGTAAGGTTCCTTTTGGAAAAAGGAGCCTCAATTGATTGTGTCAATTCACGTGGGTATACAGCATTACAAGAAGCTAAAAACTTCAGGCGTTCACCCGAAATTATCAAACTTCTTGAAATACGCAAAGTCCTAGCTACCGACTGTACAATTTTTTAACTTGATAGGGCTTTTGTAGAAGTTGCTAACGAAAGCGTGTAAGCTTTTGATGTCAACTCGTGGCTGCATGCTTTCGTAAGTTCTATCGGCTTTCAAGAATATAATATGCATTAAGGGCCCTAATCGTTGCAACATTCTATTGAAAACTATTAGCTTTTGGTGTAAACTGTAGTCTTTAAATCTTCTACAAATGAGAGTTTTTTATGGCCGAATTAAATTGTGGTATTGTCGGATTGCCAAACGTTGGTAAGTCTACTCTATTTAATGCCCTGACATCCATTTCGATTCCTGCTGAAAATTATCCGTTTTGCACAATTGAACCCAATATTGGCGATGTTGAAGTGTATGATCCGCGCTTAAAAGTTTTATCCGACATGTCAGGCAGTAAAAAATTGATCTATGCGATCACTCAATTTGTTGATATTGCAGGTATTGTTGCCGGCGCATCAAAAGGCGAGGGGTTAGGGAATAAATTTCTTGCAAATATCCGCGAAGCTAATGCCATTGTTCATGTAGTACGCTGTTTTGATTCCAACGACATTATTCACGTTGCAGGAAAAGTTGATCCGATCGAAGATATTGAAGTGATCAATTTAGAGTTATGCCTTGCAGACTTACAAGTTGTTGAAAATGTGATTCAGCGCCTTGAAAAGCAAGTAAAGACCAAAAAAGAACTTGGCGCTGTCATCGAAATTTTAATCAGAGTCAAAGATCATCTCGATAAAGGAAAATCTGTTCGCTCATTAGGCCTCACCGAAGAAGAAAAAGAGCTGATCAAGATTTACCCATTTCTAACGGAAAAGAAAGTTCTTTATATTGCTAATGTCTCTGAAAATGATTTGCCTTTAATGGAAAATGAGTATGTGAAGCGTGTGCGTGAATACGCAACAGCCGAAGGCAACCGCGTAATTCCTGTTTGTGCTAAACTTGAAGAAGAAATTTCCCAGTTATCTGAAGAAGATCGTCAACTATTTCTTGAAAGCTTAGGGCTCAAAGAATCTGGCTTACAAAGATTAATCAGAGAATCTTTTTCGATGTTAGGGCTCATGACATTCTTAACTACTGGGGAAATTGAAACAAGAGCTTGGACTATTCGCCTCAATACTAAAGCACCGGAAGCTGCCGGAAAAATCCATACAGATATTCAAAAAGGTTTCATCAGGGCAGAAGTTGTTTCGTTTGATGATATGGTTACTAATAATGGAAAAGCCGGCGCCAGAAAAGTCGGTAAATTGCGCTCTGAAGGAAAAGATTATATTGTTCAAGACGGCGACGTGATTGAATTCATGCACCACTTATAAAAGGTTAAAAATGCCCCTATTTATTACATGTTCAGCCGGCCTAGAAGAGTTATTGGCCCTCGAACTTAACAGCTTCGGCTACCCTAAAACTCAAATTGGCTTTCGTGGCGTACATGTTGAGGCCCCAAATTTTGAAGATATTTACAAAATCAATTATTTGAGCCGCATCGGTGGGAGGGTTTTACTTCCACTTACGGATTTTTTCTGCTACGATCAAAAAGGGCTTTATAAAGGCGCTAACAGAATTGATTGGAGCCGCTATATTCCTGCCGGAAAAACAATTGCAATCGATGCTAATGTGAGCCATAAACATCTTCGTAACAGTTTATTTGCAGCGCAAGTTGTTAAAGATGCCATTTGCGATCAACTACGGGAAAAAAGGGGAGAGCGCCCTGATGTAAACGTGCAATCACCTGATGTTCAGTTAAATTTATTTATTCATGAAAATCAAGCAATCATCAGCTTTGACACTTCGGGAACCCCGTTGTATAAACGTGGCTACAGACAAGATTCGGTTGATGCTCCATTACAAGAATCCTTGGCAGCAGCCATTTTGATGATGGCAGGCTACAAAGGTGATGAAATTCTTTATGATCCTTGCTGTGGTTCCGGAACAATTTTAATTGAAGCTGCCTTGATTGCAACAAAGACTGCGCCGGGATACCTAAGAAAACAATGGGGCTTTACCTCTCTTCCTGAATTCAAAATGGAAGATTGGCTTAAAGTGCGTGCAGAGATTGACCAAAAGAGAATCCCTTTACAAAAAGGGCTTATTTTTGGAAGCGATATCAACAAGGTTGCTATTCAAACTACCAAGATCAATTTACGCGGTGCAGGCTTTTTACAAGCAGTAGATGTTGTTCCTAACGATGTTCGCGATGCAATGCCTCCTGTCCCGCCCACAATGGTGATGTCAAACCCACCTTATGGTAAGCGTTTGAACGACAATTTAGAAGATTTAAGCAGACTTTATCGCGCAATTGGCGAGTTTATGAAGACGAAAACCGCAAAACCTGCACGTGGCTTTGTATTGACGGGCAATCTCGACCTTGCAAAAGAAGTCGGGCTCGCCGCAAAAAGACGCTATGTACTAAGCAATGGTGGCATTGACTCACGTTTGTTGGAGTACGATTTGTATTAGTTAGAAAATGTTTCTTTTTGGCATCTTTCCTGTTAAATCCCTCGGGCCATGTGTACACATAGGCCCCTCGGAATTTACCAAAAAATCTGCTCAAAAATATTCCATTTTCGCCCTCTTCCTTTTATTAGCCGTAAAACCGCGAATGCGGTGAAAGCATGTAGCCACGGGTTTTAATGCGTATCCGTCTCTTTGTAAAAAAAAATAGGCGAAAGTGTAGGAATGTGGTAAGGTGACAATTATTCTTAAACTTAAGGATGATTATGGAAATGCCGGCCCTTCTAACGACAGACCTGGAAGTTTATCGCGATAGCAAAACCGATGAAGAGCTATTGCAAAGGCTTACATCCCACCCTGAAAATCTTCTTTCCTTTTTTAAAGTTGCTGCAGATGATGAAACTTGGAGCTTAAAACATCCACTTGTGATGCAAGAAATTTTAAAATCTTTGACTAACAAATCCTTCGAAAATCGCTTGGAAATGGAGAATATCAAACAGATCCAAACGAAAATTCAAGATCATATTTCCATTTTAGATTCTTATCTACCATTGGATTTGATAGTGGAGGTTGAAGCAACTGAGGTCCACGTCAATAGTTTGCTATTTTCTGCTGCTAGTTTTTTTATGCAAAATTTAATCCGACATGAATGCTTTGAGGTCAAATCAAATAAACTTATGTTGGCTGATGTCTCTTTGGATACTTTTAAACTGATGTTGGAATTTGTTAAGACAGGGGAGTCTGCTGATCTTTGGAAAAAGAAAAGTGACGAAATAATCACTATTCGTCATCAGATTAATCGATTTGGGCTTGACCAGTTGTCGATGAATTGTGAAGACATTTTAAAGCGCTATATTAATCAAGATACGGCTCTTTCCATGCTTATTCAGGCACATCTAGACAAATGGCGGCTTTTGCGCCATTACTGTTACAGTTATATTAATGGCTTGTTTTATGGGTTGAAATTTCATGAAACCGGCATTAATTTTTTAGCTTTCGAATTTTTGGAATTTAAAGAAAATTCTATGACGATTTTTACTCAGGTGAATTCCTTGATTACACACCTAATTGTAAGTGGAGCATTAATTGAATCTGATGAATTTGAGTTTGTGGTCAATCAATGCCCGCAGCTGATCCATTTAAACATAAGTATGTCCAATAAATTTAGTGAAAAAATAATGAATGTCCCTAATCTTTTGGAGCTAGACATTTCTTCTTGCAATTGGTTAAACGACATGAATTTAAGTCGCATCCTCAATAAGTTTAGTGGTTTAAAACTTTTAAGCTTAATTGATAACATGCAGCTTGATTACAAGGCTTTTGGAATGCTTTCTAAGTTAAGAGACTTAACTGATTTAAATATTTCAAGAAACCCTCAGATTCATGATGAAGAATTTAAAATAATTTTAAATGCCTCTCCTCAAATCAGAGGTCTTGATTGCTCTGATTGTAAAAATATTGGTGATGCAGGTTTTTATGAACTTACAAGAAGTTTGAAGCATTTAATTTTTCTAAATTTACAAAACTGCCAAATTTCTGATGGAATCTTAGCAGAGATTGCTGTTAAGTGTAATTTTCTTGAATCCATTAATCTTAAAAACTGCAAAAAACTTGCCGATCGCGCTATTTTGGAATTTGTCAAACATTCAAAACCCCTAAAAACAATCATCATTAATCGTGAACGATTATTTCCTGCAATCAAGCAGCTCAAACCTTACGTAAATACCGTATCAGATTAAAATTAAATATTGACATATATGTTGTAAGATGTGAAAACCAACCTAAAGATATATTATAAAGGGGCAATCATGGCAGCAATAAATAAAAAAAAATCAGTCAACGTAAAAGAAGAACAAGTATCGGTAAAGCTAAGAGTGCCAAGCGATCTTAGTGAAAAAGGACGTCAGGAAATCGCCACTAGCGTAAACCCATTAGTTGCTGATGCTTTTGCCTTATATGTTAAGTGCAAGAATTTTCACTGGCACATGTCAGGGGCTCATTTTCGTGACTATCATATTATGTTAGATGAACATGCAGATCAAATTTTTGCATCGATCGATGTTTTGGCAGAACGTGTGAGAAAGCTTGGGGGGATAACTATCTGCTCTATTGGTCATATTGGACGTTTGCAAACGATTAAGGATGATGATGAAGCTTCTTTAACCCCTGAAATAATGATGTCGCATCTTTTAAAAGACAATCAAAAAGTATTAACAAATATGCGTGCCGCTCATAAAGTCTGTGATAAGCATGACGATGTAGCAACAGCTAGTCTCTTAGAGGTCTTCATTGATGAAACCGAAAGAAGAATCTGGTTTCTTTTTGAGATTTTAGCCTAAAAATTTCTAGCTAAAGTGATAGATCGCCTTGTCTCCCTAGTCGCGAAGCGACTTTAAGCGTGTAGCATTAGGGTGTTAACCCGCGGATTAATTAAATCTAATAAATAAGCCACGAAGTTGGCGACAGATAATAAACTATAATTATTCTTCTGTCGCCGTATTCACGGCTTTATATTTATTTGGCTTGACCACGGGTTTACACCCGTGGCTACATGCTTAAAGTCGCTTCGCGACTAGCAAAAGGTATTGATGAGTTTATTATTTACAAAGAATCAATTGATAATTTTTAAGATTTGATTTGCATCTTGAACATCTCTTGCTATTTGTGCTTGGAGTTCTTGGATGGTTGAAAAACGTTTTTCCGCTCGAAGATAGTCGTAAAAGATGACATTTAAATCTTTACCATACAAATCTTCTTGGCTTTCTAGTAAATGTATTTCCAGTACAGGGATGTTATCTTGACGCATCGTCGGTGCAAAACCTAAATTGGCAACAGCTTTTTCCAATCGATTATCAAATTGGACTAAAACGGCATATACACCAAATGGCGGAAGTGCAAGCTCTGAAACATCAAGATTTGCAGTTGGAAAACCTAACTGTTTTCCTTGAGCCGTACCCTTGATCACTTGATTTCTAATCGAATATTTTCTTCCAAGCAATTTTTCAACAGATGTTAAGTCACCATTTTGTATAAATGAGCGTATAAGAGTACTGGAAATGGCTTGATTGTTAACTTCTAAAGGTTCTAAATAATTGATATCGAATCCAAGATTTTTCGACATTGCATTAACGATTTCCTCTGTTCCTTGTCGATCCTTTCCAAGTTTAGAATCATGCCCTAAAATAAGATTTGAAAAGGGGATTGATTCATGCAGTAGCCTCAGGAATTTTTCTGCACTTTGTTCCTTAAATTCCTCATTGAATTTAAATAGGACAATATTATCAACTTCCATTTCTTCTAACAGATGAAGCTTATGAGATAAGGTATAGATCGATTGATGATTTTTTGCTAAGAATGCTCTTGGATGATTCTCGAAGGTAACAACAATGGATTCGCCATGCTTCTTTTTTGCAAGCGATGTGACCTGATTTAAAAGAAATTGATGCCCTAAGTGAAGCCCATCAAAACTGCCAATCGTCAGCGATATAGGTTGAAAATCTGGCTTAAAATGTGTGATGTCGCGAATGATTTTCATTTAAATTTATCTTTATTAATGGGCATATCTTAGCTATTTCCAAAAGAAATATCAACCAAATAACATTTTTTTAAGTCGCGGCAGTAAATATTGACAGGAAGGTTCACTCGGGAGTAATATCTGCTTGAATTTTAGGGGGTAGCTGTATGATTAGATCGTGGGAGATGGCTTTTAAAGAAGAGTCTGTTATTAAGCTTGAAGGTGCCGCTAAAACAGACATTTTAGCACCAGAATTACTTACCAATATGTTGCTTCCGGAATTGCTTACCGACATTTTTGCTAGATTTCATTTTAAAGAGCTTTTAAATTTTGCTACCGTAAGCGTCAAGTTTAACGAATTGGTAAATGATCCTCTTTTATTAAAAAGAGTGATCTACCGCGACATGACCTTTAATCCGCAAGATTGGAAAACGCATTTTGGTAATAAAGGGCCAGGTTTTGAGGATGATGACATCGCCTACAAATCCCTACCAATTACAATTGGGGCTGTATTTAAAAGTCGGTTTCTTGAATCTCTGGAAAAAAAGTTTGGTGAAACACATGTTATTGTTTGGAAACCGTCCAATTTAAGCTTAAACAAAATTTTAAGACTTTTAAAAGAAAATAATGATTTTCATGTTCCACTAATAATTTCTTACATCGATAACTTTGCAGATCAGTTATCTTTAAAATGTGAATGGTTGGTGATGGCACGAAACAATTTAAAGGATAGTCAGTCAAGGGATTTTACAGAGCATGAAAAGATAATTGAGAAGCTTCCAAAATCTATATTTAAAGTGTGTGCCATTCCTGCCGTCTTAGAAGCATTTATAGCTATTACTGCAGTCTATATAAAATTTAGAGTTAAAATATTTGATGGAGCGAGTGTAGCAAGATGTATAGAGCCCCCTTCTAAAATTTTTGAGCCGAATGATCTATGGCATGGAGTACCTATGAGTGTCGATTTTGATGATCACGCTTATATGGGGGTTCCCGCTCAAATTCATGTAGGACTTGCATTAAATAATAATAAGTTGGGCTTGAGCCCCGTTTGGAAATTCTCGTGATTAGATTGAGAAATGAGGCCTTTACTGGTAATTCCTTGTTAAGGGTAAATGATTTAGATCCGTTCACTGATGTTTTTCCAGATGAATTAATTTTAGAAATTTTTCTTAAGTTGCATTTTAGTAAAATTTTAAACATTGCCACCTTAAATAAAAAAGTGAGTGTTTTAGTTAATGATCCCGAGCTTTTAAAATATGTGATTTACCGCGACATGACATTTAATCCGGCAGATTGGACAACCCATTTCGGAGACAATAATTCAGCAGCTTTTGATGAGGAGCTTGCATGGAAAGCCTTACCTAACAATATCGGGGAAATTTATAAAAATCAATTTCTTAGATTCCCTAAGAAGAAGTTAGGCGAAACGCATGTAATTGTATGGAAACCGGCTAATTTAAGCATAAACAACTATAAATGCTTGCTAATAGAAAAACTACAGTTGAAATACTGCTATGTGAATGCTCCAAAGATCGAAGTTGAGCTAACAGAAAAAGCCGAATGGCTTGTCATGACACGTCTGATTCTTCCCGGAAGCCTTGATTATTCAAAGCATAAAAAACTAGTTAAAAAGCAAAAATTAAAAAATTTTGAGAGTTGCAACATTCCTAAAGTAATAGAAGCTATG
>Ga0105045_10000828_pt1 | contig 23940 bp, 16 predicted proteins | sample MAT02_FD_78089 | JGI IMG/M metagenome (GOLD analysis project Ga0105045, IMG submission 78089) | Freshwater microbial communities from Lake Fryxell liftoff mats and glacier meltwater in Antarctica - MAT-02 (megahit assembly) | ecosystem: Environmental > Aquatic > Freshwater > Ice > Liftoff... | reverse complement strand
TTTTGATATTTTCTGAAGGATGATCTTTGTGCTATCACTTTCCTTAACCCCAAGTGGTAACCACTGCATTTTTGTAATTAGTTCTTGCCGATTCTTCGGTGACACAAAAAGGTCGATATCAGGGAGGTCTGTTTTTTTACTGGTAAAGGAGAAGACCACGAAAAGGAGCAAAAGATAATTTAGCTTCATAGGAACACTTTTTATTAGAACGAAAATAGTAATTTATATCTACTTCACTGTTGTCTGTGTCCCCACAGACATTATGATATTGCTACGACTCCCCGCCAGAACCACTGTTATAATTCACCAAAATGGATTACATTAGAATGCTAAGTTGTAAACTTATCATCCAGGTAATTTGCCCTGTTCCATCAATTGACCTACCCTGAAATCCAGCCAGATAAATATACCCAAAACTTATGAAATTATCGCAGAATCCTGACGGTATATCCGCCCAAACTAATTGTTGCTGTTGTTCGTAGCCGCAACAAAACGCCTTTTGCACATACGTGGAGCAACAGAGTTAATAGACTTTAAGTCAAATAAATACTAATCCTGTTGTGGGAAGTGTCTTCTCGGCTTTCGCGCTTTGCTTCATGATGCGAAGGTGTCGATTGCTCCACGTATGTGCAAAAAAAGCATTTGTTGAGGCTACAAAGTACGGGGTTTGCAAGGTGACAAATAGCGCTTCTTCTTTTTCCGAAAGCAAAAGAAAGCAAGTCGGCATTGGCTCCGATGTCCACGCGGTTAGCAACGTTAATATAAGCCCCATCACGAAACTAATGCCCGTGGCCGACGCCCGGCTAAGCTGCATGGTGTCGTTCAACGAACGACCACCGGGGGCGGTCAGGTAAGTGTCCTGTCTTTGGTAATTCCAAACCCTAGCCCCGGCCATGAGCCTGATCCAGGGGGTATTGGCGGGTTGCAGCGTTTGGTAGTGGAGCAACGACGGACTAAAATCCTACTTTCCGATGCCCGTACCGATGTCGATCCCCGACGATACTCGGGAAATGCGTTGCGCTTGGCTAGTAAAGGTGCAAAAGCCGACCAGCAGCGTCGCAATGAATACTTTTTTCATATCATTCGTGTTATTTTTCGGAAGCAAAGGTAGGGAAAAGTAGGCTGGGAGCACCTACCCTACGGCAACGAAGACCAGGTGGAATTCTCTATTTCAAATATCAAGCAATTGGCGAATGACGTCTCCATAAGTAGAGCCACTTTGGAGGGAGGTGGCCTTACGATCGCGTAAGGTAAGCAAGTATTTACCGTTGAAATGCCGCTGTATTTCGGCGATCTTGTGCGTGTTAAGAATTGCCGACCGACTTACGCGTAAGAATGGAGCAGGGAGTTTTCCTTCCAAAATGGTGAGGGTATGGTTTATAAGGTACTGGTGACCATCGAGGGTATTTAGGAAAACATATTTATCCTCGGCCTCGAAGTGCGAAACGTCGGTAAGCGGGATAAGCAAGATACGCTCCCCGGACTTAACCGATATCGCGTGCATTTCTTGCTTGGGCTGCATTTTCTCTAAAAACCGAAGCAGATTTTGGGTATGTGCCGCCGTGTTATCCTGCGTTTTGGAAGAAGAGTCTTGGCCGGCCTCTGTTTTATTACCTATTGGTGGCCCCGTCACTCTTGACTTTATTTTCTCGATAGTTTTCTGCAAACGCTCGTTTTCGATGGGTTTTAGAAGATAATCCACCGAATTTTCCTCGAATGCGCGAATGGCATACTGGTCGTAGGCCGTGGCGAAAACTACCATTGGCATTTTTCTGACTGAGGCCAGCATCTCAAAGCCGTTGAGCAACGGCATCTCTATATCCAGAAAAATGAGGTCTGGTTCATGTTGGTCGATCAATGCCAAACCCTCGGCCCCGTTTTGCGCTTCGGTAATGATGTCGAACACGTCGGAGTAGCTGTCCAATAAGCGCCTCAGGCGGCGGATAGCCAGCTTTTCGTCGTCAATGATGATGGTGCGGAGGGGGAGTATCATATTATTGGTTGACAGTAGATAACGTCAGTCTATAAAATTGCTAGTCAGCCTAGTCATTCTTATCTTTACACAAACCCGCTTCATGGGTTTATTATGCATTTCCACCGAGGCATCGTCCTGATACAGAAGTTGTAGTTTTTCCTGGATACTATGCAAGCCGTAGCCTGAAGAAAGGTTTTCGCCGAAATCAGGACCGTTGTCGTGGACGCATAGATTTAACCATTCATTTTCTTTGAAAATATGCACCCGGATAATTCCTTCCTCCGGCAACTTGCTGACGCCATGCTTCACGGCATTTTCTACGATGGGTTGCAGCAGGAATCGCGGTACTTCAAGCGCTTGTAATGTCAGGTCGTCCACCTGTACGGTAAAATTCAGCCGATCACCGAAGCGCACCTGCTCGACTTGGAGGTAGGTTTCGACCATTTCCAATTCTTGCGCCACGGTATCGAAATAATCGTCGGTATTGCGGCCCGTCGAGTAGCGAAATAGCTTGGAAAGCAGCACTGTCATTGTTTCGGCCTTATCGGGATTCTCGTGTACCAAGCTAGCGATGCTATTGAGGGAATTGTAAAGAAAATGAGGATTAATCCTAGCCTGTAAAGCGCTGAGTTCGGCTCTGGTCTTAAGTTTTTCAAGATTCAATAGTTGGTACTCCTGCTCTGAAATCTTGCGGGTAAGCTGCCGGCTTTGCCGGCTGAGGTAGTAGAAAAGATTGGCCAAGCCCACTGGCCCTAAGCCATAAAAATACCATGGCACCGCATCTTGAGCCTCGCCATTTCCTGAATTTTGAAGGTTCAATTGTTCGGTAATGCCCGAACCCCAGCCAAAGTATAGAGCCGTTGAAAAAAACACATAGCCAATAGTCGTCATTCCGGTAATCACCAGATGTTTTCGACTCAAGTCACCCGGTATTCGGTCGAGTGCGGGAACAGCCCAATTTGTAAATAGTATGGTTAGCACCCCGCCCAAAAGGTTTTGCACCACTAAGTACTGATTTAACCGCATCACCAATGGATCAGAGCTAGTGACGATCTGATTGGTAAAATGAACGATCCCGCTAATCCCGTAAACGAAAATTGCTCCGAAGATCATGGCGACAGTGAGGCCCTGCCAGCTTTGGCTTTGAATGAGCGTAACGAATTTCAAATCGCTCCATTTGAAAGACTCACCCTTGTTGGGAAAGCTGAGGTTAGCGTTGCTCGAATCCTTGTCGCTGAAATCGAATCCCCGCGAATTCGTCCCCACCATCCTTAGCGGACGTTTTTTGGCCTGTGGTGCTTCCGTTTTGCCTTCTTCCTTGTCCATATCCTTTCGTTTTTGAACGCTGACAGCCTTTCAACGGCTGTCAGCGTTATCATGGCGTTATAATAAACACTACTTGCTTGCTTGGGCCAGCATATAGCCCGCTTGTCCTTGTCCCCAATTCGGGAATAGCAGCCCTGCGGCCCTGAAGGTAGCAAATTTTTCTACTGCTTTTTCCAAAATTGGCTTGGCCACCTTCTTGCCGCCGCCAAATTGCTCGGGTGTGTAATACAGGTTGCTGCCTTTCATGAGGTACACGCGCGGGTTGTCGGGACCAAGGGCTTCGGCTTTTTTCAGACTGGCCTCAAACAAAGGCCCTTCCGACTGATAGCGCGACTGCGGATCAGCCAGCATTCTGGCTTGGTGAACCTGAGCGTCGAGCAGCATCAGTTCGGAGTTTTCCCCCGCGATGGCGAACGCTTCTTTCAATAGTGCCTCGGCTTTATCGACCATCTGGTCTTTTTCGGTGATGTTTTTACCAAAAAAAGCCAGCGTCGAATAGGCGTAAGTCGCGTAGTAGCGAGGGAGCCATTCCTTTGGCTCAGCGGTGGCAATGCGCTCGAAGCGGTTGGCCAACGCCTGCCATTCGGCCTGGTTAGGTTCTTTATTTTCACTAACCGAAAAGTCTTTGACGGCTTCGGTCATGGCGGCGGTGTACTTCTCGTTCTGCCCGAATAAAAAGTTGACGGACAGAAACAGGGCAACGGTGATTGTTAGGAGCTTTTTCATTGGATTGGTTGGTTGGGAGTTAAGTGAAGCGTTACTTTTTAAGGAGGAAAGGAGGAAAGAATGAAAGGAGGATAGAATTAAACAATAGGCAGGTAAGGTATTTCCACAACCTTTCATCCGCTACTCCCTCCTCCTTTCCTCCTCATAAATCCGAACTAATTACCGTAGCCTTCTTCGAAAGCATGATTTGCATACCGACGAAGAAGCTGCGGTAACTCTGTGGGCCTACGGCGTAGCGCGTTTGGCCGTCGGGTGTGTAGCGGTATGTGAAGACGTTGCGGGTGTTGAGAAGATTATCCACGGTCAGATACAGGATGGTGAAGTTATTTTTGATCGTCATGATTTTGCTGGCCGAAAAACTCAGATTATGGACGGGCGGCGTGCGATCGGCCAAGAAATTGTCATTCGGTCCGTCGCCACGGTTGGGATTGTAGTAGGGGCGGCCGCTCGTGTAGGAATAGGTAAAATTGGCGCTTGTCGTTATTTTCTCAAACCACTTTTTGGTGATCAGGCTGGCGTTGTGGTTGGACACGAAAGTCGGGGTTGCGGCTTGCTGGAATTGCTCAAAAAGGCGCTTCGTGTCCACGTAGCTGTACGTAATCCAGTAGTCGAAATTTTTGATCGTTTGCTGGTCCCGCCAGAAGACGTCGAAACCCTGCGCGTAGCCATTGCCGCCGTTATTCGTCTGCCCCCAAGGAAAGCGGTAGGGATTGGCGTCAAATCGCGGCAACGAGCCGGGCTGCCCGGTAAATTCCCGCACCAATTGGGCGTAGTTCTTATAAAAACCCTCGATCCGAAATGTCCGCTTGTCCTTGATGCGCTGGTAGTTCAGGATCAGGTGGTCGGCGCGTTCGAAGTTGAGGTCAGGGTTTTTGTACAAATAGCGGTAATCAGGATTTTGGTAAAACCGCCCCGCCGCCAGCGACACCTGACTGTGCTCACCCGTTTTGTAGGCGAAAGATAGGCGTGGCGCGAGATTGAAGCGGTTCAGTCGCGAGGAGTATTCGCTTCGCAGACCCACCCGCCCGGCCAGTTTTCTTGATAAATAAATCTCCGTTTCGGCGAAGACTGCTGCATAGTTGTCGTGCAGCGCGTAGCCTTGGTCGTTGAAGGCAGTTTTTAGATTGATGCGGTGTACTTCGGTGCCAAAAAGTAGCGTGTTATTTTTTTCAAAAACGCGGGTTATCACGGCCCGGCCCTGAATACGCTCATCGGAACCGCCGAAATTGGAGCCGTCGAAAGTGGTCTCGTCGCGGTTGTAGCTGTAAGAAAAGCCACTAAGCAGTCGCCATTTCCCTTCGGCAAAGCTATCGGTGTAGGTACTCGTGGTGAAGGCATTGCAGTTGCTGAGCTTGATACCCGTGCGAGTTTCATCGTCCAGCGGGGCCTGCGTGATCATGCCCAAGCGGCTGTTGGAGTACATGCCGTAGGCTTTTAGGAGTCCGGTTTTGGAGGTTTTCAGGCGATAAGTCAGGGACGAACCCGTGAACTCCGGCTCGCGTGTCCATTCGACGTTTTGCTTTACCAGGGCAAATAAAGGCTTAAGATTGCCGTAATAGCCCACCACCGACAGCGATTGCTTTTCGTCGGCTAGGTCGTAGTTCAAACCCGCATTTGCCAAGTTTAGACTCACGCCCAAGCCGTTGTTGGAGGCATAATCGCTCGTGCTTAGCGATAGAATTGACGACAGCGCCTGCCCGTACTGCGCCGAGTAGCCACCCGTACTAAATGCCGTTCCTTTGAACATGAAGGGGTTGAAGCGTCCGCGCTGCTGCACGTCGGGGACAGCACTGAAAAAAGGGTTCTGCACGATCATGCCGTCAATGACGACCTTACTCTCCTGTCCCGAGCCACCGCGCACGAACAGGCCCGACTGCTCGCCCACGCGCTGCGCACCGGGCAGGAGCTGCATTACGGCCGTGATGTCGGCCCCACCTCCGGCGGTGGTTACAATGTCGAGCGGTTTGAGCATGGTCATCCGCTTTTCGTCCGAAGCCTCGAACGAGCCCGCCGTAATGACGACCGTGTTCAACTCGCTGGCCGATTCTTCCAGCCTGACGGTAAAAGTCTGCGGTTTGCCCCGCAACACGAACCGCCGCTCGAACGATTCGTAGCCTACGTAGCTGACTTGCAGCGAGGCCGAATCTTTTCCAAAAGTTACGAAAGAAAACCGCCCGAGGGTATCGGAGGTAGCGCCATCGTACGTGCCTTTCAGCAGGACATTTGCACCGGGCAATGCGTTGCCTTTCCGGTCGGCAACTTGGCCGCTGAGAAGCGTTTGGGCAGAAAGCGGCGCGCTGCCCAATAGCAATATAAGCACTAGAATATTTTTCATGACTAACGGACGCTTCAACTTCTTGATGCATCAAAACTAGTCGCTTGCTTAAGTCGCCACACGCCTTTTCCGACGAAAGGCTGGATTTTGGGGATGAAGTTAAAAAAGGGGGGAATGAGCAATTCGAGCCCCGATCTGGGCGCAAGGCGATTATGGATACTGATCTTTCGCTCAGATCCTTTTTAGTGATTTGGAGGGAATCAAGTGTCAACTATTTTCCAGCGGTGCGGTACTGGATATAAGGACTCTGATGCTAGCGGATTTCTATTTTGCTGTTTAGAAAAATGGTAGTAAGCCGTTCAACGGGGCCGACCGTCGCGGGGCCATTTCACGATGAGTACGTAGTCTCCTTTCGGAACACGTAGGCACAACTGGGGATTGCGCGGGCACCCAATCCATCGCACCCGATAAGAATCACGTGCTTGACCCCGCGAACCTGCCCCTGAGCGGCTGTGCAGAAAATGATGGTGCACAGGAATAGTATCAGATTTTTCATTGCTTGTGTTGAAGTTAGAATTTTTTGTGCGAATTTCGGGATGGAGTGAACCGCTGTTATTCGCAGTGCTTGCACTACGAACTCCAAATTTTAGGCCGTTTGTAACGGCCGCCAGCGCGACGTTTATGAGTATGCTTATCGCGTTTCTATGTTTTGCTGTTTGGAAAAATGGTCGTAGGCCGTTGCAAACGGCCTTTTTATAATTGGTACGCAGTCTTCCTTCGGAAGACATACGCACAACTTGACGGCGGTGGAAGACTCCGAAGAACAAGGGGTAGCCGCCGATGTAAAGACTCCCAAGCCGTTAGCGCGGCACTGTGGCGTTCCATAAAAACGATGGATATTTTGCGAAACCTAGCCGGGCAGTCGGCAATGAAGCGACGAGACATTCTGACGAGCATCGGCCTGAGCAATCACCCTGGCAATGCCGAACGTTACGTTACGCCCTTACTGGATCAGGAGTTAGTGCGTCAGACTATCCCAGACAAGCCCCAAAGCTCCCGACAGCGGTATGAACTAACGGAGCGGGGCTAGGCTTTTCTGCAACATAATTCCGCTGAGTAAGCGGCTCAGCGTATAAGACTGTGTATAAGTTGTGTTGAGTAAAAACGGGCAAAATGGCCTACTATGAGGGCTTAGCTGGAAATCAGCAACTAAGTAAGCGACCAAGTAAGTCACTAAGCTGGATACTGAGTAATGCAGGGCCTGTTCATAAAAATTAATTTCGTTTGAAAAGTGGGTCGACCAGTGCCTGATTTCTGGTCAATCTTTCTCTGAATTCTGATATACTCTGATCTCGGCTTGCTGACACTAGCATATTGATCGCCGTGGTGATGAAGCCGGCGATCACCCGGGTCTCCTTGGCATTCTTGGTTACTATCTTTTCCTCACCCGTCTGCACCTCGCGAATATGGTGGTGTGCCGCCCGGCGGCCCGGCTCGACTGCCCAGTGCCTTCGAGTTGCTTCGAGCAGTTCGGCAAACTTCTGTCCGTCAAGTGCTTGGTTGCTCACCCAATAGGCTGTCTCACAGCTTTGCTTCTGCGTCTTGGTGTTGTAGCGCTGCCGCTTTACCACTAGCAGTCAGGCATACCCGCGTTTTCCAGCGCCCTGCCGAGCTCGACTTGTCAAGGCTATAGCCCCGGGCCCGGCGCGTCTCGACTCGGCCGTGTCCCTTCTCGCGCTGCTGCCCGCCCCTGTCAGACAACTATCCCATAATTGTACGGCTCGGGCCGCCCCGTTTTGACCAACAATGTCAATGAACTTTAACGATATAAGCGGCGGACCGTGCGTTTTTCTCCCGCCGCCCCATCAATATTGCCGCGCAACTCCGTGCCGTCGAAGCTGCGCCAGTGCTGACCCTGCTAGCCCACCGCCGAGCCGAAATACGCCACATTAATGGCGTTAGACGACTCTATTTCAATGCTTCTGAGTATATTTTTGAGCTGCGAATACGATACGCACTTCTTGACCTCAACGCCCAAATGCGTCGCCAATTACCGCCAGCAGTCCTGCATCGCCCGGTGGACCACCGACATCTTTAGAAGCTTGTCGGTGCGCAGAATCGAGGTCAGAAACAGCGCCAAGACGAAGGCCCGCTCGTGGCGCTTGTTACGACTGACGGTGGGTTTTTGTTGAATTTCCAAGTAATAATCCTTAGTCGCTGGGCGATCCCGTTCGTTTTTTGAGATTCCATAAGGCTAAATTCTGTTTCCCAACTTCAGGATTGACACTTTATGCAAATCTCAATTTTTTTATGAACAAGCCCTGAAACCCCATATGTGTCCTGAATCTTTTTTGACCTCGTCTGGAAAATTACCTCCTGTTGTTAGAAAATAACTTTAGAGAGTCCGTTAGATCGGTAAATGTAGGTTTGATAAAATCTGTGGTGGCACCAACATGGCATCGGGTCGCCTGGGGTAGTTGAATCTATCGAGTTCGTCGATTTCAGTAAGGTCGAGCGATGGTTAGTTGAGGTCGTCAAAACCGCTCTCAAGATTATAAAAAAACGACACACTCAGACATCAGCTACCGACGCTTTACGATCGTCGGACTGTAATGCTACTATACTACCCTCCCCACACCACAAAAAACGTCTCCACGAAATCCGTCATTCGTTGGATCACCAGATCAGCCACGGGTTTGCCTGTTGCTTGAAGCTTGTATTTTGATCTTCGGACATGACGAGTTATTTCCGTTGGAGCCCAAGCAATGGCTAACGGTAAGCTATTGGCTTCTGTCCTGCTCAATTCTCAGCGTTTTCTTCGGCTTGCTTCCTTAATCCGGCGATTCGCCGGACTAGCCACGGAGGGGTCTCATGAGCTTGCTCTGCTAAACACCCGAAAAATTTAACAGATATGCGCTGCCGAATGAGACCACCCCCACAAATCAATCCCAATTTATCAAAGAATTAATTGCCTCGCAACCGCCTACCATTGCACTTTTTGATACGCTTCCCGACAGACAGGAGTGCTTCCAGGAAACTATCGTTCATCATTGTAAATCCTAAGGGTTTCCCTTCGGGTTCCATTGGTGATGGGCCACAACTGGCCTGCTTTTATGACTTGTGCGACGGGTGCTTTCACCAGCCTCTCGGCCAGAATATGGCTTTCGAACCCTTGGTTCAGATCGTACTGAATCGAAATCGTACTGCCTTTGTAGGGCATTAGATCAATGGCTTGCATAGTCCAGTTCCTAGCTTTCTCACTGACCATTCCCGATACGGCATAGCTCGCAAAATTGTTCAATTGGGCTTGGGAGGCTCTTTTTGGCAAAACAATCTTACCGTTGATTTTAATCGAAGGAAGCTGGGGATGGCCAATCAAAAGCAGGCCACACCGCCCGCTGACATCAGGCGGTATGGCGATTTCTGTTTCCATCCCACCGCTGTCTTGTTTCGTAAGGGGATTCCACGACCACGGCTGGGGGAAATGGGCGGATTGCTTAGGCTTGCCCCTTTTGAATGTGAAGACCATCGTGGCGTAGCCCGGTAGTTCGATTTCAATCCGCTCGCCCGATTTGAATACTTTGGAATAGGCATCCCGGTAGGGGAACAGGATTGTGGCAGCGTAGGACTCCCCCGCTTTCTGCTGAAAACCGGCACTGGCATCGAAGGGGACGGTAAATGTTCGGGTTTCCGCCTGGGTGTTACGGGCTATCAGGACCCCCCGTTCCCCTTGCCATCCCATGTAGCCATAGGCATTTCCCTCGTCCGGCCTGCCTCCCACAAAAGTCATGTTGTTGAGGATACTCCGGTTCTCTTTTGCCCAATTGTCCACCGTGCAGAGGGCTTTCCAGTCCTCCGGATTCAGGTCAGAGGGTGAAATGTACCATTCCTTGAGTAGCGTGCCCCGCCCGTAGTGCATCAGGACGTATTCGAGCCAGTCCTGCACCGTATCGTCCTTGCCCTCCATCCTCCCATCAGAAGTCTTGATGATTCCGTGGGTCATCAGGCGGGATATGGGAACGAGGGGGCGGTCAGCCGGATTCCCCCACATGCGCCACAGGTAGGTGTCGCGGTCGGTGGAGGCCATTGCCCGGGTAGAAAGCTCAGGCCAGTTCCCATTCGTGCCGTCGTCGCCTGCCAGCATCCACAGGTAGTCGGCGTACATGAGCCACCAGGGCGAAAACCATATCCAGTTGGTCAGGTTCTGCAGTATGTCCGGCTTCACCTGCCGAGTTGCCAACAAGATTTCGATCGCGGCATCCAGGTTGGCCTCGTGACCATGCCGATCCGTGGCGGGGTGCCCGTTTCCGCTACCCGTGTCACTCAGCTCATTGAAGTCGTGTTTGTAATAGACCGCGTCCGTCTGCTGGACTATGAAAGGAATCTGCCGGAGCACCTCCTGTCGGTAGGGTTCGGACGAGAGGCTGTAATAGCGGCTATATTGTTTGAAGTATGCGTTGGGAATGGCTTCACGATACCCCTGCTTGACCCCCCATCTATGTTATTGGTATAGCCATTGAGGGAAAGCCACAACCCGAAATCTATCCCTTCATCTTTCAACTTGCGGGACAAGACCCGAACGCTTTCCCACTGCTGCGGAAAAAACTTGGGCGATGGCTGCCAAATGGATTTCCGATCCTGCCGGCCGTCATCGACCACCATGGCATCCATTTTGACACCGTAAGGGGCAATGGACTTTCTGAACTCCTTCCAAATGTCAACCAAGGCGTCTCCGCTCAGATCCTTTGCTTTGGGTTCGAACCAGTTGTTATAATGCAGAAACGACCGGGGGGCTTTCCAGACCGTCGCCAGGTAGCGCATGAAAGCATCCTCAACCCGCGAACCCGCCTCGCTTATACCGCATACGGCAGTTTTACTGGCAACACTGAATTTCTTTTCCTTGTTCAAAACGGCAAAGCCCGGAAAATGCATCAGGCGCACCATCCCCTGCGAGGCTTCGGGTTCGATATCCCTGCCCGCCAGATCGATGAAGCTGTAATTGCCCACCTTCTCGTAGTGCCGGGCGTAATCAACCGGGCTGTTCCCGTCCGTATGCCGGCTGTACCCGGCAGGATACTCCAGACCCGTGAACCACCTGCCGTCGATAAATACGGGTTCGCCCCGGCCACCGCCTGTTGCGGGGCAGTTTACCACAAAACGCTCCACTTCCAGTCGATCAACCGTGGCCGCTGCCGGAAAGTGCAGGACGATGCTTTTGCGGAGATGCGCTTCTCCCCGAACCGCAAAATACAGGATGTGAATCGTGGCAGGTAAGGAGGGGTTCCGCTTGATTCCAGGCTTGGGCGTGTAGCTGATTCGCACAAAATTGGTGTCTGCGGACTGCCGAGTTTCGGGCTGTCCCAGCACCGTGAAATCCCGGATCGAGAACCCCTGGTTGCTATCGAGAGGTAGAATGTAAAACTCCTCACTTTTTAGCTCCAGCGTAGTTCGGGAGCTCCCTGCCGAAAATCGGACGGTTCGCCACACCCCGCCGTCAAAGGCCAGCGTACGTCGGATTTTGTCGTTCCCAACCGTTATTTCCTGCCCGGAAGCTAAGATGGCGGTAAAGATGAAAAAGCAGAAAAAGAAAGTTCTCATGGTATGAGGCTGGACGAAGTAAAGCTAGGCCGAAGTGTTCATTATTTCCCCGCACCGACGCGCTCCGGGGAACCGAGGGTCTTGAATTCCAGCTTCAGTATCGGTGCCTGATTATCCGAAAAATCGCTTTGTACCACGATTTCGTTTTCTCCTTTTGTCCACTCCGGAATCTTTCCGACCTTGATTTCCCTGACTTTGTTCCAAGTGGCATCGCAGAGGAAAACGCTCTTTCCGTCACAATAAACTTTATCCCCCGCTTTCAGGCTTTCTCCCAGTTCGATGCTTTGGTAGCCATTGATGGTCAGGGTCACGTTAGCCGCCGACGAGGTCTTGTTCCCCTCCACGGCCTGGCTGGTCAGGTAGAATTGCAGGGGTTGCGCCGGATGTTCGTTATTCACCACAAAACGGCTTTTGATGGGTTCGCCCGTCTGCACCTGGCGGTACCGGTGTTCAAAATTGCCCTGCAATTGAACCGGTGTCAGATCCCACTGACCGTCCGAAATTATTTCCAAGTGAAACTCCTGTTTGGGATCCTTGAACTTCTCCCGCTGCTCCGGGGAGAACGCTCCCGACTTACGGGCCTGCTGCCATTCACGGATAGCCGTAAACAGCGTTTCCTTGAAGCCACTCTGCTCAATGGACTCGTCCACCCGCAGCAGGTAGCCCGCATCGAACCCGGCACTCCGGGCCTGAATCCACTCGATTTCCTCGGGCCGGTATTCCGTTTCCAGTTTGAACCAACCCAACATGCCCGGCATGATGTTGCGCTCGAAGTAGCGCTGGTTCTCGATCCGGTAGTTGACCTGGCTGGTGCGCAGGGCGCTGTACCAGGGTTCGCCCCAGTTCATGAAGGCGTAAATGTGCCAGTAATAGTGGGAGGTGTTGGAGCCGCAGGTCATGCGGTAACGGTCTAGGTTCTCATACCACAGGTCGATGAATTTGTTTTCGGCGAAGGCCCCGTGTCCCGTCGCGTCCAGCGCTTCAAAACCGTCGAAATCCATGAGGTCGATCCCGGTTTCGTTGCAAACCTGGGCCAGCCGCCGGGCGTACTGGTCTTGCAAGTGGATGTCCGGCAAGAAGCCCCCGTAGCCGTTGTTCACCAGCTTATCCGCCGCCGCGCCAGCCGGGTGGCCGGATTTGGCGGTGCCGAACTGTCCGCGAACGCAGCCCTCCAGTCGCCAGGGTTCGCCCGTGCTGACGTTCCGGTAGGAAATGAGCTCCTTGCCGATTTTGACTGTCCGCGTTCCGGTGGGGTTTTTGAAATAAAAAGGATCTTGAATGGGGATGACGTCATCGCTTTCGCCCACTTCACGGGTTATAACGGTGCTGCCCAGCTTCTCCAAACTATCGCTGGGAACGGGCGACACGTAGGGGTCGGTCACCTGGGTGAAGGTGGTGAGCGTGTGGATGCCGACCGAAATTCCGCTTTGGCGAGCCAAATTGGTGAATTTCTTGATCTCGGCGGCTCCGCCGAACCGCGCCGAGTTCAGGCCGAAATGCCCCCAAGTTTTGAAAACGTCGCCAATGTGCACCAATTTGAAATCAAGTGCCTTGGCATACGTCAGGCAGCTATTCAGATCTTTGCCCTCGTAGAGCATGTACGCATCGGAGGTTCGGCGGGACCGCTTCACCCAAACGCCGTCGAGCATGGGGTGGGGAAGCCCTTCCCCCAGCTCTATTTTCTCAATGACGTCGAGGGCACTGGCGCTGGGACAGCCGAATAGTGCGATGGCGGAACCCGCAAAATCGGAATCCATCGGCTGGACTGATTTCATTTGACTGCCGATGTCGATCGTGCGCGGCAGCCTCCGGTCCCGCGCGAAGAGACGAAGTTCACTGCCGTAGGGTTTTTTGACGGCTGCCGAACCGCGGTACATTCTGACGTAAGCGGGCATATCCCCGTCCGTGTTCACATCCGTTTGCACCCGCTTGCCGACGCGGTCGGCCAGCGCTTCGGGCAGCTTCTGTCCGGGGAGCGGGTCATAGAACGAGCCGCCGCCCGCGTTGTCGCCATCTTCGGGCAAGCCCTCGATGGTGACGATATTGAGACTCTGCACGCCGATCGCGAACTGGTCATCCCTCACCACCCCGACGGTTTCACCGATGAGTTTGCTGATGGTGGTGGGAAAGGGGCCCCACACCGCCGCCTCGACGCCTTTCCTAGGCTGCACGGAGAGCAATTTCATTTTCAGGTAGTCGCCTTTGGCTTCCAGACTGATTTGGGCCACCGAACCGTTGGGATAGGTCAGGGTCGCGGTTTTGCTTTTCGCGTTGAAAGCAAGCGCGGCGGGCTTGAGGTAGTTTTTCCCGTCGTACAGACACAAAAGCGGAGCGTCCTGCCCCTTTGGCAGGTACTCGGCCCCAGTCGCCCGCCCCTGCATACTCACGATCCTGCCCAAGCCGTTGATCCGGACAGTCAGGTGGGGGGTGGTGAAAGCGGGAGGATCCGGCGGTAGCGCTGACCAAGCCCACGTCAAAGAGGAAACTGCGAGCAGCGTGCCGACCAGTAGCAACTTGGAGAAAAAACTTAAAACTTGACTCATGAAGAAAGGCATTTGGCGGGGATGGTTATGAAAGCAGACAGCGCTGGTGCGCTGTCTGCGGGTTGGATTACAGCTAGAATTGATACGGCCAGCCAGACATGCGGCCAAGATAGGGAATGATCCAGATGATCAGTTAAGCGTGGGATCAAAATTTCCTCCCCAGGCTTTGTTCTGTTCCAGTTTCGGGTTCTTTTCAATCTCTCCCTGGGGGATAGGGAAAAAATAGTAGGTATCAGGCACGAACATGGTTCTAGGCCCATAGCGGCCGATATTACCAGTGGAAAAGGAGCTCAATCCCCCGGTTGGTATCAGCTTCGAAGCTCTTTCTGAGCAACATTTCCGAATCCTCCGGCTTGCCTATCTGACTTGATGGGCAAACAAACTCAGAACCCGGAAGAGGTATCCTTTTCAGGTCTTCCCGGGACTCCTTTTTACTTTCCGAATCAGGCATTTGGGATTCGAACATGGCAGGTTGGCTACGGTGCTGAGACAATCCCAACCCCATTTAATTTACAGACGTTTCAGGGGGCAAAAAACACCTAGATAAAGACAATATTCTATATTTACTCTCTGAGTGATGTGCCGCCAATTCGGCCAGTAACTCGCGCTATGTCTGTCGCAGTTGTGATACAGTCCCGCAGCCGACCTTGGACTTCCTGCCGCCGACTGGCTCGGCAATCGGTTCCCAAAAATACTTCGTTTTCAACAAGTCGTAAATGTGATACATTTGCTCTTGCCTTGGCAGTGCCGCAGTCGCGGTGCTTCCTGTGGTTTTAAAACTGCTTTAATCGACCTATTGAACCCAATAAAGTATTTCACGACGTGACCGATCCGACCCAAAAACGGCCTGTTCTAATCCTTTGCCTGCTCTTTTTTTTCGTCGCAAACTCCGGTTATTCGCTCGACCTGTATGTGTCGAAAAGCGGGAAAGACACCAACCCCGGGACGATTAGCAAGCCCCTGGCGACCATTGAGGCAGCCCAATATAAAATCAGGACGATACGTGAGCCGGTGGTGGTGCATGTGAGAGCGGGCATTTACTACTTCAAAAAACCCGTTGTGTTCCTGCCGGAAGATTCACGCAACGCCGGCGAGAGCGTCGTGTACAAACCCTACATGGGGGAGAAAGTGGTACTAAGCGGGGCAACCCCCCTCTCGCTCCGATGGTCAGCCCACAAACCGAACATCTTCAAAGCCACTGTTGCCCCTGACGTTGTATTCGACCAGCTTTTCGTTGACGGCAAAAAGCAGAGAATGGCCAGATACCCCAACTACGATGCGGCGAAAGGCCACTTCGGCGGCTATTCCAAAGACGTGCTGTCCCCGGAAAAGACTGCGTCGTGGAAGCACCCGGCGGGGGCGTTCATCCACGCCCTGCACAAGCACGAGTGGGGCGGCTACCACTATTTGGTGACGGGAAAACAAGCCGACGGGCAACTGGAAATGGAGGGCGGGTTTCAGAACAACCGCCAGATGGGGATGCATGACGAATACCGCTTCATTGAAAATGTGTTCGAGGAGCTGGACACGACGGGTGAATGGTATTTCGACAAAAATCAGAAAGCGCTCTACGTGTATGCCGCTTCGGCCCAGGCGCTCAGCAAGGCCCGGATCCTGACACCGCAGCTCAACAGTCTCTTTGAATTTCGCGGAAGCGAGGCCAGCCCGGTCAGAAACATCAGCCTGGAAGGGTTTGAATTCGCACACGTCCTGATGGACATTCATGGAAACCAGCGAACCGCTTCTGCGAAGCGACTGGGTGATTTACCGGGGCGGCGCGGTCGTTCTGGAGGGCACCGAAAACTGTCGGATCAGGCACTGCCATTTCAACGGAGTCGGGGGGAATGCCGTCTTCTTCAGTAACTACAACCGGAAAAGCGAGGTGTCGGGTTGCCACATCGAGGATGCCGGTGCCAGCGGCGTCTGCTTTGTCGGTGATCCAGCCGCCGTGCGATCTCCCAGTTTTGAATACAGCCAGTTCGTCCCCTACGGGCAGTTGGACAAGCAGCCTGGCCCCAAGACCAACAACTACCCGGTGGAATGCAAAGTACACGACAACCTGATGCACGGGCTGGGCCAGGTAGAGAAGCAGGTCGCGGGTGTTCAAATCTCGATGGCCATGGACATCACCGTGAGCCACAATACGATCTACGACCTGCCGCGCTCGGGAATAAACGTCAGTGAGGGGACTTGGGGCGGGCACCTGATCGAGTTCAACGATGTGTTCAACACCGTGCTGGAGACCGGAGACCACGGTTCCTTCAATTCCTGGGGGCGCGACCGCTACTGGCACCCGAACCGCGAAGCGATGGACAAGCTGGCCGCCGAACACCCGGAGCTCATTTTACTCGATGCCCAGAAGACGGTGGTGATCAGGAATAACCGCTTCCGCTGCGACCATGGCTGGGACATCGACCTGGACGACGGGAGCAGCAATTACCACATCTACAACAACCTTTGCCTGAACGGGGGGCTCAAACTGAGGGAGGGCTTCCAAAGGCTGGTTGAAAACAACATCATCGTCAACAACTCTTTTCACCCCCACGTGTGGTTTGCCAACAGTGGGGATATTTTCAGAAGAAACATCGTGACGAAGCCCTACTACCCCATTCAGATCAAAGCGTGGGGCAAGGGGGTGGACTTCAATCTCTTCCCTGACGAGAAAGCCCTCAATGCAGCACAGAGCAACAAAACGGACTCGCACAGCTTGGCCGGTGACCCGCTGTTCATTGATCCAGCCAAGGGGAACTACGGGCTTCAAGCCGGTAGTCCGGCATTCAGACTGGGCTTCGTGAATTTCCCGATGGATGAGTTTGGCGTGGTGTCGCCCTCCCTCAAATCCAAGGCGGCGGCAGTCCCGTTGCCCGTTATCAGCGTGGCTTCTTCAAGCTCAGCAAGTAACGAAATCACTTGGCTTGGCGGAAAACTCAGAAACGTTTCGGGCCTGGGTGACCGGTCGGCCTACGGCTTACCGGATAAGCGCGGGGTGATTGTCGATGAAATATCGGCCGGAAGTGTTTTGGCTAAATCCCCGCTGAAAAGAGGAGACGTCATTCGAGAGATGAATGACAAGAAAGTGGATAGTATCAGTGACCTGAGCGCTATTTACCAGGAAATCAATTGGACGGGACGTTCGACAGTGGAGATTTACAGGAACCAGAAATTGATGACAGTGGAAATTTCGTTCAAATGACGCCGCTCGCATGTTACTGATAATCAGTATTATATTTCCATGGACTACTGGAATTGGGCATAGACTGCGACATAACCATCAAGAATAAGAGATAGGACTTTTCCAAAAGATGACATTCCAGAAATCATCAATCCATTTTTTAGCACAGGAAAGTGATTCAGAGGCAATTTCAAAGGCTTCTTCCAAGAGTTGATTCAGAGGCGATTTTTTCTAAATTCTTTGCCCCCGTGCCCATACGTCGGCCACTGCCTGCAAACGCTGGCTTAACTGCTCTTTGTGTTCGGGCTTTTGACGATAATTTCTTGGTTGAGGTTTGTAACAGTACATTCCCACGGCCCTGAGTAATCGCTGCAGCTGACGTTTTGAATAGGTAACGGGAAGACCACAATTGTTGAATCGCTTTTGAATGAGCGTGCGAATTTGGCCACAAGTCCAAAAATCTGACTCATCAGTCAGGATATGTTTTAGTTCACTTTTTTGTTCCCTAGTCAAGCGTGGCTTGGGGCCGCCCCCCTGGCCCCGGTGGTCTTGGGCCTAACTCTTTTTTTTATCGCTCCGGCGACCCGGTTCAGTCTGATTGCCAGTCATACAGGGTGCCTTCGGCTAAACCCGTTTGTTTGGACACAGTTGTAATGTCTGAATTTGAAATCAAATGAATCACTAAAGCCCTGAACCAGGGCGGCGTACCGCTCTTCGCTGTGATTCTCATTGAAAGAATGCATGAAGCGTTCTAAACGCTCTGGTTCACTGATGACGACTCGTTTTTTCATAATAAAAATTTGCACTATTTTAAGACAATCTTCTAAATCGTTTTATCATTCCCTATACAGTAAAAAAAATTCATTTTTTTTACTGTAATAATATTGTGCTTTATTTGTAGTCAGAATTGATGGGTAATAGTGTTCGTCATATTCACAGTTAACCAAATTAGCTGCGGCTATGTCGTGAAAAGAATATATATGCACATTCTTTGTTTGAATTGGAAAGGTGATACTGATTTAGTCATACAAGATTATGTGAAATCGAAGCGAAGCTCGTCATGTGTCGGTAACATGGAATCGCCTTCCCGATACTATTGTCTGTTTTGGTAGTCTCAACGTAATGGATAGACTGATCTTTCCGAAAGAATCGTGGGTGGCTTTGATCAAGCAACTCATGGAAAACTCTCAAATCCGTAACTCATTTTTTAAATAGATTATGAACGACTTACTATGTCTTAGAAAAGAAAAAGTATGTACGATACTGTTCTGCCTGTTTGCAACAGTACGGGCCAATGCTCCGACCCTGATTTCGGAAAAGGTAACGAGCTTGGAAGATCAATAACCGATAGCGGGGGCTAATGTATTAATGAAAGGAAGCACAACAAATGGCACATTCACAGGAGCTGATGGAACCTTTACACTTACTGTTCCGAGCGATGTAAGCCTTGTAGTCTCGTACGTCGGCTATCTAGCTCAAGAAGTTGTAGTGGGTTCAAAAACCATATTTTCGATTGCTTTAGTACCTTCGACTACGTCACTCAGTGAGGTGGTTGTTACGGGGTACTCATTTGAAAAGAAGAATGACATAACCGGCTCCGTATCTATTGTGGATATGAAAGCACTAAAATCAATTCCATCAGGGTCGGCAATGCAGGCGCTAAAGGGACAGGTGCCGGGCATAACTATACTTCACTCAGGCGCACCAGGCAGTCCCAGTAATATTTTCATTCGGGGTATTAGCTCATTTGGTAATACACAACCGCTGGTGTTAATCGACGGTATTCAGGCAGAATTGAACGATGTTAGTGCTACCGATATCGAGTCGGTTCAGGTACTAAAAGACGCGGGAGCAGCTGCCATTTACGGAGTCTGCGGCTCAAACGGGGTTATTATCGTAACTACCAAAAAAAAGAGGTTTGGCCAGCCAACTATTCCCTACGATGCCTATTACGGCTCGCAGCAACCCTTGCAGGGTAATGTGTTTGACTTGATGAACTCTTCGGATTTTGCACGCCTGTTTCGGTCGGCTGGATTATTCATTCAACGAAAAGTATCTACTGGGGGTGACCGTACGCCGGGATGGTTCATCCCGCTTTGGATCGCAACGTCGGTACGGCACGTTTCCGTCGGTGTCGGCTGGCTGGCGCGTAAAGGGTGAAGAGTTCATGAAGAACGCAACCTGGCTTAAGGATTTGAAAATTCGGGGAAGCTATGGCATGCTAGGTTCTCAAAACAACGTTAGTCCGCTGCCAATTATAAAGCAGGGTTATACACCAGTCAGTTTGTAGCGAATGGAAAGGACTATGCTCGGGAAGCTGTTCGTTTTGAGCGGAAGCTGGAGCTCGCCATGGAAGGACACCGCTTCTTGGACCTACGTCGCTGGGATAATGGTACAGGTTATATGGCTACCACACGGGATAATTATGCACAGTATAAAACCTCTATTCAGGGTTACAATGTCACGTACATGAAAGGTGCTACATTTACAAAGGGCAAAAACGAAATATACCCTATTCCCCAAGCTCAGATTGACTTGAGCGTATCGGGTGGCGCGTCCGTACTGAAACAAAATCCGGGCTACTGAACCAGATTGAGGTTTGATTCTGTAGATTCTATGGCTCTATTGGTCTTGTCTTGTTGGTCACCAAAAACAATAGAATCTCAATCATTTAACTGCTACCTATGCTTTTTTACGCGTTAACGTATCCCACTATTCGACAGCTGCGTAAGCAACAGATTGTGCTATTCCCTATTGCGGCCATCGAACAACACGGTCCCCATCTGTCGGTATCGACGGATATGGATATTGTGACTCAGATTGCTGAGGAAGCTGAGAAAGCATTAACTGAAACAGTGTTACTTTGTCCGACCTTGCCTTATGGATCCAGCCACCATCATCTGTCGTTTGGGTACGCTCAGCATAGAGCCCGACTTACACACCCAAGTCATTGTCAGTTTGGCACAATCGCTGGTTGCGTCTGGACATCAGCGCATTGTGTTGCTCAACGGGCATGGTGGCAACATTACACCGGTAAAACAAGCACTGGCCATAGTGAGCAAGCGTTTCGACGCAAGCCATCAGCCGACTATTGCACTGGTAACTTACTGGGAGCTGGCACGTTTGGTTTTGGCGCGCGAATCGCCCGTGGAAAGCCCCCCACTAAGTCATGCCTGCGAATACGAAACGAGCCTGATGCTTCACCTTTTTCCCGAAAAAGTCTGGATGGATCGGGTCGAACGGGCACAGCGACCCAATCGGGATACTTGCGTCGGTTGGGAAGACGATGAGCCGTATCGAGGTGTGACCGTGTTCAAACAGCTGGATGCCTTCAAAGACTGGCCATTGTCTGAAAAACTCGCAACAAAACTATGAATAAACTGGAAATCAAACATCCTGGGAAAGCCGTCAGTACAAGTACCTATTCGTTGGGAGTACTAACCCATAACTGGCTATTTGTCAGCGGGCAGGGTTCACGGAATATGGCAACAGGTGAGGAGAATCATGGCACTCTAAAAGAAGAAACCCTGCTTACGCTGTCGCTTATCAGGAATATTTTGGAAGCCGCTGGTGGAACCATTGATGACATTGTGAAATGTATAGTGCATCTGGGAGATATCAAGGAATTCGACCGCTATGATGCCGATTACAGATCGTTTTTTACTGGTATTCGACCCGCACGTACAATAGTTCAGTCGGTACTGTCGGACGAAATTAAGGTCGAGATCGATACCATTGCCCGGATCAGTCCCATACAGGCCTAAACCACTATATTATGACATCGAAACTACGCATCGGAACGGTAGGCTTGGGGGTAATGGGCAGCAGCATTGCCACCTGTATTCTTGCTGCAGGTCATGAAGTAACCTCGCTCATTAAGGACATAGAAACCGGCAGCGAAGCTCGCGAACGTATACTGGGGTTTCTTCGTCAGTTGGCACACGAAGATTTGCTGACTGATGCCCCCGAATCAATCCTGACCCGGCTCACCATTACCGACGACGTTACCCTTCTGAGTGGGCACACTATTATCATTGAGTCGATCACGGAAAATCTGGACCAGAAGAAATCCCTCTACCACCAACTGGAAGCGGTTCTCTCCCCTACCGCTATCATCGGCAGTAACACCTCGGCCATTCCGGTATCTGTTTTGCAAAATGGCCTTAAACACCCCGAACGACTGCTGGGAATTCACTGGGCCGAACCCGCGCACATTACCCGATTCATGGAAGTTATTTGCGGGAAAGAATCGGACCTGGCCTATGCGCATGAGATCGTAACGCTGGCCGAAAGCTGGGGCAAGGAGCCTTCGCTGCTGAAAAAAGACATTCGGGGATTCATCACTAACCGGGTCATGTACGCCATGCTTCGGGAGTCGTTCAATCTGATCGAAAACGGGTATGCTACCATCGAAGACGTTGACCGCTCACTGCGAAATGACCTAGGTTACTGGATCACTTTTGCTGGACCGTTCCGGTTCATGGACCTCACGGGTATTCCGGCTTATCTGACGGTAATGAAAGACCTCTTTCCCGAACTCAGCAACAACGCCCAAGCCCCAAAACTAATGGAAGACCTAGTGGCCTCGGGGGCCAAAGGTGTGCAGAATGCGCGGGGCTTTTATTTCTATACGCCCGAGTCAGCCAAAGAGTGGGAAGAGAAGTTTATCGACTTCAGTTACGATATTCGGAAACTGGCTCTAAAATACATCCCAACCTCTGTTGAAGAAACTAAATGACTGTCATCCAATCCATAAAGACCACAAAAGTTGTCGTTCCAGCCAAACCTGGAAGCCTAAATTCCGACGAAGTGATCGACAAAGATTCGGCCTTTGCCCAAAAGTTCTTGACGGGTGAGCGGTGGGCGGAGTTTGCCAACCAACCTAAATGGATTATTGAGCTAACGTTAAAAAATGGTCTGACGGGTGTTGGCGAAACATACCGTAGTGCCCCTTCCGAATTGCTGCACAAAACCATACGGGACTTTGTGGGACAGGATGTGCTGAAACCGAACTGGCGTCGTCTTCCCGTTATAGATCAACGTATTTACGAAGCGTTTGAGTCGGCAGTGCTGGACCTAGCGGGGAAACTCCTCAACGTGCCCGTATGTCAACTACTCGGTGGTGCCTATCGTGACCAGGTAGATTGTTTCGGCTGTACCGGCCGGCGAACGCCCGAAGATGCTGCTCTGAGAGCCTACGAAGCTAGGCGGAAAGGCCATAAAGCATTTAAATTCAAGTGTTCTGACGAAGACCCCGTTCGCCTGTGGACGGAAGCCATTGGGGAGAAATGTGGGGATGGTATCAAAATTCTGCTTGATCCCAACCAGCGATGGAAGGATGCAGAAACCACGCTTCGGTTGATGGACGGTGTCGACAGAACCATCATGCTGGGGTTGGAAGACCTAATTTTACACGCCGACGTAGCGGGTTTCAAGTACTTGCGCGAAACTCTGGATATGCCTATTTACCGGCATATTTCACTGCCTTACACGCAGGATACCCGCGACATGATTGCCCTTGTCCAGGTCGACGAAGTGGATGGACATAATTTCAACGGCTCCGCCTGTAACTCGGTTCTGCTGGCCGAAGTAGCACACCTAGAAGGCAAATTGTGCTGGTGGGGTTCGGAGGTCGATCTGGGGATTTCCGAAGCGATGGGTCTGCACGTTGCGGCTGCTAGCATCAACTGCCCCCTACCATCTGACCTCTTTGGCGAACTTATACGCACCGACGACCTGCTGGTGGAACCTATTCGGTTTTGTAACGGGGCGGCTCCGGTCCCTCAGGGCGCAGGCCTGGGTATTGGGCTGGATTATAACGCACTGGATGCCTACAAAGCTGAACAAAGCTTACTCGTTACCTTATGAACAAGTCGCTTCAATCGTGGGTCATCCTGTTCTTCTGCAACCTGATCTGGGCCTTTCATTTTACCAGCATCAAATTGACGCAGGATCAGGTAGGGCCGTATTTTACCGTCTGGGCACCCATGCTCCTAGCCACTATTTTTCTGTCCCCTTTTATTATCCGCGATTTTAAAAAAGGGGATAAGAAGTTAAAAGACATATTAATCTTTGTTCAGTTAGCCACCTTGGGTGCTTTTCCTTCTCAGGTGTTAATGACCTGGGGAACGCAGTATTCGCTGGCCAGCAATGCGGCTATTTTAGTGATGACGCTACCAGTAATTACGGCTGTTTTCGCCTTCCTTATTTTGAAAGAAAAAATGAATACTGCCCGCTGGATCAGCTTTGCCATTGCTATTATTGGCGTGGCCCTGTGCTCAACCGACGATATTAAACGGGTGGATCTCAGCTCGCGCTATGCCCT
>Ga0105045_10000825_pt1 | contig 23999 bp, 24 predicted proteins | sample MAT02_FD_78089 | JGI IMG/M metagenome (GOLD analysis project Ga0105045, IMG submission 78089) | Freshwater microbial communities from Lake Fryxell liftoff mats and glacier meltwater in Antarctica - MAT-02 (megahit assembly) | ecosystem: Environmental > Aquatic > Freshwater > Ice > Liftoff... | reverse complement strand
GAGGTGCATGTGACGCCATATTCGTTCTCGATCCCGAAGATACGGCGCTCCACGTGGTCACCGTACTGGCGTGGGCTTCAGCTTCGGCACCATCCGTGTGCGGTGGAGCCGCAGACGGTCAAAAGGCGCATTCCTTGGTGAGCGCAGCATTGAGGTCCGCAGAGGCGTAGTCGGCATCGATCTGGTCGAACGACTCGCCGACGCTCTCGACCTCGGCCGAGAAGCGGTCGGTGAGTTCCTTGGCATCGGCCTCGAAGGTGGCTGGATCGACCTCGAGTGCGTCGGTGTCGGCTTTGGCCTGATCTGCGGCAGAGACGAATTGCCCGAATCGATCGACGAGATCGTCGACGAGGCCCTCCCCATCGTCGATATCGGGTGCACCCCCGGCCTCGATCTCTGTGATCAGGACGCCGGTGACCTCGGAGGCGGTGCCAAACAGCCCCGAGATGGCCGTCTGCGCCGACGCAAAGTCGCCTGCGGTCACCTGGGAGCCCACTGCGGTGCTGGCCGCTTGGATGCCGTCGAGCCAGGTGCCGAAGTTGCCGCAGAACGTGGCCGCCCATTCTTCGACCTCGATGGTGGCGACAGTCGTAGTAGTGGTGCTGGTGCTGGTGCTGGTGCTGGCGCTTGTGCTGGTGTCGCTGGCGTTGTCGCCACCTGAGGTTCCGCATCCGCCAGCAAACAGAATGGCGGCGATCAGTAAGACGATGGGGGTTGGTGTACGCATGGGAACTCCTTCAGCCGGACGTGGGTGAAACCGTAGCGAAGCGTCACTCGCCAGGCGCTGATCCAACGAGGAATGCAACCTCGGCATCGGGCAGGCGTCGGAAGCAGCGTCGATCGGCACTGCGCTCGAGGACGGCGACTTCGAGGTCACCGGGCTCCAGCGTCCGGTCGGGGCCCGCAAGTGCACTCACGGCCGCACGCAATGCCGAGGCCAGGTCGGGCTCGTCGGCCACGGACTCCTTGAAGCGCTCGGCCACCGCCGACGCGTCTCCACCCAACACGGCAAAGCCGGTCTCGTCGATGACGGTGCCGTCGTAGAGCAGGTGGAACAACTGGTCGTGGTGGGCGTCGGCCCCGACCTCTGCGACCAGAATCTCCACCTCCAGCGGCTTCATCTCGTGGGTGAACACCTGACCGAGGATCTGCGCGTACTGGTTGGCAAGGCTGCGGGCATCGACGTCTTCTCGGCTGAAGGAGTAGCCCTTGAGGTCGGCGGCGCGCACTCCCGAGATGCGAAGCTGGTCGAACTCGTTGTACTTGCCCACGCCAGCAAAGCCGATTCGGTCGTAGATCTCGGAGACCTTGCGAAGGGTGCTCGAAGGGTTTTCGGCACAGATGACGATGCCTTCGGTGCAGATCGATGCCACGAGGCTGCGGCCCCGGGCGATCCCCTTTCGGGCGTAGTCCGCGCGGTCTTTCATGACCTGCTCGGGGGCAACGTAGAACGGCATGCTCATCGGACGCCTCCCTCTGTGATGATGGCGAAGCGCTCGGCCAGTTCGACGTCGGCCAGCCGGGTGAAGCCCTCGGCGGCGATGGTGGCCACAACCGGCCAGATGCCTCGTGCGGGATCGGGGCCTCCGGTGGCGGAATCTTCGTCTGCAGCGGTGATCAGGGCCCGAAGGGCCAGATCGACGGTCTCGGTACGATCGGCACCGTCTCGGAATCCGAGCTTGACGACGGTGGCAGCATGGAGGCCTCCGGAACCGGAGGTGGCGTAGTCATTCTCCTCATAGCGCCCGCCGGTGACGTCGTATTGGAACAGGCGACCAACCTGGCGGCGGACGTCGAACCCGGCGAAGAGCGGAACCACCGCCAGCCCCTGCATGGCGGCCGGAAGGTGGTTGCGCACCATCTGCGATAGCTGGTTCGCCTTGCCCTCGAGCGAAAGCGCCGCACCCTCGACCTTCTCGTAGTGCTCGAGCTGGAGCTGGAAGAGCTTGACCATCTCCATGGCGGGGCCAGCTGCGCCGGCGATGGCTACACCGGACCACCGGTCCGCGGGAAACACCTTCTCGATGGAGCGGTGACTGATCAGATGGCCCGAGGTGGCCCGACGGTCGCCGGCCATGACCACACCATCGGCGTAGCGGATGGCAACCACGGTTGTTCCGTGGGGGATGGCTCCCGCTGCGCCGACGGGCGCCGACGGAGCGCCGGGGAACAGGCCTTGCACTCGGAGCAGCGCGGCGAAGTCCGGTCCGGGATCGTTCGACGAGGAGAACGTAGGGATCTGCACCGCCGCAGGCTACCGGTCTACTCGCCGCCCTTTTGCACGTAGGAGCGTACGAAATCCTCGGCGTTGGACTCAAGGACCTCGTCGATCTCGTCGAGGAGATCGTCAATGTCGGCCTTGAGCTTCTCGCCGGTCTCTGACACCGCGGGCGCCTCGGCGACCTCTTCGGTGTCGCGGGCCGACGCTGCCTTGCGCTTCTGTTCCCGTTCAGCCATCAGATGGTTCCTCCGCTCACCCGCTCAGCCGTTCGAGTAGCTCGGCTGGATCGGCGCTCTCGTCCAACACGGTACCGACGTGCGCCTTCGTCCCGCGCATTGGTTCCATCATCGGGACCCGACGCAAGGTCGATTGCCCGATGTCGAACACGATCGAGTCCCAGTTGGCCGCCACCACCTGCGACGCCCACCGTTGAAGGCAGCGCCCGCGAAAGTAGGCCCGCGTGTCCTCTGGGGGGTCGGTCATGGCGCGCGCAACCTCATCGTCGCTCACCAGCCGCCGGAGGCCGACTCGGGCGGCGAGCGAGCGCGCGGGGCGCATGTCGTGGTACTGAAGCGCCAGCGCAGCAACGAGCGGATCGTTCCACGAGACGCCGTGGCGCTCCTGATACCCCACGAGCAAGCGATACTTCGCCACCCAGTCGAGCCGGTCGGCAAGCTGCATCGGATCGGCTTCGAGGCCCGTGAGCACGTCTTCCCATTCGCGCAGGACGGCTTCACCAGCAGCCTCGCCGACTGCTTCCAGACCCCGCTCATCGGCCCATTTCCTCGCCCGATCGAGCAACTCCCACTGCACCTCGAGCGCTGTCACCGTGGAGCCGTCGACAAGTTCGAGCGGTTGATGGAGCGTGAGGTCGTAGGACACCTGACGCATGGCCGCAACCGGGCTCCGGAACGCGAACGTGCGCGGCAGCGCTTCATCCTCGATGAGGCACAACACGATGGCGGTGGTCCCCACCTTGAGGAACGTCGCCGTCTCCGAGCAGTTGGCGTCGCCCGCGATCACATGGAGGCGCCGGTACTTCTGCGCATCGGCGTGAGGCTCATCGCGGGTGTTGATGATGGGCCGCTTGAGCGTGGTCTCGAGTCCCACCTCGGCTTCAAAGAAGTCGGCGCGCTGGGTGAGCTGGTACGGCACGTCGACGCTGCTGGTCCCAACGGCTTCGCAGCCGACCTTGCCGCTGCCGGTGAAGACCTGGCGGGTGATCAGGTGCGCCGTTGCATGGGTGACGATCCGTCCGAAGGGAACCGACCGGGCCATGAGGTAGTTCTCGTGGCAGCCGTAGGAGTTTCCCTTGCCGTCGGAGTTGTTCTTGTGCACGACCAACTCCTGGCCGTCGGGCAGCAACGCGTTGGCGGCCGCCATCGATCGCTTGATGATCTCCTCGGCCGCACGGTCGAATACGAGGACCGATCGAGGATCGGCACATTCCGGAGTGGAGATCTCCGGGTGGGCATGGTCCACGTAGTAGCGGGCGCCATTGGTGAGCACGGCGTTGACCAGGTGCGTCTCCACCTCGGGCGGAGCGGCCGGGCCCGATGCGCCACGGGCGTCGTTTCCGGGCGATTCGTCCTCGAAGTCCCACGCGACCTTCGGACCGGCGACCCGCTGGCGCTCGAGGTCGTTCACGTAGGCGTTGATCAGCAGCGACGATGCGGTGACGGGATTCGACTCCCCACCGCCTCGCACCACGATTCCGTACTCGGTCTCGATGCCCAGGACCTTGTGCTGCGCCACTCGCGCACCCTACCGGCCGCGCTAGAGGTACTGACCGGTCCCGACGCGCTCGATGGCCCGCCCGCCCGCAGGCTCGGCGTCCTCGCCGCGCTTGACGAGCGTGCGGATGTACACGATGCGCTCGCCCTTCTTGCCCGAGATCTTGGCCCAGTCATCCGGGTTGGTGGTGTTGGGGAGGTCCTCGTGCTCCTTGTATTCCTGGTGGATTGAGGCGATCAGGTCTTCGGTCTTGATGCCGCGTGGCCCCTGTGCGATGAGCCGCTTGATGGCGAGCTTCTTGGCCCGTCGCACCACGTTCTCGATCATGGCACCCGAGGCGAAATCCTTGAAGTACATGACTTCCTTGTCGCCGTTCTGGTAGGTGACCTCGAGGAACTGGTTCTCCTCGTCGTCCCGGTACATCTCCTCCACGGTGGTCTCGATCATGGCCCGGACGCACTTCTCGGGGTCTCCTCCCCCGAGGTCGCGCACCTCGTCGGCGTTGAGCGGAAGATCAGCCGTCAGATAGCGACCGAAGATCTGCGCCGCGGCAGCCTCGTTCGGGCGCTCGATCTTGATCTTCACATCGAGGCGGCCCGGTCGGAGGATGGCGGGATCGATGAGATCCTCACGGTTCGACGCGCCGATCACGATCACGTTCTTGAGGGTCTCGACGCCGTCGATCTCCGCAAGGAGCTGCGGCACGATGGTGGACTCCATGTCCGAGCTGATGCCCGACCCACGAATGCGGAACATCGAGTCCATCTCGTCAAAGAACACGATGACCGGCCAGCCCTCCTCGGACTTCTCCCGTGCCCGTTGGAACACGAGGCGGATCTGGCGCTCGGTCTCGCCGACGTACTTGTTGAGCAGCTCGGGGCCCTTGATGTTGAGGAAGTAGCTCCGGGCTTCCTTGTCGCCCGAAACCTCGGCCACCTTCTTGGCGAGCGAGTTGGCCACCGCCTTGGCAATGAGCGTCTTGCCGCACCCTGGAGGGCCGTAGAGCAAGATCCCCTTCGGCGCCGGCAGCTTGTGCTCGGCGAAAAGCGCAGCATGCACGAAGGGCAGCTCCACGGCGTCGGCGATTTGCTCGATCTGGCTGTCCAGGCCCCCGACATCGCCATAGGAGATGTCGGGGACCTCCTCGAGCACCAGCTCCTCGACCTCGGGACGGGCAAGCTTCTCAACGATCAACCCGGACCGGGTGTCCATCAAGACGGTGTCGCCGACGCGGAGCCCGCCATCGGTCACCTCTTGCAGGAGCTCGCAGACACGCTCTTCGTCGGCTCGACCGACGATGAGCGCCCGACCGTCTCCGAGGACGGTCTTGACCGTGACCACCTCGCCCGTGCGATCGCTGGCCCGCGACAAGATGACGCTGAAGGACTCGTTGAGCGCTACCTCGTCGCCTCGGTGCAGCGTCTCGAGCACGTCGGGCATCGCGGCGACCCGCATCTTGCGCCCGCCCGAAAAGACGTCGACGGTCTCGTCTTCGGTGTTGATGCCCAGGACGGTGCCGTAGGCCGCCGGTGGCTGGGTGAGCTTGTCGACCTCATCTCGAAGGGCGGCGATGTGCTCGCGCGCTTCGCGCAAGGTGTAGGTCAGCTTCTCGTTCTGGGTGACCGCCTGCGCCAGTTGTCCCTTGGTCTCGAGCAGCCGCTCCTCCAGCGTTCGCACCCGCTTGGGCGCATCTTGCAGGCGCCGGCGCAGACCCACGACCTCGTCTTCGAGCGCCGCTGACTGTTCACGCAGCTCATCGAGTTCCGTGGTCTGCTCGGCCAACCTGCGTTCAGTCTCGTCGCTCATCAGACCACCCTTTTCGACGGCGTCGGGGGACTCCGCGGGGACGCTACACGGTGCCTTCGCAGGTTCCACGGAGCCTGGCGAGGCTTCACATGGGCGAAACATCAACAGCGTGACGAACGCCCTGCTCCAGGGTTCCTAACCAGGGAGGACGGTCCGCTAGCATCGACGTCGGAAGGGACGCCATCGACGTGGTGGCTCCATCTGACAAGAGAGGCAAACCCACATGAAGGTCTGGATCGACCAGGATCTCTGCACCGGCGACGGACTCTGCGAAGAGATCGCTCCCGACGTGTTCACCCTTCTTGATGACGGGCTCGCCTACGTCAAAGAAGGCGACAAGGTCTTTTCCGACCCGGGCGGCGCCGAGGGCCTCGCCGTGGTCCCTGCGGGCCAGGAAGAGGCGACCATCGAGTCCGCCGAGGAGTGCCCCGGAGAGTGCATCTTCATCGAACTTTGATCGCTTCCTGACCGCTGCGGTCATGCCGATGGGGCCCCGCGGGGCCCCATCGGCGCGTCTGGCGTCCTACGCGCTCGGGAGGAGGCGAGCGTTGGTGAGGAAGCCGGTGTGGGCCACCATGCGGTGATCGGGGCGGACGGACATGCCGTCGATGTTCCAACCCCGGTGCAGCACTTCCATGGTCTCGGCCAGCTCGAAGCCGCTCGCGACCAGCCGCTCGCGCAACTGGACGGCCTGGGTGATGGCAGGGGTATAGGCCACCAAGATGCCGCCCGGACGCAGGGCGCGTTCGGCGTGCGCAACCACCTGCCAGGGCTCGGGCAGGTCGAGGATCACCCGATCGAGGGCCTCCTCGTCGATGCCCTCGTAGCAGTCGCGCTCGTGCACCGTGTAGTTGGCGACCATGTCGGGCGTGCAGAAGGACTCGACGTTCTTGCGAGCACGAGCCGCGAAGTCGGCGCGCAGCTCGTAGCCGGAAATGACAGCCCCAGCGCGCAGCAAGGTCATGGAGAGCGCACCCGAGCCGACGCCCGACTCGAGTACCCGAGCGCCGGGGAATATGTCGGCCTGCATCAAGATGGCCCCCAGGTCCTTGGGGTAGATCACCTGGGCTCCTCGTGGCATCTTCAGCACGAAATCCGACAGCGTCGGCCGGAACACTGAGAACGTGGCGCCGCGCGTCGAGCGCAACGGCGCCCCTTCATTTTGACCGATGATGTCGGCGTGAGCGATGAATCCGGAATGGGTGTGGAACTCTCCACCGGCCTCGAGGGTCACCAGGTAGCGACGCTTCTTCCGGTCGATCAGCAAGACGCGCTCGCCGGCACGCAACGTTCGGTCAGGGAGCACGGGCTCGGTCACGAAGACCCCTTCTTGGCGGTGAGGACGACGGGTTCGGCGCCCGCAGTGCGGTCCACCAACCGGCAAAAGGCACACGTGCCGCTGGTGGTGGGGGCTCCGCAGGTGCCGCACCGGGCAAGCTCCGCGCCATCGGAACGGTCTGGGGCCGCGTCAGCGAACCGGTGGACGCCACGCTCGAGGAACCCGAAGTAGAACGCATGCTTGGTCCCCGGCGACTGCAACTCGATGGCGTTCAGCGCCTCCTTGTACCCCAGGTGCTTGTTGCCAGCGGCCATCGGGCACTCCTCGACGATGTAGTCGATCCCCCGGAGTACGCAGTACGCAGCCATCTCCCGCTCGCCCAACCGAACCAGCGGCTTCACCTTCCGGGGAAACCCATCGCGGGCGGGGAGGACGGGGAACTGGCGGGCGAGATACTCGGGCTGCCAACGCAACGTGTTGCCGAACAGGACTGCGGCCTCGTCGTCGAGATTGTGCCCGGTGACCACGGCGTCGTAGCCACCCTCGAGAGCGGCCTGGTCGAAGAGGTGGCGCTTCGAGAGCCCGCAGGCCGAACACGGGACGCGCTTGGTCACCTTGGCCGCCGTCGGAACGTCGTAGCCGAACTCCTCACGGAGGTCGATGACCCGAAGCGGCCACCCGCGCTCCTCAGCGAAGGCGCGGGTGATCTCGCCTGACCGATCGGAGTAGCCGCCGATCCCCAGCCCGACGAGCAAGCCGTCCGCCTCGTAGCCCAGCGCTCGGAGAATGTCCCACACCGCAAGGCTGTCCTTGCCGCCCGAGACGGCGACCAGCAGACGGTCTCCGGGCTGCACCATGTCGAACTCGGCGATGGCCTTCGCAACCTGATCGCGGCACAGGCGCAAGAAGTGCTCGGAGCAGAAATTGGCGTTGTGCCGCCGGATGTCGATGACGGCCGGCTCCCGGCACACGCGACACTTCATCCGGCACCACCAGAGATCACCGGGCGGATCTCGACCTCATCGGCGTCGTCGAGCATCGCATCGCCGGGTACCAGCGTTCCGTCGCGGATCACCAAGACGGTCTCGCGGTTGAGGTCGAGACGCTGGAGGAGCGCCACGATGCTGACCGGACCGGCGACCTCGATGGTGCGTGACGGATTGCGCAGGTGGACCTTCACGGCGTCCATCCTGGCGCGTCGAGGGGTGGTCCGAGAACTGCGGCCTCAGGCCTCAGCGGAGCGACCAGATCGCTTGGCTCGCCGAACTGAGCGCTTGGCCGACTTGGCGTCGGCCTTGCGCTGGGACGCGCGCTCTTTGCGGCTGCTGAGGACCGGAGCGGGTCCGTCTTCGATGGAGGCGCGTCCGTTGGCGATGATGATGCGCTGACCGGGCTTGAGCTCCTCGGAGATGAGGAGTTCCTCGTTGCGATCCGCCAGGCGGCGCACGGTCCGCAAGGTCCAGAGTCCGGTACCGACGTAGAACCAGGTCTTGGAGCCGGCCATCCCCTTGCGCATGCCGGAGCGCTCCACCACGCGCAGCAGGCCGCCCGCCGAACCAGAGCCTCGTCGGATCGAGCGGGCCATCAGAAGCGCCGGACCTCGACGATGGTGGTCTTCTTGCGACCCCGGCTGCGCCCAAACAGAAACACGCCGAGCACCACCGCAGCGGCGATGACGGCGCCGACCGTGACGGCCGTCGTCTTGGCCGCCTCTGCTTTGTCGTCGACATCTCCCGTCAGCTGCCGGAACTTGGCCTCGAGGTCATCGCGGGTGATCTTGGTGACTTCGGTCATCGCTGCTTCTCCTCGGTACGGATGGGGCGCTTGATCGTGGCGACGGAGAGCGCCACGGCAACGCTCGTGAACAACAGCGCAGCCACGTAGGGAATGAAGTTCAGGCTTCCGGTGAGGCGATCGCCGGTCTCGGTCTGCAGCGCACGCAAGACCGCAACGGCACCGAACAGCAGGCCCAAGCTGAGGGTCAGCGCGCCGCCGACGCCCCAGAGCAAGAAGCGACCGATCGATTTGAGCGGATCGATCGTTTCCTGCTTGGCGTAGTCGCGAGTGAGCTGCCAGAGGTCGTTGACGACCTCGCTCACACCCTTGTCCGCTGAGGTTCTACCTGCTGGTGACACATCAACTCCTGGCCGTCGAGCGTGATCTTCCTAGCGGGAAGACGCGCGAGGTGCAAGACCCAGATCCACGGCAGCGGTTCAACCCAACCCCATTGGGACACTGATGCCCGCAGCGGCCGAACACCGGTCGAGCAGCGGAGCGGGACGGTCCTCGATGGCCTTCAGCGCCAGCGCCGTTCCGGCCAGGCTTGCGGCACCGTGGGCACCTAGGGCCCCGCCCGATGCGAGCAGGGCCGGGCCGACCGGGACGAGCAGGTCCGTCGACTGGTCTTCGTTGCACGGCGGTTCCCAGGTAGCCAGGATCTCGGCGAGGAAGTCCTGGGCCTGCTTGACCTCCGCCGTTACTGCTTTGCCGTTGGCGATGTAGGCGAAGGTGGCCGTGCCGCCGTCGGGCAAGTTCACGAATCCCGCAAGCGAGGTGACGGCGTTGAGGCTGCCCGTTTTGGCTCGCAGTCGACCATTTGCAGCCGTCGAATTGAACCGACCGGCCAGCGTGCCCGAGCGCCCGGCGACAGGCAACCCCTGCGCGAGCGCGCCCGTGGGTTCCGAATCAGCCAGGACCGCGACGAGATCCCCGCAGGTCGTCTGGTTGCCTACATCGAGCCCCGAACCATCGACCACGACGCTGCCCGGCGATGCTGCCCCCAGGTCAACTGCCCACTGTGCCACCGCCGTGGCACCAGCGGCCGTGGTCCCTCCGCTGCCCGTGCGCACGCCCAGTTCCTTCATGAGTAGCTCGGCGACCTGGTTGTCGCTCGTCAACATGACGTGGTCGACCAGTTCCTGCACCGTGGGCGAATCGAGCGAAGCGAGCACCGTTGCTCCTTCGGGTGCGGCGCCACCGACCGGCTCGCCGCTCACAGCAATGGAGCGACTGGCGAGCAATGCCTGCAGCGCACGGGCCGCGGCCAGCTCCGGTTCGTTCGAGCGGACCCGCGGCAACCTTGCCCCCTCGGATAAATCGAGCAGGTAGCCATCGTCGACGACGAGGGCACCGAGGGGACCGGACTGTTGTTGGCTCACATGGCGGGCTGGCCATGAAGGCACCGAACGGAGGCCGTCGTAGCGACGATCGTCGGCCAGGATCTGGCCGCGAATCTCGCGAATGCCAGCGTCGACCAGTTGGTCGACCATGCCATCGAGCAACGTACGCGGCTGATCCGTCGGGAGCTGTCGGGCGAGGGCATAGATACTGGTAACCAAGACGGGATCTCCCCCGCCGACCAAGACCACGTCACCTTGCACGATGCCGTCGACCACCGGGGCCGTCGTGAGCAGCTCGGTGCGAAGGCGTTCGTTGCCGTCGATGCTGCGCAGCACGGCACCCGCTGTCAGGAGTTTCTGGGCCGAGGCCGGGACTTGTGGATCAGCGCTGCGGTGTTCGAAGACGCGCACTCCATCGGACTCGACGACGAGGCAGGTGTCGGCGGGCGAGATGTCGATGACCGCCTGCAGGTCGAGGGTCAGCGCCGGGTCCGGTCCGCTCACGACGACGGGCATGTCCTGTGACCCAGTGGCGTCGACAGGCCCGCCCGCTGGGCAAGCCATGGCGATGGTCCACGCGACCGCCCCCAGGGCGAGGATGCGGTGTCGCACTCAGCGAAGGCCGCGAGCTTGGAGCCACCGGGACCGCTGCCACGCATGCTCGAGGGCAGTCACGGCACGGTTCGCTGATGGGTAGCACAGGCGGCCGCTGGCGCGAACCGCCGCTGGGGCCGCGTTCGCGGGGTCGGCCACGGCAAGCTCGGTGGCCAAGAGGATGGGCTTGCCGGTGCGGTTGGAGATCTCGGCGGCTGCCTCGGCGAACCGAGCGTCCTGCCGCTCGTGGTAGGCGACGATGCGCTCCAATCCATGATCGGGATAGAAGCGACCGGCTCGCATCAATCGCGCCTGATTGGCCTGGATGCCCACGCCCAACTGGATCACGGCGTCGACATCGGGGTGCGACGCAATCAGATCGAGTACCTCGGGAATGGTGTCGCGGGTCTCGCCGCCGGCGAGGTCAACGGGGTTGTTGCGGCTCCAGCGCGGGGGCAGCTTCTCGTCGATCGCAGCCAGCAGATCGTCGGGCAGCACCGCCAACTCCAACGTGCTTCGGGTGATGGCATCGGCGGTGACCACACCCCAGCCCCCTGCCGTGGTCATGACGATCACGCGTGGGCCGGCGGGAAGCGGCTGGGTGGCGAACGTGGCCGCCGCCTCAAAGGCCTCCTCAACCGTGTCCGCCCGGGTGATACCCGATTGGCGGCAGGCGCCGTCGAACACTCGATCGTCGGTGGCGAGTGACCCGGTATGGCTGGCAGCGGCACGCTGGCCTCCACTCGTTGCGCCGCCTTTCACCAGCACGAGCGGCATGCGAGTGGCGACGGCGGCCATGCGGTCGAGGAAGGCTCGGCCGTCGGGGACACCCTCTACGTAGGCGAGCCCGACCGCCGTGGCGTCATCGTCGGCGTAGAAATCGAGGTAGTCCGGCACGCTCACGGCAGCGGCGTTTCCTGCGCTCACCGCCCGGCTGATGCCGACCCCGGTCTGTACGGCGTAGTTCAGAAACGACGAGACGAAGTTGCCCGACTGACTGGCGACACCGATTGCACCCGAGGGTGGGTACGGGGCGACGATCTGGGCGCAGAGCTGCGACGGGGTGGACACGACGCCCTGCCCGTTCGGCCCGGCCAGCAAGATCCCCAGCTCATCGCACAGGGCCACCAGCTCTGCCTGGGCCACGATCCCCGCGTCGCCAGCCTCGCCGTAGCCCGCCGAGGTGACGAACGCGGCACGCACCCCCTTGGCGGCCGCGGCGCGCAGCAGGTCGGGGTTCACCGAGGCTGGCGTGCACACGAAGAGCAGATCGTAGGCATCGTCGGGAAGTTCGGCCAGGTCGGCGACGGTCTGGATGCCGAGCACCTCGGCACGGTCGCGGTTGGTCGCAGCGACCGCGCCCTCATAGCCCGACGCCAGGATGTTGTGCAGGCTTACGAACCCGAACTTGCCCGGATGGCTCGAGGCGCCGGCCACGACGACTCCCTTGGGATCGAAGAGGGCGGCGAATGCCTGGTCGCTCGGCCGCCGGTGGCTGACCCGGACCTCATCACCCGCGCCGTCGGCGTCTGCGATCTCGACGAGGGCATCAACGGCGATCGGACGGCCGTCGACGATCATCAGCGGGTTGAGGTCAGCCGAGGCGATTCGTTGTTCGGCAGCCGCGGCAGCATCGAGAGCGAGCAACACATCGATCAGCGCCTGTCGGTCCACCGCCGGCTCTCCGCGAAACGCCCGGAGTAGGGGTTGGGTGCGCAATTCGTCGATCATCTCGGCGGCGTCGACCGCAGAGATCGGCAGCGGACGAACGACGACATCGGCGATGGCCTCGGCCAAGATGCCGCCAACGCCGACCATGATGGTGCGGCCAAATTGCGGATCCGTGGACAAACCGGCGATGAACTCCCGGCTGGCCCGCAGCATGGGCGCAACGAGCAGACCAACCTCGCCGTCGGCGGGCGTGGCTGCATCGAGCAATTCGGCCGAGGCCGTTGCGACCGCACCAGCATCGCCCAGATTGAGACGAACGAGGCCTCGCTCGGTCTTGTGGGCGATGGCGTCACCGTTGAGCTTGACGACCACGGGGTACCCCATGGCTGTGGCCGCCGCAACGGCATCGGTGGCGGTGGCCACCACCGCCTCGGGGGCGAACGGGACCCCGTGGGCCCCGAGGAGGGACTTGGAGTCGGCTTCGCTCAACGTGCGTCCAGGCATGGCGGACGATCCTACCGATATGCGACCGGCGGCTCGGGCGCCGCCCACCTCAGGGCGCCGTCGCTCTCAGGGCGCCGTGGGTGAGAGCGCCACGTGGAAGAGGTTCCGCACGTGCTGCAGCCGAGCCTCGAGGGCCTCGGGGCTCGTGGGGTCGCGGTCGAGCAGGCTGGCCAGGAAGGGGGCCTCGCTGAAGTAGCCGAACATGATGCTGTAGGCCGTGATCAAGAGCTGCTCCGTATCGACGCGCCGGAAGCGTCCCTCGGCAATCTCGTTTTCGAACCACCCCATGGCTCGCTGGAGGAAGGGCCGGAGTGCCGCGCCGAGATCGATGCCGAGGTTTGCGCCATCGTCGAGCGCCTCGCGGCTGATGATCCGAACGAACTCGGGGTTCTCTTGGAAGAAGCGAAACCCGGTGGTGATGACCTGATCCACCTTCTGCCAGCCCTCGAGGCTGCGCCCGACCGCGTCTTCGACGCGTACCGACCACTCCTCGAGAGAGATGCGGAACACCTCGGCGTAGACCGCCTCCTTGGACGGGAAGTGGTGCAGCAGGCTCGGCCGCCGGATGCCGACCGCTTCGGCGATCTCGTTGAGCGACGTCCCCTCGTACCCGTGTTCGGCGAAACAGCGACGAGCCTCGACAAGGATCGCCTCCCGGGTGGAGAGGACCGGTTCGGTGGCGGCCATCGGCCAGAGCCTAGAGGCAGGCAAGGATGACGGCGTCGGTTCGGCTCCACTCGGTCGGCCCGATACCGTGCACGCATGGACATCGTTGCTGCGGTCTTCATCGAGAACATCGAGCTTCGCCAGGTGGCGGGCCCTTCGACGCGCATCGACCTGACGGGCGTCCACTTCTCCATCGCCGCCCCTTCCCCGGTACCCGTCAGCGTGGAGCCTCACCTGGTGGTCTTGGTGCGATGCGCCCCCGACCAACCCGGCACCGGCGCCTTGGAGACCGTGTATGTCCGAGACGGCGAGCAAGTCGCACGCAACGTGCAGCCGCTCCAGGTCGAGCCCGGCAAGTTCGCTTACCGGCTGGTCCGAGCCGAGCTGACCTTCGACGACTACGTCACCGTCGAGGCCCAGGTGCGGATCGACCTCGGTCCGGTCACCACCGTCCCCTTCACGCTCCTGCCCCCCGCCGAAGGCTAGGGCGCATCCGGTGCCCTTCGCCGCAGCGGTCTCCGAGCATCCGCTGGCAACACATGCGGTCGGTGAGGTGGTGGGACACATCCTCGACGAGATCGGAGACCAACCCGACGCCGCCATCGTGTTCGTGACCGAGCCCTTCGCTGGTGCCACCGAAGACATCGCCGCCACGATCCGCGCCACACTCCGACCCGGTTCGCTCATCGGCGCTACGGCGTCGTCGGTCGTCGGCGGCGGGCGGGAGGTTGAGAACACCGCAGCCATCAGCCTGTTCGCCATGCGCTTGGGCCCCCGTCGCCGTGCTCCTCGAACCGGCACCACCCACGCCGTCATGTTCCAGGGTGAACGTCACGGAGACGGCTGGCAGGTGACGGCTGACGCCGATGTGGCTCAGCGAAACGCAACCCTGGTGCTGCTCGCCGATCCCTTCAGCTTCCCGGTCGACGCCTTCGTCGAGGACCTCGTCGCGAGAGCTCCGGGCATGACGGTCGTCGGGGGGCTGGCCTCGGCCGCGAGCGGCCCCGGCGGCAATCGGTTGGTCGCCGACGGGCTGACGATTGATCGCGGCGCGGTTGGGCTGCTGCTCCCACCTGGTCTTGCAACGACCGCGGTGGTCTCCCAAGGGTGCCGGCCCGTGGGTGAACCGCTGGTGGTCACGAAGGCCAGAGGAACCATGATCGAGGAAATCGCCGGCCAGCGGGCACTCGATCGACTCATGGTGCAGGCCGATGAGGCCACGCCCGAGGTTCGATCGAGAATGGCGCGTGGCCTCCAACTCGGGATCGTGGTCGACGAGCACAAGGTCGATTTCGATCGCGGCGACTTCTTGATCCGACCGGTGCTCGGTGCCGATCACGAGCGCGGCGCCCTGGCCGTGGGCTCCGAGGTCGATGTGGGCACCACCGTGCAGTTCCAGGTGCGCGACGCGGCTTCAGCCGACGAGGACCTGCGCGACCTGTTGGCCGATGCCACGGGCCACGCCGCACTGGTGTTCACCTGCAACGGGAGGGGCACGGCGCTGTTCGGCGAACCGCACCACGATGCCTCGGTGGTGCACGACCACGTCGACGGAGGGGCGACGGCGGGCATGTTCTGTGCCGGAGAAATCGGCCCGGTCGCCGGCCGCCACTTCGTGCACGGCATGACCGCGAGCGTGCTGCTGCTGGAGGATCCGACCTAGGCCGGTCTAGGGCGTCGGCGGGCGGTGTTGGTCGGCGCGGGTGGAAGGAACCGCACCGTTGGGCTCATGGGACACATCGCCCGGTCCGAGCGGCCGGGTCCAAGCCGCGAACTCCAGCAGGATCCCATCGGGGTCCTGGAAGTAGAGCGACCGAACAAACACCTGGTCGTTCCACTCCGATGCCAGGCCGAATTCGCTGTCGTCGTGGTCGGCGATTTCCGACGTCTCCACACCAGCCGCCCGTAGCCGGTCGCGATAGTGCTCGAGTTGATCAGGCGGCACCGTGAACGCAACGTGATTCATGGATCCGATGGCGCTGGTCAGCGACCCGCTATCGGGACGGCACCCCGGGCCAGAAACACCCGGCACCGGCTCGGACGCGTCGGGGAACCAGAAGAATGCGATCGTGTCTCCGCCGCCGCAATCGAAGAAGAAGTGCTGCCCGAGGCCAACGGGCAGTTCGATCGTCTTGACCAATGGCATGCCGAGGACTCCCTCGTAGAACGCGACGGTCTGCGCCATGTCGCGACACACCAGCGCAAGGTGGTTGATCCCACCGAACTCAAATGGTGCATCGGACATGGCGCGGCTCCCGGTCAGCCAGCGGACGGGTCAAGGCTGAGCGCCTTCTTTTCCATGAACGCGTCCACGCCCTCTGGACCGAGCTCGCGCCCGAGACCGGAGTTCTTGTAACCGCCGAAGGGGGCACCGAATGCCATGGCGAAGTGATTCACGTTGATGGTTCCGGTACGGATCTTCTTGGCGATCTCCGTGGCCTCGGCGATGTCGGTGCCCCACACGGAGCCGGACAGGCCGTACTGGGAATCGTTGGCGATGCGGATCGCATCGGGCACGTCGTCATAAGGAATGACCGACAGGACGGGCCCGAAGATCTCCTCCTGGGCGATGGTCATCTTGTTGTCGACATCGCCGAACACGGTGGGCTCGATGAACCAGCCCTTCTCGTGGCTGGTGCGTCCGCCACCCGTGGTGACCCGAGCACCCTCGTTGCGTCCGGTGTCGAGCAGGCCGAGGATGCGCTCGCGCTGGCGCTCTGCGACCACCGGGCCGATCTGCGTGGTCGGATCGAGCGGGTCGCCCACGACCAGGGCGGCGACGGCATCGGTGACGGCATCGAGGACGGCGCTGTAGTTGCGGCGCGAGACGAGGATGCGGGTCTGGGCCACACATGCCTGGCCGTTGTTCATGACGCCGGCGTCGATCAGTTGCGGGACGACCGTGGCGATATCGGCACTGTCCAAGACGATGGCCGCGGACTTGCCGCCCAGCTCGAGCGTGACGGGCCGAAGGATCCCGCCGCAGGCCGCGCCGATCTTCATGCCCGCAGCCGTGGAGCCCGTGAAGGTGATCTTGTCGACCAGAGGATGGGTGACGAGGTACTCGCCGATCTCGCGGCCTCCAGGGACGATGCTCAGGACGCCCTTGGGCAACCCGGCCTCGTCCATGATCTCGGCGAAGGCATAGGGATCGAGGGCGGTCTCGGGAGACGGCTTGAGCACCACCGTGCAGCCAGCGATGACCGCAGGAGCGACCTTCATGACGGCCTCGAACAGGGGCACGTTCCAGGGGATGATGGCGCCGACCACACCGACCGGCTCCTTGCGGACCACGACCGGGCCGAACATCCCGGGTCGCGTCTCCTCGGTCGTATAGGTGTCGCCGAGGCCGGCGTACATGTCGAGCACCATCGATGGCGCGAGCACCTGACCGAACAGTCCCCATCCGGAGGGGCTGCCCATCTCGGTGGAGATGAGGGTGGTGAGCTCCTCCATGCGAGCCTGGATACCGGCTGAGGCCTTGGCGAGGATGCCAGCGCGATCCGCAATCGTGCGCTCGGACCAATCGGTCGTGTCGAAGGTGGTTCGCGCCGCGGACACCGCGGCGTCGATGTCCGCCTCGGTGCCGTCGGGGACGCGGCCCGCGACCTCTTCGGTGAACGGGTTGATCACATCGATGGTGCCGGTGCCTGCTGGTGCGACAAGCTCCCCGCCGATGTACAGACGATCGTGGACGATCACGGTTGTGGACCCCCTAGGCCTCGTTGGTGGGGCCACGATACCGGGTGATCTGACGGATCGTCAGGTTCGAGTAGACGATGCCGTGCGCGAAGTGGTCGCCAGAACGGACCGCACGGGATTGCACCGGCGGCGCGCTGGGTAGTGTGAGGCGTCCCTCTCTCGACCCCGGCAGCAGCTTCGATGACCCCCGACGACCTGGAACTCCGCGCCATCAACACCATCCGCGGCCTCGCGATGGACATGCCCCAAGCCGCCAACAGCGGCCACCAGGGCACAGCGATGGCACTGGCGCCCCTCGCCCACGTGCTCTGGACGCGCATCATGCGCTACGACCCGCAGGACCCTGAATGGTTCGACCGAGACCGCTTCGTCCTCTCTGCCGGGCATGCGTCGGTTCTGCTCTACTCCATGCTCCACCTCACCGGATACGACCTGTCACTTCAGGACCTGAAGGACTTCCGCCAGTGGGGTTCCAAGACGCCCGGACACCCCGAGCGTGGCCACACGCCAGGCGTCGAGGTCACCACGGGCCCGCTCGGACAGGGAGTTGGCAACGGCGTCGGATTGGGTATGGCCGAGGCGTATCTCCGAGCAACGCTGGGGGCAGACCTGGTCGATCACCACACCTTCGTCATCTGCGGCGACGGAGACCTGTCCGAGGGCGTGAGCCACGAAGCGGCCTCGCTTGCCGGCCACCTCGGGCTCGGACGGCTCATCTACGTCTACGACGACAACCACATCACCATCGACGGGCCAACCGAACTCGCGCTGTCCGACGACGCACCTGCACGTTTCCGTAGCTACGGCTGGCACGTACAGGACCTGGGCGAGGCGGCGAACGACCTCGACCGGCTCGAAGGAGCGATCCGCGACGCAATGGCTGTCGAGGATCAGCCTTCGCTCATCGTGGTCAGAAGCCACATCGCATACCCGTCGCCCAACCTGACCGACAGCCCGTCGGCTCACGGTAAGGCATTCTCCGATGAAGAAATCGCGCTCACCAAGACCGTGCTCGGCCTTCCCCCAGACGAGACCTTCCACATCGCATCCGATGTCGCCGAGTTCTATGCCGAGGCCGGTCAGCGGGGCCACGCCGTCCGGGTCGCGTGGGAGCAGCGAGTCGCGACGTCGAGTACCGACCGAGCCACCCTCGACGCCGTCTTGGCCACCGAAGGGCTCGATGGGTGGGCCGATGCCCTCCCCACGTGGGACGTCGGCGCCAAGGTCGCGACGCGCGTCGCCAGCGGACAGTGCTTCGCTGCGCTGACCGCAACGGTGCCCGGGCTCATCGGTGGCGGAGCGGATCTCTCCGGCAACACCGGCACGCTCCTGAAGGGCCATCAGCCGTTCTCGGCGAACCCATCCCCTGGCACACCCGTGGGGAAGCAGATCTACTTCGGCATTCGTGAGCACGCCATGGGCGCAACCTTGAACGGACTCGCGGCCCATGGAGGCATCGTCCCCGTCGGCGGCACCTTCTTCGTGTTCGCCGACTACATGCGTCCGCCCGTCCGCCTCGCCGCTATAGCCCACCACCAGGTGATCTACAGCTGGACGCACGACTCGGTGGGGGTGGGCGAGGATGGGCCCACGCACCAACCGGTCGAGCACCTTGCTTCGCTGCGGGCCATGCCTGGGCTCCGGGTTGTCCGCCCCGCAGATGCCAACGAGACAGCGACCGCGTGGCGCGATGCACTGCTGCATCGGGGGCCCACCGCCTTGGTACTCAGCCGCCAAGACCTGCCCGTTCTCCAGGGCACCGCAGGAAACGACGGGGCCTCGCGCGGGGCATACATCGTCGCCGAACTCGGACCCGAGACCGACGACGACCTCCCCGAGATCATCCTGATCGGCACTGGTTCGGAGGTAGCGGTGTGCCTCGAAGCCGGCCACCAACTCGCGGCCGAAGACGTTGCCGTGCGCGTCGTGTCGATGCCGTGCTGGGAAGACTTCGACGACCAGGACGAGGAGTACCAGGCGTACGTGCTGCCGGCCGAAGCACTCACGTTGTCGGTCGAGGCCGGCGTGACCTTCGGATGGGAGAGATGGGCCAGCGACTCGATCGGCATCGATCGATTCGGTGCATCGGCACCCGGCGCGTTGGTGCTCACCGAACTTGGGATCAACCCCGCCCACGTGGTCGAGCGGGCTCATGCCCTGCTTGACGAGATCGACGACTGACAACCCCACGGAGGCTTCCATGAGCACGTTGAACGATCTCTGGACCAAAGGTGGTCAGAGCCCTTGGCTCGACAACCTACGTCGTGATTGGATCCGCGATGGCGAGCTGGCTCGATGGCTCGACAGGGGCGTCCGTGGCGTGACGTCCAACCCTTCGATCTTCCAGAAGGCCATCACGGGCGCCGCCGTCTACGACGAGCAGTTCCACTCGCTCATGGCGGCGGGGACGTCGGTCGACGACGCCTATTGGGAACTGGTCATCACCGACATCACGGATGCGCTCGCCATCCTTCGGCCGGTCTACGAAGAATCGAACGGGCTCGATGGCTTCGTGTCGCTCGAGGTTGCTCCCAGCCTGGCGCACGACACCGCCGGCACCGTCCGGGCGGCCCGCGCGCTTCACGACCGCATCGCCCAGCCGAACCTCTACGTGAAGATCCCGGGTACTGCGGCCGGCATCGGCGCCATTCGAGATGTCGTTGCCGGCGGAGGGAGCGTCAACGTGACGCTGCTGTTCAGCGTCGAGCGGTACGACGAGGTCATCGAGGCATACCTGTCGGGCCTCGAGGCTTGCGATGGGCCACTCGATCAAGTCTCGAGCGTCGCGTCGTTCTTCGTGAGTCGCGTAGACGGTGAGATCGACAAGCGGTTGACTGCCATCGGCTCGCCGGAGGCCCTCGCGCTACGGGGCAAGGCCGCCGTTGCGAACGCCCAACTGGCGTATGGGCTGTTCCTCGAACGGTTCCGAGGCCCGCGGTGGGACGCGCTCGCAGGGCGCGGCGCGCGCGTCCAGCGGCCGCTCTGGGCCTCGACGTCGACCAAGGACCCGTCGTACCCGGCCACGTTGTACGTCGACACGCTGATCGCCCCCGACACGGTGAACACCATGCCGGAGGGAACCCTCGAAGCGTTCGAGGCATCGGGGACGGTGGCCCGCACCGCCGACGCCGATCTTGTGGGGGCCCGTCAGATCATCGAGCAGTTGCAGGCGGTCGGCATCGACCTCGCTGACGTCACGGGCAAGCTCGAGGCCGACGGTGTCGCGTCGTTCGCAACCGCATTCGATGAGTTGATCGCGTCGTTGCAGCAAATGGCCGACGATCTAACCCGGCGCGTGTGACCCCATGGCGATTCCCGGCTCGCTGGTGGTGACCGACGACGTCGCCGGTGCCTTTGCCCAGCACACGATCGATGCCTTCCGGACTCGCCCGCTGGACACGTTCTCTCTCGCCCTGTCAGGGGGCAGCACGGCGAGAGCGTGCTACGAACGCCTGGCCCAAGACGCCGGCACCCAACTCGACTGGTGGAAGGTCGATGTCTACTGGGGTGACGAGCGGTGCGTTCCCCATGATCACCACGACAGCAACTACCGGCTGGCACGGGAATCGTTGCTCGACCGGGTTGGCGCTGCGAATGCCGCCCACCTCATGCGCTGCGCCGAGGGCGCTGACCCGTACCAGTTGCGCCTGGGCGATCTCGGACAGATCGACCTCGTCCACCTGGGAATGGGGTCTGATGGGCATACGGCGTCGCTCTTTGCGGGGTCGGCCGCCCTCGATGCTGATCCGGGCCGCCTCGTTGCCATGAATGACGATCCTGAGGGCAACAATCGCTACCAGCGCATGACCCTCACCTTCGCTGGCATCGCCCGTGCCCGATTGGTACTCGTGACCGTGTGCGGCCAGGAGAAGGCCGCCACCATGGCCGCGCTCGAGGCGGGCGACGATCTTCCTGCGGCACGCATCGAGGGCGACCAGGTGATTTGGCTCGTTGACCCGGCTGCGGCTTCTCAGCTGAAGCGCAACTGATACGCCGACGATTGCAAGACAAGCGACGTCAGCACGTCGAGGGTCGACCCGCTCGTGCGTTTGGTGTTCCACCACGAGAGCACGGAGGGATCCGCTGGCCGCAGCATCATCCCGAGGTAGACGATCGACGCATCGACGCGCACCTGCGTGCCCCGGATGTGCTCGGGCGACTCGCTGAACTGGACCAGTAGCCGAGTTCGAACCACCTGTCCTCCACTGATGCGACGGGTCCAGTAATCGACTCCCGAGGGATCACCGGGGCGTCCGAGCACGTTTCGATACAGCTGATCCACGAAGCCGGCCTCGTTTGGGGTGCCGTATCGACGCTCGAACTCTGCCGAGTCGAGGAACTGCCCCGCCAAGCGGGAGATGGTGATCCCCGCAGCATGTCGACGAGCCCAGTACTGGAGGCCATTTCGGTCAGGAAGGCGACCGAGGGCAGCAAGGTAGAGCCGCACCACCGGAGCGCTGTGGGCGCTTGCCTCCCCTTCGATCAACGACGCCAGGTAGGCGGCGGGGCGGATGGCACCACTGCGCAACGACCCCGCCCCGACGGACACTTCCATGCTCGAAGGCTCACGGAAAAGGAGGTCACGATGGGCCTGAGCGACGAGGGCTTCTGGTGATGCGAAGGGAGTCCACGTGGTCGCCGGAAGAGTCGTCGTTGTGGTGGTCGTTGTGGTTGTGGTCGGGATTCGTGCCGCGAATGCCACGATCTGACGGTGCACACCAAGGATCAAGGTGGCGTAGGTTGGGGAGCTGGCCCAGATGCCCTTCCCGAACTGTTCCCAGAGGGGCGCTTTCCCCTTGGGGAGCACGAAGCGGAACCGTGGGTTGACCAGAGGGTACGCAAGGTTCGATGCCGTCACGGTCGGGTCGGCGTACGCCCGAAGGTGCTGGATCTGGGCGCGCACTCCCGTTCGAGCGTCGGGGAAGGCCTCCGCACCCGACCCGCCGTCGACCGCGCCGAGGCCCGAGAAGTTGTTGAACGAGCCCGGTACCCGGGATGAAAAGCCGAAGTACCCGGTTTCTACGATCGACTGGGCGAATGCCACATCGCCGGCCACCCCTTCGGCTGCGCCCTCCTCGATGAAGAACCGGGCAAGGGTGTCGATGCCGACCGTGGCGCCATTCGTCTTCGACTTGCTCCGATACCAAGCTGCGAGATTGCTCGCGGTCACCGACGAAGGGCCCATCACCGGTGTGGCCGTGGTCGTGGCCCCAGCGCGGGGTTGAGGCACAAGCGCCACCAACGATGCGGCAAGTAGGGCCAGGCCGAGAAGCGCCACGCGCCGTGCCGGTGGTCGCGTCGGGTGGTGGATCGCCATGGAATTCCATCGGCATGACCCCGAAAACCTCAAGGAGTGACGCGCTTGCTCACTTTCGGTGGGCTTGTCCGCAGGTCACGGGAAGATTTCTCGGCTCACGTTCGGCACGGAAGGGCAGGCACGCACGGGTAGCCTGCCGCCCATGCCGTCGCACCTCGATTCCGTTTGGGATCAGCCGCTCATCGATCTGCTCGACCAAGCGCAGGCCATCCGAAGTGCCCGCTCCGGCGCAAGGATCACCTACTCCCCCAAGGTATTCATCCCGCTCACCATGTTGTGCCGCGACAAGTGCGGCTACTGCACCTTCGCCCAACCGCCGGCCCGGCTCGAGTCGCCGTTCCTTACGCCCAACCAGGTCCTCGCGATCGCCCGCCGAGGGGCGGCCGCGGGGTGCCATGAGGCGCTGTTTACGCTGGGCGAGCGACCCGAAGAGCGCTACCCGGTGGCAGCGAGGTGGCTCGCCGATCACGGATACGCGTCGACGATCGACTACCTGGCCGCCATGGCCCAACTCGTCCTCAGCGAAACCGGTCTGCTCCCTCACACCAATGCCGGAGCGCTGCACCTCGAGGAGCTGGCGACGTTGCGCTCGGTTGCGCCGTCCCAGGGGATGATGGTCGAATCGCTGCGCGACGATCTCGATGCCCATCGCGGCAGTCCCGACAAGACCGTCGCCCGGCGGCTCGCCACCCTCGAGGCAGCGGGCGAGCTTCAGATCCCGTTCACCACGGGGATCCTCGTCGGCATTGGCGAGGATCGATCGGACCGCATCGAGGCCCTTGAGGCCATCGCTGCGAGCCACGCCCGCTGGGGCCACGTGCAAGAGGTCATCGTCCAGAACTTCCTGCCCAAGGCGGGAACATCGATGCACCTTGCTCCCCCGTGTCCACCCGACGATTTCGTGGAGGCGATCGCATTGGCACGGGTGATCCTGCCGCCCGAGATCCACCTCCAAGCTCCGCCCAACCTCTCCGACGACTTCGGCCAGCTCATTGCGGCGGGCATCGATGACTGGGGTGGTGTCTCCCCCATCACCGCTGACCACGTGAACCCCGAACGCCCATGGCCCGACCGAGATCGCCTGCGCGAGGTCACCGAGGCTGCTGGGTTCGAGCTCGCTCCTCGCCTGACGATCTACCCCGAGTTCGCCAATGCGCCCACCACCTGGGTGCACGAGGATCTCCGTTTCCCCGTCATGGACCGCTCGGACGCCGAGGGGCTCGCTCGCGACGACCCGGGCGCCGTACACCCCCAGACCGTGGGCGAGGTGCGCAACGTCGGCGACGGTGCCGAAGTCATCCTCGTTGGCCGTCGTTCTACCCAGTGGTACGTCGGCCTCGATGCCGACCCCCCTTCGCTCATCCCCGGCCCCGGCCCCGGGCAGGT
>Ga0105045_10000824_pt1 | contig 24017 bp, 32 predicted proteins | sample MAT02_FD_78089 | JGI IMG/M metagenome (GOLD analysis project Ga0105045, IMG submission 78089) | Freshwater microbial communities from Lake Fryxell liftoff mats and glacier meltwater in Antarctica - MAT-02 (megahit assembly) | ecosystem: Environmental > Aquatic > Freshwater > Ice > Liftoff... | reverse complement strand
GTGGGTTTTGCACTGCGCAGCCAACTAGCAGATTTGGGGCTGGGCGCACGTCTGTTCGTGCGCCTGCTTGCAACTTTGGGGTCGGCGTTCCGGCGCTTTGGCCTGATCCGGGACCAGATCCATTTCCTGGGCAACTATTCGTTGGCCATCATCGCGGTGTCGGGCCTGTTTGTCGGTTTTGTGTTCGGCCTGCAGGGTTATTACACCTTGCAGCTGTTTGGTGCCACTGAGGCTCTTGGCCTGCTGGTGACCCTGACGCTGGTGCGCGAGTTGGGGCCGGTTGTCACCGCGCTGTTGTTCGCCGGGCGCGCCGGTACTTCCCTGACGGCGGAGATTGGCCTGATGAAGGCCGGCGAGCAGATAAGCGTGATGGAGATGATGGCGGTCGATCCGGTGCAACGGGTGCTGGCGCCGCGATTCTGGGCCGGGGTCATCGTGATGCCGCTGCTGGCAGCGGTATTCAGCGCCACTGGGATCATTGGCGGTTGGGTGGTGGGCGTTCTGATGATTGGTGTTGACGGGGGCTCCTTCTGGAGTCAGATCCAGGGCGGCGTGGATGTCTGGCAAGACGTGGGTAACGGGTTGCTGAAAAGTGTCATTTTCGGCTTCACCGTGACCTTCGTCGCTTTGTTGCAGGGCTATGTGGCGCAGGCCACGCCCGAAGGCGTGGCCAAGGCGACGACCCGTACGGTGGTGATGGCGTCTCTGGCGGTGCTGGGTCTGGATTTCATCCTCACCGCCATGATGTTCAGCCTGTGAGTTGCCGCCGTCGGATCGCGCCGGCGCATGACGGCAAGAAGGAGTAACAAATGCAACGCTCGAAAATCGATATCTGGGTGGGATTGTTTGTGTTGCTGGGCGCTGCCGCAGTGTTGTTTCTGGCCTTGCAGGCGGCCAATCTGCTCAGCCTTAATTTCCAGCCGACGTACCAGCTCGATGCCAGGTTCACCGACGTGGGGGGACTCAAGCCCAAGGCCGCAGTACGCAGTGCTGGAGTTTTGGTGGGTCGGGTCGAATCCATCCGGTTCGACGACAAGACCTTTCAGGCCACGGTGACGATGGCCATGGAGAGCCAGTTCGCCTTCCCGCGCGACAGCTCGCTCAAGATTCTGACCAGTGGATTGCTGGGGGAGCAATATCTGGGCTTGGAGCCCGGAGCCGACGAGAAGAGTCTTGTCGCTGGCGATACGATTTCCAATACCCAGTCGGCGGTCGTGCTGGAGAATTTGATTGGACAATTCCTGTACAACAGTGCCTCTGGCGGCAACGGCTCGCAGCCAGGTAAGGACAAGAAATGAATTCATCGTCGCCTTCGCGCGTCTTGCGCCATGCGCGTGGTTTGATGTCGGTCGGCTTAGTTTTGGTAGCCTGCTATGGCTGTGCGTCGGTGCCATACCCGGACCCGCGCGATCCGTTCGAACCCTTCAACAGGGGTGTCAATTCTTTCAACGAAGGTTTGGACGAAGCCGTGTTCAAACCGGTGGCGACGGTCTACAAAGAGGTTACGCCACCGCTGGTGCGCACCGGTGTCGGCAACTTCCTGGGTAATCTGGATGATGCCTGGTCGTTCGTGAACAGCTTGCTGCAGGGCAAATTGCGCCATGCGATGGACAATTTTTTCCGGTTCGGCGTGAACAGCACCTTCGGTCTGTTTGGCGTGCTCGACGTGGCTGGCGAAATGCAGATTGCCCGGCATACGGAGGACTTCGGTCAGACCCTCGGTGCCTGGGGTTTTGGGCCCGGGCCCTATCTGGTGTTGCCGTTCTTTGGACCGTCCACGGTCCGCGATGCGCTGGCTTTGCCAGTCGATGCAAGTGGCGACATCCTCTCGCATGTCGAGAATATCTCCACCCGCAACGGTTTGCGGGTGCTCAACGTGATCGACACCCGCGCCAGCCTGCTGGGGTTCAGTTCGTCACTCGATGAGGTGGCGTTCGACAAATACAGTTTCACCCGAGATGCTTTCTTGCAGCGGCGTCGCTATGCCGTGTACGATGGCGACCCACCGCAGACCGACGAAAAGTCAGGCCCAGAGCGTTGATCGGGTTACCATCGTTTGCCGGCCACCGTTTGGTGCGGGTTGGCCCGTGCAAAAAGCCGCAGACCGGGCGCGCTGTTCCATCGTGATCGAATTTTTTAGTCTCTGAAGGACTTGTCATGCAACGACGACTGTTTCATTCCCTGGCGGCCATGCTACTCACGGTGGTTGTGGCGTGGACACCGCCCACGGCCATGGCCGCCGATGAGCCGCCGGACGCTGTGATCCAGCGCCTGTCGAACTCGGTGCTGGAGAACATTCGTAGCGACAAGTCCGTCAGGGAAGGTGACCTGACCCAGGTCATGGCGCTGGTGGATGCCAAGATCATGCCCAATGTGAATTTCAAGCGCATGACCGCGTCGGCCGTTGGTCCGGCATGGCGACAGGCTTCCGCAGAGCAGCAAGCCCGGTTGCAGGAGGAGTTCAAGATTCTGTTGGTGCGCATCTATGCCGGTGCCCTGGCCCAGGTCAGTGATCAAACGATCCTGATCAAGCCACTGCGCGCCGCGCCGCAAGATCAGGAGGTGCTGGTACGCACCGAGGTGCGTGGCCGCGGCGATCCGATCCAGCTCGATTACCGGCTCGAGAAGACCCCGGGCGAAGGCAGTGGCTGGAAGATCTACAACCTCAATGTTCTGGGCGTGTGGTTGGTTGAAACCTACCGTAGCCAGTTCGCGCGGGAGATCAACAACAGCGGTATCGACGGCCTGATCAAGGTGCTCACCGAGCGTAACAAGGCCAACATCAATAAAAGCTGACATGCTGGTCCTGCCTGCCGATCTCACCCGTAGCCAGGCCAGTGCCTGCCTGCGCATGCTGGTGCAGGGGCTTCGCGCATTGAGCGACAAGGAAGTGGTGGTCGATGCGGGCGCGCTGGTGCATTTCGACTCATCGGCGTTGGCGGTTTTGCTCGAGCTGCGGCGTGAGGGTCTGGCCCAGTCCAAGAGACTGGTCATCCAGTCCATGCCCGAGCGCTTGCATGATCTGGCCACGGTGTACGGGATCGAAGGGTTGCTGCCAACGGCCTGAAGGCGGGTGAGCTCCTGCGACAGACCGGCTACCGTACGACGAACCGCTTCGCAAGCTCTGATCCGACCGGCTAAAATGGCAGGCTCCCATGCCCGCAATCTCCTTTCAGTCGGTATCCAAGTCCTACCCCTCTCCACGCTCTCCGCACAAGACATTTTTGGCGCTCGATCAGGTGAGCCTGGATGTGGAGCAAGGTGAATTTTTCGGGTTGCTGGGTCCCAATGGAGCTGGCAAGACGACGATGATCAGCATCCTGGCAGGCCTGAGCCGCGCTGATGCCGGTAGCGCATCCGTGATGGGCAGCGATGTGGTGCGCGACTTTGCCCAGGCGCGGCGTAACCTGGGCGTGGTCCCCCAGGAACTGGTTTTCGATCCCTTTTTCAATGTGCGCGAGGCGCTGCGCTTTCAATCGGGCTATTTCGGTATCCCCAACAATGACGCATGGATAGACGAACTGCTGGAGAGTCTGGGCCTGGCTGACAAGGCGAACGCCAATACCCGCCAGCTTTCCGGTGGCATGAAGCGGCGTTTGCTGTTGGCGCAGGCGCTGGTACACAAACCACCGGTGATCGTGCTCGACGAACCCACGGCCGGTGTGGATGTCGAGCTGCGCCAGACGTTGTGGAAGTTCATTGCCAGGCTCAACCGGCAAGGGCACACGGTGTTGTTGACCACCCACTATCTGGAGGAGGCCGAAGCCCTGTGCGGGCGAGTGGCGATGCTCAAGTCCGGGCGGGTGGTCGCGCTCGCGCGCACCAGCGAATTGCTCAAGGCGGCGTCCAGCAATGTGTTGCGGTTCAAGGTCGACGCCGAGCTGCCCGAAAGTCTGGCCAGCCGCGCCCGTATCACCGGTCGCATCGTTCAGTTCCCGGCGCACGATGCGCTGGAGATTGAACGCTACCTGGCAGCGGTACGCGAGGCCGGCTTGCAGGCCCAGGACGTGGAGATTCGCAAGGCGGATCTGGAGGACGTGTTCGTCGATGTCATGTCCCGCAACCATGAAGAAGCGACAGACCATGCGCGATGAGTTGTCTGCGGGCATCGTCTTGGCGGCACCGGCCGGTCACGCCAACGCTGCGATGATTGGCTGGCGTACGCTGTTCTACAAGGAGGTCCTGCGCTTTTGGCGCGTCGGCTTCCAGACGGTTGGTGCGCCGGTGCTCACGGCCATCCTTTACCTGCTGGTGTTCGGGCATGTGCTCGAAGATCGGGTCAAGGTTTATGACACGGTCAGTTACACCGCATTTCTGGTGCCCGGGCTGGTCATGATGAGTATTTTGCAAAACGCATTCGCCAATAGCTCGTCGTCGATGATCCAGAGCAAGGTGATGGGTAACCTGGTGTTCCTGTTGCTCACGCCTTTGTCGCACTGGCACTGGTTTTTCGCCTATGTGGCCTCGTCGGTGGTGCGCGGTGTTGCCGTGGGCGTTGGCGTGTTGCTGGCCACGTTCTGGTTCACGACGCCGCCATTTGTCGCTGTCCCCTGGATCTTGGTGTTTGCCGTCGCAGGTGCAGCCCTGATGGGCGCACTAGGATTGATAGCAGGCCTGTGGGCCGAGAAGTTCGACCAGCTGGCGGCGTTCCAGAATTTCATCGTCATGCCAATGACATTCCTCAGTGGCGTCTTCTATTCGATCAAGTCCCTGCCGCCGTTCTGGCAGGGCGTGAGCCACCTCAATCCGTTTTTCTACATGATCGACGGGTTCCGGTATGGCTTCTTCGGCCAGAGTGACGTCTCGCCCTGGCTGAGTCTGGGTATTGTTACCCTGGCTTTGGCCGCTGCAAGCGCCGTGGCTGTGCAATTGCTACGCTCAGGCTACAAAATCCGTAACTGAACGGAATCCAGACATGAAACTGCCTCCAAGCTGATATGACTGCCGACGAACTCAAATCCATCATCACCGCCGGGTTGAACTGTGTCCATTGCGAACTCGAGGGGGATGGCCGCCACTGGTTTGCCACCATCGTGTCGGACGCCTTCGAGGGCAAGCGGCCGATCGCGCGTCACCAGATGGTCTATGCCACGCTGGGATCGCGGATCCATGCCGATGAAGTCCACGCGCTGTCCATGAAAACCATGACACCGGCCGAATGGAAAGCGCATGGATAGAGCGGGTGGCCGCCTGCGTGGGGAGGGGTGATGATCACGCTGGCCTTGTCCAAGGGACGTATCTTCGAAGAGGCAGTGCCGCTGCTGCGGGCCGCCGAGATCGAAGTGCGCGATGATCCCGATGCGTCGCGCAAATTGATCCTGGACACCAACCGGCCCGATGTACGCGTGCTGGTCGTGCGTGCCACCGACGTGCCGACCTATGTGCAATATGGCGGCGCGGATCTGGGCATCACCGGCTTGGACACCCTGCTCGAACATGGCATCTTAGGCCTTTACCAGCCGCTCGACCTGCAGATCGCGCGTTGCCGTATCAGTGTGGCGGTGCGCGACGGTTTTGATTACGCGTCCAGCGTGCGCCGGGGTTCGCGTTTGACGGTGGCGACCAAATACATGGCGATTTCCCGCGAGTTTTTCGCTACCAAGGGTGTGCACGCGGATCTCGTCAAGCTGTACGGCAGCATGGAGCTGGCACCGCTGACCGGCCTGGCTGATGCGATCGTCGACCTGGTCTCGACCGGCAACACACTACGTGCTAACCGTCTGGTCGAGGTCGAGCACATCATGGACATCAGCGCGCGGTTGGTGGTCAATCAGGCCGCGCTCAAGCTCAAGCAGGCACCGATACGGCGCATCATCGATGCCTTCGATAACGCAGTGCGGCATCGGGTGGAGGTGACCGCATGACGGGCCACGCGCGGCCGCTGCGCCTGTGCACGCGCGATGCCGATTTCGATGTTACGTTCCGAGCGCGCCTGTTCTGGTCCGGCAGCACGGATGCGGCGATCGAGCAACGGGTGACTGACATCCTGGCCGACGTGCAACAACGCGGCGATGCTGCCGTGCTCGATGCCACCGCGCGGTTTGACGGCGTGCGGGCCACAACGCTGGCGCAACTTGAACTTGGCGCGTGCGAGCTGCAGGCCGCATTCGATCAGATTCCGGCGGGGCAGCGCGAAGCATTGCTGTTTGCGGCACAGCGAATTCGCAGTTACCACATGGCGCAGAAAAAAGCCTGCGGCGAGAGCTGGAGTTACCGCGATGCTGAAGGAACTTTGCTGGGCCAGAAAGTCACGCCGCTCGATCGGGTGGGCATTTACGTGCCCGGTGGCAAGGCGGCGTATCCGTCGTCGGTCTTGATGAATGCGATACCGGCGCAGGTGGCCGGTGTGGCGCAGATCGTCATGGTGGTGCCCACGCCAGCGGCCAAGGGCAGCACCGACGGCCAGGGTGAACGCAATCCGCTGGTGCTGGCCGCCGCCCACGTGGCGGGTGTGTCGCGCGTGTTCACCATCGGTGGGGCGCAGGCAGTGGCTGCACTGGCGTATGGCACGCAGACGCTTGCCAAGGTGGACAAAATCACGGGCCCGGGCAATGCCTATGTGGCGGCCGCCAAACGCCGGGTGTTTGGTATCGTGGGCATCGACATGATTGCCGGGCCGAGCGAGATTCTGGTTTTGGCCGACGGATCGGCACCACCGGAATGGGTCGCGATGGATTTGTTCAGCCAGGCAGAACATGACGAGATGGCGCAGAGCATTCTGCTGTGCCCGGACGCGGCCTACATCGACCGGGTGCAAGCCGAGATCGACCGGTTGTTGCCCTCCATGGACCGACGCGTCACGATTGCCGCCAGCCTGAACGGCCGCGGCGTGCTGGTGCACACGCGCTCGATGGAAGAGGCTTGTACGATCAGCAACCAGGTGGCGCCTGAGCATCTGGAAGTCAGCAGCAAGGACCCCCATCGCTGGGAACCTCTGTTGCGCCATGCCGGCGCTATCTTCCTGGGTGCGTTCACCAGCGAAAGCCTGGGCGACTACTGCGCAGGCCCCAACCATGTTTTGCCCACCGGCGCGACGGCGCGGTTTTCGAGCCCGCTGGGTGTGTACGATTTCCAGAAGCGCAGCAGCCTGATCGAGGTCAGTGCCGCTGGCGCGCAAACACTGGGGCGCGTGGCGTCGGTTTTAGCGCGCGGGGAAGGCTTGCAGGCGCACGCCATGGCCGCCGAAATGAGGCTCACATGACGACCGCAGCAGCGGCGATCCGTCGCGCCAACGGTGTGCACTGCATGCGCAAGGCGATGCGCTGCGCGATGCTGGTTTTCGTCGCGTCGATGTTCGCCAGCAGCGCCATGGCCATCAGTATCCGGGAGCTGCGCACCTTGGAGTTGACAGACAAGGACCACGGCGTCGCTTACGTACAGTATTACCTCGTCGGCGCGATGGAAGGTGCGCTTGAGGCCCATGCATCGATGGTGCGTGCCGGCGCCAAGCCGGTGGTATGCCTCAACGCGCGCCGGCTGGAGCCGCGCATGGCCAAACCCCTGTTCGATGGCGAACTCAGGCGCAACGCAGGCTTGTACGAGGCCGATATGCCGGTGCAACTGGTGCTGATGAATGCCTTGGTCACGGCTTATGCCTGTTAAGGCCCCAAATTCTGCGGACCAGCCCCGGCATCCGCATTTCGCCACCGAGCTTCCCATCCTGATATGAGCAGCACTTCCCCGACCTTGTCCGATCGTATGGTCCGCCATGTCCGCCGGGACGTGGCGTCGATGCATGCCTATGCGGTGCAGGACTCGACCGGCCTGCTCAAGCTCGATGCCATGGAAAACCCGCACCGACTGCCCGAGCCGTTGCAAAAGGAATTGGGTCGGCGTCTGGGTGCGTTGGCACTGAACCGTTATCCGGGCAGTCGGGTGCAGGACCTGCGTCAGGCCTTGAAGTCCCATGTCCAGCTACCGCCCGGATTCGACCTGATGCTGGGCAACGGTTCGGACGAACTGATCGCCTTGTTGGCGCTGGCCCTTGACGTGCCGGGTGCCAGCATCATGGCACCGGTGCCGGGATTTGTCATGTACGCGATGAGCGCCCAATTGCAGGGCCTGCACTTTGTGGGGGTGCCGCTGACTACCGACTTTGCACTCGACCCCGCAGCGATGCTGCAGGCGATCGCCGAGCATCGGCCGTCGATCATCTATCTCGCCTATCCGAACAATCCGACCGCCAATCTGTGGGACGACGCAGCCATCGCATCGATCATCGAGGCGGCACCCGGCTTTGTCGTGATCGACGAGGCCTATCAGCCGTTCGCGGGCAAGAGTTTCATCGACCGATTGGCGCAGTATTCCCACGTGCTGCTGATGCGCACCATGAGCAAGTTCGGCTTGGCCGGCGTGCGCGTTGGCTACCTGATCGGCCCCGATGCGCTGATCGCTGAGCTGGACAAGGTTCGGCCACCGTACAACATCAGTGTGCTCAATGCCGAATGCGCATTGTTCGCACTCGAGCACGCCGACGTGTTCGCCGCGCAGGCGCGCGACATCGTGGCGCAACGCGTCTGGCTCATGGATCAGCTATCGGCAGTGCCTGGCGTGACGGTGTACCGCAGCGATGCCAACATGGTGTTGGTGCGGCTGCCGGGCGACGGTGACAGCGCGGCCCGTGTTTTTGCCGGCATGCGCCTGCGCGGCGTGCTCGTCAAGAACGTCTCGAATCTGCATCCGCTGCTGGCCAGTTGCCTGCGCCTGACGGTCGGGTTGGCGCTGGAGAATCGTGCCATGCTGGCCGCCCTGAAAGAATGCTTATGAACACCGAAACCAAGGCGTCCACCGCTGCACCCCGTGTCGCCGATGTCACGCGCAATACCGCCGAGACCCGCATCGGCGTGCGGTTGCGCCTTGAGGGTAGCGGAATATCGCGCCTGCAGACCGGTATCGGTTTTTTCGACCATATGCTCGACCAGATCGCCCGCCACGCCCTGGTCGACCTCGACATTCAGGCTGAAGGCGATCTGCACATCGATGGCCACCATACCGTCGAGGACGTCGGCATCACGCTGGGCCAGGCGGTCCACAAGGCCCTGGGCGATCGCAAGGGTATCCGGCGCTTCGGGCACGCCTATGTGCCCCTGGATGAGGCGCTCAGCCGGGTCGTGATCGATTTTTCGGGGCGTCCGGGGCTGACCATGCTGGTGCCGTTCAAGAGCGGCATGATCGGCACTTTCGACAGCCAGCTGGCGCACGAGTTTTTTCAAGGTTTCGTGAACCACGCGTTCGTGACCTTGCACATCGACAACCTGCGCGGCGAGAACGCACACCATCAGTGTGAGAGCGTGTTCAAGGCCTTCGCGCGGGCCTTGCGCCAGGCGGTCGAGGTCGACCCTCGCTCCGCCGGCGTCATCGCCTCGACCAAGGGCTCTCTCTGAGCGCCCCCAGAAAATGACTCCGTCATTCCCGATCCCAGGGGTCAGGCAAAGTGGCAAAGCCACATTTGCTTGAGGCGTGAACCCGGTACTAGGGCAATCGGGCGCGGCCAGACGACGCATCATCACCATGGGAAACGTTTACAACAAGTCGGTAGCCGTCGTGGACTACGGCATGGGCAACCTGCGATCGGTGGCCAACGCGGTGCAGGTAGCAGCCGCCGGTGATGGTCATCAGGTCTTTGTCACTTCCGACCCGCAGTTGATTGAGGCCGCTGAACGCGTGGTTCTGCCCGGTCAGGGGGCGATTGCCGATTGCGTGCGTGAGCTGCGCGAATCCCGGCTTTTGGATACGGTGCTGGACGCTGCGCGCAACAAGCCGCTGTTTGGCGTGTGTGTCGGCATGCAGATGCTGCTCGACCACAGCCAGGAGGGCCGACGCGGCGATGACGGCTCTGGCACGTCGGGCCTGGGTCTGATTTCCGGTCAGGTGGTTCGTTTCGATCTTCAGGGACGTCTGCAGGCCGATGGCAGCCGTTTCAAGGTGCCGCAGATGGGCTGGAACCAGGTGTTCCAGATCGGCCATGGCGGCCCAGTGCATGCCTTGTGGCGTGGCATTGCCGATGCGAGCTACTTCTATTTCGTGCACAGCTACCACGCCAAACCGTCTGATGCGCGCCACAGCGTGGGTGAAGCAGACTATGGCGGTCGCTTTACGGCGGCGGTTGCGCGCGATAATATTTTTGCCACCCAGTTTCATCCTGAAAAGAGTGCTGACCAAGGCCTTGCGCTTTACCGTAACTTCCTGCGCTGGAAGCCCTGAGCTTATCCAGCCACCTGCGCACCATGCTGCTCATTCCCGCGATTGATCTGAAAGACGGTCACTGTGTCCGCCTCAAGCAAGGCGACATGGACCAGTCCACGACCTTTGGTGAAGATCCGCCGGTGATGGCACGCAGTTGGTTGTCCAAAGGCGCACGGCGACTGCACCTGGTCGACCTGAACGGCGCATTTGCCGGCCATCCCAAGAACGAGATGGCGATCCGACGCATTCTTAAAGAGGTCGGCAGTGAGGTCGACGTGCAGCTTGGCGGAGGCATCCGCGACCTCGACACCATCGAGCGGTATCTCGATGCGGGCCTGCGTTACGTCATCATCGGCACTGCGGCGGTCAAGAACCCCGGTTTCTTGCAGGACGCCTGCACCGCGTTTGGTGGACACATCATCGTCGGGCTCGATGCCAAGGACGGGAAAATCGCCACCGACGGCTGGAGCAAGCTGACACGCCACGACGTGGTGGATCTGGGCAAGAAATTTGAGGATTACGGCGTCGAATCCATCATCTACACCGACATCGGCCGTGACGGCATGTTGTCGGGTATCAACATAGAGGCCACGGTCAAGCTGGCGCAGGCCCTGTCGATACCGGTCATCGCCTCGGGCGGCCTGAGCAACATGGCCGACATCGAGGCGCTATGTGAGGTCGAGAGCGAAGGCGTCGAAGGGGTGATCTGCGGTCGGGCCATCTACAGCGGCAAGCTCGATTTTTCGGCGGCCCAGGCGCGTGCCGATGCGCTCAACGGCTGAGCCAAGCACTGCGTAGCCGATGCTGGCCAAGCGCATCATCCCGTGCTTGGACGTCACAGGCGGCCGGGTCGTCAAAGGCGTGAATTTCATGTCGCTGCGCGATGCCGGAGATCCGGTCGAGATTGCCGCGCGCTACAACGCGCAGGGCGCGGACGAACTCACGTTTCTGGACATCACCGCCACCAGTGACGGACGTGACCTGATCCTGCACATCATCGAGGACGTCGCGCGCCAGGTGTTCATACCGCTGACGGTCGGGGGCGGTGTGCGCAGCAGCGAAGATGTACGCCGCTTGCTCAATGCCGGTGCCGACAAGACCAGTTTCAATTCGGCGGCGATCGCCCGGCCTGACCTGATCGACGAGGTGGCGGGCAAATACGGTTCGCAATGCATCGTCGTGGCCATCGACGCCAAACGCCGCAATGCCGCTGAGGGCCAGCGCCTGCGGCCGGATGGTGTGCCCGTGGGGGCCGGTTGGGATGTCTACAGCCACGGTGGCCGCACGAACACCGGCCTGGACGTTATGGACTGGGCCTTCGAAATGACCCGGCGCGGCGCAGGGGAACTCCTGCTCACCAGCATGGACCGCGATGGCACCAAGACTGGTTTCGACCTGCAACTGACCCGCGCGGTCAGCGATGCGGTGGACGTCCCGGTCATCGCCTCTGGGGGCGTCGGCAATCTGGACCACCTGGCCGATGGCATCACGCTCGGCGGTGCGGATGCAGTATTGGCGGCCAGCATCTTCCACTACGGCGAATACAGCGTCATGCAGGCCAAACAGCATCTGCGTCGGCGTGGGGTTGCGGTGCGGCTCTGACCGAACCCGTTGGCCCGTGTGGTTCGGCGGGTGGTCAAGTGGTCTGCGCCATGGCCGACAATAGCCTCATGCAATGGTTGGATCAAGTCAAATGGGATGCGGCCGGTCTGGTGCCGGTGATTGCCCAGGAGCGCGGCACTGGCGATGTGCTGATGTTCGCCTGGATGGACCGCCAGGCGCTGGAACACACCGCTGACAGCGGCCGTGCCGTTTATTTCAGCCGTTCCCGCCAGCGCTTGTGGTTCAAGGGTGAGGAGTCGGGGCATGTTCAATGGGTGCACGCGATCCGGCTCGACTGCGACAACGATGTGGTCCTGCTCACGGTGACGCAGGCCGGCCATGAACCCGGCATCGCCTGCCACACCGGACGCCACAGCTGCTTTTTCCAGCGCCTGTCCGGCAATGCGCATGCGCGAACCTGGGAAACCACCGATGCGGTGTTGAAAGATCCGCAATCGATCTACAAGTAGTCCGATATGTCTGCATCTTCCTCCGAACTCGATGACCTGAGCCAGGTTTTGCCGCGACTGGCTGCGATCATCGAGAGCCGCCTGCCGCAGCGCGGCGGCAATCCCGACGCGAGCTATGTTGCCCATTTGCTGTACCGAGGCCCGGACGCGTTTCTGAAGAAGATCGGCGAAGAGGCGACCGAGACGGTGATGGCGGCCAAGGATCTGGACCATTTCCAGCGCAACAACGCAGAGCTTGACGTCCACAAGGGGCGGCTGGTGGGCGAAATGGCCGATCTCTGGTTCCATTGCATGGTGGCGCTGGCGCATTACGGATTGCGACCCTCCGATGTGCTGGTCGAATTGCAGCGCCGCGAAGGCACCAGCGGGATTGACGAAAAGGCCTTGCGCAAGGCCATCGCGCGCGATGGCTCCTGAAAATGCCTTGTTGGAGGAGAAACCGATATGACTGACGTGGCCGATGTCGTCGCCAAGGGCGAGGCGCAGGCGCAGGCGCTTAAGTCCGTGGGATGGTTGAGTTATGTGTTGCACCTGATCGTCGCCGTGGGAGCCATCGTGCCGGGAGCGCAGGTCGGTGCGCTATTGCTGATCGTTGCGCTGGTGATCGATCTGGTGAAAAAGCCAGAGGCACAGGGCACCTGGCAGGCCTCGCATTTCAAATGGCGCATCCGCTCTGTGATCTTTGCCGGTGTCCTGTACCTGTTGACTGCGCCGTTATTTCTGCTGTTCATCTTGCCCGGCATGCTGGCCTGGCTGCTGATCTCGATATGGTTTCTGTACCGGATCGTCAAGGGCATGGTGGCGATGAACAACAACCAGGCGGTTGGTGCCTGACTTCGAACGAAGGATTTTCGACCGTGGCACATGATCCCGATTGCCTTTTTTGCAAAATTGCCCGGGGAGAGATCCCATCGCGCAAGGTATATGAGGACGACGGTGTCTTCGCGTTTCATGACATTCATCCGTGGGCACCGGTGCATTTTCTGCTGATCCCCAAGCTGCATATTGCGTCGTTTGCGCAACTCGAGCCCGAGCATGCGGGTTTGATGGGGCATTTGATGACGTTGGTACCGGGGTTGGCTTTGCAGGAGGGTTGCAGACCCTACCCCGAGGGAGGATTTCGCATCGTCAGCAACACCGGGGCCGAAGGCGGGCAGGAAGTTCATCACCTGCATGTTCATGTCCTCGGCGGCCCACGCCCCTGGCTCAGGGGTTGAAGCAAGGGTGCTTTTTGTATAGGGGTAGTGCTGGGGGTCTAGAATCCGGCTTATTGTTGAGGAGTTACTTATGGGTTCGTTTTCTATCTGGCACTGGCTAGTCGTGCTACTGATCGTGGTGCTGGTGTTTGGCACCAAGAAGCTCAAAAACATGGGCGGTGATCTGGGCAGTGCGGTCAAGGGTTTCAAGGATGGCATGAAGGATGGTTCCACGGTGGCCGACGATAACCCGTCCGTGCCGCCGTCGCAGGTGACCAACAATGCCAAGGCGGCTGAAAAGACCACCATCGACGTCGAAGCCAAGCACAAGTCGTGAAGCGACAAGGTAGGGTGTCGTGATCGACCTGGGCATCTCCCAGATAGCGCTGGTCGGCGTCGTTGCGTTGCTCGTCATCGGTCCTGAAAAATTGCCCCGTGTCGCCCGTACCGTAGGCATGCTTCTGGGCAAGGCGCAGCGGTACGTGTCCGACGTCAAGGCCGAGGTCAGTCGTTCCATGGAGCTCGACGAGCTCAAGAAGATGAAGGAAACGTTCTCCGAAGCTGCGAAGAACATGGAGAACACCATCCAGAGCAACGCGAGCGAGATGGAGAAATCCTGGGCTGACGCCACCCGCATGGGTGACAACTCGCAGACCGGCGAGGCGTTCGAGTCGCCGGTGAGTTATCCGGCCTATCGGCACCCGAACAAGCGTTGGCGTATCAAGCAGGGTGCCACGCCGAACTGGTACAAGGCGCGCAACGGTATTCGTACCCGTGCCCTGTCGGGTGCGGCGCGGGTTGCACGGTTCCGGCCCCACAAGACCGATTGACCCTACGGTAAACGCCAGACACCTCGGAAGAGTGTTTCCGCCGGGTGTGGCGTCCACATCACGATGACTAACTCGACCGACAAACAAGACGAACTCGCAGGTACCGAGCAGCCTTTTGTGCAACATCTGGTGGAGCTGCGCAATCGCCTTATGTACAGCATGGCCGGTCTGGTGGTGTGCATGATCTTGTTGGCGATCTGGCCCAGCCCCAGTGGATTGATCGATTTCATCGCCGAACCTATACAGGCTCACATGCCTCCTGGTGCCAAACTGATTGCGGTAGGTGTTTTTTCGCCGTTCTTCGTGCCGCTCAAGGTGCTGATGATGGCCGCAGTGCTGCTGGCGTTGCCGTGGTTGATGTACCAGGTCTGGGCTTTTGTCGCGCCGGGCCTGTACAACCACGAGAAGCGATTCGCGGTGCCCCTGATCTTTTTCGGCAGCCTGCTGGCCTATGTCGGCATCGCCTTCGTGCAGCTGTTCGTGCTCGACAAGATGTTCGCCTTCATCCAGGCAGTGACACCAGCCAGTGTTGCGGCAACGCCCGATATTGCGTCCTACGTTGAAGCGATCCTGGGCTTGTACATCGCGTTCGGCATGGCATTCCAGGTTCCGATCGTGGTGGTGCTGCTGGTGCGCATGAACATGGTCAGCATCGAGAAATTGAAGGAGTTTCGCGGTTACTTCATCGTGCTGTCTTTTGTCATTGCCGCAGTCATCACACCGCCGGACGTGATCTCGCAGTTGGCACTGGCAGTGCCGATGTGCCTGCTGTACGAAGTCGGCATCTTCGCGGCCAAATGGTTCAGCAAGGGTACGCAAGCATCCGAAGACGGTGACAAGGGCGGAGAAAAAGACAAGGATTCTGCGTCTGGCTCGTCCTGACGCACACCGCGACAGTGCTGGTCAGCGCGGTGCGCTAGGCGGTTTGGGCCGTACGCCCGGCACTACATCGAGCTCTACCCGGGTTTCTTGGCGTTGCAGGCTGAAGCGCGACGCGGTACCGGGCTTGAGCCCTGCAACCTGGGTCAACAGTTCGGACACATTGCGTACGTCGTTTCCCGCCACGGCGGTGATCACATCGCCGGGGCGGATGCCGGCCTGCGCCGCGGGTCCGTTTTGCAATACGCCGGTGATGATGACGCCCTCGCGGGTTTTGACGCCGAAGGTCTCCGCCAGTTCGGGCGATAAATCGTTGGGTTCGACACCGATCCAGCCGCGCGTGACCTGACCGTCCTTGACCAGGCCGTCCATGACGAGACGGGCGGTGGACATCGGAATCGCGAATCCGATACCCATGTTGCCGCCCGAGCGCGAATAGATCGCGGTGTTGATTCCCAGCAAGTTCCCCTGTGTGTCGACCAGCGCACCACCGGAGTTGCCTGGGTTGATGGCCGCGTCGGTCTGGATGAAGTTCTCGAACGTGTTGATGCCCAGCTGGTTGCGACCCAATGCGCTGATGATGCCGCCAGTGACGGTCTGCCCGACACCAAACGGGTTGCCGATGGCCAGAACCTGATCACCCACCTGTGCTGCGTCCGAGTTGCCTATCACCAGCACCGGCAACTTATCCAGGTCGATCTTGAGCACCGCCAGATCGGTGTCCGGGTCGGTGCCGATCACCTTGGCCAACGCCCTGCGGCTGTCGTTGAGGATGACCTCAATCTCGTCCGCGCCTTCGACTACATGGTTGTTGGTCAGGATATAGCCGGCCGGACTGACGATCACGCCGCTGCCCAGGCCGGCGCGCGATTCCTGGTCCTGGTCGCCAAAAAAGAATCGGAACCAGGGATCGTTGGCGCGCGGATCGCGACTTGCCGCCTTGCTGGTGTTGATGCTGACAACGGCAGAGGCGGCCTTTTGCGCAGCCAGGCGGAAGCTGCCTGGCGGCACGCTGCCTGCGAGAGCTGCAGGCGCTTCGATCAAGGTGACGGTGTGTTCACCATAGCCGGACTTGCCCAGCCATTGGGGTTTGAGCGTTCCCACGACGAAGTAGGCCGCTAACAATACGGTCGCGGTTTGCGCGAAAAGCAACCAAAGGCGTTTCATATGCAAATTGTAGGCGGCACGGCACAATCGAGCCTTTGCCATGACAAGCCGATACCGAACCATTGCGATCGAGCCAGCGGCACCTTACAAGCCGGCGGTCGGGGCACCGTGCAATGGCTGCGGAGTCTGTTGCCTGGCCCAGCCCTGTCCGGTTGGCATGCTGCTGTCGGGTCGCCGCCAAGGTGCCTGTGTGGCTTTGCGCTGGAACGACGCGCGCGCGGTCTATCGCTGTGGCGCGATCGCGCAATCCGCCGAGGTACTGCAGGAGGTTCTGCCTCCTGGGTTGCGCAGGATGACCAGGCTCTTGGCTCCTGCGCTGGCCGCGCTGGCCCGGCGCTCGATTGCGTTGGATCAGGGCTGCGACAGCATCCTGGAGGTGGAGCGCCCAAAGCCGCGTTGAACTCACTCGGCCTCGGAAATGGCCGACAATGTTTTTCTGTGTCCGCAGCTCGGTATCGTCGCCGTACCGGATCGGAAGCACCCCCATTGCCATGATCAGTCGCCTTGTTCTTGCACAGACCTTCGATACCTTGCTTGAGCCCGAGCGGTTCCGTGATTACGGACCCAACGGCTTGCAGGTGGAGGGACGCGAGCAGATCCGCAAGATCGTGTCGGGAGTGACGGCCAGCCTGGCTTTTATCGAGGCGGCCATAGCCAATGATGCCGATGCCATCTTTGTGCACCACGGGCTGTTTTGGCGTGGGCAGGATGGTCGAGTCACCGGATGGATGAAGCAGCGGCTGGCCGTGCTGCTGGCGCATGACCTGAATCTGTTTGCGTACCACCTCCCGCTCGACGCACACCCGCAGTGGGGCAACAACGCGCAGTTTGGGCTGCGGTTGGGCCTGACGGCACAGTCCCGCTTTGGCGAACAGGAACTGGGTTTTCTGGGTGCTCGGACCGACGGCGGCAGTTTTGCCCATGCGGCCGATCTGGGGCTGTTTGTCGAATCGGTGTTGGGTCGGCCCGTCACGGTGGTGGAAGTCGCTGCCAGGCCGGTACGACGCATTGCCTGGTGCACCGGTGGCGCACAGGGGTACTTTGAAGCCGCAATCGCCGCCGGAGCTGACGCTTTCATCACGGGCGAGATCTCCGAGCCACAGGCGCATTACGCGCGCGAGTGCGGTGTTGCATTCCTGGCCTGCGGTCACCATGCGAGCGAGCGCTATGGCGCTCCCGCCTTGGCTGGGCATGTGGCAGCACAACTGAACCTGGAACATATGTTTATCGACATCGACAACCCCGCCTGAGATACAAATAGATGCCAAAGCCGATTGCGATCACGATGGGAGACCCCGCCGGTATCGGTCCGGAGATTGTCGCCAAGGCATTTCGCGACGCGCCCGCGTTGACCCGGGGATGCTTTGTCGCTGGCGATGTGGATACGCTGCGGCGGGCCTCGGGATGCATTGCCGGTCCTGGCTCGGTCGCGCTGCCGGTGGCGGTGCTGACCCGAGCCGATGAGGCGCTGGGCGTTCCGCCGCGCTGCATCCCGGTGCTGCAGGTGACCGACCCGCATGGCGCGATCGCGCTGGGCGTTGTCAGCGGAGCCGCCGGGCGCATGGCGGCGGACAGTGTTGTCTGGGCGGCCGACGCTGCATTGCGTAGCGAGGTCGCCGCACTGGTCACCGCGCCCTTGCACAAGGAGTCGCTCGCAGCGGCCGGAGCGCCGCACCATCGGTTCCCGGGGCATACCGAAATGCTGCAGTACCGCGCCGCTTTGGCCTGCGCAGTGCCGCTGGCCGATCTGCCGGTGCGCATGATGCTGGCCAACGATGAGTTGCGCACCGTGCTGGTGAGCATCCATATGTCTTTGCGCGAGGCGATCGACGCAGTCACCTGTGGCAACGTGTTGGAGACGCTGCAGATCACGGACAAGGCCTTGCGACCTTTGCTGGGGCGGCAACCCAGAATCGCGGTGGCCGGACTCAATCCGCATGCCGGAGAAGGCGGCCTGTTTGGACGCGAAGAGATCGATGCCATCGCGCCGGCGATCGCGGCGGCACGCGCCGCAGGTCTGGATGTGTCGGGCCCGATCGCGCCGGACACGGTCTTCATGCGTGCCCGGGCTCGTGACGGTGCGCTTGGTGAATGGGATGTGGTGGTGGCGATGTACCATGACCAGGGTCTGATCCCGGTCAAGTACCTGGGCGTCGAGACCGGGGTCAACGTGACGCTGGGGCTACCGCTGGTGCGCACCAGCCCCGATCACGGAACCGCATTCGATATTGCCGGCACCGGTCGCGCCGACCCGGCCAGCCTGCTGCAGGCCATCCGCATGGCCCGCAGTCTGGCGGCCTTGCCTGCCACGGCCCGTTGAACGCGGGCCCGTGCACGTTTATTTCTTCAGGTTGTCGCGGATCTGGCGCAGCAACAAGATGTCTTCCGGTGTGGTTTCCGGCGCGGCTGGCGGCGCTTCGCGTTTGAGTCTGTTCATCTGCTTGACCATCATGAAGATGATGAAGGCCAGGATGATGAAGTTGACCGCGATGGTGATGAAGTTGCCATAGGCAAAAACCGGCACGCCCGCTTTCTGGATGTCTGCCAAGGCGGGGCCCACGCCGGCAGGCACTTTCCCGAGTACGACGTACATGCTGGAGAAGTCTATGTTGCCGCCCACCGCAGCCACCAGCGGCATGATCAGGTCTTTCACCGTCGAGTCGACGATTTTTCCGAATGCGGCACCGATGATCACACCGACGGCCAGATCCATCACATTGCCCTTGAGGGCGAACTCCTTGAATTCCGACATCAGGCTCACGACGATCTCCCTTGGTAATGTAGGCAACGCGAGAGTGTAAGAGCGCGCCGCGAGCCATGAATGTAAATTCTCGGGCGTGGAATGTGCTGGCTGGCCGGTTGGCTGGGCGTTTTGTGCGCGCCACCAGGGCAGGTGCAACCACGTCGGTCGGCTACAATCCAGCGTTGACCCCAAAGCGATGTTTTCATTGAGGATTCCCATGAGTGACACCCCAGTCGACAACAGCAAGCGGACGTGGATTATCGCGTCGGGCTGTGTTGGAGCTGTCGGCGGCGCCTTCACAGCTGTTCCTTTTATCCGTAGTTTCGAGCCGTCGGAGCGAGCCAAGGCCGCCGGCGCTGCGGTGGAGGCCGATATATCGGCCCTCAGGCCAGGTGAGAAGATGACGGTTGAGTGGCGCGGCAAGCCGGTTTGGATCATGCGCCGCACGCCCGAAGAGATAGCCGCGATTCCCACCAACGACCCGCAGCTGGCCGATCCGAAATCCCTGCGTAAGCCCGATGAATTTACGCCCGTATACGCGCGCAATGAATTGCGTTCGATCAAGCCCGAAATACTGGTTGTCGTTGGAATCTGCACCCATCTGGGGTGTTCGCCGTCAGACCGGTTTCAAACCGGGCCGCAGCCCTCCTTGCCGGACGACTGGAAGGGCGGATTCTTCTGCCCATGCCATGGTTCGACTTTTGACCTGGCGGGTCGCGTATTCAAGAACAAGCCCGCGCCCGACAACCTGGAAGTACCCCCGCATATGTACTTGTCCGACAACAAGTTGCTGATCGGTGAAGACAAGAATGCCTGAACTTATGAAGAACCGCATCAGTACCGGAGTACCACGTGGCTGAAATGAAAGAGATTTCCCCCAACGCGCCAGCGTCGGCCAAGCTGCTGAACTGGGTCGACAACCGGTTTCCGCTGTCCAAGCTGTACAACGAGCACCTGGCCGAGTATTACGCGCCGAAGAACTTCAACTTTTGGTATGTCTTCGGCGGCCTTTCCTTGCTGGTACTGGTGATCCAGATCGTTACCGGTATCTTCCTTGTGATGCATTACAAGCCGGACGCGGCGCTGGCTTTCGCCTCGGTCGAGTACATCATGCGCGACGTGCCCTGGGGCTGGCTGGTTCGCTATATGCACTCGACCGGTTCCTCGGCATTTTTCGTCGTCGTGTACCTGCATATGTTTCGCGGCCTGATTTATGGCAGCTACCGCAAGCCACGCGAACTGGTCTGGGTGTTCGGTTGCGCCATCTTCCTGTGCCTGATGGCAGAGGCTTTCATGGGTTACCTCCTGCCTTGGGGGCAAATGAGTTACTGGGGCGCGCAGGTGATCGTCAACCTGTTTGCCGCGATTCCCTTCATCGGCCCGGACCTGGCGCTGTTGATCCGTGGTGACTTTGTCGTGGGTGATGCGACGCTGAACCGGTTTTTCAGCTTCCACGTGATTGCGGTCCCGCTGGTTCTTTTGGGCCTGGTGGTTGCGCACATCATTGCGTTGCACGAGGTCGGTTCGAACAACCCGGACGGTATCGAGATCAAGGCCAATAAGGACAAGAACGGTATTCCGCTTGATGGTATTCCGTTCCACCCTTACTACACGGTGCACGACATCTTCGCCGTCAGCCTGTTCCTGATGGTGTTCAGCGCCATCGTGTTCTTTGCGCCGGAGTTCGGCGGCTATTTCCTGGAGTACAACAACTTCATCCCGGCCGACCCTCTCAAAACGCCGCTGCATATCGCGCCGGTCTGGTATTTCACCCCTTACTATTCGATGCTGCGCGCGATCACGGATCAGATGATGTATGTAGTGATCGCCTGTGTCATTGCGGGTTCCTTGTTAATGGTACTCAAGGTCAAGATGCCGAGCTTCCTCAAGCCCGCCATTTTGATCGCCGGCCTGGGGCTCGTCTTGATGATGTGGAACATCGATGCGAAGTTCTGGGGCGTGGTTGTCATGGGTGCCTCGGTCATCATCCTGTTCTTCTTGCCTTGGCTCGACTTCAGCCCCGTCAGGTCGATCCGCTATCGACCGAACTGGCACAAGTACCTGTATGCCGTGTTCGTCTTCAACTTCTTCGTGCTGGGCTACCTGGGCGTGCAACCGCCGTCGGCGATCGGCGAGCGCGTTTCTCAGGTCGGTACCTTGTACTATTTCGGATTTTTCCTGCTGATGCCATGGTGGAGTACGCTGGGCGAGCCCAAGCCGGTACCTGAGCGCGTGACCTTTACCGCCCATTGACAGAGCGGGAGAAAACCACAATGAAAAATGCATCCCTCGCCAGCAAGGCCGTCTGGGCCATCGTCGCATCGGTCAGCCTGGTGATGGGTAACGCCCACGCGGCCGAAGGCGGAATCGCATGGGACAAGGCACCGAACAAGACGAATGATCTCGTCGCTCTGCAAAACGGAGCCAAGCTGTTCGTCAACTATTGCCTGAACTGCCACTCGGCTGCGTTCATGCGTTACAACCGCCTCACCGACATTGGCCTGACCCTCCAGCAGATCAAGGATAATTTGTTGTTCACGACCGACAAGGTCGGCGACACCATGGTTTCGGCAATCAATCCGAAGGAAGCTGCGTTGTGGTTCGGTGCCAATCCGCCGGACCTCAGTGTCATCGCCCGCTCGCGATCGGCGATCGGCAAGGGCAGCGGTGTCGACTATCTGTACACCTATCTGCGCACCTATTATCCTGATGCGACCAAAGGGACTGGATGGAACAACTTGGCGTTCCCGAACGTGGGCATGCCCCATGTGCTGTGGCAACTGCAAGGCACGCGCACGCCGGTGTACGAAACCAAGACCGAGCACGGTCAAGAGGTGCAGGTTTTCAAGGGTTGGCAGCAGGTAACGCCTGGCACGATGACTCCGGTCGAATACGACACCGCGATAGCCGATCTCGTGAATTATCTGCAGTGGATGGCGGAGCCGGCGCAAAATACGCGCAAGCGTGTCGGCGTGTGGGTACTGTTGTTCCTGGGCGTGCTGACCTTTGTCACCTGGCGTCTGAATGCCGCGTACTGGAAGGATATCAAGTAGCGCGTCAGAGGTTCAGGCCTGACGCGCTGTAGCGAGAGGCCTGCGTTTTCAGAGTGGGTTTGCCAACATGTGCATCCCACTCTTTTTCGTTTCGGCGCTGGCCTGCTGACCTGCTGACCTGCTGGTTGGGTCCGGATTCGTTTTTTGCCTTTGAGGAGCCCCCACCATGATGGTGTTGTATTCAGGAACCACCTGCCCGTTTTCCCATCGTTGCCGCTTTGTGCTGTTCGAGAAGGGGATGGATTTCGAGATCCGCGACGTTGACCTTTACAACAAGCCAGAAGACATCAACGTCATGAACCCGTATGGCCAGGTTCCGATCCTTGTGGAGCGTGACCTGATCCTGTACGAATCGAACATCATCAACGAGTACATCGACGAGCGGTTCCCGCATCCGCAATTGATGCCTGGCGACCCGGTAGACCGCGCCCGGGTGCGCCTGTTCCTGTTGAACTTCGAGAAGGAGTTGTTCGTGCATGTGTCGACACTCGAGTCGCGGGCAGCCAAGAGCAACGAGAAGCTTCTGGAAAAGGCGCGTGCGCATGTTAAAGACCGTTTGACGCAACTGGCACCGATTTTTCTGAAGAACAAGTACATGCTGGGCGAGGGTTTTTCGATGCTCGACGTGGCGATCGCGCCGCTGCTGTGGCGCTTGGACTACTACGGGATCGATCTGAGCAAGAACGCAGCGCCCTTGCTCAAGTATGCAGAGCGCATCTTCTCGCGACCGGCGTATATCGAAGCCTTGACGCCATCCGAAAAGGTCATGCGCAAGTAACCCGCCGCTCTGCCCATCTGCAGATGATCGACGCTCAAGGGTCCAGTTCCACCCGCCCGTATCTGATTCGGGCGCTGTACGAGTGGTGCACCGACAACGGCTTGACCCCTTATCTCGCCGTGCAGGTGGATGACTCGGTACAGGTACCTCGGGAGTACGTCAAGGATGGCGAGATCGTTCTCAATGTCAGCTTCGATGCCACCAGTGGACTCGAGATTGGCAACGAGATCGTGTCGTTCAGTGCCCGTTTTGCCGGCAAGGCGCGTGAGCTCTTGGTTCCGGTGGATCGCGTGATTGCGATTTACGCACGCGAGAACGGCCAGGGGATGGCGTTTCCCCGGCACGTTGCCGTTGTAGCGGAGCCGCAGGGGGTATCGCTAGTCGACAAAGCCTCTTCAGTCAGGGATACGGTTCGACTCACAGAGGCCGATGTGAAGCTGCTGGAGTCAGTGCCACTCAAGCCTGGTTCACCCGCAAATCCAACGCCGCCGGACCGTCCTGGATCGAAGAAGCGACCCAAGCTTACGCGCATCAAGTGATACGGTGCTGCCCTTGGCGATAGACCACGGCGCATCTTGTAAAATTTCTCCGTGCCGATTTAGCTCAGTTGGTAGAGCAACCGCCTTGTAAGCGGTAGGTCGTCAGTTCGATTCCGACAATCGGCACCAATGCAACCGCCTGCTGCAGGCACCTTCAACGGGATCGGGTATTCTGCACTTTTAGCCGGATCGAGCGGTCTTCCCAGCCCTTGGCTCGCAGGTGTGCTTCGAGCGCCGGCAGTAGCTGGCGCATTTTGGCTGCAGCGGCGCTGTTGTCCAGTAACAAGCACCATTGGGTGGCATCAACCGGGCCGGATCGGACCGCGGCGCGCAATGGGGGCGGAATCAATGGTTCTATGGCCTTGAGCCGGGCCAGTGAATCGCGCGCAAGGTCGGCGAGCCGGGCCAATGTCGGCGAGGCTTCGGTGGCTTGCTGCAGGGTGACGGATTGGGAGCGGCGGTCCATGGTTCCGCTCGGCGGATGGAGGTTCGAATGCATTTGATTATCACGGATCCGTGGCTGGCCAAGAGTCAGGCGGTGCATCTGTCTGGCACGCGCATGGTGATATCGATCC